>Ga0207667_10004001_pt1 | contig 18104 bp, 27 predicted proteins | sample KBSCornC52_FD_184301 | JGI IMG/M metagenome (GOLD analysis project Ga0207667, IMG submission 184301) | Corn rhizosphere microbial communities from Kellogg Biological Station, Michigan, USA - KBS Corn C5-2 (SPAdes) (version 2) | ecosystem: Host-associated > Plants > Roots > Rhizosphere > Soil ...
CGTGCGCAGATAGGCGATGAGGTCGCCGAGATCGGCGTCGGTCATGTGGGCGTAATACGGGAAGCCCATCGGCGGCTTGAGGTGCTGACCGTCCTTGTCGACGCCCGTGGTGATCGCCGTCTTGATATGCGCGTCGGTCCACGAGCCGAGGCCCTTGGCTTTGCTCGCGGTGATGTTGCGCGACACCGACTTGCCCCACGGCCCGGGGAATTCCATGCCGCCGCGGCCGTAGTCCTTCCAGTCGTGCCCCTTCGGGCCCATCGGCGTGTGGCACTCGAAGCAGTGGCCGATGGTGGCGAGATAGAAGCCGTGCTTCAGCTTGTCCTTCAGCATCGCCTCGGTATAGGCCGTCTCGGCGCCGGGCGGCGTCTGCGACTTGGCCGGGAAGCGATAGATCGGATCCGGCACCTTGTTCTTGATCGGCTTGATCGTGCGCAGATAGGCGACGATCGCGTCCATGTCCCGATCGGTAATGATCTTGTAAAATCCGACCGGCATCACCGCGGCGATCGGCACGCCGTTCGGCCGCACCCCCGTGCGCAGCAGGTGCTTGATCTGGTCGTCGGTCCAGGTGCCGATCCCGGTCTCCTTGTCCTCGGTGATGTTCGGCGCCGTCACCTTGAACGGCGGCTCGTCCCAGGACAGGCCGCCGCTGAAGGCCATGGCGGCATTGTCGCCGTTCGGCCCCTTCGGCGTATGGCAGTTCTGACAGGTCATGATGGTGTTGACGAGATAGTCGCCGCGCTTGACCAGATCGGACTGGGCCTCGGCGGAGCCGGCCAGCGCCAAGACAAGCGCCAGCGCCGGCACGAAGGTGCGGACCATGGTGATCTCTCCCCTACGCCCCTTGCCGGGGCTTTGCGCTTTTATGCAGAAGGATACTACCGCGCGCCAGAGCGTCCGGTCCATCCGACCCGGCGCCGTCAACAGGACAAACGAAGGCCTCTAAGGCGCCCAACGAAAAAGGGGCGGCTTGGCAGCCGCCCCTTTTGACAGTCGTTCAGTGAATTGGATCAGGCCGCCGCCGGCGCGGTCTCTTCGGCGCGGGCCTGCACGGGACCGGAATCCTTGCCCTTGGCGTCGACGTCGCGGTCGACGAACTCGATAACCGCCACCGGGGCCGAATCGCCGTAGCGGAAGCCGGCCTTCATGATGCGGGTGTAGCCGCCCTTACGCTCCTTGTAGCGCGGGGCGAGCACTTCGAAGAGCTTCTTGACCATGGCGATGTCGCGGATCTCCGAGATCGCCTGGCGGCGCGCGTGCAGGCCGCCCTTCTTGCCGAGCGTGATCAGCTTCTCCACGACCGGGCGAAGCTCCTTCGCTTTCGGCAGCGTCGTCGTGATCTGCTCGTGCTTGATCAAGCTCGCCGACATGTTGGCGAACATCGCCTTCCGATGAGCCGGCTTCTTGCCGAGCTTGCGGTGAACCTTGCCGTGACGCATTGAAATCTTCCTTCTCTTCGATGTGTCACGACGGTTCGTCGGACAGGATGCAGGTGGGCTTCCTGCGTTCGCCCTATTTCCCCGGCTTCGTCATTCCCGACGCCGCGAAAGCGGCGATCCGGAATCCAGCACCAGGCTTTGCTATCAACATCTGGATTCCGGGTCCGACGCTGACGCGTCGTCCCGGAATGACAGGGCTTAGTAATGATCCTCGAAGCGCTTGGCGAGCTCGTCGATGTTCTCCGGCGGCCAGCCCGGCACTTCCATGCCGAGATGCAGGCCCATCTGCGCCAGCACTTCCTTGATCTCGTTGAGCGACTTGCGGCCGAAGTTCGGCGTGCGCAGCATCTCCGCCTCGGTCTTCTGAACGAGATCGCCGATGTAGACGATGTTGTCGTTCTTCAGGCAGTTGGCCGAACGCACCGACAGCTCGAGCTCGTCGACCTTCTTGAGGAACGCCGGGTTGAAGGCGAGATCCGGGATCGTCTCCGCGGCCTCCGCCTTGCGCGGCTCCTCGAAATTGACGAACACGTTGAGCTGGTCCTGCAGGATGCGCGCCGCGTAAGCGAGCGAATCCTCGGGCGTCACCGCGCCGTTGGTTTCGATGGTCATGGTCAGCTTGTCGTAGTCGAGGATCTGGCCCTCGCGGGTGTTCTCGACCTTGTAGGAGACCTTGCGCACCGGCGAGTACAGGCTGTCGACCGGGATCAGGCCGATCGGCGCGTCCTCGGGGCGGTTGCGCTCCGACGGCACGTAGCCCTTGCCGGTGTTGACCGTGAACTCCATGCGGATCTCGGCGCCCTCGTCGAGGGTGCACAGCACGAGATCGGGATTGAGCACGACGACGTCGCCGACGGTCTGGATGTCGCCGGCGGTCACCGCGCCGGGACCCTGCTTCTTCACCACCATGCGCTTGGGGCCTTCGCCCTGCATCTTGATGGCGATGTCCTTGATGTTGAGCACCATGTCGGTGACGTCTTCGCGGACGCCAGCGATCGAGGAGAACTCGTGCAGCACGCCGTCGATGTGGACCGCCTGCACCGCCGCGCCCTGCAGTGACGACAGCAGGATGCGACGCAGCGCGTTGCCGAGCGTGACACCGAAGCCGCGCTCGAGCGGCTCCGCCACGACGGTCGCGATGCGCGCGGCATCCATGCCGGGCGTCACCTGGAGCTTGTTCGGCCTGATCAATTCCTGCCAATTTTTCTGAATCACGTCTTCACCTTTCCGCGGCGCGAGGCTGCCCATCGCGCAACCCCACCCGCCATGTGGGGGATATCTCAGGCGGCCGGCGGACTGCCCGGGGCAATCCGCCTCTGCAATTCAAATCGTTACACGCGGCGGCGCTTGCGCGGCCGGCAACCGTTGTGCGGGATCGAGGTCACGTCGCGGATCGAGGTGATCGTGAAGCCGGCCGACTGCAACGCGCGCAGCGCCGACTCGCGGCCAGAACCCGGACCCGACACTTCCACCTCGAGGGTGCGCATGCCGTGCTCCTGCGCCTTCTTGCCGGCGTCCTCGGCCGCAACCTGCGCGGCGTAAGGCGTCGACTTGCGCGAGCCCTTGAACCCCATGGTCCCCGACGACGACCAGGCGATGGTGTTGCCCTGGGCGTCGGTGATGGTGATCATGGTGTTGTTGAACGACGCGTTCACATGCGCGACGCCCGAGGCGATGTTCTTGCGTTCGCGCCGGCGGACGCGGGTGGCTTCCTTACCCATTCTCGATCCTTTCGCGGCCCGCCGCCCTTGACCGGGCGCGTGCCAATGTCACTTCAAGCGTCCGATCAGGCGGTCTTCTTCTTGCCGGCGATGGTCTTGGCCGGGCCTTTCCGGGTACGCGCATTGGTGTGGGTGCGCTGGCCGCGCACCGGCAGGCCCTTGCGATGGCGCAGGCCGCGATAGCAGCCGAGGTCCATCAACCGCTTGATGTTCATCGACACTTCGCGACGCAGATCGCCCTCGACCATATAGTCACGGTCGATCAATTCGCGAATTTGAAGCACTTCGGCGTCGGTCAACTGCGACACCCGCCGTTCCATCGGCAGGTTCACGCTGGCCATGATTTCCTTGGCGATCTTGGGGCCGATGCCATGGATATACTGCAGCGCAATAACGACGCGCTTGCTGGTCGGAAGATTCACGCCCGCGATACGAGCCACGACTGCTCTCTCCTTATTATGCCTGTTGCCGGCCGGCGGCGATGATCGCGCCGAATTCTCGTGTTCCCTTAAAGGGATAGCACAAAACAGTACACGACACCCGGCCCCGCCGCTCTGGGACCCGGCATCGCGCCAAACTCCTGGATACCCCGGTTATTAGGGGATTCATCGTGCCCTCGTCAAGCGTTTGGCGCGGGTTTTGCGTGCTCCCGCACGACTACCTGACCGGCCCCGCTTCGCGGCAGGGCGACCGGCCTTTTTTCGCGAGCTTTGGGCCGATTTCGCGGCCCGCTTGCGGCCTTTGGCCCGCGCCGGACGGGCAGCGGCCTTGGACCGGCCGGTTTTGGCGCCGCGCCGGGCGGCGCGGCCGCGGGCAGTCTTCGATTTCGCGGCACGGGCGCGGCCAGCGCGGCGGCCGCCCGCCTTGGCCCTCGCCCTGGCCGGACGGGCCGGCGCCAGCAGGCCGTCAATGGCCGCCGTGACGTCGTCGATCGGCGCCATGCCGTCCACGGTCCTGAGCTGGCCGGTCCGGGCGTAATAGTCGGTCAAGGGCGCGGTCTGCGCCCGGTAGGCGTCGAGCCGCTTCTTCAGCGCCTCGGCGTTGTCGTCCGCCCGCACCTTCTCGCCGCGGGCGGTCATTTCGGCAACGCGTCTTTCGATTCGCTTGATGAGAATGCCTTCATCGACCTTGAGCTCGATCACCGCGTCGAGGTCCATGCCGCGCTCCGCGAGCAGGCGGTCGAGCGCCTCGGCCTGCGGCACCGTGCGTGGAAAACCGTCGAGTACGAAGCCGCGCTTGGCGTCCGGCTGGCCGATGCGGTCGGCGATGATCGCCACCACCACCTCGTCGGGAACGAGCTCGCCCCGTTCCATGATCTCCTTCGCCCGCAAGCCGATCGGCGTGCCCGCCGCGACGGCTGCACGCAACATGTCGCCGGTCGACAACTGCACGATGCCGTGCTTCGCCACCAGCCGTTGCGCCTGCGTGCCCTTCCCCGCCCCCGGCGGGCCGAGCAGGATCAATCTCATCTATTGCGCCCCCGCAATTTCGACCGCTTGATCAAACCTTCGTATTGATGCGCCAGCAGATAGCCTTGGATCTGCGCCACCGTGTCCATGGTCACGCTGACGACGATCAGCAGCGACGTGCCGCCGAAGTAGAACGGCACCGCGGCGTAGGAGATCAGAATCTCCGGAATGAGGCACACCACGGCGAGATAAAGCGCGCCGACGACGGTGATGCGCGACAGCACATAATCGATGTACTCAGCCGTGCGCTCGCCGGGCCTGATACCGGGGACGAAGCCGCCGTGCTTCTTCAGGTTGTCCGCCGTCTCCGTCGGATTGAACACGACCGCGGTATAGAAGAACGTGAAGAACACGATCAGCGCGATGTAGAGGAAGAGGAAAAGCGGCCGGCCGTGACCGAGCAGCGTGGTCACCGTGGTCAGCCAGCCGGGACCCTGCCCGGCGTTGAAGTTGGCGACCGTGGTCGGCAGCAACAAAAGCGACGAGGCGAAGATCGGCGGGATGACGCCCGACGTGTTGAGCTTGAGCGGCAGATGCGAGGACTGGCCCTCGAACATGCGATTGCCGACCTGGCGCTTGGGATACTGGATCAGCAGCCGGCGCTGGGCGCGCTCCATGAAGACGATGAAGGCGATGACGACGACGCACATCACGATGACGACCAGGATCAGGCCGGTCGACAAGGCACCCTGGCGGCCGAGTTCGAGCGTGCCGGCGATCGCCGACGGCAACTGCGCGACAATGCCGGCGAGGATGATCAGCGAGATGCCGTTGCCGATGCCACGCGACGTGATCTGCTCGCCGAGCCACATCAGGAACATGGTGCCGCCGGTCAGCGTAATGGTGGTCGACATCACGAAGAAGAGGCCCGGGCTCGACACGACGTTGCCGGTGCCCTCCAGGCCGATGGCGATGCCATAGGACTGCACTGCCGCCAGCGCCACGGTAAGATACCGTGTCCACTGGTTCATGATCTTGCGGCCGGCCTCACCCTCTTTCTTGAGGGCTTCGAGCGTCGGCGACACCGTCGTCATGAGCTGGATGATGATGGAGGCGGAGATGTAGGGCATGATGTTCAGGGCGAAAATCGCCATCCGGTGGATGCCGCCACCGGAGAACATGTTGAACATGCCGAGAATGCCACCCGACTGGGTGTTGAAGATCTGCTCCCAGGCGGCGGGGTCGATACCCGGCAGCGGGATATAGGTCCCGAGCCGGTAGACCAGCAACGCGCCGACCGTGAACCAGATGCGCTTCTTGAGCTCTTGGGCCTTGGCGAGGGCCGAGAAGTTGAGATTGGCTGCCAGTTGTTCCGCTGCCGAAACCATCGATCGCTCCTGCCGCCGCGCCCCCGCCCCGCCGCCGGCTCCCCGCTTGGGGTTCACCCGCCGCGGGCCGATCCGGTCGACACAGGCCCCTAGATAGGCGCTGCGTCCCTCAACTAGTAGACGGAAGGTGCGGCCCCGCTGTGGCGGCCGGTCGCGCCTTCTTATTCGGCCTCGGCGGCCTTGGTTTTGGCCTTGGCCTTATCCTTGCGCTTGTTCTTGCCCTTCGGCTCGTCGTCCGCCGCTTCCGGCGCCGGGGCGACGATCGTCACCGAGCCGCCCGCCTTCTCGATCGCCTCGCGCGCCGACTTGGAGGCGCCCCAGACCGAGAACGAGGCCTTGGCCTTGAACTCGCCGTTACCGAGCAGCTTGACGCCGCCCTTGGCGCGCCGCATCAGCCCGGCCTTGACCATGGCGGCGGAGTCGACCGGCGCCTTGATGTCGATCAGGCCGGCGTCGATCGCGGTCTGCACCTTGCCGAGATTGATCTCGTTGAGCTTGATCGCGAAGGCGGTGTTGCGGAAGCCGCGCTTGGGCAGGCGGCGATGCAGCGGCATCTGGCCGCCTTCGAAGCCCTTGATGCGCACGCCGGTACGCGCGGTCTGGCCCTTGCCGCCACGGCCGCCGGTCTTGCCCATGCCCGAGCCGATGCCGCGGCCAACGCGCATGCGCTTCTTGCGCGAGCCGGCATTGTCGGCGATCTGGTTGAGTTTCATCGTTCTATCCTCGACCTCTCATTTGTCATGGCCGAGCTCGTCCCGGCCATCCCGTTCAAAAAGGCTGCGCCTTCCAAGCAGGGTCACCGGGACATTTGGCGGAAGACGACGCTTCGCGCCTTTTGCCCGGTAACGACAGAATTACTTCTTCTCGTCCACCACGCGCACCAGATGGCGCACCTTGCGGATCATGCCGTGAACGTCCGGAGTATCCGGCAGCTCACGCGTGCGGCCGATCTTGTTGAGCCCGAGACCGACCAGCGTCTGGCGCTGATCGAAGTGCCGGCGCAGCGGGCTCGCCACCTGCTCGACCTTGATCGTCTTTGCCTGAGCCATGATCGTGCTACTCCGCCGTCGCTTCCGCCTCGCCGCCCTCGCGACGACGCGACTGCAGCGTGGACACCTTGATGTTACGGCGCGCCGCGACCGAGCGCGGCGAGTCCTGGTGCTTGAGCGCGTCGAACGTCGCGCGCACCACGTTGTAAGGGTTGGACGAGCCGAGCGACTTGGCGACGACATCCTGCATGCCGAGGGTCTCGAACACGGCGCGCATCGGGCCGCCGGCGATGATGCCGGTGCCGGGAGGCGCCGCGCGCAGGAACACTTTGCCGGCGCCGTGGCGGCCGAGCACATCGTGGTGCAGCGTGCGGCCTTCGCGCAGCGGCACGCGGGTCAGGCTGCGCTTGGCGGCCTCGGTCGCCTTGCGGATCGCCTCCGGCACCTCGCGCGCCTTGCCGTGGCCGAAACCGGCGCGCCCCTTCTGATCGCCGACGATGACGAGCGCGGCGAAGCCGAAGCGGCGGCCGCCCTTGACCACCTTGGCCACGCGGTTGATGTGGACCAGCTTGTCGATGAACTCGCTGGCCTCGCGATCATCGCGCTGGCCCCCGCGTTCACGTTCTCGTCGCGCTTCCCGTGCCATGATTACCGTTTCCGTTAGAAGTTGAGACCGCCCTCACGGGCGGCTTCGGCCAGCGCCTTGATGCGGCCGTGGTAAATGTAGCTGCCGCGGTCGAACACGACGTCCTTGATGCCCTTGGCGGTCGCACGCTCGGCGATCAGCTTGCCGACCGCCTTGGCCGCAGCGATGTTGGCACCCGTCTTGGCATTTTCACGCAGCGTCTTCTCGAGCGACGAGGCGGCAACGAGCGTCTCGCCCTTGAGGTCGTCGATCAGCTGCGCGTGAATATGCTTCGACGAGCGAAACACCGACAGGCGCGCACGGCCGTTCTTGATGCCGACGAGCTTGATCTTGCGTCGCACCGACGCCGTCCGCCGCGCGGTCCGGTCCATTAGTTTCGTCATGGCGCAAGCCCTCTTATTTCTTCTTGCCTTCCTTACGGAAGATGTACTCGCCGGCGTATTTCACGCCCTTGCCCTTGTACGGCTCGGGCGGACGGTAACCGCGGATTTCCGCGGCCACCTGGCCGACTTGCTGCTTGTCGACGCCGGAGATGACGATCTCGGTCGGCTTCGGCGTCGCGATGGTGATGCCCGTCGGGATCGGGTAGTTGACGTCGTGCGAGAAGCCGAGCTGCAGGCTGAGCTGCTTGCCCTGCACCGCCGCGCGATAACCGACGCCGGTGATCTCGAGCTTCTCTTCGAAGCCCTTGGTCACGCCATTGATCAGGTTGCTCACCAGCGTGCGGGAGGTGCCCCACTGCGAGCGCGAGCGCTTGGTCTCATGGCGCGGCTCGACCTTGACCGCACCCTTGTCCATGGAGACGACGACGTCGTCGTGCAGCACGAGCTGAAGCGCGCCTTTCGGGCCCTTCACCTTGACGGTCTGGCCTTCCACGTTGGCAGTGACGCCGGACGGGACGGTAACCGGTCGTTTTCCGATTCGAGACATCAGAACACCGTGCAGATGATTTCGCCGCCGACATTGGCGTCGCGAGCGTCGTGGTCGGCCATCACGCCTTTCGGCGTGGACAGAATGGCGATGCCGAGCCCGTTATTGACACGCGGCAGCGCCTTGACCGAGGCGTAAACCCGGCGGCCCGGCTTGGAGACCCGCTCGATCTCGCGGATCACCGGCGTGCCGTCGAAATACTTGAGCTCGATCTCGAGCTCGTTGCGCCCGCTGGCGTGCGCCACGTTGGCGTAGCCGCGGATGAAGCCTTCCGCCTTGAGCACCTCGGCAACGCGCTCGCGCTGCTTGGAGCCCGGCATGGAGACCTTGGACTTGGTCCGCATCTGCGCGTTGCGGATGCGTGCGATCATATCGCCGATCGGATCGTTGACAGCCATCTCGCTCTCCCCTTACCAGCTCGACTTCACGAGGCCAGGAATGAGGCCTTTGTTGCCGAGCTCACGCAGCGCGATACGGCTGAGCTTATGCTTGCGGTAGTAGGCGCGCGGCCGACCGGACAGTTCGCAGCGGTTGCGGATGCGCGTACGCGAGGAATTGCGCGGCAGCTCGGCGAGCTTGAGGGTCGCGGCGAAACGATCCTCCACCGGCAGATCCTTGTCCTGCACGATGGCCTTGAGCTTGCCCCGACGGCTGGCGAATTTCTTCGCCATCTTGCGCCGCCGGTTGTTCTTCTCGATAGAACTCTTCTTCGCCATTCGTTTAGCTCCTAACGGTTCCGCGTATGAGGCCGCGCGTCGCGCCTCACTGCCGGAACGGGAAGTTGAAAGCCGCCAGCAACGCGCGCGCCTCGTCGTCGTTCTTGGCGGTCGTGCAGACGGTAATGTCGAGGCCCCACGAGTCGGTGACCTTGTCGAAATCGATCTCCGGGAACACGATGTGCTCCTTGATGCCGAGCGAGTAGTTGCCGCGGCCGTCGAAGCTCTTCGGGTTGAGACCGCGGAAGTCGCGGATGCGCGGTAGCGCGATGTTCACCAGGCGATCGATGAAGTCGTACATGCGCCCCTTGCGCAGCGTGACCTTACAGCCGATGGCCTGGCCGTCGCGCAGCTTGTAGTTCGCGATCGACTTGCGCGACTTGGTGATCACCACCTTCTGGCCCGCGATCAGCGACAGGTCGCCGGCGGCGTTGTCCACCTTCTTGCGGTCGGCAACGCCCTCGCCGATGCCCATGTTGAGGACGACCTTGGTGATCGTCGGCACCTGCATCGGGTTCTTGTAGCCGAACTTCTCGGTCAACTGACCGCGCACGCTCTGCTCGTAGTGCGTGCGCAGGCGCGCGACATAGTCCGAGCGCTCGCGCGGCGCCTTGGCCTTGGCCGCGCCCGCCTCGCCGGTCTCCTTCGGCTTGGCAGCCTTGGGAGCCTTCGCCGCCTTGGGCGCGTCGCCCTTCGGCGCGGCGCTCTTCGGCGCGGCGCTCTTGGGCTTCTTTTTATCGGTCTGCGTATCAGCCATCGATCTCTACCCCGGAGCGCTTCGCGAAGCGCACCTTCTTGCGGTTATCGCCTTCGCCGATGATCTTGAAGCCGACGCGGGTCGGCTTGCCGTCTTTCGGATCGGCGAGCGCCAGGTTGGACAGGTGCACCGGCGCTTCCTTGGAAATGATGCCGCCTTCCTGCTGCGGCGTCTGGCGCTGGTGGCGCTTGACCATGTTGATGCCGCGGACGAGCGCGCGCTCTTCCGACGGGCGCACCTCGACGACTTCGCCCGAGCGGCCCTTGTCGCGGCCGGTGAGGATGACGACCTTGTCGCCCTTACGGATCTTGGCGGCCATCAGAGGACCTCCGGCGCAAGCGAGATGATCTTCATGTGGTTCTTGGCGCGCAGCTCGCGCGGCACGGGCCCGAAGATACGGGTGCCGACCGGCTCCATCTGCGGGTTGATCAGCACGGCGGCGTTGCGATCGAAACGGATGACCGAGCCGTCGGCGCGCTTGATGGCCTTGGAGATGCGAACTACCACGGCCTTCATCACGTCGCCCTTCTTGACGCGGCCGCGCGGGATCGCTTCCTTCACCGAGACGACGATGACGTCGCCGATGGTGGCGTACTTCCGCTTCGAGCCGCCGAGCACCTTGATGCACATGACACGGCGCGCGCCGGAATTGTCCGCCACGTCGAGGTTGGTTTGCATCTGAATCATGATGCGGCTCTTTTCTTCGTTGCGCGCCTGACGCTCTCACGCATGGCGCTTACTGCACGTTCTGCTTCTTCTCGCCCCGGATCACTTCCCAGCACTTGAGCTTGGAAAGCGGCCGACGCTCTTCGATCCACACCGTGTCGCCGGTCGAGTAGGCGTTCGACTCGTCGTGCGCGTGGTACTTCTTCGAGCGGCGAATGGTCTTCTTCATGATCGGGTGCGTGAAACGCCGGTCCACGCGGACGACCACGGTCTTGTCCTGCTTGTCACTGACGACAACGCCCTGCAGCGTACGCTTCGGCATCTCTTCGTCCCTTATTTCTTGCCAGCGGCGCCGCCCTCGGCGGCGCGCTTCTGGGAGGCAATGGTCTTCATCCGCGCGATGTCGCGACGAATGGTGCGCACACGCGAGGTGTTCTCAAGCTGCCCGGTGGCCCGCTGAAAGCGCAGGTTGAACTGCTCCTTCTTCAGCTTGAGGACCTCGTCGTCGAGCTGATCGAGCGACATTGCGCGAACATCGGTGGCTTTCATGGCTCTTTACTCGGCGATACGTTCGATGAAACGGGTCTTCACCGGCAGCTTGGCGGCGGCGAGCGTCAGCGCCTCTTTGGCGGTGGCGAGCGGAATGCCGTCGACCTCGAACAGGATGCGGCCGGGCTTGACGCGCACGACCCACAGCTCGGGCGTGCCCTTGCCTTTACCCATGCGCACTTCGATCGGCTTCTTCGACACCGGCACGTCCGGGAACACGCGGATCCAGACGCGGCCGGCGCGCTTCATGAAGCGGGTCAGCGCACGGCGCGCCGCCTCGATTTGACGCGCGGTGACGCGATCCGGCTCCAGCGCCTTCAGCCCGTATTGGCCGAAGGCCAATGTCGTGCCGGAGCTGGCGACGCCGTTGATGCGGCCCTTGAAGGCCTTGCGGTATTTGGTGCGCTTCGGTTGCAGCATGTTGTTCTACTCGAATTCTTCAGGCCGCGGGTTCGCGACGCGGACGACCCTGGTCGCCCTCGGCCAGCTTCTTGTCCTGCGCCATCGGATCGTGTTCGAGGATCTCGCCCTTGAAGATCCAGACCTTGACGCCGCAGGTGCCGTAGGTGGTGAAGGCGGTGGCGACGCCGTAATCGATGTCGGCGCGCAGCGTGTGCAGCGGCACCCGCCCCTCGCGATACCACTCCAGGCGCGCGATCTCGGCGCCGCCGAGACGGCCCGAGCAATTGATGCGGATGCCCTCGGCGCCGAGGCGCATCGCCGACTGAACGGCGCGCTTCATGGCGCGGCGGAACGCGACGCGGCGCTCGAGCTGCTGCGCGATCGACTCGGCGACCAGCTGGGCGTCGAGCTCCGGCTTGCGGATCTCGACGATGTTGATGACGACGTCGCTGTCGGTGAGCTTGGCGACCGACTTGCGCAGCTTCTCGATGTCGGCGCCCTTCTTGCCGATGACCACGCCCGGACGGGCCGAGTGGATGGTGACGCGGCACTTCTTGTGCGGACGCTCGATGATGATCTTGGACACCGCGGCCTGCTTGAGCTGCTTCATCAGCTCTTCGCGGATCTTGATGTCTTCGTGCAGCAGCGTGCCGTACTCGGCCTTGCCGGCAAACCAGCGTGAATCCCAGGTGCGGTTGATACCGACGCGCAGCCCGATCGGATTGATTTTCTGACCCATTTTAAACTCCTCAGGCCTGCGCCGCCGGCGCTTCGACTTCACGCACGACGATGGTGAGATGGGAGAACGGCTTCAAAATCTTGCCCACCCGGCCGCGGCCGCGCGGCGAGAAGCGCTTGATCACCAGCGCCTTGCCGACATGGGCCTCGGCGACGACGAGATCGTCGACGTCGAGGTCGTGATTGTTCTCGGCGTTGGCGATCGCCGACTCCAGGCACTTGCGCACATCCTTGGCGATGCGCTTGCGCGAGAATTCGAGGTCGGCGAGCGCGCTCGCCACCTTCTTGCCGCGGATCAACTGCGCCACAAGATTGAGCTTCTGCGGCGAGACCCGCAGCATCTTGCTCACAGCCTTGGCCTCGTTATCGGCGAGGTCTCTTTCGCGTGCGCGCTTGCCCATGACTTCGTCTCTCGATCCTGACTAACTATCTTACGCCGCACCCGTCGAACGCTTGGCTTTGCGGTCCGACGTGTGGCCGTAGAAAATCCGGGTCGGCGAGAACTCGCCGAACTTGTGACCGACCATCTCCTCGGTCACCATCACCGGGACGTGCTTCTGCCCGTTGTAGACACCGAAGGTCAGCCCGACGAACTGCGGCAGGATGGTCGAACGGCGGCTCCAGATCTTGATCACGTCGTGACGGCCCGACGCGCGCGAGGCTTCGGCCTTGCGCAGCAGGTAACCGTCGACGAAGGGGCCTTTCCAGACTGAACGAGTCATAACCTGAGGTCCTACTGCTGCTTCTTCTTGCGGTCGTGACGGCTGACGACGATGAACTTCGTGGTGCGCTTGTTCTTCCGCGTCTTCTTGCCCTTGGTCGGGAAGCCCCAGGGCGTGGTCCAGTGACCGCCGCCCTTGGTGCGACCGCCATGCGGGTGATCGACCGGGTTCATGGTGATGCCGCGGTTGTGCGGCATGCGGCCGCGCCAACGCTGCCGACCGGCCTTGCCGATCGTCGTGTTCATGTTGTCGGGGTTCGACACGGCGCCGACGGTCGCCATGCAGCGGCCGTGCACCAGGCGCTGCTCCGAGGTCGACAGGCGCAGGATGACGTAGTCCTGGTCGCGGCCGACGATCTGCACGTAGGTGCCGGCCGAGCGCGCGAGCTGACCGCCCTTGCCGATCTTGAGCTCGACATTGTGCACGATCGTGCCGACCGGAATGTTGCCGATCGGCAGGGCGTTGCCAGGCTTGATGTCGGCCTTCTCCGAGGCGATCACGGCGTCGCCGACGTTCAGGCGCTGCGGCGCGAGGATGTAGGCGAGCTCGCCGTCCTCGTACTTGATCAGCGCGATGAACGCGGTCCGGTTCGGATCGTATTCGAGCCGCTCGACCTTGGCCGGCACGTCGAACTTGCGACGCTTGAAGTCGATGACGCGATAGGCCTGCTTGTGGCCGCCGCCGCGGAAACGCGAGGTGATGCGGCCGTTATTGTTGCGTCCGCCGGTCGAGTTCTGACCTTCGGTCAGCGACTTCACCGGAGCGCCCTTGTACAGGCCCGCACGATTGACGATGACCAGGTGGCGCTGGCTCGGCGTCGTCGGATTATATGTTTTCAATGCCATGGCGCCGTTCCCTTAGAGGCCCGTGGTCACGTCGATGCGGTGACCCTCTTCAAGAGTCACGATCGCGCGCTTGACGTCGGACTGCTGCCCGACACGGTTCTTGAAGGTCTTGACCTTGCCTTCACGGATCAGCGTGTTGACGCTCTTGACCTTGACGTCGAAGAGCTTCTCCACCGCTTCCTTGATCTGCGGCTTGGTGGCGGTGCGCGCCACCTTGAACATGACCTTGTTGTGCTCCGAAGCCATGGTCGCCTTCTCGGTGATCACCGGGGCGAGGATGACGTCGTAGTGACGGGGATCGCTGGTGCTCATTTGAATCGCGCCTCCAGCGCATCGAGCGCGGCCTTGGTCAGCACCAAGGTCTTGCGCCGCAGGATGTCGTAGACGTTGATGCCCTGCACCGGCAGCACATCGATGTTCGGAATGTTGCGCGCCGCCGTGGTGAAGTTGGCGTCGAGCGTGGCGCCGTCGATGATCAGCGCGTTCGACAGGCCGAGCTTGCCGAATTGCGCGGCGAGCGCCTTGGTCTTGGCTTCCGTCATCGCCGCCTTGTCGAGGACGATGATGCCGCCGTCCTTGGCCTTCGACGACAGCGCGTGCTTGAGCGCGAGCGCGCGGACCTTCTTCGGCAGGTCGATGGCATGGCTGCGCACGACCGGGCCGAAGGCGCGACCGCCGCCGCGGAACTGCGGCACGCGGGCGGAGCCGTGACGGGCGCCGCCGGTGCCCTTCTGCGCGTACATCTTCTTGCCGGTCCGCCAGATCTCGCTGCGGTCCTTGGCCTTGTGCGTGCCGCGCTGGCGCTTGGCGAGCTGCCAGTTGACGCAGCGCTGGATGATGTCGGTGCGCGGCTCGAGACCGAAGATGTCCTTCGACAGGCTGACCGAGCCCGCCTCTTTACCTTCGAGGGTGGTGATCTTCATATCCATCTCACGCGCCCTCCTGCTGGGCCGGAGCTTCCGACGTCGCACCGGAGTCCTTGGCGGCCGCTTCGCGGAACTTGCCCGGCTTCGGCGCTTCTTTCGGGAGCTTCTTCTTCACCGCGTCACGCACGGTGATCCAGCCGCCCTTGGCGCCCGGCACCGCGCCCTCGACCATGATCAGGCCGCGCTCGACGTCGAGCTGAACGACTTTCAGGTTGAGCGTGGTGACGCGGTCGACACCCATGTGGCCCGGCATCTTCTTGTTCTTGAAGGTCTTGCCGGGATCCTGACGGCCGCCGGTCGAACCGATCGAACGGTGCGAGATCGACACGCCGTGGGAGGCGCGCAGGCCGCCGAAGTTCCAGCGCTTCATGCCGCCGGCAAAGCCCTTGCCGATCGAGATGCCGCAGACATCGACGAACTGGCCGGCCACGAAATGGTCGGCGGTGATCTCGGCGCCGACCGGGATCACCGCGTCGTCGCTGACGCGGAACTCGGCCAGCTTGCGCTTCGGCTCGACATTGGCCTTGGCGAAGTAGCCGCGGTCGGCCTTGCTCATGTTGTTGGTCCGGCGCTCGCCCGATCCGAGCTGCAGCGCGACGTAACCGTTCTTGTCCTTGGTGCGATGGGCGACCACCTGGCACTGCGCCAGGCGCAGCACCGTCACCGGGACGTGCTCACCGGCCTCGGTGAACACCCGGGTCATCCCGATCTTCTGTGCGACCACTCCCGAACGCATGTCTATTCCCTCGGGCCTTTAGAGCTTGATCTCGACGTCGACGCCGGCGGCCAGGTCGAGCTTCATCAGCGCGTCCACGGTCTGCGGCGTCGGGTCGACGATGTCGAGAAGGCGCTTGTGCGTGCGCATCTCGAACTGTTCGCGGCTCTTCTTGTCGATGTGCGGCGAGCGGTTCACCGTGAACTTCTCGATGCGCGTCGGCAGCGGGATGGGACCACGGACCTGAGCGCCGGTGCGCTTGGCCGTGTTCACGATCTCGCGCGTCGACGCATCGAGGATGCGGTGATCGAACGCCTTGAGCCGGATCCGGATATTCTGGCCGTTCATTTTCGTTTCTCTCGGTTCGTCATGCCCGGCCTGGCGCCGGGCATCCACGACTTCGATTTGCTCACTAAGACGTGGATGGCCGGGACGAACCCGGCCATGACACCGTCTGTCTTACTCGATGATGCTCGCCACCACGCCGGCGCCGACAGTGCGGCCGCCCTCGCGAATGGCGAAGCGAAGTTTTTCTTCCATCGCGATCGGCACGATCAGGTGCACTTCCATCGCGATGTTGTCGCCCGGCATCACCATCTCGGTGCCGGCCGGCAGATGCACGACACCGGTCACGTCGGTGGTGCGGAAGTAGAACTGCGGACGATAGTTGGTGAAGAACGGGGTGTGACGGCCGCCCTCTTCCTTGGTGAGGATGTAGGCCTCGGCCTTGAACTTGGTGTGCGGCTTGACGGAGCCGGGCTTGCACAGCACCTGGCCGCGCTCGACTTCTTCACGCTTGGTGCCGCGCAGCAGCGCGCCGATGTTGTCGCCGGCCTGGCCCTGGTCGAGCAGCTTGCGGAACATCTCGACGCCGGTGACGACGGTCTTCTGCGTCGCCTTGATGCCGACGATCTCGACTTCCTCGCCGACCTTGATCACGCCGCGCTCGACGCGACCGGTGCACACCGTGCCGCGGCCCGAGATCGAGAACACGTCTTCCACCGGCATCAGGAACGGCTGATCGATCGGACGCTCCGGCTGCGGGATGTAGTCGTCGACAGCCTTCATGAGCTCCATGATGGCTTCCTTGCCGATCTTGTCGTCGGTGCCCTCGAGCGCCTTGAGCGCCGAGCCCTTGACGATCGGGATCTTGTCGCCCGGGAAATTGTACTTCGACAGCAGCTCACGGACCTCGAGCTCGACCAGCTCCAGAAGCTCCGGATCGTCGACCATGTCGACCTTGTTCATGAACACCACCAGCGCCGGCACGCCGACCTGGCGGGCGAGCAGGATGTGCTCGCGGGTCTGCGGCATCGGGCCGTCAGCGGCCGAGACGACGAGGATGGCGCCGTCCATCTGCGCCGCGCCGGTGATCATGTTCTTCACGTAGTCGGCGTGACCGGGGCAGTCGACGTGCGCGTAGTGGCGCTTTTCGGTCTCGTACTCGACGTGCGCGGTCGAGATGGTGATGCCGCGCGCCTTCTCTTCCGGCGCCTTGTCGATCTGGTCGTAGGCGGTGAACGTGGCGCCGCCCTTCTCGGACAGAACCTTGGTGATCGCCGCAGTCAGCGTGGTCTTGCCGTGGTCGACGTGACCGATGGTGCCGATGTTGCAGTGCGGCTTGGTCCGTTGGAATTTCTCTTTGGCCATGGATCTCTCCGTTCAGATCTTGCTAGCGGTCGCCCGCGATCAGGCGAATTTCTTCTGCACTTCGGCCGACACGTTCGCCGGTAGCTCGGCGTAGTGGTCGAATTGCATGGTGAATGTGGCGCGGCCCTGAGACATGGACCGCAGGTTATTGACGTAACCGAACATGTTCATCAGCGGCACCATCGCGTTGATGACGTTGGCGTTGCCGCGCATGTCCTGGCCCTGGATCTGGCCGCGCCGCGAGTTCAGGTCGCCGATGACGGAGCCGGTATAGTCTTCCGGCGTCACCACCTCGACCTTCATGATCGGCTCGAGCAGGACCGGCTTGCCCATCTGCAGCGCCTCGCGCAGAGCAGCGCGCGCGGCGATTTCGAAGGCCAGCGCCGACGAGTCGACGTCATGGTGCTTGCCGTCGATCAGGCGAACCTTGAGGTCGACGACCGGGAAGCCGGCGAGCACGCCGGCGTTGAGCACGGACTCAAGGCCCTTCTCGACGCCCGGGATGAACTCCTTCGGCACCGAACCGCCGACGATCTCGTTCTCGAACTCGAACGGCGTACCGGGCTCGGCCGGCTCGGCGACGATCTTGACGCGCGCGAACTGGCCGGTGCCGCCGGTTTGCTTCTTGTGGGTGTAATCCACTTCCGCAGACCGGGTGATCTTCTCGCGGAACGCCACCTGCGGCGCGCCGATATTGGCGTCGACCTTGTAGGTGCGCCTGAGGATGTCGACCTTGATGTCGAGATGCAGTTCGCCCATCCCCTTGAGAATGGTCTGGCCGCTCTCGAGGTCGGTCGACACGCGGAAGGACGGATCCTCCGCCGCGAGCTTGGCAAGCGCGACACCGAGCTTCTCCTGATCGGCCTTCGACTTCGGCTCGATCGCGATCTCGA
>Ga0207667_10004004_pt1 | contig 18100 bp, 20 predicted proteins | sample KBSCornC52_FD_184301 | JGI IMG/M metagenome (GOLD analysis project Ga0207667, IMG submission 184301) | Corn rhizosphere microbial communities from Kellogg Biological Station, Michigan, USA - KBS Corn C5-2 (SPAdes) (version 2) | ecosystem: Host-associated > Plants > Roots > Rhizosphere > Soil ...
GATGAGGACGTTGTGATAGACCGAGGGCGGGTAGGGATATGGCGTGCCATCGATTTTCGAGACACCGCCTTCGCCGTAGCTCGGATCGATCTCGCCGTTCGAGGGATTGAGCGCCGTTATCTCCGAGCCGGTCGAATAGAAGATGCGCGGGCCCATCGTGCCGTCGCCGGGCCAGTAGCTGACCGCGCGGCGAACCAGGCCCTTGACCGGATGGCGCCAGATTTCCGCCCCGGTGTCCGCCTCGAGCGCCACCACCGCATTGCCCAGCGGCATGTACATCACGCCGTCGATCACGATCGGCACCGTTCCGCCGAGCACCGCCGCGCCGCCCTCCGGCCGCAGGCGGAAGCTCCACGCCTGCTGGAGCTGCTTGACGTTCTTGGTGTCGATCTGCGTCAGCGGCGAATAGCGATCGCCCGACAAGTCGCGGGCGTAGCTGCGCCAGTCGCCGGCCGGGATCGTGTCGCTCGATTGCGCCAGCGCCGCCGCGGGCAAGGCGAGCGCGGTCAGGATCGCGGCAAGCCTGCGGTGCATCTCTTTGTTCCCTTCCGATATTCCCGGGAAGGCTAGCGTCAGGGGGACACCGCTGCAAGATCGTTCAGGATCAAAACCGTTTAATTAATGAACGATTTGCCTGCGCGACAACCTATTGCTGGCGCCAGAGTTCGTTCGCGCGCTAGGGAGCCGCGATGAGCAAGATCGTTCCGGTGATTCTGTGCGGCGGCAGCGGTACTCGGCTGTGGCCGCGCAGCCGCAAGACAAAGCCCAAGCCGTTCCTGCCTCTGATCGGCGAACGGACGATGTTCGAGGAAACGCTCGAACGCTGCGGCGAGCGCGAGCAGTTCGGCCCCCCGGTGATCGTCACCGGCACCGACCACCTGAAACACGTCGAAGAACAGGCGACAATCGCTCCCGGCGCCAGCGTCGTGGTCGAGCCGCAGGCCAAGAACACCGCCGCGGCCATTGCGCTCGCCGCCGGACGGCTGCCGGAAGACGCAGTCATGCTGGTCTGCCCGAGCGACCACCACATCGCAGACGTGCCCGCCTTCCGCGCCGCCGCCGCCGCCGCCGCCCGGCTTGCGCTGCAGGATTGGCTGGTCGCCTTTGGCATCACCGCGAGCGCCCCCGAGACCGGCTACGGCTACATCAAGCGGGGCGAGGCGCTCGAAGGCGGCTATCGCGTCGAGCGCTTCGTCGAGAAACCCGATCTGGCGAGAGCGCGGGCGTTCCTGGCCGATGGCGGCTATAGCTGGAACGGCGGCATCTTCGCTTTCCGCGCCGGGCGGTTCCTCGACGAGCTGTCCAAACATCGCCCGTCCCTGGCCCAGGCCGCGTCCCGGTCTGTCGCGCAAGGGTCCGAGAACGGCAACCGCTTCTATCCCGACGCGGCGGCATTCGCGGCCATCGTGCCCGAATCCGTCGACTATGCGGTAATGGAAGAAACCGACCGCGCGGCGATGGTCCCGGCCTCGATGGGGTGGTCGGACATCGGCAGCTGGGCGGCCTTGCGCGACGCGACCGACAGCGATCACGACGGCAACTCGGTGCGCGGCCGGGCGGAACTGGTCGATTGCTCGGGCGTGTTTGTCGACAGCGATGGACCGCGCGTGTCGGTGATCGGCCTCAAGGACGTGGCAGTGGTCGTCGACGGCGACGAAGTGCTGGTGACGACGATGGACGGCGCGCAGAAAGTCGGCAAACTCGGCGGAGCGGCCAAGCAGTAGCGATCGCTTTACCGTTCGGCCCGATCAGCCTGCACCCGCGCGAGCAGTCCAGACAGCTCCTTCTGCGAATAGGGCTTTCTGAGCACACCGTAAGGCGCATCGACATGCGTCCGTTCGAGCGCGTCGCCGTAGCCCGAGGCGAAGCAATAGGGCACTTCGGCTTCCGCCAGTGCACGGGCGACCGGCTCGCTCGTCTCGTTCCCGAGATTATGATCGAGCACCGCGAAATCGGGCAGCTCGTCGGCCAGTACCGCGAGCGCCGCGTCGACATTGGCGACAATCACCACTTCGCCCACGCCGCAGGCGATCAACGCGTCCTCCGCGTCCAGCGCGATCAGCATGCTGTCTTCGACCAGCAGAACGCGTGCAATTCCGCGCCCCGCCCCGATGGAATGGGCCGGCATCGATCCCTCACCTGCTTGTAACTGCGCCTGCATCGCCCGTTCGGCTCCCCCGATTGCGACGCGACCCCGATGCGCCTATCGCGCAGGGCCGTTGATGCTGCAACTGGTTAACGAAACGCGGGTTCCGCCCGGAGGCGAAAAAGACGATGGACAAACCGTTGATCGTGCAGACGATTCAGCTGGCGCTGACGCCGGTGTTCATGCTGGTCGCGATCGGCAACATCATGAACATCCTGTCGAGCCGCCTGGCGCGGATCGTCGACCGCTCGCGCGTGCTGCAACAGCTGCACCCTGAGACCGACGGACCGGAACATGACGCCGTCGTGCGCGAGATTCGCCTGGTCGCGCGCCGCATTCACCTGATCGGGCGGGCATTTCTGCTGCTGGTGATAGCTGGCCTGTGCGTCGGGATCACGGTCGTCCTGCTGTTTGTCGAAGACATGGCCAGCGTCGACCTGAAGCCGCTGGTCTCGATCACCTTCGTCGCGTCGCTGGCACTGCTGATCGGCGCGCTGCTGCTGTTCCTGCGCGAAACCCGCGAGGCCACCGCAGCGCTGCGGATCCCGGAGACCTACCTGGAACTGGAGCGCAACCTCTAGTCGTTCGGCCCGGCGATCAGCTTGGGGCCTTGCTGCCTGAGGGCGCCGGCGACGATCGGTTCGATGAAGCTGAGCGCCGGCGGCAGGACCATGTTGAACACGATCTTGCCTTCCTCGAGCTCGATCCGGCCGCTGAGCTCCTGGCCCATCGCGCGCACATGCATCGCCATGGTGTCCTCGTTCGGCCAGTTCGTCTCGACCTGGGCCATGCCGCCGGGGAATTGGTCGGCGATCTTGTGGCTGTTGGCGCGCAGCCGCTCGCGGGCAGTCGCCTTGTCGAGGTTGTGGGGGATTTCAACGCGCATCGATATTGGGTCCTAGTTCTCGGGGGCGGGCTCGCCGGCGTCGCCATACCTGTAATCGAGGTAGCGGGTGCGCACGGCCAGGTCGTCGAGCGCGCCGGCGGCGAGCTGGCGGGTCACCTGGTCGATCTCGTTGCTGATCTTGCCGAGGCTGTCGACGATCTGCTCATCCGGGCTCGCACCCGCATTCTTCTCGCGCCGCAGATGGGCGGGGATGCGGCGGTAGGCGTCGACCATCCCGGGCAACGTCTCGCCGACCAGCTTGCGGGTCTCCTGAGCCGCCGGGTGCCCGGGATCGACGGTTTCGAGCTGCAGCCCCAGCGCGTCGAGCTGGGTGCCGATCTTGTCGACCAGCGTCACCGCCGGCGGCGGTAGCGCCGGACGCTGGCTCTCGAGCCACAGTTCCGTCCGCGCGACCATGTGGCGCACGTCGCCGGTGTTGAGATCGGCGCGGCGGGGCACCTTCACCTTGGGGAAGTTCGAGAACAGGAAGGTGCAGGCTACCACGGCCAGGAAGGCGATCATGATCCCGGGGAAGCCGATGCCGTTGATGACGATGCCGGTGACCATCGCCGTAGCGACGATCGCCAGCAGCGATCCGCCGATCAGCTTGATCCGCGTCATCAGGTTCTGCTGCCGCAACTGCGCCGAACCGCGCCCGATCGGCGCCTGCCGCCGCCGCCCGCCCATCCGCTGGTCGACCAGAGAGCGCCTCGCCTCGGCCAGGATCTGGTCGTGGTTACGCGCTTCGCCGGCCATCGCGATCCTAGCCCTCCAGGCTCAGCAGCGAGGGCTCATTGGCGGACTTGGCCGCCTGTGCCTGGCCTTCGGCGCGGGCGATGTAGCTCTTCGACTTCTCGACCTCCTGGCCGAGCGTCTCGACGGTTTGCTTCATGTTCTCGAGCGCTTTCACCTTGAAGGTGTCCACCTCGTCCATAGTGTCGTAGATGTTCTGGAACGCGCGCTGTAGGGTCTCCAGCGGGATCGTGCTGGAGGCGGCCTGCTCGTGGATCTTGGCGGTCTGCTCGCGCAGCAGCTTGCCGGTCGAATCGATCATGTCCGAAGTTGTCTGGTTGAGCGCGGTGACCTGCTGCAGCACCAGCCGCTGGTTGGTCATCGCCTGGGCCACGGTAACCGCGGTGCGCAGCGCGGCGACGGTGGTCGTGCTGGCGCGGTCGACGCCCTTGACCAGCTCGACGTTGTTCTTCTTGACCAGGTCGAGCGCGAGATAGCCTTGCACGCTCACGGCCATTTGCGTCAGCAAGTCCTGCGTGCGCTGGCGGACGTAGAACAGCGCGCTCTCGCGGATCGCCTTGGCCTTCGCGGGATCGGTTGCGTCGAGATCGGCGGCGGTGTCCTCCAGCTTCTGGTCAAGCGTCTTGGCGATGACGATCATCTGCTCGAGATTGCCCATCGCCTCCCACAGCTTCTGCCGCTCGACGTCGATCGCCGCGTTGTCCATCAGCAGTTCGTCCTTGCCGCTGGACAGGTGGCCGAGGACCGATTGGATGTGGCCCTGCGCCGACTGGTAACTTTCGAAGTAGTGCTTCAGCGAGTTGCCGAACGGGATGATCCCGAGGATCTTGCGCCCGGTGGAGAGCTTGCCCTTCCTGCCGGGATCGAGTTCTTCGACGGTTCGGCGCAGCTCGGCCAGGTTGGCGCCGACGCCGCTGTCCTTGTCCATCGCCCGGATCGGCCGGTCGAGGAAGCGGTTCGACATCGCTGAGGTCTGGGCGATTTCCTTGCGCCCCATGTTGGTGATCTGATCGACCTTCTTGCCGAATTCGGGCGAGTTGGCGTCGAGCGCGACCAGCTCGTTGATGAACCCGTCGACCTTTTCCTCGAGCTTGCTGCGCTTCTCGGCATCGACCGGGACCAGCCCGGCGGCCTTCTCAGGCGCGACCTGCGGCACCGGATCGGGCGGAATCAGGTTGAGGTCGCCAGCGGTGTTCGGCGCGCTCTTGGTCGCGGTAGTCGGTGCGGTATCGGCCATCGGATCGTCAACTCCCGTCGCTTCGCTACTGTATTAGTGGCGCAAGACACGTTGTTCAAGCCATGGCAGTATGGATGCAGTCGCACGCGCGACAAGCCTTTTCGCGCAGCCGCTCAGGCGGCGAGCTTGAATGGCTCGATTTCGCCCGAGAGGTACAGCTTTTTCGCCTTGGCGCGGCTGAGCTTGCCCGAGCTGGTGCGCGGCAGGGTGCGCGGCGGGACCAGCTCGACCAGGCAGTTCATGCCGGTGATCGAACGGACCTTCTCGCGAATTTCGTCGTGCAGCCTGACCCGTTCCTCGGGGTCGGAAACGCGGCAATGGACCAGCACGGCGGGCACTTCCTCACCGTTCTCGGTCTCGACGCTGAACGCGGCGATGTCGCCCTGATGGAGGCCGGGCAACTGCTCCACCGCCCATTCGATGTCCTGCGGCCAGTGGTTCTTGCCGTTGATGATGATCATGTCCTTCGCCCGGCCGACGATGAACAGGTAGCCTTTGGCCATGTAGCCCATGTCGCCGGTGTCGAGCCAGCCGTCGACCAGGCAGGCGGCGGTCGCCTCCGGATCGCGGTAGTAGGAGTGCATGACGCTGGGGCCGCGGCACCAGACCTTGCCGATCATGTGATCGCCGCGGGCCTTGCCGTCTTCGCCGCGGATTTCGACTTCCATGTCGAGCACCGGCTTGCCGCAGTTGACGATTGCCCGGTAGCGCGCCGGCCGGCTGAGGTCGCGGGGAGAGCCCGACAGGCGCTCCTCCTCGACCAGTTCCACGCTGATCCCCTCGCCGGGCGGCATCAGCGTAACCGCCAGGGTCGCCTCGGCGAGGCCGTAGCTCGGCACGAACGACCTCGCAGTGAAGCCCGCCGCGGCGAAGGCGTTGACGAAGCTCTGCATCACGTCGGGCCGGATCATGTCGGCGCCGTTGCCCGCCAGGCGCCAGCGGGCGAGATCGAAGCGCTCGGCGACCGCCGACTGGCTCGAGATGCGCCGGGCGCAGATGTCGTAGCCGAACGTCGGCGAATAGGAGAGCGTGGTGCCCTCATTGCGGCTAATCAGGTCAAGCCAGGCGAGCGGACGGCGGGCGAAGTCTTCGGTCCTGAGGTAATCGGTCGACACCTGATTGGCGATCGGCGAGAGCAGGCAGCCGACCAGGCCCATGTCGTGGTACCACGGCAGCCAGCTGACGCAGCGGTCGTTGTCGACCAGCTTCATGCCGATGCCGTGGCCGCGCAGGTTGTTGAGCAAGGCCCGATGGGTGACCGCTACGCCGTGCGGGAAGCGGGTCGAGCCGCTCGAATACTGGAGATAGCAGATGTCGTCGGGCTTCGGCGCCGGCAGCCCGACATCGCCCGCCGGCCGGGCCGCGAAGGCCTCGAAGCTCACACCCTCGCAGCCCTGTCGTTCGGCGGCGGCGCGGGCCATCTCGGCGATTTCGTCAGGGTAGAGCAGCATCGCCGGGTCGGAGCTTTGAAGCTGCACGGCGAGCTGCTCGATGTAGCTTTCTTTACCGCCGAAGCTGGTCGGCAGTGGCAGCGGCACAGGCCACGCACCGGCATAGATCGCGCCGCAGAACAGCGCGGCGAATTCGGGTCCTGTCTGGGCAACCAGCGCGATCCGGTCGCCTGGTTTGACGCCGCTGGCGACCAGCCGCCGGGCCATCGCCAACGCGTCCTCGCGCAGCTCGGCAAAGGGATAGGTCCGGCTCAGATTGCCACGCGGATCATGGAAATTGAGCCCGCGCGCGCCCCTGGCGGCATAGTCCAGCGCCTCGCCGAAAGTGGCGAAATCGGAGAACCGGCGCGGTAGCGCGCAAAGGTTCGGCGTCGGCTTCAGAGCGGCGTCGTTATCCATATAAGTGCGCGCAATTACCCGTTCTGTTATGTCCTGTCGCGCGCTTCTTGCGCGGCAGGTGAATGGGGCATGAGTGGCCGAAAACCTCCCTTGCTCCCGACACGGCCTTTCCCCTTCGTGGCCGAGTGTGGCACGAATAAGGCCGATGAGTGACACAAGTTCCCGATCCGAACGGCGCAAGCGACCGCCGAAACCGCTCGATTCCGCGCGTATGGGCGATCTGGCAGTGGCTTATGTCGCACGATTTTCCACCACCGCGGCCAAACTTGAGCGGTATCTGCGGCGCAAATTGCGTGAGCGCGGGTGGGACGGCGATGACGAGCCGCAGGTGGAGGCGCTCGTCGAGCGCTACGTCGAGCTCGGCTATATCGACGACGAGGCTTTCGCCCGCGCCCGCTCGGGAAGCTTGCTTCGCCGCGGCTACGGCCAGCGGCGCGTGCGCGAGGCGCTGGGAGAGGCGGGCGTGGCCGAGGAACTGCGCGAGCGCCTGCGCCCGGGCGAGGGAGAAACGCGCCGGGCCGCCTTGGCCCTCGCGCGCCGACGGCGGCTCGGCCCGTTTGGCAGCAAAGATGGTACTTGGCCGCTCGACAAGCCGTTGCGTGAAAAGCAGATCGCGGCGATGCTTCGCGCCGGCCACCCCCTCGACAACGCGCGGCGAATCGTCGATGCGGCGGGCGTGGCCGAAGCCGAGGAATGGGCGGCCGAAGCCGATGGCGACGAGGAGCTTTGAAGACGATGCGCTGGTCCCTCCCGATTGCGCTCGCCGCGCTTGCCGTTAGCGCCGCCTGCTCGTCGCAGACCGCGGCCCCCGCGCCGACGGCCGCTGCGGCAACCCCGGCCAAGCATCCTATCTCGGGGCTTGAGGTGATTCCGCTGACGATCAGCCAGAATGGCAACTCGCATGGCTTCCGCGTCGAAGTTGCCGCGACGATGGAGCAGCAGGAGAAGGGGCTGATGTTCCGCACCGCGATGGGGCCGGACGAGGGCATGCTGTTCCCCAGCGACGCGCCGGCGCAGCGCACCTTCTGGATGAAGAATACCGTCATCCCGCTCGACATCGTGTTCATCGGTCCCGACCATCTGATCAGCAACATCGCCGCTAACGCGGTGCCCTACTCGCTCGACCCGATCCCGTCGTCCGGCGCGGCGATCGCGGTGCTTGAACTGAACGGCGGCCGCGCGGCGCAGCTCGGCATCATGCCTGGCGCGCGCGTCACGTGGTGATCGCCCGCTTGCCTCGCCCCCACTTGAACGGCTAACGGCCCGGCCATGGGAATCCTCTCGAAGATCTTCACCTGGTGGGACGGCGCGACTGTCGGCACCGCGGTGTTCAGCGCGCTCAAGGGCGAACAGGTCGGCACCGACGCGCAAGGCAACACCTACTATCGCTCGAACATCAAGACGCCCGACGGGCGCGACAAGCGCTGGGTGATCTATAACGGCGCCAACGATTCCAGCCGCGTTCCGCCCGAATGGCACGGCTGGCTGCATCATTCCTATGACGCGCTGCCGCAGAGCCACCTGCCGCCGGCGAAGATCTGGGAAACCGAGCACACGCCGAACGTCACCGGCACGCCCGCGGCCTATCGCCCGCAAGGCGCGCTCGAGCGTGGGGGGCGGCGTGCGGCCGCCACCGGTGATTACGAAGCCTGGACACCGGACGCCTGATCGTGCGGGCCCTCGCGCTGCTGCCGTTCGCCGCGCTGGCCGCGTGCAACAACGAGCCCCCCGCGCCGAAACCGGTCGAGACCGAGGTTCCCAAGGAATTCACCCAGAACACCGCTCCCGCCGCCGTGGCCGGGAACTCCATCGGCACGCCGATGAAGGACCGGGTGGCCACGATCGGCCTGCTCAACAAGCGCAACAACATCTCGCAGGACCTCAAGATGAAGCCCGGCGAATCGCGCCGGATCGGCAACGTGGTCGTGAAGGTGGAAGCCTGCGAGAAGACCGCTCCCTGGGAATACGATCCCGAGGAGGGCGCCTTCGTCCAGGTCTTCGTGCAGGAACGACCAGATGTGAGCAGTCCGCTCGCCTGGCACAAGGTCTTTTCGGGCTGGCTGTTCAAGAACGCGCCGAGCGTGAACGTGGTTGAGCACCCGGTCTACGACGTGTGGGTCAAGTCCTGCGCGATGAGCTTCCCGGGCGAGGAAGCGCCGGCGCCCACGAGCAGCGCGAAGCCGTCGGGCACCCCGAGCGCGGCACCTGCCCCTGCGCCCTCACCGGCGCCGTCCCCGTCCCCGAGTCCGACCCCGCCCACGGTCTGAGCGCGCGCGAGCCGCTCGACGTATTGGTCCTGGCCGATCTCGACCGCGCCGAGCGAGGCGAGGTGCTCGGTCATGAACTGGCAGTCGAGCAGCTCCATTCGCGCCGCCTTCATCGCCGCGACCAGCCAGGCGAGCGCGACTTTCGAGGCGCTGTCGGCGCGGCTGAACATGCTCTCGCCGCAGAACACCCGATCGAAGCCGACGCCGTAGAGCCCGCCCACCAGGGCCTCGCCATCCCACACCTCGATCGAATGGGCATGGCCGGCTAGGTGCAACGCCCGGTAGCTCGCCTCGATCCGCCGGCTGATCCAGGTTTCCGGATGGTCGGGCCGCGGCTCGGCGCAGGCGGCGATCACCCGGGCAAAATCTTCGTTGCACGAAACGCGGAAACGCTCCCGGCGCAGAACCTTGGCCAGCGAATGCGAACAGCGGAATCCGTCCAGCGGCAGGATCGCCCGCCGGCGCGGCTCGACATAGAAGATTTCCGCATCCTCACGCCCGTCGGCCATCGGGAAAATACCACTGCGATAGGCGAGCAACAGCATCTCGGGCGGAATCGTCGGGAAAGCCGGAGCGTGCATGGCCCGAGGCCTATAGCACATTCACCTTGCTGCCGCCTTGCCATAAGCTATTCGCCGACCTAAAGGCCGCGCCGCTGCAGGGGTGTAGCTCAGCTGGTAGAGCATCGGTCTCCAAAACCGAGGGCCACGGGTTCGAATCCTGTCACCCCTGCCATTTGCCCCCTTTTTCCGTAGGCGATTCTCAAGTCGTCACGATCACGCTATGCGTTTCAAATGAAGGGTGGGGCGGTCGACTTCTTGCGCGAGGCGCACTGGCTGAACGGCCAGCGTGTGCGCGGCTATGCGGTCCTGATCGGAATTGCCAGCCTGGCCCTGCTCGCGGTGGCGTGGTTCCAGGCAAAAGGTCCCGAGGGGAGCGATTTCCTGGCGTTCTGGGGCTCGGCCCGCGCGGTGCTCGCCGGGTTGCCGCAGGCGGCTTACGATCTCCAGTGGCAGGAGCGGGTGCAGACCGGGGCCGGGTTCACCGGGTGGTATGCCTTCGTCAATCCGCCGCCGTTCCTGTTCGTGACCGCGCCGTTCGGGCTGCTCTCGGTTCCTGCCGGCTGGATCGCCTGGGTCGCGGCGACTTACGCTCTGTGGGCCTGGGCGGGGATCAAGGCGTTCCCGCGGCAGTGGCTGCTGGTTCTGGTGTTCCCCGGCGCGCTGATCGCCGCCGGCCATGCGCAGAACGGCTTCGTCACCGGCGCGCTGCTGGTCGCCGGAGTGGCCCTGCTCGACCGGCGCCCGCTTACGGCGGGGGCGCTGCTGGGCGCGCTCGTCATCAAGCCGCACCTTGCGCTGCTGGTGCCGTTCTGGCTCGCCGCAGGGGGGCGCTGGCGCGCGTTCCTCGCCGCGGGAGCGAGCGCCGCCGGGCTGCTGGCGCTGTCGTGGCTCGCGTTCGGCACCGCGACGATGCTCGCCTATGCCGGAAGCTGGCAGGCGAGCGCGGCGTTGCTGCGCGCCGGCGACGCGGACTTCTTCCTCCGGATGGCGACGCTTTACGCACAAATGCGGATCTATGCCGGCGAGGGCGCCGCGATGGCTGCCGGCATCGGGCTGGCGCTGGCGATGATTGCAGTGGTCATGCTGAGTTGGCGCCGCTTTGGGCAGGACGGGCAGGCGACCGGCGCCGTGATGCTGGCGGCGACCGCGCTCGCCTCGCCCTACCTGTTCAACTACGACCTGCCGTTCCTGGTGCTGCCGATCCTGTGGCTGGTGCGCGAGAGACTGCGGCAGGGCTTCGGGCCGTGGGAGAAGGCCTTGCTCGTCGGCTTGTGGTTCGCGCCTTACGCCACCCGCGCGGCGGCTCTGCCGCTGGGGCTCAACCTGATGCCGCTCGCCTCTGCTCTGCTCCTGTGGCTGCTCTGGCGCCGCGGCCTGGAGTCATGGGGCAAAGCCGCCTCCTAACGGCTCATCGCATTTGGTGGTTAACGCCGGAACCGGGCGCCAGACGGTTCATTGACCGCGACAGATGGGAATTTGCTTCGAGGAGCAGATCAATGTCGAGCTTGAGTTACCACAGCAGCAGCCCCGACCGGTGGGTCCAGCCGCGTCCGCACCAGGACGCCTCGCTTCGCTACATGAAACATGGGCCGATCCAGCCGATGGAAGAGCCCGGCCTGCTGGCGCGCCTGTTCAGAAGCCACTAGCCCTTGCGGGTTTGTCAGGGCGGGGGCCGGTTGTCAGGACCGGCCCCTTTTCTATGGGGGTACACGCGCTGGCCCGCGTGAAGCCTTGCCTTGCCGCGCCCCCGTCGCTATCTGGGCCGCGGCTTCCGACATCGGAGTTTCGACGCCCCTCCCGGTCAGGATCGACCGGGGCGGCGCTGAGCCCATGGCGGAAGACAGGTTAGACGAGTGCGACAGGCAGGACGAAGCATGGCCAAGGCGAACCCCCTCGAATTCATCCGCCAGGTCCAGGCGGAAATGCGCAAGGTCGTGTGGCCGACGCGGCAGGAAACGGTGACCACCGCGATCTTCGTGGCGATCCTGATGACCCTGCTGGCGGTGTTCTTCCTCGGTATCGATTCGGTCTTCGGTTCGCTCGTCAACTGGCTCCTCAAGCTCGCCTGAAGGCGCGGCGCAAACGGAATTCACGGAAAGCTGAAACGATCATGGCTCGCTGGTACATCATCCACGCCTATTCCGGCTTCGAGAACAAGGTTCGCGATTCGATCATCGCCGAGGCCCAACGCATGGGCCTGAGCGAAGCGGTCGAGGCAGTCGAAGTGCCGACCGAGACGGTGACCGAGGTCAAGCGCGGCAAGAAGGTCCAGGTAGAGCGCAAGTTCATGCCCGGCTACGTGCTGGCCAAGCTGCGCCTGACCGACGACGTCTACCACCTGATCAAGAATACCCCCAAAGTCACCGGCTTCCTCGGCTCGGGCGCCAAGCCGCAGCCGATCTCGGAGCGCGAGGCCGCGCGCTATTTCGGCGGGATGGAAGAAGCCAAGGCCGCGCCCAAGCGCGAGATCCACGTCGATTACGAGATCGGCGACCAGGTCAAGGTCAACGCCGGCCCGTTCGCCAGCTTCAACGGCGTGGTCGAAGAGCTCGACTACGAGAAGCAGCGGGTCAAGGTCAGCGTCTCGATCTTCGGCCGAGCGACGCCGGTGGAGCTGGGCTTCGAAGAGGTCGAGCTGGTCAAATGACGGCCAGCGGTCCCGGAGACCGCCGGGCCGACGAGGGTTGAGTTTCACACGCCGTTCGACTAGGGGCGCCGCTTCCCGAGCCTCCTCGGCCGGGAAACCCGCGCGGGAGGCCGTCTCCGGACGGCTGCTTGACCGCTTACCATGAGGCCCGGATCAAGTCCGGGCCGACAGTGAGAAAGGAGGCCAGCCATGGCCAAGAAGATCGAGGGCTATATCAAGCTCCAGGTGCCCGCGGGCACCGCCAATCCCAGTCCGCCGATCGGCCCCGCGCTGGGCCAGCGCGGCGTCAACATCATGGAATTCTGCAAGGCGTTCAACGCCTCCACGCAGGAGCTCGAGAAGGGCATGCCGATCCCGACCGTGATCACGGTCTACGCCGATCGTAGCTTCACCTTCGTTACCAAGACCCCGCCGGCCAGCTTCCTGATCAAGAAGGCGGCGGGCCTCAAGTCGGGCTCGAAGGAGCCGGGCAAGGTCTCCGCCGGCAAGATCAAGCGCAGCAAGCTGACCGAGATCGCCGAGATGAAGATGAAGGACCTGAACGCCAACGATCTCGACGCGGCGACCAAGATCATCGAAGGCTCCGCCCGCGCGATGGGCCTCGAAGTGGTGGAGGGCTGAACCGATGGCCAAGCTCAGCAAGAAGGCGAAGATGCTCGCCGAGAAGTTCGACGGTGAGACCTTCTACAGCGTCGACGAAGCGCTCAAGGCGCTCAAGGACGTCGCCAGCAAGAAGTTCGACGAGACCGTCGAGGTGGCGATGAACCTGGGCGTCGACCCGCGTCACGCCGACCAGATGGTCCGTGGCATGGTCTCGCTCCCGGCCGGCACCGGCAAGGAAATGAAGGTCGCCGTGTTCGCCAAGGGCGACAAGGCGGACGAGGCGCTCAAGGCGGGGGCCGACAAGGTCGGCGCCGAAGACCTGATGGAAGACATGCAGGCCGGCAACCTCGATTACGACCGCGTGATCGCCACGCCGGACATGATGGGCGTGGTCGGCCGCCTGGGCAAAGTGCTCGGCCCCAAGGGTCTGATGCCGAACCCCAAGCTCGGCACGGTGACCCCGAACGTTGCCCAGGCGGTCAAGGACGCCAAGGGCGGCCAGGTCGAGTTCCGCGTGGAGAAGCAGGGCATCATTCATTCGCGGATCGGCAAGCTGTCGTTCACCGACGAGCAGCTCAAGCAAAACTTCGACGCGCTGACCCAGGCGATCGTCAAGGCCAAGCCGAGCGGTTCGAAAGGCAAGTACGTCAAGAAGATCACCGTCACGAGCTCGATGGGCCCGGGGCTGAAGATCGACATCGAGGAAGTGCAGGGGGCGTAACGCCGCCCCATCCCTTCGTCATTGCGAGCGAAGCGAAGCAATCCAGAGCGGCTCTGCACCGCCCCTGGATTGCCGCGGGACCTGCGGTCCCTCGCAATGACGAAGTGCTGGAATGAGATCACCAAGGGGCCGGCGGAGCGATCCGCCGGCCTTCTTGTTTTCGCCTCAAGCCTGCGCGCCAACCGCGCCCGGCTGCGGCCTCTGCCGCAGCTTGACCAGGAAGTCCCAGCCCATCAGCAGCGCGCCGGCCGAGAACACGACGTCGCCGGGCAGCCGCATCCACTGCCAGAACAGAGTCTGGTCGTAGAACGCCTGGCTGCGCGCCCAGGCGCGGCCGTGCTCGTACACCGCGTCGAGTTGGGGCCAGCCGATCGGGAAGAAGTGGAGGAAGATCCACATCGCTAGGCCCAGGTTGTAACACCAGAAGGCAATCCGCCCCCACCGTTCGTTGAACTCGGCACCCGGACCTGCGCGATAGCGCAGGCAGAAGTAGATGAGGCCCAGCGCGAGCAACCCGAAGGCGCCGAACAGCGAGGTGTGCGCGTGATTGAGGGTGAGGAAGGTGCCGTGCTCGTAGTAGTTGACCAGCGGCGCATTCAGCGTGCCTCCGCCGAACACGCCGGCGCCGACGAAATTCCAGAACGCCGATCCGAGGATGTAGAGATAGGCGAGACCGTAATCGAACACCGCCGCGCCCTTGATCAGGCGATGCTGCGAGATCGCCTCCAGGATCAGCAGGACCAGCGGCAGGACCTCGATGAACGAGAACATCGAGCCGAGCGGAACCCACATGCCCGGTCCGCCGCCCCAGTAGAGGTGATGCCCGGTGCCGAGCACGCCGCCGAGGAAGATCAGGATCAGCTCGAGATACACCGAGCGCTCGGCCAGTTTGCGCGAGACGAGGCCGAGCGACATCAGCAGGTAGGCGCTCATCGCCACGGCGAAGAACTCGAACGACTGCTCGACCCACAGATGAACCACCCACCAGCGCCAGTAATCGGTGAGGGTGAAGCTCTTCTCGATTCCCGTTAGCGGGATCATGCCGAAGATGTAGAGCACCGCGACATTGATCGTCGCCGCCCAGATCAGGTGCTCCAGGCGGATGCGACCGCTCCAGAACTGCCGTGTAGCTTCGACCAGCGTGTCGCGGGTCGGCCACAGGGCGCGGAACATCAACCCGCTCCATGATAGCAGCGCGACGAAGAACAGGATCTGCCAGAAGCGGCCGAGCTGGATGTACGACAGGCCCTGGTTGCCGAACCAGAACCAGCCCTTGTCGATCACCCCCTGGATGCCGAGGTAGTTGCCGAGCAGCGCGGCGGCGACGACGAACAGCGAGACCCAGAACAGCAGGTCGACCAGGAATCCCTGGCCCTTCGCCTCGCGCCCGCCGGCGATCGCCGGGGCGATGAACAGGCCGCTGGCGATCCAGCCCAGACCGATCCAGATGATCGGTGCCTGCAGGTGGAAGCTTCGCAGGAAGTTGAAGGGCAGGATGTAGTTGAGCTGGATGCCGTAGAAGGTCTCGCGCTCGTAATACGAGTGCGCCATGATCGCTCCGGCGCCTTGCGAGGCAAGGAACACCAGCGCAACGACGACGAAGTACTTGCCGCACTTCTTCTGGCTCGGGGTCAGTGCGCGGTACTGCGCCAGCCCGCGCTCCATTGGCGCGTCGTCCGGGTGATCGAGGTAGGCGCGATAGAGCCACAGCACGAAACCCATCGCGAAAAACGTGAAGCAGAAGCTGATCCACGTCCAATGGAAGGTGTTCGTCGTCGGTGTATTGCCGACACTGGGTTCGAACGGCCAGTTCTCCGTCCACGAAGTGTTGACCTTGTCGGGGCGCCGCGCGACCGTGGTGATCGCCGAATAGATGATGAAGTCGGCCGTCTGCCGACGCAGCACCGGATCGAGGCTCTTCGCCGGCACCCAGCCGGCCGACAGGTTCTCGGTGCTGAGTTTGGTGGTCAGCTCGTTCTGCAGCACGCGGATGGCGTTGGCCGCGGCGTCAGGCAGGACCACCTTCGATTGCGTCAGGTCGATGCCCTGGAGCTCTTTGCGCATCTCCGCCGTCACCGCGGCATCGGTCAACGCTTCGGTCAGCGACGAAGCGGCCGGAGTGGTCGGCGGCGCCGGGACGGCCGGCCCGCTCACCGCGAGCGACTGGTTCGCCGGAGCCTTGGTGGCCGGCGGCAGCGCGGCGGTATCGGTCAGGCTCTGCTTGGTCAGCACCCCCAAGCGGGCGAGGGCGGAGGCGGTGTAGTCCTCACCGAAGTACGAGCCCATGCCGTAGATGCTGCCGTAATCCATCAGGTCGGCCTTCTGGAAGCCGCCCTTGCCGGCGATTATGTCCTGGGCGGACATCACCACGGCGCCGGAGCCGTCGACGAACGCGTCCGGGAAAGGCGGCGCCTTCTCGTATGTCTTGACGGTCGCCCAACCGAGCAGTCCGAAGCACACGATAGCGGTGGCCAGCAGGACCCATTTCAGTATGTTGCTGACGCGGTCTTCCGTCACGGAGCCGTTCGGCTGCTCCAGCGCCTGTCCCTGAACCAAGTGCCTCTCCCCATAATCGGTAGCGGATAAGGTAAAAAAGGCAGGGGTTTTGGGTCGGTTATCGCCTCGACCCCGCCGATTGCAAGCTTATTTCGCCTTCGACGCGCGGAACAGGACGGGCGCGTAGGTGAGGACGAAAAGCGCGAACCCAGAAGCCCAAAGGCCGCCGGAAAGTTCAAGTCCGAACCTGTAATCCATCGCCCCCAGGCCCGTCAGCACGCGCAGCGCCGCTCCCAGAATCACGAGAGCATAAAGCGCCACGGTCGCCGGGCCGGCCCTCAGCTCGCGCCCGGTATGCCCCAGCGTGGCGCGCGTCATCACCGCCAGGATCATCGTCGCCGCCGCGCCCGCGGCAAGCGCATGGATCGCCGCCGTCGCCGGCACCGGCGCTCCGCCAGCGCTGACGCCGAGCAGGAGCAGGCCGAGCGGTATCCAGGCGTACCCGGCGTGGAGAACGAGGACGAGCGGATCGCTCCAGATGCGCCAACCGCGCCAGCGAGATAGCCGCGCGAGTTGTAGCAATCCTGCCGCCAGCAAGGCCGCCGCCGTCAGGGTCGAGAGCGGAAATACGAGCCAACCGAGAAGCGCCGCGGCGGTGGCGGCGATGGTTGCCATGTCGAAGCGGCCTGGCTGTGTCGGTAGCCCACTCGCGAACCCGCGCTTGGCCATCCAGTTGCGCGTGAACGAGGGGATGATGCGTCCGCCGATCAGCGAGATCAGCACGACCACCAGGGCGATCGCAGCACGGGCGGGAGTGCCCTCGCCGGCCACGAGCCCCGCAGCGGCGGCATAGTCCCACGCGTCGGCAAGCGCGAACAGCACAACCATCGCGACGACCGGCACGTTGCGGTTCCCGGCCGCGATCACCTCGCGCCCGGCAACGGCCGCCACCACGACGAAGAAGCCGACGTCGAGTACGAAAGCGGGAAGCAAGCCTGGCGTGCCCGAGAACCACACGGCGAGCCGCGCGGCGATCCATAGGGCCGCAAGGGCGGCGAGCGGAGCGCCGGCGATCGGCAGGCGACCGGTCCAGTTGGGAATGGCGGTGAGCAGGAACCCCACGATGACCGCGCCGACGAAGCCGAACAGCATCTCATGCCGGTGCCAGGCCAGAGGCGCGAACCCGCTCGCCAGCGGCACTCCGTAGAGGAACGCGCAGAGCCAGGCGAGCACGGCAAACGCGGCCCACGCGGCGGCAAGGAGGAAGAACGGCCGGAAGCCGCCACGCAGGATCGGCAGTGCGGCCGCCATGCGCGCCTTGCGCAACGCCAGCATCTGTTCTCCGCGGGTTTGTACGCTGTCGTTCATCGAGTTGCGCTCGCTGGCGAACCTGTCGGGTCCAGCTCGTCTAATGCGCCCGACAAACAGTGCTTATTAGGGATTGTCCCAGGTTCGATCGGGAAGACTTGCGGCGAGCCGGACGGTCACCGGAAAGCGCCGCCCGGGCTATTTCCGGCGAGGTTTCGCCTTGGCCCGTGCCTTGGCCGGCGCCTTGGCGGCCGGCGGGGGCGGCGGGTTGCGCAGGGCAACGAAGCTCGGCAAGTCGTCGGCCACAGGGGTAAGCGCGTCGAGGCGGGTGCCCATCGCCTTGCCCAGCCGGTCCATGCGGTCGGTCGGATTGGGATGGGTCTTCATCATAAGAGCCATGCCCTTCTGGTCCTGCTGCGCGCTCAGCGTCTGCAGCACGCCGACCAGGCCGTAGGGCGAATAGCCGGCGCGGGCGGCGATCACCACGCCCATGCGGTCGGCTTCGTACTCGTCGCCCTTGTCGAGGCCGCGGGTGTAGAGCGTCTTGCCGGCCTTGACGACCTGCTCGGTCAGGAAACCGCCGACGCCACCGCTGGCGACCATCGAGCCGCCGACGTCGGCCA
>Ga0207667_10004005_pt1 | contig 18099 bp, 17 predicted proteins | sample KBSCornC52_FD_184301 | JGI IMG/M metagenome (GOLD analysis project Ga0207667, IMG submission 184301) | Corn rhizosphere microbial communities from Kellogg Biological Station, Michigan, USA - KBS Corn C5-2 (SPAdes) (version 2) | ecosystem: Host-associated > Plants > Roots > Rhizosphere > Soil ...
TTCGCGTCTTCGCGGTGATCTTTTCCGAGGTGTTTATGAAGAGACTGGATGGACGGGTGGCGGTGGTGACCGGGGCGGCGCAGGGGCTGGGCGAGGCCATCGCCTACAGGCTGGCGGGCGAGGGATGCAAAGCCGTCACCGTCGCCGACATGAATCTCGAGAAGGCGCAGGCGGTCGCGGAGGCAATCGAGCGAGAGCATGGCGCGAAGGCTCTGGCGATTCAGACCAACGTCACCGATCCGGCTCAGGCGGAGGAGATGGTCCGGCGGACAGTCGAGTCGTTCGGGTCGCTCGACATCCTCGTGGCGAATGCCGGAATCTTGAAGGCACATGACATCGCCGAGTTTCCGGTGAACGAGTGGCGGGCCGTTATCGAGGTGAATCTGGTCGGTTATTTCATCTGCGCGCAGGCGGCCGCGAGGGTGATGATCGAGCAAAAGCGCGGCGCCATCATCCAGATCAACTCGAAGTCGGGCAAGAAGGGGAGCTTCCGCAATTCCGCCTATGCAGCCTCCAAGTTCGGCGGGATCGGGCTGACACAGTCCATCGCGCTCGACCTCGCGCCCCACGGGATTCGGGTGAACGCGGTCTGCCCCGGCAACCTGCTGGACGGTACGCTCTGGCAGGAGAGCCTGTTCGAGCAGTACGCCAGGAATCAGGGCATGTCCGTAGACGAAGTCCGGCGAAAGTACGAATCGCAGGTGCCGCTCGGCCGGTCCTGCACCTACGATGATGTCTGCAATGTTGTTACGTTTCTCGCGTCCGACGAATCGATCTACATGACCGGCCAGGCCATCAACGTAACCGGCGGGCAGGAGATGCGCTGACTTCGTCCTGAGCTGCCCCACACAACCCAAACGGAGACCAACACGATGAAGTCCGCACTCCTCCTCGCCGCCGTTCTCGCGCTTGCCGGAACGGGCGCATCCACCCCGAAGCCCGCCAAACCGATTCGCGCGCTCCTCGTCCTCGGTGGCTGCTGCCACGACTACGAGCACCAGAAGGACGTTCTCGCGAGGGGCATCGCCGAACGCGCCAACGTCGAAGTGACCATCGCGTACGATCCCGACACAACGACCTCCCACAAGAACCCGGTCTACGAAAACCCCAACTGGGCGAAGGGCTTCGACGTGGTGATTCACGACGAGTGCACCTCCGACGTGAAGGACATCGATTTCATCAACACCATCCTCGCTCCGCACCGCGCCGGCCTCCCCGCCGTCTTCCTCCACTGCGGCATGCACTCCTACCGCAGCGAGGGCTTTCCGAAATCGACGCCCTGGTTCGAGTTAACGGGTATGCCCTCGACCGGCCACGGCGCGCAGCTTCCCATCGTAATCACCTTCGTCGACGCGAACAGCCCGATCACGAAGGGCATGGCCGACTGGACCACGATTCACGAGGAGCTCTACAACAACAGCGCAGGCAAGCCGCTCGATACTGCCCATCCGCTCGCGCGCGGCAAGCAGACGTTCCAGGCCGCGGGCGGCCAGCCGGGCGTCAGCGACTATGTCTGCGTCTGGACGAACAGCTACATGGGGAAGACCCGCGTCTTCGCCACCACGCTGGGCCACAACACGGAAACCGTCGCCGACCCGCGCTACCTCGATCTGGTGACCCGCGGCCTCCTCTGGTCCGTGAACAAGCTGGGCAAAGATGGTAAACCGGCGGCAGGTTACGGCCCGAAGTAGTAATGCCCCACAACCACGCGCGAGTATCGCACCGGCTGAAGAGCCACGATTACACGGAACCGGGTTACTACTTCATCACCGTCTGCGTGGAGAATCGCGAGTGCATTGTCGGGAAAGTGGCTGCAGGGCAAGTCGAGCTGAATGAATCTGGCCGTTTCGTAGATTACAGAATCCGAGAGTGTTGCGCCGGATTGAGCAGTGTGTTCGTAGACACCTACGTCATGATGCCGAATCATGTACATATCCTGTTCGGCGTAATCGCTGTAGAGGCGGAGGGGGCGAAGCATTCGCGCACGATAGAGATCGAGGTGCAAGGGCATGAGCGCGCGAATGCCTGGCCCCTACAAGGGGATCGCCCGGCGCGAGGGACCAAAGGCGGGTCGATTGGCGCGATTGTGCAGAATCTGAAGTCGGTGACATCCCGCGGGATCAATCGTCTGCGAGGAACGCTGGGCTGTCCGGTTTGGCAACGCGATTACTACGACCATGTTGTCCGAGACGTCGACGAATTGGACCGAATCCGCACGTACATCGAGCAGAACCCGGCGCGCTGGAACGAGGATAAAGAGAATCCTGAAAATCAATCGTAGCGCGCAATCCGTCAACGAACACTTGTAGGGGCCAAGCATTCGCGCGATGCCAATTTCGCACTCCACGAACAAACGTGCGCGAATGCTTCGCCCCGGCTGCCGCGGCGACAGATTGGGCCATTGCGATGCCGACGCAAACGGATACTACGAAGAACCCGCAAATTGAGGCGCTCGAACGCGACGTGCTGGACATCCGCAATCGGTTCGCAAGGGTCACGTCCGGGTTGTCGCACGAGGCCCTGGTCTGGTCTCCCAATGCGAATAATTGGTCCATCGCACAGATCGTGGAGCACCTCAACAAGGTCGGGTATGCCATCGCGCCGGCGCTGGAAGATGCGATCGCATGCCTGGCCCTCAGAGGCTGGGATGCTGGGCCGTACAGGTACACGTTCCTGGAGCGCCTCTTCATCCGGGCGGTCGGCCCGAACCCGCCATTCCGCGTTCCGGTACCCCGGCTGTATGTGCCGCCGGAACATATAACCGATCCGGAGGACACGATCGCCAGCTTCCTTGTATTGCAAGGGCAGATTGACGGATGGCTGAGAGCGCGTGGCCTGCGCCTGACCGCCATCCGCATTCCCTCTCCGGCGAATCGCCTGCTCAAGATGTCGGTTGCGGCGTGGATTCACGCAACAATCGCGCACGAGCGGTACCATCTTCTTCAAATCGAAGCCCTGCTCGCGAATCCTGCGTTCCCTGCAAGATAATGCCGAAAGTTCAGACCAAATACGTCTGCCAGACCTGCGCGTATGAGACGCCGCGATGGGTGGGCAAATGCCCGGAGTGCGACGCGTGGAACTCGTTCGTCGAGGAGATCCGCGCGCCGGAGAAGCCCGCCGCTCTCGGACGCGCCTCGGCCCTGCTGCCCACCGGCGCGGCTCTTCCGACACCCATCACGCAGGTTGCCGCGCAGCGCGAGACCCGCCTGCCGAGCGGAATCGGCGAGCTGGACCGCGTCCTCGGCGGCGGAATTGTGCCGGGAGCGCTCGTGCTGGTCGGCGGAGACCCCGGCATTGGCAAGTCCACGCTTATGACGCAGGTCGCCCACGCCGTTGCAGAGTGTGGGAGTATGGGAGAAGGGGAGAGGGGGAACAACTCCCACACTCCCACACTCCCCCGCTCCCAAACGGTCCTCTACGTGAGCGGCGAGGAGAGCGTCGAGCAGATCCGACTGCGGAGTGAGCGGCTCGGAGCGGCCGCCGAGAGATTCCTCGTGGCGAACGAGACGGACATCGGCTCGATTCTGCACCACATCGAAGCGACCCGGCCCGCGCTCGTGATTGTCGATTCGATTCAGACGACCTATGATTCTTCGCTCGAATCGGCGCCCGGGACCGTCAGTCAGGTGCGGAGCTGCGCGTCGGCGCTGGCGCGGATGGCGAAGAGCGGCGGCCCGCCCGTCTTCCTCATCGGCCACGTCACCAAGGAGGGCTCGCTCGCCGGGCCGCGCGTGCTGGAGCACATGGTGGACACCGTGCTCTACTTCGAGGGCGACCGGCATCAGGCTTATCGAATCCTGCGGTCCGTAAAGAACCGGTTCGGCTCGACCGACGAAATTGGCATCTTCGAGATGCACGAGCAGGGGCTGCTCGAGGTCGAGAACCCGTCGGCGGTCTTCCTGGCGGAGCGGACTACCGACGCCAACGGTTCGGCGGTGACCGCAACACTGGAGGGATCGAGGCCGCTGCTGGTCGAGATTCAGGCTCTCGTTGCTCGATCGTTCCTCGCGAATCCGCGCCGCACGGCAACCGGCGTTGAGCTGAACCGCCTCAACATGCTGCTCGCCGTTCTGGAGAAGCGCGTCGGGCTCAAGCTGGCGGAACAGGACGTATATGTAAATGTGGCAGGTGGCGTGCGAATCGTCGAGCCGGCCTCGGACCTCGCGGTAACGATTGCGGTCGCCTCCAATTTCCGCGAGCAGGCCGTGGACCCTCAGACTGTCCTGCTCGGCGAGGTGGGACTGGGCGGCGAGGTGCGCGCCGTATCGCAGATCGAGAAGCGGCTGCGCGAGGCGGCACGGCTCGGGTTCACGCGGGCCATCCTCTCGCGCCACAACACGACGCGCCTGCCGAAGAGCCTGGGCGTAGAAGTGGTCGGCGTTCACAACGTGCTCGAAGCCATGAACGCCGCCCTGCTCCCCAGCCGGGAGTAGAAATTGGCCGGGATGAACGTTATGAACGGAATGGGGAAATGGCTTGAAAACCACGAATGCACACCGATGCACACGAATGGAACGCCCATTCTGGGCCGTTATTCGTGCTCATTCGTGTTCATTCGTGGTTAGAGCCGTTGCCGTTATTATGTTCATAACGTTCATCCCGTTCATCCCGGCTAATTCCTGAACGGCTTTTTCATGGAAATACGGCGCAGGCGGAGCCGCAAACCGATATCGGACCCGCTCCAGTGCTTTCTCTGTCTCCAGGAGTACGACATGTACCCCGACGACGGGGTCGCGTGGAGCGAGGGCAGACGCGTAGGCGAGATCTGCCCGGACTGCCTGCGTCAGACGGAGCACTCCATAGAGATGCGGCTGCTGGAGCAGGCGGAGCAGGCGGAGCAGATGCTCGATTCGGGCGTGGTCGACGTGCTCTACAAGGAGGGCGACGCGGTGAGCCCGCGCGAGATGCGCGAAGGATTGCAGGAGATGGTCGCCTCCCGCCGAAAATACGCTGCCGAAGGAGTCCGGTTCGTGCCGGAGGAGGACGCTTGACGCGCCATGCTCCCTGAATCCAACACCCTGCGACGCATTGTCGGGATGGCCCTCCGCGAAGACATCGGCACGGGCGACGTGACAACGCTCGCGACCGTGGACCCCGCCGCGGTCGGCCGCGCGCGCATGGTCGCGAAGGCGTACGGCGTCGTCGCGGGGCTGCCGGTCGTGGAGGAGGTCTTCCGGCAGGTGGACCCCGCCGTCACGGTTATGCTCACTGTCAACGACGGTGCGCGGGTCGGGCCGGGCGAGACGCTGTGCGACATAGAGGGGCCAGCGCAGTCCATCCTGACCGGCGAGCGGGTGGCGCTGAACTTCCTTCAGCGGCTGAGCGGCGTCGCGACGCGCACGGCGCGATTCGTCGAGCAGGTGGCCGGAACGGGCGCGCGAATCGTGGATACGCGCAAGACCACGCCGGGCATGCGGGCGCTGGAGAAGTACGCGGTCACGGTCGGCGGCGGACGCAACCACAGGATTGGCCTCTACGACGCGGTTATGATTAAGGACAACCACATCGTGGCCGCGGGCGGCATCGCGCCGGCGGTCGAGCGCGCGCGGCGGCTGGTTCCGCACACGATGACCATCACCGTCGAGTGCGAATCGCTGGGGCAGGTGGACGAGGCCCTCGCCGCCGGAGCGGACATCCTCCTGCTGGATCACATGGACAACCCGACCCGCGCCGAGGCGGTCCGCCGCGCCAAAGGCCGCGCGCTGACCGAGGCAAGTGGCGAGATCACGGAAGAGACGACCGCTGCCATAGCCGCCACGGGCGTCGACATCCTCTCCATCGGCGCGCTCACGCACTCCGCTGTCGCGCTCGACATCAGCCTCGACATGATCGCTATAGAGGCGCGCCTGTGATCGCGGACGACACCGCGGTACGGCGGCCGGTGGGCGACGGCCAGGTCCTGCTGGAGTTCGATTCCCTCCCGTCCACGATGGATGTCGCCCGCCTCGCCCTTCTCGCCGAGGACCGCTCCGTGGTCGGGGTGCGCGCCGGCCACCAGACGCGCGGCCGCGGCCGTCGTGGCGCGCCCTGGGTCGAGGCTCCGCGAACTTGTCTGCTCGTCACTTACCTCCTCCGCCTGGACCTCTCGCCTGACGCGGCGCGGCTGGCGTTCGCCGCGGGTGCGGCGGTCGCGGAAGCTGTCGAGCGGATCACTGGCCTCGTTCCGGGTCTCAAATGGCCGAACGACGTCCTCCTGAATGACCGGAAGGTCGCCGGAGTGCTCGTGGAAGCGCACGGGCGCGACGCGCTGGTAGGTGTTGGCTTGAACGTTAATATCGAGACGTTCCCTCCGGGCCTCGTCGGCGTCGCGACCTCTCTCCGAATCGAGACCGGGCAGGTGTGGAATCTCGAGGTCGTCGAAGAGGCGGTCCGAAACCGGCTCTCCGATCTCCAATCAGCTCGCTGGCCGTCAGTGCTCCAGCGCTGGCGACGGTTCGACCAGACGGCCGGCCGGCGCTATCTCGCGGTCGTTGGTGGCGCGGAGATCGCGAGTACGGCCGTGGGAGTCTCCGATTCGGGCGCGCTCCTGGTCCGTACGCCCTCCGGCGAAGTGCAGGCCGTGATCTCGGCGACGTCGGCCCCGTGAGCGGTCCGGCCGGCGCGGGCGAGCGGCTTCGGGACCGGTTTGCAGGCGCGCTGCTCGGAACGTTCGCGGGCGACGCGCTCGGAATGCCGGTCGAAAACTGGCCGGCCGCGAAGATTGCCCGGACCCTCGGCCGCCTGGACCACTTCCGTACGGCCGCCATGTGGCTGCGCGGCTACGCCATTGTCTACGGCTCGCTCTACGACCCGATTCACTCCTTTGGCCGCGCGCCGCTTGCGCGCGGGACCTACACCGACGACACGCAGATGACAATCGCCGTCGCCGAATCGCTCGCCGAATGCGGCGGATTCGACGGCGCCGACATGGCGCGCCGGTTCGTCGAGAGCTTTGATCCACGGCGTGGGTACGGTCGCGGGACGATACAGGCGATTCATGTGCTCCGAAGAGGTGTGCCGTGGGATAAGGTCGGACCATCGCTGTTCGGCGGAACGGGTTCCTTCGGCAACGGAGCGGCCATGCGCGCCGCCCCGCTCGCGCTCTTCTACAACCGGGACCCGGCGAAGCTGCGGGAGGCCGTTAGCGCATCGTCCGCCATCACGCATGCGCATTCCCTCGGAATCGAGGGCGCGCTCATCCAGGCGGCCGCCATAATGCTTGCGCTAGAATCCGGCATGTCCGGCCGACCCATCCAGCACACTTCCTTCCTTGCGACGCTTGCGGAACGATCCGGCCCGATTGGAGAGGTCTTCAGCCGCAAGCTCGATGGGGTGCGGGAGCTGCTCGCGGCGGATCCATCCACTGCAGATATCGTTGATTGCCTTGGCGCAAATGCGACGGCGCAGGGGTCGGTCCCTGCTGCCGTCTACGCTTTCCTGCGCAACTCCGAGAATTTGAAAGAGGCGATTGTATTCGCCGTGAGCCTCGGCGGCGACACCGACACGATTGGCGCAATGACGGGCGCAATCGCCGGCGCATACCATGGCGCAACCGCGATTCCACGGGACTGGCTCGATGCGCTGGAGAACGGCCCAAAGGGAAGGGCATATGTCGAGAGGCTCGCAAACCAACTTTTCGAGGCGAGCGGGAATTCCACCGCCCCCGCATCCGATTGATCGATAAGAACGGACGAATTGAGCCGTATCAGGAGGACAGCGTTGATGAGATGGAAATATAGATTCCTGGCGGCAGCATGCGTCGCCGCGCTCGCCGTATCGAGCACTGTTCCGGGTTATGCGCAGCAGGGGCAGCAGCCGAAGACCCCCGCGGAACAGCCATCCGACAATTCCGACGACACCATCAACCCGGACCGGCCTGGAATCGCCGACGGCTCGACCGTCGTAGGCGGCCACCGGTTCCAGATCGAGCTAGGCGTGCAGCACGAGTACCGGAGCGATTCGGGGTCGTCCGAGCACACCTGGTTCATCCCCACCCTCCTCCGCTTCGGCGTGAACGACCACTGGGAGGTGCGCGTCGAGACCAACGGCTACATCTACGACAGGCTCTTCGCGCCCGGCGCGGGAATCACGCGGACGGACGGCTATGCGCCGGTCGCGGTTGGTTTCAAGCACCACTGGCAGGATTCGAAGGGCCCGGAGCAGCCGTCGCTCGGCGTGATCTTCCGTCTCTTCCCGCCCTCCGGCTCCGGCGCATTCGCCAGCAGCCACGCGCAATACGACCTCCGCCTCGCCGCCGATTGGGACTTCGCCCCGAGCTGGTCCCTGAACCCAAATGTCGGGTTCGGCCGGTATGAGGATTCGAACGGCACCGTTTTCACCACTGGCCTCTTCGCCATGACCCTCACGCGAATCGTCGACAAGCGCATCCAGGTCTTCGCCGACATCGCCCTCCAGAGCCCCGAGCAGGCGACCGAAGCACGCATGTCGACCATCGCGGATGCCGGAATCACTTACCTGCTGGACAAGAACACACAGCTCGACGCCAGCGCCGGGACCGGAATCTCCGGCCGCACCCCGCCTCACCCCTTCTGGTCCGTAGGCTACAGCCGCCGTTTCTAAGGGCAGGTCGCTGGGTCGGTGGGTCGCTGGGCGTGGCCGCCCTGCAGTAACCGGCGCCGTTGCACTTGACGTCATTCTGAGCGAAGCGAAGAATCCGGCCGTTCGCGCCTCCGAGGAGAACAGCGCCGGATTCCTCGGTCGCCTGGGCGCTCTCGGAATGACGTCAAGTGCAACGGCCACGCGCGTGACGCGTACGGTCACACAACGACCTGACGACCCGTCCTTTCCGGGTAGACTCTCCGCATGCGAAGACAGATGCACCACCTGGACAACGAGGCAGAGCGGGCGATTCTCGTCTGCGTCGAGACCAATGAATCGGCCGAGGCGTACGCCGTCGAGGAGCTGGCGTCACTCGCGTCGACGGCGGGCGCCGAGGTAGCCGAGGTCTTCCACCAGCACCGCAAGGAGCCGGACCCGGCCTACTACGTCGGCAAGGGGAAGGCGGAGGAGCTGGCGGTGGCGGTGGCGGACACGTCCGCCGACCTCGTCATCGTCGATACGGAGCTGACACCGACACAGCAGCGCAACCTGCAGGAGATGACGAAGAGCCGTGTCATCGACCGCACCCAGCTCATCCTCGACATCTTCGGGCAGCGCGCCCACACGCGCGAGGGCAAGCTCCAGGTCGAGCTGGCGCAGATGACTTATCTCCTGCCGCGCCTCATGAATCTCTACACGAAATTCGAGCGGCAGCAGGGCGGAATTGGGGTGCGGGGCGGCGCCGGCGAGACCAAGCTGGAGACCGACCGCCGCAAGGTTCGCGACCGCATCGGCGCACTGAACGAGGAGATCAACGAGGTCGTGAGTCAGCGGCAGCAGCAGCGGAACCTGCGGCGGCGCCTCCCCTTCCCGACAGCCGCGCTGGTCGGCTACACGAGCGCGGGCAAATCAACGCTGATCAATACGCTCTCCGGGGCGAACGTCTACGCGGACCCGAAGCTCTTCGCCACGCTCGACCCGACAACGCGGCGTGTCGTGCTGCCGGACGGCTGGGCAATTCTCGTGACGGACACGGTCGGATTCATCCGCAACCTTCCGCACGATCTCGTGGCGGCATTTCGGGCAACGCTGGAAGAGGTGAACGAGGCGGATTTCCTGCTGCACGTGGTGGACGCGAGCCATCCGCAGGTGCAGCTTCAGCGCGAGGCCGTGGCGGACGTGCTGGACGAGCTGGGCGCGGGTGACAAGCCGACCATCACGATCTTCAACAAAGTCGATCGCGTCACCGATCAGTACCATCTGCGGGAGCTGCTGGTATCCACCGAGAACGCCTGCGCCATCTCCGCGAAGACCCACCAGGGCATCCCCGACCTGATGGACCGCGTCGTCGCGACGCTCAAATCGCTCCTCGTGCCCGTAACGCTTCACATCCCGTACGACCGGAGCGAGCTGGTCACCCAGTGCTACGAGTATGGCCGGGTGCTGAAGGCGGACTACCGAAACGAGCACATCCACGTAGAGGCGGAGATTACGCGCGACCTCGCCGGCCGCCTGGCCGACTACCGTGTCGCCCGTTAATCACCCGGCCATCAGACAAGCGATTCAAATCACTCGCTGGAGGGCCGGCGGAACGAGGCAATGGAATTGACCTCGCTGGAGGGCTTTCAGCCCATCGTCCTGCCGGACGAATCGTTCAGTGGCCGCGTGAATTTCGTCCGGCAGGACGTCTGGCTGAGAGCCCGCGAGACATGCATGTTACGTGCATGATTCGACGACACGTATGGTTGGCGCGCGCCCGCGAGCGAGGTCGATTCACTGGCTCGCCCGGTTCCACTGCTCGAGCGCGAAGTCGAACATCCGCGCCATCAGGTCGTCCCACAGCCAGTAGATTCCCGGAAGCTCCTCATGCCTGACGATTCGCGCGCCCCGGGATTCCGTGCCGGGCGGAAGCGGGCCGAGCGCATCCACGCGGCCCACGAAAGCGGGCACGAATCGGGTTGATCCAACGTCGTCGCGAATCGTATAAACGCCGATAAGCCGCGGGTCCTGGAGGACGCCGCCGACCTCCTCGGCCGTCTCGCGAACCGCCGTCTCCACGGGGGTTTCGCCAGGCTCCGGGCGGCCGCTCGGCACGCACCAGCCGCGATTCGGGATGTCGGCCAGCGCGAACCCTTTCGGGTGAATCGCGAAGACCACGACCGCGGCAAACGACTCCGGCGGAAGCTCGGAGACGGGCGAGAATGTCACCAGCGAGCCCCACCAGCGCGCCTCCGGGAAGTCGTTCGTCGCGCTCACTCCGCCTCGCCTCCGGTGGTCCCGCGTTTACTTTGGCGGTGAGCCCGTGATACAATAGCCCTGCTGGAACGAGCCTGGCTATCGTATCGCGGGCGGTCACGGCTTCGGCGGAGCGTTCACCACCCGGCCAATGACTTCGCCCTCTTTCACCGGCCCGAACGCCCGGCTGTCCTCCGAAACGCGGCGGTTGTCCCCGAGCACCACGAGGAAGCCCGGCGGCACCTTCATGAGCGGCATGGGCGGGTCCGTCGTGCCTGGCCGCTGGATGTCGAAGAACTCCGCGACACGCCGGAACATCCAGTTATCGCGCGGCGGAATCGTATCGCCCGGCAGGAACGCGACGCGCTTGATCAGGATGTCGTTTCCGTGCCCAACGAGCACGACATCGCCGCGCTGGATCGGGCCGTTGACAGCGTGAATCTTGTTCACGAGCACCATCTGGCCGTCGCGGTAGGTCGGCAGCATGGAATCGCCGCGCACGACCGCCAGACGAAAGGTCGAGGTGAACACCAGCACCACGACGAGGAAGACCGCGACCGCGATCACATTGCGTCGCGCGTGGTGGCTCCGATGATGCACGGGCGATCGGAGCTGCTGCGGGAATGGCTCAGGAGCACTGCTGGCGACAGAGCCCGGCGCGGTACCGGACGTTTCGTCAGCTTGCCCATCGTGCGCCGCTGTAGTGGTTTCAGGCTCGTTCATATATTGGAGTCGGGGACCGGCCTCGCGCCGTTCACTGCCCATGATTATAACACCCCGAACACGAGGCTGGTGCGTCGGCGTGCAGGCAGGCGAGCCATGAACGGGATTCCGATTGAAAAAGACCGTGAGATGGCAATGATGATAGGGGAGGTCCCGAAAACCGCATGACGCTGCCCGAGTCGCTGACGACTTTCCTGCACGAAAACAATGATCTGATCATTCTCATACTTGCATCCGTGGCGTTCCTGTTCGCGCTGGGGTTGTTGCTGCTGTTCGCGCGCCTGGGCCGGCTGACGCGGCTCTACACGCGGCTTACGAAAGGCACGAGCGGCGGCAACCTGGAGGAGATTCTGCACGGCTACATGGGCACCGTGGAGGACATCGCATCCACGTCAATCTCGGTTAAGGATCGGATCGACGCCATCGATCAGCGACAGCGCACCTGCCTTAATCGGGTTGGTCTCGTCCGTTTCGACGCCTTCGAGGAGGTCGGGGGAGAGCAGAGCTTTGCGGTGGTCGTGCTCGACTCGGAGCGAAACGGCCTCGCTCTCAGCTCCGTCTACAGCCGCTCCGATGTCCGCGTCTATGCAAAGCACATCCGCTGCGGCCAGCCGAGCCATCCCCTCACGAAGGAGGAGGAGAAGGCGATGGCGCAGGCCGAAGGCAGGTCGGTTGGATAATCTCAACAAGACGCTCCGCGAGGCCGCCCGCGAGAAGGACCTCAATCCGACCGAAACGCGCAGGCTGGTGGCACGCTGCAAGCGCGGCGAGAGAGGCGCGTTCGACGACCTGATTCGCCGCTATGAAAAGAAGGTCTACAACTTCGCCTTCCGCCTCTGCGGCAACTACGACGAGGCAAACGACGTCGCCTCCGAGACCTTCTATCGCGTATACAACGGGCTCCAGAACTTCCGCGGCGATTCCAGCTTCATCACCTGGCTCTTCCGCATCACCACGAACGTCTATCTCGACGACCGGAAGCGCAAGCGCGCCCGCCCGCACGAATCGCTCGAGGAGATGATCGAGCTGGAGGAGACGACGGTCGTCAGGCAGGTCGAGGACCCTGGCCCCACGCCGGCGGAGCGCCTCGAGAAGCAGGAATCCATCGACCTCCTCCAGAGCGCCATCAACTCCCTGCCCGACTACCAGCGAATGATGATCGTGATGTACCACACGGAGAATCGATCGTACGAGGAGATCGCCGAGACGCTCGATCTTCCCATCGGAACCGTCAAGTCGCGGCTGAACCGCGCCCGTCTCTCGCTACGCGAGAAACTCGAACCGCTACGGGAACATTTCCGCTAGGGGCGTCGTCCGACAGATGAGGCTGGAAGCGGGCAATTGTCCACATGGTTGCAGCAGGTCTTCGCATTCATACATTGAAGGTTCGTGCGCGGGACATGCAAAAGTTCGAAGCGCGGCCAATTATCGGGTTATTTGGCGGGTGATCACGATGAGATGTGAGCGGGCGCAGGAGCTCTTTTCCGAATACTACGAGGGCAGCATCCAGACGGCGCTTTCGGTGCCGCTGGAGGGCCACTTGCAGGCGTGCTCCGCATGCCGCGAGGAGTTCGACGGCCTGAAGCACGTCTGGCCGATTCTCGATACTGCCCCGGTCGTCGAGCCGCCCGCCGGCTTCCGCGCGGCCGTCTGGCAGCGAATCGACGCGGAAGAGGCGCGGCGCGCCACCGAGCGCTGGCCCCTCTTCCGATTCGACTGGCGAGCTCTCTTCCCGCGTCCCGCGCTCGGATGGGCCGCGGCGGCTGCCGCGGTCATTGTCCTCTCCGGCGTGGTCGTCCCCGGCGTCTATACACCGGCGCGCCTCTTCTTCCCGTGGAGCGCCTTCTCATCCCAGCCCGCCCGCTCGGCCAATGTAACGGTCGGTGAGCCGCGCGTATTTGACGAGCCCGCCGGCCAGATACTGAAGGTCCACGTCCAGAATCCCGGCCCCTCGCCGGTTCGCGTTGACGTGCGGGTCGACAGCGGGGCGGTGGACAGGAATCACTCCAGCTTCATCGCGCCCGCGGGCGCCAATGGCTGGTTTGCCGTGGGGACCGTCAGGGCCGGCGACAACGCGCCCGTGAGGGTTTCCACCTCCTGGCAGCCAGCCTTCTAGTCGCCCTGCCGGTCCTGCCGGTCCGCATCCTGGACGCCGGACAAATCCACATCTCCACTCCGAACCGGCGAAAGCTGGAACCAGTGCAGGATCTCAATTTGGTGCGCGCACAATGACTCCGAGTGGTCGCCTCAACCACAGGGTTGGCCCGAACCGAGACGCGCCTGTCAATCGCCTCTCAGCCGTCGTCCGCTCCCTGCTCAGGCGGCTGCGAAGCCGCGTCCGAACGACCAGGGCGTCCGCCTGGCTGCGTTCCCATCCCTCCGCCGCCTCCATCATCGACAGGGTGCTTGCCGAACAGCTGACGTACCTCGAGCGCGAGGCGCTCGTGGATCTTGCGCGGGCGGCACAACGTGTCAGGGACAAGGGCATCGAAGGCGCCATCGTCGAAGCGGGCTGCGCGCTCGGTGGGTCGGCAATCGTTCTTGCCGCGGTTAAAGAGCCGCGGCGCGAGCTGCTCGTCTACGACGTGTTCGGGCTCATCCCTCCCCCCTCCGACCGTGATGATGCGGACGTCCACGCACGCTACGAAGAGATAACCGCGGGCAGAGCGACCGGTATTGGCGGCGCGCGGTACTATGGATACAATGACGACCTCTACACCCGCGTGCGCACCACGTTCGATGACTTCGGACTTCCCCCCGGCGACTGCAACACGCGGTTGATTCCGGGCCTGTTCGAGGACACGTTAAAGCCCCCGTCATCCGTCGCGCTGGCGCACATCGACTGCGACTGGCACGACTCCGTGATGGTCTGCATGGAGCGGCTGTGGCCGGTAATGCAACCGGGCGGTATTATCGTTCTGGACGATTATCACGCGTGGTCCGGTTGCCGCCGCGCCGTGGACTCCTTCCTCGGGTCCCTCAACCGGTCGGAGTTTCGGATCGTGAAGCGCACCCGGCTCCACATCGTCAAAGTACGCTCGGGAGCCCGCCAGGTCTCCCGTATCGAGTGAGTCCTCCCGGCCCGTCGTTCCGCCAGCGGGCTGCTGTTGTTCCAACCCCATCCGCATTCCACCGCCCCATCTATTCAAGCCTCCCTCCGTGTGTTAAACTAGGGCCGGGACGCGACGGGCGTCCAGGGAGTTGCAATTGAGTTCCCAAAGGCTCCACGAAGGCCAGAAGCTGGGCGGCCGATACGAGATCCTCGAAGTCGTCGGGCGGGGCGGGATGGGTACCGTCTACCGCGCGCGCGACACTCGCCTGGAGAAGATCGTCGCCGTCAAGGAGATGATCGAGCGCGACATTCCGCTGGATGAGCGCGAGATCGCCGTCCGGCAATTCGAGCGCGAGGCCAGGCTCCTCGGTCAGCTCTCCCACCCCAATCTTCCGCGCGTCACCGACTTCTTTGTCGAGGCGGACCACTGCTACCTCATCATGGAGTTCGTCGAGGGCCGCACCCTCGATTCCCTGATGCGCGAACACCCCCACGAGCCTCTGCCCCTCGTCGACGTCCTCAACTGGGGAATCGCGCTCGCGGACGTACTCGGCTACCTCCACAGCCAGGAACCGCCCGTCGTCTTCCGTGATCTCAAGCCGGCCAATATCATGCTCCAGGCGGACGGCACGCTGAAATTGATCGACTTTGGAATCGCGCGCCGCTTCCAGGCTGGTCTCACCAAAGACACACTGCTCTACGGAAGCCCCGGCTACTCGCCGCCGGAGCAGTACGGCCGCGGCCAGACCGATCCCCGCTCCGACCTCTACGCGCTCGGCGCGACCCTGCACCACATGGTCACAGGCCGCGATCCCGCTCCAACACCGTTCAAGTACCCGCCAATCCGCTCGATAAACCCCGCCCTGCCGCCGTTGCTGGAGGCCTTCATCGCGCGCTGCGTGGAGATGGAAGAGGAGCTTCGCTGCCAGTCGGCGGTCGAAGCGAAAGAGACGCTTACGCAGATCCGGAACACCGTCCTGGCCGAGGCGAGCGCGCCGGCCGCGCCGCGGCCGCCTCGCGGCACGCGGCCCACTACCGGGCCGAAAGTGGTCTCCACCCGCCTCGACCGCGCAGACGATATGCGGCTTGTCCGGCAGATGGGCGCGGCCCTGGGCGTCATCCTCGTCCTGATTGGAGTGGGCGTCGCCGCCGTGAAGATGCGGCCCAAACAGGTTACCGCGGCGGTCGCCAAACCCGCGCGCCAGGACGCGACCACAACGCCGAAGCCCGGTCCGCCGCCCATGCCGGCCCACGAGGCGATGGCCGCCCCGCCGGACAACCCAACGCCCGCAACGCAAACGTCCTCGCTCACGGTACGCTCGCTCCCTCCCGGCGCTGTCCTCAGCATCGACGACAAGGAGATCGGGCCGACTCCGCAGCAGGTGGACGACGTCGCGCCCGGCCGGCACAGGCTCAAGCTCACGCCCGCCGAGAAGAACGCATACGCAACCCTCGTGCGCTACATCGATGTAGACCCGGGCCGTCATCTCGACATCGAAACGCCGCTCACCGAGATTCCATCCAACGCCCCGATCGGCTCGATGGTGCCCACGGTCGAGATTCGCCGCGTTGACGCGCAGGAAGTCACTCTCAACAACCCCAAACGGCCGGGGATTCGTCTCGGCGCGAGCTTCCGCGTCTACGGCGCCGCCGGAAAGAAGTGCTCCATCGCGGCCTTCTTCTACGCCAATGACGGGGTCACGCCACTCACTCCCCACTCCGAGCCCGAGCGCTACGCGAACCCCGCGGGCCAGCTCAGCGTGTCGGACGACTTCCAGCCGGATGCCGATCCCACTGATTTCGTCGACTTTCCGCTCTACGTGCCCTCCGCCGTCTTCCCGGCCGCCAGCCTCGACCAGGTCCTCTTCCGCGCCGTGCTCTACGTGGACGGCAAGGTCGTCAACCAGACAGACCTCCTCCCGCTCCGTCGATAATTATCAATGCCCAATCTCCAATGTCCAATGCAAAATGGGGATGCAGGCGGCCACTTTGCGTTGAGCATTGGTCATTGAACAATTTTGCCTTGTGTCCTCCTGGGTCTTTCGGCTCAGGACGGATTTGGTTAGCCCGGCTATAATGTTCATGGGTCGGAGGCGGAGCGGGCACCCGGCCGGCAGGAAACGGACCCGGGAGAGGGCTGGAAATGTCCGAGCGGACGATATATCAGGTGCTTCGCGATTCGGTCGAGAAACATGGGCCGCGGCCGGCCCTCGGCTACAAGCGCGGAAAAGGGTACGAATACTTCACCTACAGTCAGGTCTGGGACCGCGTCCGCGGCTTCCGTCGTGGACTGGCGGCGCTCGGCCTGAAGAAGGGCGACCGAATCGCGCTCCTCTCCGAGAACCGCTGCGAGTGGGCCATCACCGACCTCGCCGCGCAATCCCTCGGCGTTGTGACGGTCGCCATCTATCCCACCCTTCCAACGCAGCAGGTGCAATTTCTCGTCGCCGATTCCGCCGCGCGAATCCTCATCGTCTCCGACAAGAAGCAGCTCGCCAAGGCGCATGATATCCACCCCAGTGTGCGGACGCTGGAATACGTTGTCGCGATGGAGGGTCCGGTTCCGGATGGCGTAATGACCTTCGGCCAGGTGACCGAGCGGGGGATTGAGACGCGAATCAGCGACGCCGATCTCGACGCGCTGGCCGAGACCATCACTCCGGACGACATCGCCACGCTCATTTACACATCCGGGACGACCGGAGACCCGAAGGGCGCGATGCTCTCCCACCGCGCGCTCCTCCACACCGGCCATGCCGCCCGGCAGATCGTTCGCCTTGACGAGAATGACGTCTTCCTCTCGTTCCTGCCGCTATGCCACATCATCGAGCGCGTGGGCGGCCATTACCTGCCGCTAAGCATCGGCGCGCTCATCGTCTACTCCGAAGGGGTGTTCGCCATCGGCCAGGAGCTCGTTTCTGTTCGGCCAACCGTCTTCCTCTGCGTCCCCCGCCTCTATGAGAACATGCAGGAGAAGATCGCCGATTCGATGGCAAAGCGGCCGGAGAAGGAGCGAAAGACCGTCGAGTGGGCCGTCGCCGTGGGGCGCGAGTGCGTCGAGCGGCGACGGGCAGGCAGGGGAATCGGCCCAATCCTCTCCGCCAAACGCCTCATAGCGGACCGGCTGGTCCTGCACAAGATTCGCGAGAAGACGGTCGGCGGCCGCACGCGGTTCCTCGTGACCGGCGGCGCGCCACTCGCGGCGGAGACCGGCGCGTTCTTCGAGGCGCTGGGCGTGCGGATTCTGGAAGGTTACGGGCTGACCGAGATTCCGGTAATCTGCCTCAACCGGCCGGAGAACCCGGTCCTCGGCACGGTCGGCCCGCCGCTCCCTGAGATGGAGGTGATGATCGCCGCGGATGGCGAGATATTGGCGCGCGGACCGAGCCTCATGCGCGGATACTTCGGCAAGCCAGAAGCGACCGCCGAAGCCATCGATTCGGAGGGCTGGTTTCACACGGGCGACATCGGCGAGCTCTCGCCCGCCGGCATCCTCCGCATCACCGACCGCAAGAAAGACATCATCGTCCTCGCCAATGGCAAGAACGTCG
>Ga0207667_10004006_pt1 | contig 18099 bp, 15 predicted proteins | sample KBSCornC52_FD_184301 | JGI IMG/M metagenome (GOLD analysis project Ga0207667, IMG submission 184301) | Corn rhizosphere microbial communities from Kellogg Biological Station, Michigan, USA - KBS Corn C5-2 (SPAdes) (version 2) | ecosystem: Host-associated > Plants > Roots > Rhizosphere > Soil ...
CGGCACGCATTCCGATACCGATCCAAATGGGCCAATAGCGCGGTGTGAGGAAGCGATAGAGCGGAATGCGTGCCGCGCGCCAATCTTTGCGCGGACGGAACGCAGGCTTCGAGAGGGGTTCGCGAGTCTCTTCGTGCAACATCGGAAAGGTGTATTCTCCACTCGTCCACCGCGCAGAAGAACACAGCATAGCGAGTGGCGTCCACAGGTGGGCGCTGCGCGGCGCAATGGTAGCTTACGTGCTCCTGCTCTACATTCTCGTCATTTATTTAGCCGTTCCTTTCGCATTTGGGCTCGCGCTTTGGCGCGGCCTGAGCGATCGCGCTCACTGGGAACGTTTGAGCGAGCGGTTTGGTCTTACGCGTGCGCAATTCCCGGTGCGCCCGCTTTGGATTCACGCGGTCTCCGTCGGTGAAGTGCAAGCTGCCGCGATTCTCATTCGTGCGCTCCAGAGCACATACCCGCAAATTCCCCTGCTGATGACGACGGGAACCGTCACCGGTGCGGCGCGCGTGCGTGCCTTGTTCGACGATACGGTTCGGCATTGTTATCTACCCTATGACTTGCCCGGTGCTGTGCGGCGGTTTCTCACGCGTACCAACCCTCGTGCAGCGATCGTGCTGGAAACCGAGCTGTGGCCAGTGCTGTTTCGAGCATGTATTTCGCGGCAAGTGCCCGTCACCTTCGTGAGTGCGCGAGTGTCGGAGAAATCGGTGAGCCGTTATCGCAAGCTCGGTTCTCTCTTCACTTTTGTGCTGGCACGCAGCGCCGTGGCTGCGCAGAGTACGGCCGATGCTGAGCGTTTCCGTGCGTTAGGCGCAACGCGCGTCGAAGTGAGCGGCAACATCAAGTTTGATCTACGCATCGCACCTGAGACTGCGACAGCAGGCAAGGCATTGCGCAATGTGCTCGGCGCTGATCGTCCCGTGTGGACGGCTGGCAGTACGCATGAAGGTGAAGAGGTCGCGGCGCTCGATGCGCACGAGCACGTACTGCAGAAGATGCCGAATGCCGTTCTGGTATTGGTGCCACGTCATCCGCAGCGCTTCGAAGCAGTTCGCTCACTACTCGTTTCGCGCGGCGTCTCTTTCGTAACACGCTCGAGCGGAGCGTCGCTCGAGGCTGGTGACACGGTTTTGCTGGTCGATACTTTAGGTGAGCTGCTTTCGTTCTACGCCGCGAGCGATGTTGCATTTGTGGGCGGTAGCATCGCCCCCGTCGGCGGTCACAACTTGCTCGAGCCCGCTGCACTTGGAATACCGGTGATTGCGGGGCCGTATAACTTCAATGCACCGGACATCGCCAAGCTCTTTGTCGAGCGCGATGCGATCTCCATCGTTACGAATGGTGAGGAGTTGGGACAGGCGGTCGGTGGACTATTGGCCGATACGTCACGGCGTCAGGAGTCAGGCGCGCGTGCGCAGGGTCTTCTCGAAGACAATCGCGGTGCGTTGGAGAAGGTGTTGCAGGTGATCGAGCGTGAAGCGGGTGTTCCCCCACCCTAACCCTCCTCCGCTTCGCAGGGGAGGGAACGAATGCATGATCAGGCGCGAGTCCGTGGTCTTTGACCGCAGACCTATCGCTCATGCTTCCACAACACCTCTGTGCCGTTCTCGTGGCGTGCAAGCACACGAGCAGCGACGAAGAGTAGATCGGAGAGGCGATTCAAGTATTGAGCAACTTCCGGCGCGATCGACTCTTCGCGAGCGAGTGACCACACGCATCGTTCGGCGCGGCGGGCAATACATCGTGCCATATGACAGGCTGCTGCCGCAGGTCCGCCGCCCGGCAAAATGAATTCCTTGAGCGGCGGCAGTGTGTCGTTCATCGCATCGAGATCGTGTTCCAGCCGTTCGATCTGGGCCGCGTGAATAGCCCGATGGCCCGGGATGCAGAGTTCGCCGCCCAAATCGAAGAGTTCATGTTGTACGCGCGTGAGTGTCACACGCACCGCGTCGGGAATATTTGCGACGGCCAACACTACGCCGATGGCACTGTTTGTTTCGTCGACCGTGCCATAGGCTTCGACGCGCGCGCTTTCTTTCGCAACCCGAGTGCCATCACCGAGGCCCGTCGTGCCGTCATCCCCGGTGCGTGTGTAGATTTTGCTGAGGCGGTTGCCCATGGACGCGCGCTGTAGGTCGCTAGCTGCTCGTGCAAAAACAAAGCGATGTGACCGATGTACATTACCGCCATCGGCCGCAACATGATAGTTCGCCGCGAGGCTTACGGACTCGCTGGCGCGTAGCGAACGGCCACAAACAAGCTGCGGCCTGCAGTGTTGTAAGTATTTGCGAGCTGGTACTGCTTGTCGAATGCATTGTCTAGCCGAGCTTGCAGCGTCCAGTGCGGCGTCAGGAAATATCGAGCCGTAAGATTGGCAACGACGTAAGAGTCGAGTTGCACGCCGCCGAAATCCTCCCGCTTCCCAGCCGCGAGCGCTTCCATTCCTAGCTCGAATGCTGCGAACCGTCTGCTCACTTCTCCGGTGAAATTGTGCCTCGCTCGGCGCAACAGCTGCTCGCCAGTTGTGCGGTCTTTCGGATCCTGGAACACCGCTTCGACACGCGCGTGCCAATCACGAGTGTCCAATGCGTATCCAAGTTCCAGACCTTCGATGCGAGAGCGCGCCACATTGAAGTTCTGACCGCTGAAAGTCACGAAGTCGGTGACGACGAATTGGATCAGATTGTCGACGTCGTTACGGAAAGCCGACAACCACACGTGCTGCGTCTTGCCGATGGCCTGACGCAGATCGATCTCCAAGTTGCGCGAGGATTCGGGTCGCAGATCCGGGTTGCCGCCGAAGCCGAAGCGAGCTTCGCTGTCGGGCGCGTGAAATGCCGTGCCGTACGAGCCGACGATGCGCGTTGCAGTCGGGAAGTCATATGCGTACTGCGCATTCCAAGTCGTTTTGTTTCCGAACGTTTCGTGATCGGTGTAACCCACAGCGAGCACACCCGAATGTGCGCCGTAGTGCAGTTGATCTTGCGCGTAGAACATCTTGACGTCGGTGTCGATGTCATAACCCGTGCCCGAGGACGACGCTTCGGTGTTCTCGCGAGTGAGTAGTGCGCCTACGGTGACGGTTTGATTGCTGTTCACCTTGAGATCGTTTTGCCAATCGAGCGCATAACGACGCGTATGAGCAAAGTCGGACGATTCATAGCCGGCGGCATCGACGCTGTCGTGCACGCGGCCTTGATCGATGTAATCGGTGATGCGGCTCAAGGTGAGGCGTGTGTTCCAGTAGTCGAACACGTTGTAGTCCGCAGCGACCGCAACCGCCGAGTCGAGATAATCCTGGGTCGTGAGGGCGTTGCCGAAGTCTCTGGAAGAGAATCCGATGTAGTCCACGCTACCGCTCGCCCGGAAGGCGCGCAGCGACAGATTCAGTCCGCCTAAATTGGTGGAGCCGTTGAGATTGAAAGACGTGTTGTCATAGTCGCCGCCGCGCGGATCGACGGTCCGAGGAGGAAAGCCGTCGCTGTCGGTTCTGCTTGCGCTCAAACTCGCGCCTCCGAGGTCGCCTACCAGACTGCCCGTGAGCGAAAAAGCGCGCGTGTCGTAGCGTCCTGCGCCGGCGCTGCCATAAATGCCTGAATCCTTGGGCGCGCTCGTGATCACGTTGATGACGCCGCCGATGGCATCGGTGCCATAGAGCGTGGAGAGCGGCCCTTTGACGACTTCAATGTGATCGACGAGTTCCGGCGGAATGTTTTGAATCGCCGGCACGCCGATGGTGCCCGGATTGATCCGCACACCATCGAGGAGCACCAGTGTGTGATTGCTGTTGCTGCCGCGCATGAAGATCGATGTGGTTTGGCCGATGCCGCCGTTGCGTCCGAGTTCGATGCCCGCATGCGTGCGCAGTACGTCCGCTAGATCAGTCGGAAGAGAGCGCTCGATCTCGTCGTGATCTATGACGATGATGGGTGCTAGCACTTGATCCGCGGCGGTCGGCACGCGTGTGGCGGTTACCACGACAGTGTCCGGTGAAGCTGTAGGCGCTGCTGCGTGGCTTGCTGATGTGACGAAAACGATAGAGACCGCGGCCGCGGCAGTGACGCGACGAAAGGCAAACGACATTGACCCTAAACTCCCCATGCTCGCCCGCATGGCATTGCGATTGTTTTGCCAGCGAAGGATGGAGCGGGTGCGGAAGGCGCAGTGCGACCGGCAGCCCATCGCCCACCGCGATGCTGGATGTCCGTAAGGCCGGTCTCCGGACTCTCGAGTGAGTGGTGCACACTCGCTCGCGTCGTCTTCCCACATCTCACCGTTGCGGTTGCGATGCAGTGACTTGAGGTTTACGCACCTCTAGACGCGAGCTTGGCTCGATTACCGTTGCGGGGGCAGTGCCGGGTTCGAACCGGCTTCCCGTTAGCACCTCGCGTAAACGAGGTGGTCACCTTGCGGTGCGCAGAAAGTAGGGAAGACGATGACGGGTGTCAAGGAGAACACATTGCTCGCCGGATGGTCGACGTACAAACCCTGGAAAAATAGGCATTGCGGCGCGTGCCTCGAGTTCCAGCTACTCTGAAAATTTCTCCCGCAGGCATGCAACTTCCGCAGTTCGCGTGGGTTGCATCTTTGAATCAGGAGATCTGCATGAGTGTTTCGATCAGGCACTTGGTCTTCGGGCGTCCGTTGGCCGAGAGTGAACGTGAAAGCCGCAAGATCACCGCCGTCGAAGGCTTGCCGGCAATGGGTCTTGATGGACTGAGCTCTGCTTCTTACGGTCCGGAAGCCATGCTGACCGCACTGCTGCCTTTCGGCGCGCTCGGTCTCGCCTATCTCGGCTGGATCATGGCGCCTATCCTGGCGCTCTTGGGCGTGCTTTATGTTTCTTATCGGCAAACCTTGCGCGCTTATCCGAATAACGGCGGCGCTTATGTCGTTGCTCGCGAGAACCTTGGCGCAAATGCGAGTCTGCTCGCTGCCGCGGCCATCATGATCGACTATGTGCTCAACGTTGCAGTCGGCATTTCCGCAGGCATTGGCGCGCTCACATCGGCTGTGCCTGCTGTGCATCCTTATACGCTCGGCTTGTGTCTCGCTACGCTCGTGATCGTGACCATGGTGAATCTACGAGGAACTCTCGATGCAGGCAGGGTCTTTGCTCTCCCCACGTACGCCTTTGTGCTGTCGCTGTTGTCCGTGATTGCCATCGGCTGTTATCGAACGTTCGTGGCACATGGGCATCCGCAAGCCCTCGTCGCACCGGCAACCGTGCCGCCCATGGCGGAAACACTCAGCGTGCTGCTTCTCGTACAAGCGTTTGCAGCCGGCTGCACTGCAATGACGGGTGTGGAAGCTGTCAGCAACGGCGTAGGTGCATTCAAACAACCCGCCATGAAACGAGCACAACGCACGCTCGCTGCTATTTGCGGATTGCTCGGTCTGCTGCTGGCTGGCATCGCTTATCTATGCAATGCGTACGGCATTTCCGCGACGGACCAGACGCAACACGGCTATCAAAGCATTCTGTCGCAGCTCACTGCGGCAATCGTGGGGCATGGCGTTTTCTACTACGTCACCATCGCCAGTGCTTTGTGTGTGCTGTGCTTGTCGGCCAATACCAGTTTCGTCGCTTTCCCGCGCTTGTGCCGCATCGTCGCGCAAGACGGTTTCCTGCCGCGCCAATTCGCGGCGACGAGCCGGCGCTGGGTGTGTTCGTTCGGTATCTTGTTCTTGGCGGCAACGGCGGGTTTGTTGCTCGTCGCTTTCCGCGGGATTACCGATCGTCTGATTCCGCTCTTCGCCCTCGGTGCGTTTCTGACGTTTACGTTGTCGCAGCTCGGCATGGTGATTCATTGGAAGCGTGCGCTTGCACAGGCGCTCACCGCGGAAAGGCGGCACAAGTTCCGCCGCCACCTGTTCATCAATTTGGTGGGAGCGATGACCACGGCGCTGGTGTCGGTCATCATCGTCGTGGCCAAGTTTTTCGAAGGCGCGTGGATCACTGTCGTTGTGATTCCCGTAGTGGTGTTGTCGCTCAAGACGATCAATCGCCACTACCGCAAGCGCCGCGCTGATGGAAACGCGCTGAATTCGCAGCGATCGCCGCAACCCTTATTGGTCGTGGCGGTCGGCGCTTGGAATCGGTTGACCACTCAAGCCCTGCAATTCGCTATGCGGCTTTCGAGCGACGTGGTTGCAGTGCGATTGGGCTGCGAGGTACTCGCGGAGCCGCGGCGCAATTCCGTACTCAAAGAGCGCTGGCACTCGGAAGTCGTGAATTGTGCAGCCGCCGCCGGCTACAAAGTGCCGGAAGTCGTACTTCTGCCGGTGCCGGATCAGGAGATCCAGACTTCGCTCTTGCGATACGTTGAGGAGTTGGCGCGCAAGTATCCCTATCGCACCATCGCGGTTCTGATTCCCGACTTACTCATGAACGGTTGGTGGCAGGCGCTGTTGAACATGCAACGTTTCTACCGCTTACGCTTCGCATTGCGGCATGCGAATGTGGTTGTCCTCGATGCTCATTCGAACTACGCAATGGAACCCGCGCCGATAAGAAGTCGCCATTAGTGCTGGACCGACCGGTACTCTGAAATGCGCTGTAACCACGGCTGATGCGGCAGCGAAATTAGAACAACAGCGTGGAGCTTGTCTCAACGTGGGGATGTCTTGCACCCGAAAGTGTTTTCAAAACCGCCTGAAAACACTTTCGGGGGCAAGACATCCAGCGCTTGTGGTAACTCAACCTGAGTTAAGATCGACTTCGAGATAGTTCCAACCTGCGATAACACAGAAGGGGGCGCATATGCGTGTTCTCGTCGGCATGGTCGTTGGTTGTGTCGTGCTTGTCGGCGCGGGTTGCGGCCAGTCAGGTAAAAAGGAAAAAGAAGACGCCCCGCCGGCAAAGTCGGAGACCGTTGCCGCGCATCACTCCATGCCCGCATTGCCGAGCACCCTCGAAGAGTGGAGTCGGGGCGCGCTGTTGCTGGAGAAGCTCGGCAATTTCCATCGTCCGATTTCCACTTCATCAGGCGAGGCGCAGCAGTATTTCGATCAAGGCATGCGGCTCATGTACGCGTTCAATCACGATGAGTCGACACGTTCCTTCGCTCATGCAGCGCTCGTCGACCCGAACTGTGCCATGTGTTATTGGGGCGTCGCCTACACGGTGGGGCCGAACTACAACCTGCCGGTAATGGTCGAGGCGCGTGCGAAAGTCGCATGGGACGCGTTGCACGAGGCGCAAAAGCACGCATCGCACGCTTCCCCGGTGGAACAGGCGTTGATCGGTGCGCTGACCAAGCGGTATCCGACGCCGCAATCGCTCGATCCTTCCAATTCGACGCCCGTTCTCACTGCGTACTCACAAGCCATGAAAGAGATTGCGACGAAATATCCACTCGATGCCGATGTGCAAACGCTGTACGCCGAATCGTTGATGAACTTGAACGCCTGGAAACTCTGGTCGCTCGACGGCAAGCCCACGCCCGGCACACCGGAAATTCTCGCCGCGCTCGAGGGGGTTTTACAGCGTGATCCCACGCATCCGGGCGCCAATCACTACTATGTGCATGCAATCGAAGCATCGCCTGAACCGCAGAAAGGCGTTCCCGCAGCGGAGCGCCTCATCGGCATGATGCCGGGCGCGGGGCATTTGGAGCATATGCCAGCGCACATCATGCAACGTGTCGGCCGATATGAAGACGCTGCGGAGGCCAATCGCAAAGGCGCTGCGGCGGACGATGCATATCTCAAGACGACGCAGCCGCTCGATTACTACGGCATGTACGTCGCGCACAATTATCAATTCTTGGCGTACTCGGCGGCGATGGAGGGACGCAAGGCCGAAACGCTCGCAGCAGCCGACAAAGTCGGCGTGGCGCTGCGGACGGACATGCTCAAAGCCATGCCGGGCTTCGATTGGTACGTCACCGAAAAATACATGGCGCGACTGCGCTTCGGCATGTGGGACGAAATGCTGGCGCAACCGCGACCCGATGCGGCGCTTCCCGGCCTGACGATCGGATATCTCTATGCGCGAGGCATGGCGCAAGCCGCCAAGGGTCAGTCCGCAGCGGCGAATGCATCGCTCGCCGAGCTACAGAAAGTTTCAGCTGCAACTCCTGCGGATTACGGCGCAGGGCTCAATGTTTTGAAGGATGTGAGCGCTCTCGCAACCGCTGTGCTCGAAGGCACGATCGCGATCCAAAATAACGACCGCCGCCGCGGCTACGCATTACTGCACCATGCAGCCGATCTGGAGGACCACCTCGCATACGACGAACCCTCTGCATGGTTCTACCCGGTTCGTCATCTGCTCGGCGGACATCTACTGCGCGAAGGCAATGCCGCTGCAGCGGAAGCTGTGTTTCGCGAGGATCTACGGCACAACCCCAATAACGGTTGGGCCCTTTTTGCCTTGAGCCAGGCGTTGAAAGCGCAAGGCAAGAAGGGCGATGAAGTCGCTGCGGCCGAGCGCGAGTTTGCAAAGGCTTGGCAGCATGCGGATGTGAGGTTGACGGCAGAGATGTTGTAATCCTATATTCCTCGCCCATGAACTTCACTTGCCTCCAAGACGCGTCTTCGCATCAGGCCCGCGCGGCCGAGAGGATGCTTGCTGCAAGTGTCGTAGTCCCCGTCGTAGTACTGGTCGTCGTTACCAGCACGCCGTAGGGGACGCAGCTAGTTCGAATTGCAAACCCCCGTCGGCGTGAGCCGGCGGGGGTTTCTTGTTTTTGCGCCGGCTCACTTCTGTAAAGAGGACTCGAGAAGTGAATATCACAGGCGCAGAGTGGATCGTGCGATTGTTGGAAGAGCAGGGTGTGACGACGGTTGCCGGAGTACCGGGTGGCGCCGTGCTGCCGCTCTACGACGCACTGGCGCGCAGTTCGATACGACATGTTCTCGCAAGACATGAGCAGGGCGCGGCTTTTATCGCTCAAGGCATCGCCCGCAGTACGGGACGTGCTGCTGTATGTCTCGCGAGCTCGGGGCCGGGCGCCACCAATCTCATGACCGCGCTCGCCGACGCCAAGCTGGATTCGGTGCCGCTCGTTTGCATTACGGGCCAAGTGCCTACGTGCTTGATCGGCACCGATGCATTTCAGGAAGTCGCCACCGTCGCCATGGCGCAGCCGATTACGAAGGCGTGCTTCTGCGTGGAAGAGGCGTCGCAATTGGGGGACGCGATCACGCGCGCCTTTGCAATTGCGCAATCGGGCCGTCCTGGGCCCGTGCTCATCGATGTACCGAAGGATGTGCAACTCGCGCCAGTGCGCCCACTCGCATCATCGTGCTGTGTGATAACTCCAGCGCGAACACGCGATCGCTACGATGATGTTTGTGAGATGTTGCGAGCATCGCACCGGCCGCTTTTTTATTTGGGCGGAGGCGTGGTGAAATCGGGCGCACAAACTATCGTGCGCGAGTTGTGCGAGCGTACGAGTATTCCCGCCGTGTGCACTTTGATGGCGTTGGGCGTGCTTCCGGACGAGCATCCACTCAACCTCGGCATGCTTGGCATGCACGGCGCGCGCTACACCAATGCGGCAGTCGACGAATGCGATCTGCTCATTGCCATCGGAGCACGATTTGACGACCGCGCCACGGGACGCATCGAAGCGTTCGCTCCGCGCGCACGCATCGTTCACATCGATATCGATCCCCGTGAAATCGGCAAGCTCAAACATGTCGACATAGGCATCGTCGACGATGCGCTGTCTGCCGCACGGGCTTTGCTCGACCGTGTGATGACGGCGCCTCGTCACGAATGGCTTTCGAGAGTTGCTGAATTGCGTACGACGCTGCCGTTGAAGCGCAGTTCGGGAAGCCGATTGGCGCACGACGCGATTCGAGCAGTCGCGGCCCATGCCGGCACGGATGCCTTCGTTACGACGGACGTGGGCCAACATCAGATGTGGGTTGCGCAGAGTTATCCGTTTCACCGCGCCGATCGTTGGCTAACCTCCGGCGGCCTCGGCACGATGGGTTTCGGGCTACCGACAGCAATTGGCGTTGCACTCGCCCATCCAGATGCGTCGGTCCTGTGTTTTACGGGAGACGGCAGCCTGCTCATGAATGTGCAAGAGCTTGCAACGCTGGCCGAGTTGCGCGCTAACGTGAAGATCGTGTTGTTCGACAATGCCGCGCTCGGACTCGTGCATCAGCAGCAACAGCTTTTCTACGGCGGTGCGGTGATGGCGTCGCGATATGCGAAGCCCAGTGATTTCATCGCGATTGCCCGTGCCTTTGGGATACGCGCAGGAGAGGTCGACGACACGAACGAATGGCAGACAACGCTGAGCGTTCCGGGTCCGGCACTGTTGCGAGTCGCTATCGACGTGAATGCGCATGTGATGCCGATGGTGGCACCCGGCGCGGCGAATGTGGAGGCACTGGAATGAGCTGTCCGATTGCTTTCAGCTTCCGATGTTCCTTCTGGCCTGCAATCTCAGGCACGGACCGGCGCCGGGTCGCCGGCAACGCCACACAAACGTCTGACTGCGGGAACAGGCCGCAATACGCACTCGCCCTTCCGCACATCTGGTACTTGCAAACGGACTCCAGTAGGCTCTGCGCACTCCAAGAAAAACCTGGCCACATGGTGGGTGTCCCATGAAACTTCGATTCTTGTCGGTGAGCTGCGTTCTGCTGTCGTGGTGGGCGATGTCGGCAAATGCACTCGATCAGTCGGGCGAGCGTTACGCCAAGATGCTGGCGAGCGGCGGTCCGGGGACGATCGGAAGCGCTGGAGAGGATATCTTCAGCACCGCTTACTCCGATCCGGAAGTGTTGGACTTGGCTGCTCAGGTATTGAGCGAGCTCTATCTAAAGAACCCCGACACGCGTGAGTACGCCGACGCGACGTCTTGGTTGTGCAAAGCGCTCGGCAATTCCGGCAAGGGCCGCTATCGTCCGTTGTTGGAACAGGTTTCGAAGGCCGACATTCATCGCCGCACGCGCAAGTATTGCGACAAAGCGGCTGACAATTTACCTAAAGGCGCCGCCGATCCTTTCCAGCCCGGCAGCGTCGATGTCTCACGTTACAAAGAAGGCGGTGCGGCCTATGCTAAAGGACCTGCAGCGAAGCCCGTCCCAGTGAAGGGAAGTGCGCCTGCCGCAGCCGCTGCGAGCGCGCCGCCCAAGAAGGTCGATTTCAGTTTGGTCAAGGAAGGTATGAGCCTGCAGGAGGTGGACGACATTCTCGGGCCGCCGACCAATCAAACTACCTACATGACGGGCAAACAGTTCCAGCCGTTCAACTTCGGCGCCAAGGATGTGCAGCGCATGAAATATCTCTATAAGGGCGTGGGTCACATCGTGTTTTCGCTCAAGAGCGCCTACAACGGTGTGTATCGCGTCATCGAGATCGTGCCCGATCCGAACGAGAGCGGATATCCTTAGGAAAGTAGTTAGGCGTTAGTCAGAAGGGATAGGACTTTCTGGCTGCCGACGGCGGACTGCCTAGCTCTGCGGGCTAGGCTCAAACGCAATCACGATCTGTCCTTGAGCTACGGGCTCAGTCTCGCCGGGTGCCACTACTTGGAAGCGATACATCGTGCCGATGCCGCTCGTTACCTGGCGCTCCGCGGAAATCACGAGCGGCGCCGGGAGAACATCCAACCGGACGTTGCGCCACTCGACTGAGCTCAGGACGGCCAAATAGCCGCGACGCGCCACTCCGCCACGATCCGCCAGCCCACCATGGATGCCGGCCGCTTGTGCGCCATATTCGATAGCAGCGTGGATGGGCAGTACGCCTTGGTGGCGTAGGGGATTTTCGGGGTCGCGGTGCGTGGAAGTCCGGCACTCGATGGAATGTTTGTTCCACTCGCGCACCTCGTCGATGAGGCACATCGACCCGCCATGCGGAAGCAGTTTGCGAATGTGTTCTTTGTCGAGCACGCGGCGTCCACGGAGTTGCGGGGCGCGAATGATAGCGGGGCTGGCAGATAGGAGTTAGCAGTTAGGAGTTAGCAGTTAGTCCAGAGTGGTGTCTCAAAGTATTTTCGCCGTGTGCCTAGCCTATATGTCCAAATCTCGCTAAACCGCTTTCTGGACTAACTCCTAACCCCTACCTCCTAACCCCTTCCACAAGAATGTCCCCCCTCACCATCTCCCCCAGCCATCCTTCCATCCCAGGCCATTTTCCCGGCGAGCCGCTGGTGCCGGGGGTTGTCATGTTGAGCGTGGTATTCGAGGAATTGGCGCGTCGTTTCCCCGGACTCGAGATCCGCGGCGTGCGCAAACTCAAGTTCTTGCGTCGTCTCGAACCCGGTGCGGCCTTCACCGTGGAGTTCGAGCAGCCGGCGAACGGTGGTCTGCGTTTCAAGTGCTGGCATAATGGCTCCGCATTGGCGGAGGGGCATTTGCAGTTGGCCTAAACCCGGGGACGTAGGGATTCCTAACCGATCCTCCTGGAACGCAGAGGCTCGGCGTTGCTCGAGGAATCACAAGGGTTCATGAAGCGAATATTGGTGATCTATTACTCGCAGACCGGACAGCTGCGGGACATCGTCGATTCGATAACGCAGCCGCTGGAGGCCGTGCGCGATATCGAAGTGGAGGCGATCGATCTCAAACCGACTCGGCCCTTTCCATTCCCGTGGCCGTTCTGGCGTTTTTTCAACACCTTCCCCGAATGCATCCACAACGATCCGAGCGCGATCGAGCCCGTTCAACCGTCCCGCAGCGACTACGATTTGGTGATCCTGGCGTATCAAGTCTGGTTTCTCGCGCCGTCCCTGCCGGTTGCCGCATTTCTTGCGCGCGACGCGGAGCGGATTCTGCGCGGCAAGCAGGTGGTCACGGTGATAGGCTGTCGCAACATGTGGCTCATGGCGCAGGAACGAGTGAAGCAGCGCCTCGCTGATGTCGGTGCTACGTTGATCGACAATGTGGTGTTGACGGACGAGCAGCACGGTGTCGCGTCGCTCATTTCGACGCCGCTGTGGCTTCTCACCGGTAAGCGCGGCCCATTCCTGAACGGTCTCATTCCAAGGGCGGGAATTCCTGTTGCAGAAATCAAGCGTGCGGCGCGGTTCGGCCGTGCAATCGCTGCCAAGTTGCCGTCGCGCGACGCGGCAGACGTTTCGCCGATGCTGCAAGGTCTTTCGGCGGTGAAAATCAATCCTGCGTTGATTGCTTCAGAAACCGTAGTGCGTCGCAGTCTGCGTCTCTGGGGTGCGCTATTACGCGGTTTGGGCAGTCCCGATTCGTTTGCGAGGCGTGTGGTGTTGCTGTTGTACGTCGTTTTCTTGGTGTTGATGCTCGTCACTGTGCTGCCGATCAGTGCGCTGGCGAAACGGTTGCTTGCGCCCGCAACGCGTGCGCGCGTCGCGCGTCAGCGATCTTATTTCGCTGCACCCTCGGGTGAGTCTGATGAGTTCCTAGGGCGGCAGGCATGAGTGAGGTCTACATCACTGCGACCTCGGCCTTCTTGCCCAATGCGCCAGTCGCTAACAACGATATGGAACGCATTCTCGGGCAATTGGGCGACCGTCCCTCGCGAGCACGCCGCACAGTGCTCCGCAGCAACGGGATCGAGACGCGCTATTACTGCATCGATCCGGTGACGCTCAAGCCGACGCACACCAATGCAAGTTTGACTGCCGCTGCGGTACGCGCGCTGGCGAATGACGGTTTCAAGCTCGAAGAAACACAATGCTTGGCATGCGGCACGTCCATTGCCGATCAACTCATGCCGAGTCATGCGTCCATGGTGCACGGCGAACTCGGTCTCGCGCCGCTCGAAGCTGTTGCGACAACCGGTGTTTGTTTGAGCGGCCTGGCATCGCTCAAGTATGCGTATCTCAACGTCGCGACCGGCATGCACCGCAACGCCGTTGCGACGGGTTCCGAACTGTCGTCCGCAATGATGAGCGAGCGCAATTTGCGCACGGAATCCGAAGCGCTCATCGATCAATTGGAAGCGCGCGGCGAATTGGCTTTCGATCGCGACTTCTTACGCTGGATGTTGTCGGACGGCGCAGGCGCATTCGCGCTCGAGCCCAAACCGCGCGCGGGCCGCTTGAATCTGCGCATCGATTGGATCGAGATGTTCTCGTATGCAGGCGCCATGGAAACCTGCATGTACGCAGGCGCGGCGAAAGGCGCGGACGGCCGTATTACCGGTTGGACGCAGATGACGCCGCAAGAACGCGAACGCAACACCATTCTCGCTGTGCGTCAGGACGTGAAGCTCTTGAACGAACACGTCATGTATTACACGGTCGAAAAGCCGTTGCGCACACTACAACAGAAACGCGGCCTCAAACCTGAAAGCATCGACTGGTTCTTGCCGCACTATTCGTCGAAATTTTTCCGCGACAAGGTGTACGCGAGCATGCTGCAAGCCGGCTTCGACGTGCCGCAGAATCGCTGGTTCACGAACCTGCCCTGGTGCGGCAACAGCGGTTCCGCGTCGATGTACATCATCGTCGACGAATTCCTCCGCTCCGAACGCCCGCAACGCGGTCAACGCTTGCTCTGTTATGTGCCGGAGAGCGGTAGGTTCGCGACGGGGTTTATGCAGTTGACGGTAGTATAGGGATGGAGAAGGGGTTAGGAGATAGGGGTTCGGAGTTAGTCCGGAAAAGCGCAGCTGCCATTGCGCAGCGATTGCATTCTGGCGTTCGATAGAATTTCCATACTTGCCACTCCCACAAACCCTCTGGACTAACTCCTAACCCCTACCTCCTAACTCCCTTCCGCCATGGACAAACACTCCGTCCCCCAAGACGACTCAGCCACCTACGCCGGTCATCGCAAGTTGATGTATGCGGTGGACGAGCAGGGGCAATACACCGAGGTGCGGTCGACGGGATGGGAGGTCGAGGCGTTTGCCACGCTGACTGCCGTCAGCGAACTCGATCGATTACGGGACGACGCGTGGCGACGTGCGCGTGACGGACAAACGTCGCCGTTGGAATATCACATGTATCGCAAGCGCATGGAGCTTGCGACTCTCGCTGCAACTACAGGCATATGGCGTTGGCGCATCCGCAGACATTTCGCGCCCAAGCGTTTCGCCGCGTTGTCCGATGCCGTGCTGGCGCGATACGCCGAAGTGATGGGCATGCAGATCGCGGAGCTCCGCCGTTTGCCTGATGCGCCGCATGGCTGAGATCGCAGGGTTCCAACATCGGCAGTCGGCTCATTGCGAAAGCGGTGTCGCTGCCGCAATGCTGTCGCATCACGGTGTGCCGATGAGCGAGCCGATGGCGTTCGGACTCGCGGCTGCGCTCACATTCGCTTATATCCCGATCGTGAAAATGGCAGGCATGCCGCTCATTGCGTACCGCATGCCGCCGGGCGCCATCATCAAGGCCATGCAGAAGCGCTTAGGTGTGCAGATGGTGCGGCGGACGTTTCGCGACCCGCGCGCTGGAATGGCTGCACTCGATGAGCAATTGCAGCGAGGCCGTATCGTTGGTTTGCAAACTTGCATCTATTGGCTGCCGTATGTGCCCGATCCGTTTCGCTTTCACTTCAACGCGCACAATTTGATCGTGTACGGCCGCGACGGCGACGAATATTTGATCAGCGATCCGATTTTCGAAACGACGACGCGATGTCCGCGCGATGCATTGATGAAGGCGCGATTTGCGCGCGGCGCCATGGCGGCGAAGGGGTTGATGTATTACCCGGAAAACACAGCAGCTCGCATCGACTATGAAGAAGCTATTCCAGCCGCCGTGCGTGCCAATTTCCGCATCATGCGCAAAGCGCCGCTGCCGATCATCGGCATTCGCGGCATTCGTTATCTAGCGCGCAAGATCCAGGGTCTCAAAGGTCGCAGCACCACCGACATCGGCTTGTATCTCACGCACATCGTGCGCATGCAGGAAGAGATTGGCACGGGCGGCGCCGGGTTTCGTTTCATCTATGCCTCCTTTTTGCAGGAGGCCGGTAAACAACTTGCGCATCCGGTCATGTTGGACGCCGCGAAAAAGATGACCGATGCCGGCGACGAGTGGCGTCGTTTCGCGTTGCATGCGACCAAGATGACCCGCGGTCGCGAACCGATGAATCTCGAATCGCTCGCCGCCATTCTGCATCGCTGCGCGGATTACGAGGCGGGTGTGTGGGATATGTTGGCGTAGCGGCTACCCCCACCCTAACCCTCCCCCGCTTCGCAGGGGAGGGAATCAGAACAAGCGCAATGTTTAGTCACCTTCGCGGGCTTGTACGTGCGACGAGGGAATATAGCGGAGCATCGTTGTTTTATTCCCTCCCCTGCGAAGCGGGGGAGGGTTAGGGTGGGGGCAGCGCCGCTTGCACGACAAAGCTGCTGTATCTACTGGCCGGATCGGCGTTGACGTGCAACAGATAACTCCCCGGCAGCGCGCTCTCCAAAAAAGTAGCGATGGCAGCGCCGCTCTGACTGTCGTAATAACCGCGGCCTTCGCGGTACTCGAATGCCTGTTGGAAGCCGAGTTCGCGTCGTAGCGGCAAAGCGTTCTCTCGCGGAATGAATTGTCCGCAGCTCACGAGCGTCGTTGTAGGCAACTCGAGTGCGGCAATGGATCTGATCAAAGCATCGCGATCGGCGTGATGTTCTGCCGCGATCAATCGTCCGATCGGCGGTTGATCGGTTGCCGTGCCAAGCCACAGCCAATGACTGGCCTCACCGAGAACGGTGTTCTCCGTCAACCCCAATTGTTTGCGATGCCGGGCTGCGGGCGGTACGACGACATCGACCGTACCGACCAGTGCGGAACGGATGATGCCTTGTTCGAAATCCGAGACTGCAAGTTGCAATGCACTTTCGAATGCGAAGTGCCGATTGCAGGCGAAACCGCTGCGGCTCTGTAATTTGAGCTGCTGCGCGATGTAGTAACACGCAGCGTTGCTGACGGTGTTGATGAAGCTCAACGGCTTGGGTGGCTGCGCGTGCACGAATAGTTGTTCGAGCACGTCCATCGTCACTTCCAGATCGCCGCGTCCGGAGGTGAGAAACACGGCAGTGTCTTGCGGTAGGGATTGACCTGCGCATCTGCCTGCGCCGATGAGTGCGAGCTGGATGAAACGTCCAACCCGTCGCACATGAACACCCAGCGTTTCCTGAACGAGTGCTTTGAGCTCAGGCGGTTCGCCGTCTACTCGCTCGTAGTAATTGCCGGTGCGGTGGATGTAGAGAGGAAGCTTCCTCACCTTCCTTGCCTCTCTATCACCAACGACGTGTTATTTCCCCCGAAACCAAAGTAGTTGAGCATGTAGTTGCCGGGCGGAAGATCCGTGGATGTTTGGTTCAAGGTGATGCCGAGATCGCTGTCGCCCGCGCAAATGCCCGGCGTGCCGATGAGGAAGCCGCGGTCGGCGGCCGCGCAAAACAATGCAAGCTCGTTGAGTCCGCACGCGCCGAGCGTGTGCCCTAGGTACGGTTTGAGTGCGCACAGCGGTGGCAGCGTTGTGAACACGCGTTTCATGCCGGCGACTTCGGCTTCGTCGTTGAGCAAGCTGGCCGTGCCGTGCACTTTGACGGCAGCAATCTCCGATGCAGTGAGCGAGGCCGAACGCAGTGCTCCGCTAATCACGTGCGCAATCGTCGATCCGTCTGGGTGCGCAGCCGAGATGCTGTGTGTGTCGCAAATGTTTGCAGACCCTCGCAAGGAGAGCGGTTGCGCATGACGCGCGCGCGAACCGATGACCAATGCCGAACATCCTTCGCCTAGTACCAAACCGTTGCGCGCGCGATCGAAGGGTTTCATGGTATCCGGCGTGAGCAATTGCAGACCATGAAAGCCGAGCGCCGTGACTACGTTGAAGAGCTCGACACCGACGACGAGTGCATGTTCGAGACGGCCGGAACGCACCGTCGCGTCGGCATACGCCAGAGCGTTTGCACTTGCCGTACATGCTGTATTGAAACTGTGGTCCGGGCCGCGAAAGTCGAAACGCTCGCGTAGCGCCGCCGCCAAGTTACCCAAGCTGCTGCTCGCCGACAGCGCGATAGCCTTCGCGTCGCTGTCGAGCTCGCGCCGGTAACGCGCTTCGGAAACGGAAATGTCTGCGGAGGAGCTGCCGATGAAAAGGCCCAGGGCGCGTCGCTCGGTGGAGGTCAGTTCGGCTGCATCCAGCGCTTGCACGATCACTCGTTCGAGCACTCGGTACAGCCGCTCCTCGGCATCGCTC
>Ga0207667_10004008_pt1 | contig 18098 bp, 22 predicted proteins | sample KBSCornC52_FD_184301 | JGI IMG/M metagenome (GOLD analysis project Ga0207667, IMG submission 184301) | Corn rhizosphere microbial communities from Kellogg Biological Station, Michigan, USA - KBS Corn C5-2 (SPAdes) (version 2) | ecosystem: Host-associated > Plants > Roots > Rhizosphere > Soil ...
CATTCAGTATCTAGTGCTCGGTAGCGGCGCAGCAGATACTCGCCCAGGAACGCCGCTGCGAGCACTAGATACTGAATGCCGTTCGTGGCCAACGACCACACCTCAGGAGTGGCCCATAGCGCCAACCCGATGGAGGACAGTGCGAGCGTTGCAAGCAACGCCACCCAGAATTGCGTCACTCTGCGGGTATAGCTCACGAGTTCGGTTGGCAACGTACCGCGAATATGCGTCGCGACTTGTGTGACGACCGGAGTATTCCCAGGTTTGAGCGAACGGGCGAAGATGAACAACACCGAGGCGGGCAAGAGCACCGGAGGCAGGTACATGAGTAACCGCGCGGCGCCCAGCAGAGAGCAGCCATAAAAAAAAGCGGCAACGGCGGCGAGTGTCCCCCAGGCCCAAAAGCGCCCGCGTCGCAGGGCCGGTAGCAACGGCACCGCTACGAAAACCGTCATGGCGAGGCACGCCAGACGTTCACTGCGAACGTAGGTGGCGATATGCGACAGCAGTGGGTAGGCGAGAAACAGCCAGGGCATGGCAGAGCGGTTGGCAGTTGGCTATGGATAGCTGGCCGGAAAGGTCTCGCAGCGCTCGCAAGTTTTTCTGGCTAGCCGCTAACGGCTAACTGCTAACCGCTTGCCTTCATCCTTTACGCCGTGCCAGCACGTAATTCGTGAGACTTCGCAGCGACGCAAAGGCCGCGCGCGCCTCTTGGTCGTCGGAGCGCAGCTCCACCCCGTAGTGCTGTTGGATCATCAGCGCGATTTCCAAGGCGTCGATGGAATCGAGACCCAGTCCATTGCTATGGCTGCCGAAGAGCGCGCCCTCGGGCGCGATGGTGGCCGGAACGACGCCTTCCAAATTGAGCGCGTTCACGAGACGTTCGGCCATGAGAAGTTCGTCGGCCGAAAGTGCGGGTGCTGCTGACATCCGTCGGAATCCCCAAGTAGTATGCGGACCATCTTATCGGCCGCCGCCGCAATCGGCTAGGCTTCGAGTAGTGAATAACGAGCAGTGAGCGGGTTCACTGTTTACCATGGGGTCATCATGACGCTGCTGGACACGAAAGCCGGGCGTCTCTGGCGCATCTTCGGCACGGGGTTGGTGTTCGTTCTGTTTGGGTTAGGCGCTTTGGTGCTGAGCCTCACGCAGTTTCCCGTGTTACGGCTTTTTTCAACGAATGCCGACACTGCGCGTCCGCGAATTCAGCACGCGATGCAGCGCACTTTTCGGCTCTACGTCGAAATGATGCGCTGGCTGGGCTTGTTGACCTACGAAATCGACGGGCTGGACCGTTTGAACGTTCCCGGCCGGCTCGTTGTGGCGAATCACCCGACATTGATCGACGTGGTGTTTCTCGTGTCGTTCATGCGGCAAGTGGATTGCATCGTGAAACAGGGCCTGTGGCGCAATCCCTTCTTGCGCTGGCCTGTGTTGTGGGCGTCCTACATCGCGAATTCGAGCGGCGAAGCTCTGATCGAGGACTGCGCCCGCTCGCTCGGCCGCGGCCATTCCCTGCTGGTTTTTCCCGAGGGCACTCGTTCGATACCCGGACAACCGTTACGCATGCACCGTGGAGCCGCTCACATCGCGCTGGCCGCGCAAGCGGATATTCTCCCGGTGAAGATTTTCTGCACTGAACCCATGCTCACGAAAGGGTATCCTTGGCACCGGGTTCCGCAGCGCAGACCGCATTTTCGAATCGTCGTGGGCGCGCCGTTGCCGCCTTCCGCTTATATTAGGGAGGGGGAGGCGGCGGCCGTTGCAGCGCGGCGTCTCACACGATTCTTTCAGGAATATTTCGCCGATACCGTGATAGTAACCGCTGCGTGCGTGGACGAGCCGCACATCCGTGCCGCCGCGTAGCGCGCATCTTTGAGCAGCATGAGTCGGACTTGCAGACAATGAAAACGCGTGAAGACATTTTCAATCACTTGCGCACTCTCCTGGTCGAGTTGTTCGAACTCGACCCCGGGCAGATCACACTCGATGCCAACTTGTATCAAGACTTGGACATCGACAGCATCGATGCGGTGGATCTCATTTTGAAGTTGAAGGAATACACCGGTCAGAAAATTCAGCCGCAGGCGTTCAAGCACGTGCGCACTGTGCGCGACGTGGTCGATGCAGTGGAGGCGCTGCTCACTCGGCCGACCGCAGCTTGAAGTCGCTGCCGTGCCGGGGTGTTTGATCACGTGAACAACGACACTGCGCAGATTCTTTCCGTAGCGCGCCATCCCGACAAAGTTTGCATCGAACTCGACATCCGGCCCGATCTCGTTTGGTTCGAAGGCCATTTTCCCGAGTGTCCGATTCTGCCCGGTGTCATCCAAACTCACTGGGCGATCACTTACGGCTGCGAGCACTATGACATTCGCGGACAGTTCAAAAGTCTCGGCAACGTGAAGTTCATGAAAGTCATCGTTCCGGGCGCGCGCGTCATGCTCGAACTCACATTCAAACGCGGCAAACTGGTGTTTCGCTACTTGCACGACGGTGCAGTGTGTTCGCAAGGCACGGCGGAATTTGCCGCGCCATGAAAGTCTGCATCGTCATTCCGTTCTACAACCACGCAGCCGCCATCGGCGCGGTCGTGCGCGAACTCAAGTCTTTCGGCCTGCCGTGCATCATCGTGAACGATGGTTCCGACGCCGATTGCTCACCGGTACTGCGAGCGTTGGTTGCCCAAGAAGGGAGTTGGCTTCAGGTCGTAGAACGTGCAACGAACGGCGGTAAAGGCGCTGCAGTGATGACTGGCTGCGATGCTGCGTATGCACGCGGCTTCACTCATGCCTTGCAACTCGACGCCGACGGTCAGCACGATGCGCACGATATTCCCAAAGCACTCGAACTCGCCTCGTTACATCCGGATGCTCTCATCAGCGGCTATCCCGTTTACGACGAATCGGTGCCTGCTGCGCGCCGCTATGGTCGTTATGCGACGCACGTGTGGGTGTGGATCAACACGCTGTCGCTCAGTATTCGCGATTCCATGTGCGGCTTTCGCGTGTATCCGCTTGCAACTGCGCGGCAAGTGTGGCTCGGTCATCACATGTCGCGACGCATGGACTTCGATATCGAAATCATGGTGCGCATGTTTTGGAACGGTGTGGAGGTTGTGGGCTTTCCGACGCGGGTGACCTATCCGCAAGATGGCGTGTCGCATTTCGACGGTCTGCGCGACAACCTGCGCATCAGTCGGATTCACGCACGTCTCTTTTGCGGCATGCTGAAGCGATTGCCCGTGCTGCTCGTGCGCTCTGCGGGTCGTCGCGTGCGCGGTGCGGTCGCATGAGTGCCGCAGTACTCATGGATCGTTTGTCCGCGTGCACCACGCTCAAAGTGCCCTTCTACGATCTCGATCCCATCGGCATCGTGTGGCACGGCAATTACGCGAAGTATTTCGAAGTCGCCCGCTGCGCGCTGCTCGATCAGATCGACTACGGATACGACGAGATGAAAGCCTCCGGATATCTGTGGCCGGTGATCGATCTGCGCGTGCGCTACATCAAGCCGCTCGTCTTCGGACAGAACGTCACGGTGCGAGCGACGATCAAAGAATGGGAAAACAGATTGCTCATCGACTATCTCATCACCGACGAGCGCGGTGTACGCATGACTAAAGGCACCACCGTGCAGGTTGCAGTGGACTTGGCGACTAAGGAAATGTGTTTGGCGTCGCCGCCGGTATTGTTGGAACGAGTGGGGAGAAAGGGGTGAGGGGTTTAGGGGGGGGGTCCGCGGACCGCAGACCGCAGACGTATTTCCTTCGCGCTTTCGCGCTACTCCTGACGTTTCTCTTCGCCTCCGCCACCTCTGCCGCTTCCGTCTTCGACCATCCCGCGACTGCACAGCAGTTGTTGGAAGGTGTGCTCAAACGGCCCGCGCACGAACTTGCAACCGAACCCGTGCTGCGTGGGCGTTTTACTCATCGACGCTACATCGCCGAGCTGACGGCGCCGCTCGTTTCCACTGGCGAATTCGTCATCGCGCGCGGTCAAGGCATTTACTGGCACACGCTCGAACCGTTCGATTCGGAGTTCATTCTCACTCAGCGCGGGATCGTGCAGCACGATGAGGGCGTGCAGACGCTCAAGCTGAATGCGGAAGAGCAGCCGGTGGTGCGTCTCGTTGCGCGTATTTTTCTGGCGCTGCTCAGCATGGATGTGCAATCGCTTACGAGTTCGTTCCAACTGTACGGCGCGCAAAACGGCGCGGCGTGGCAAGTGGGGTTGCGTCCAAGCGCCGCAGGTGTTGCTGCCGTCTTCCGCGAAGCTGTGGTCTCCGGATCGAGCCAAGTCGATCAGGTCACGTTGTTCGACGCGAATCAGGACCGCACGGAAATCGCATTCCACGATTTCGATGCCTCCCATGCGCCGCTCACGGCGGCGGAAAAACACAAATTGGGACTGTGAGTCCGCAGGCGAGAGTGGCGTTGGCACCTATAACACTACGCTTTTGGACTTGGACCGGGCTCATGCTCGTGCTCGTAGCGTTGTGTGCGGGCGTCGTGTTGCCCAATCTCAAAGTAGAGACGGACATTCTGGCGCTGCTGCCGACCGAGCGCGGCGATGAAACGGCAGAGGCTGCGGTCGATGCTTTTTCGCAGCGGCTCGCGCGCAAGCAATTGTTCTTGGTCGGCGCAACGACTGCGCAGCGAGCGCGCCTAGCCGCGCAACGGTTCACCGATGTTCTGGAAAAATCTGGTGCGTTCGAGCGCGTCGATTTGAATGTAGCTTCGCGCGCGAGCGATCAACTCGATCTCTATAAAGCGCATCGAGGATATTTACTAGGCGACCGCGATCTGGAAATGCTGCGCGCCGGTAACGTGGATCTTTTGCACCGTGAAGCTCTGCGCGCTGCGTATACGCCGGCGGGTCTCATGCGTCCGCTCAGTCTTGCAGAAGATCCGCTTGGGCTCGCTGCCGATTTCATCTTGCAGCAGGTGCCGGCGATGGGTGCCGCGCATTTGGACGGCGCGAATCTCGTCGTGACCGACGGCGAGCGTGTCCACATACTCATCGTCGCCGAACTCAAGGGCAGTCCTTTTGCAGGATCGGTACAAGAACAAGTCATCCCTGCGATCGCAGCCGCGACCGCGCAAGCTCGAGATGCGTTGGGTACTGCAAGTGCCGACTTCAAGCTCGTGAGTTCGGGCGTCGTGCAACACGCGGATGCAGCGGCGCGGCGTGCCAATGCAGAAATCCAGACGTTCGGCACCCTCGAAACCATCACGGTATTGGTGCTGTTGATCGTCGTGTTCGGCGCGCTTCGTCCTTTATTGCTGGGAACGTTGGCCTTTACGCTCGCCACTGCTGCTGGAATTACGCTCACGCAGTTCATGTTCGGACGCGTCCATATTCTTGCGTTGGTGTTTGGTTCCAGTTTGATCGGCGGCGTCATCGACTATTCGATCCATTTTTTCGCCGATCGTTTTCGCGATCCCGACCACTGGACGCCGGCGAGTGCGGTGGAACATGTGGGCAGCGCCATTCTGCTCGGACTCACGACGACTTTGCTGGGATACGCCGTGCTCGTGATCGTGCCGTTCCCGGGCTTGCGGCAGATTGCGGTGTTTTGTATCTCTGGTCTGGTCGTGGGATGCGGCACCGTGCTGTGCATGTACCCGCTGCTCACGCGTTGGCGACGCAAGCCGCCGCCGTTCGGGCCGTACGTGGGTCGGAAATTGGACGAGTTGATGCAACGTTGGCGTTGGACCCGGCCGACCATCGCGGTTTGCTTGGCGCTCACTGTCTTGATCGTCATCGGCTTGACGCGCGTGCAAATCCAAGACGACGTGCGGGCCTTGCAGTCGTCGCCGCCCGAACTCTTGGCCAACGAGCGTGCCATGGCGGCACTGCTCAAAACCGGTGTGGAGTCGCGTTTCTTCCTCGTGAGAGCGGCTTCCGCGGAAGAACTGTTGCAACGTGAAGAAGCGCTGTCCGACAAACTGGATACGCTTCGAGCCGCCGGCAAGCTCGCTGTATACACAGCAGTGACGCGCAACTTGCCGTCGCTCGCGACTCAGCATGAGGCGCATGATTTGCTGAGCAAGCGGGTCTATGTCGAGGGCGGACTATTGCAACGGTTCATGCACGAGCTTGGATTTACCGACGACGCCATTCGGCAACGACTTGCAGAATTCGCGCGCTCCGAACCGCTCACGCCGGACGCTTGGCTCGCGAGCCCTGCGGCTGAGTCGTATCGCTCGCTGTGGCTGGGTGTTGTCGACGCTCAATATGCCTCGGTCGTGACATTGGGCGGTGTGAAGGATGTGTCCGCACTACAGGACGTAGCGCACGCGATGCCTGGCGTGCGGCTGATCGATCGCGTGAATGGTGTAACCGAGGTGCTGCGCAGTTATCGGCGCGCAATGTCGTGGCTGTTGGCTATCATCTACTGTGTTGCAGGCTGCGTCCTTGCAACGCGCTTCGGTTGGCGCGATGTGCCGCTCCTATTGCTCCCTTCGGTACTTGCAACGGGCTTCACTCTCGGTGTCTTTGGCTGGTTCGCAGTGCCCGTCAATCTGTTCACGCTGCTCGCGCTATGGCTCGTTTTGGGCCTCGGCATCGACTACGGCATATTCCTGCGCCACGGTCATACCGCGCGCACCACAGCCATCCTCAGCGTAACCCTGTCCGCAGTTACCACGCTCATCGCGTTCGGGCTGTTGGCGTTCAGCGCCACGCCTTTCATTCGCAGCATCGGTCTGACGTTATTGCTGTCGATCACTTTTTCGTGGGCGTTTGTAATGCTGAGCTGTCTTACCCACCTTCGGTCGGAAGGCTCTGGGCTCTAGACTGTAGGTTAGAATCAAACAGCCTAGGGCCTAGAGACTAAGGAATCACAGAATGATCGACGTACTCATCATCGGCGCCGGGCCCGCGGGCTCGGTCGCAGCGGCCCTGTTGACGCGCAAGGGTTATCGCGTGCTCGTGCTAGAGAAACAGCGCTTTCCGAGGTTCTCCATCGGCGAGAGTTTGTTGGCCAACAGCATGGAATTCCTGGCCGAGGCGGGCATGCTCGAAGCGGTGATGTCGCACAGCTTTCAGTTCAAGAACGGCGCGTCGTTCGTGCACGGCGCGCGCGAATCGCAATTCAACTTCGCGGAAAAGTCTTCCTCCGGATTTGCCTTCACGTTCCAAGTGCAGCGTGCGGATTTCGACAAGTTGTTGGCGGATGAAGCTGCACGCCAGGGTGCCGAGGTGCGCTTCGAAGTGGAAATCACGGCTGTCGATTTCAGCCGCCCGACGCCGCGCGTGACGAGTAAAGCCGCCGACGGCACGGTGGAAGTGCACGAAGCGCGTTTCGTACTCGATGCCAGTGGCTTCGGCCGCACCTTGCCACGTCTGCTCGATCTCGATCGGCCTTCCGATTTTCCAGTACGCTCCGCGCTCTTCACGCAAATTCGCGACGGCATCGTGTCGGGTGCCTTCGATCGACAGAAGATCCGCATCGGCGTCCATCCCACCGAACCCACGGTGTGGTCGTGGCTCATTCCATTCTCGAACGGCATTTCTTCGCTGGGCTTCGTCGCGACGCGCGAATTCCACGCCAAATTCAAAGGCAGTAACGAAGAACGATTGCAGCAATTGATTGCGCAGGAACCGCGTCTGGAGGAACTCGTCGGCACCGTCGAGACAGTGCGTCCTGTGGGAGAAATCACGGGCTATGCAGCCAAAGTCACGCGCATGCACGGGCCCGGTTTCGCGTTGCTCGGCAATGCGGCCGAATTCCTCGATCCGGTCTTTTCATCCGGTGTAACGATTGCGATGCAATCCGCAAGCTTGGCGGCCAAAGTGTTGGATCGACAGTTCAAAGGCGAGACCGTGGACTGGGATCGCGAATTCGTTGAGCCCTTGAATTTCGGCGTCGAGACATTCCGCAGCTACGTTGCCGGTTGGTACGACACCAGCTTGCAGGATGTGATTTTCTTCGAGCGCCCGGAGCCCAGTATCAAGCGCATGATTTGCTCCGTGCTCGCAGGCTATGTGTGGGACCGTGCAAATCCCTACTGTGGTTTGCAATCGAGTCGGCGCTTGCGTGCGCTGGCGCAGGCTTGTCGGAACGGCTAGTACGCGATGGGTGCAGAGCGGGGGAGGGCTAGGGTGGGGGCATTCTTCTACGCACTCGCATTTGTATTCGCACTGTGCGGCTGTGCGAGCACTCCGCATTCCCCCGCTGCCCCCGCTTCGACGTGGCCGCTTGCAACGCCAGCGAGTCTCGGCAATTCGTTGGAAGTTACCCAGATACTGCGCGGTGCGTTTGGCGCACGCGAGGTTACGTTGCAATGCGCGGTGAACGCGACTTCGACGCAGTTGCACGTCGTCGGACTCACGTCGCTCGGGCTGCGAGTTTTCACTATCAAATACGACGGCGAACATCTCGAAGCCGAGCATGCGTCGCAGGTGCCCGAGTTCTTCAAACCAGAACAGCTCGTCAACGATTTGCAGTTGGTGTTTTGGCCTCTATCGGCTTTGCGACAGACTTTCGCGGGTACGCAGTGGCAGGTCACTGAACCTCACGTCGGCACGCGGCGCCTGCGTCGCGCAGAGCAATTGATCGCGGAGGTCCACTATGCCGATCCCGATCCCTGGACCGGCCGCGCGTGGATCGTTCATTTCGATGTTCCTTACACCGTTGGCATAGAATCGCGACTCGCGAAGCCCGCGCCCCACGCGGATGAGGCCGGTCGATGACCAATCCACGGTATGCGATCGCAGATGTCGTTCCGCACAGCGGGCGCATGGTGCTCATCGACGAGTTGCTGGATTACGGTCTCGACTACGCCGTCGCTGCTGTGAACGTCCGGCCGGATTCCGTATTGAGTGACGGTGTCAACGGCGTGCCTGCGTGGGCGGGCCTCGAATACATGGCGCAAACCATCGGCGCATTTACCGGCGTCGAAGATTTGCGCAGCGGCCGGCGGCCGCAGATCGGCCTATTGTTAGGATGTCGTTCCTATCGAACGCACGTGCCGATGTTCGCGATCGGGGCGCGCCTCATCGTCCGCGCTACATTGGAATTTCGTGACGACAGTAATCTCGCGATTTTTTCTTGCGAGATACAGGAGAACGACGTGATTCGCGCTACAGCGGACGTGAAAGCGTTCAGGCCCGACGACGTGTTTGCGTTCTTGCGGGGAGAAGGCGTTGGCTAAAACGGTACTGGTCACGGGATCGAGCCGCGGCATCGGCAAAGCGATTGCGCTCAAACTCGCCCAAGACGGTTACGGCATCGTCATCCACCACCGCAGCAGCGAGACGGCGGCTGAAGAGATGCGTACGGCCATTGCCGCCATGGACGTCGACTGCCGAGTGCTGCGATTCGATATTGCAGATCGTGCCGCAGCGGAAGCCGCTATCACAGCCGACATCGCCGCTCACGGCGCGTACTACGGCGTCGTCTGCAATGCAGGCATCTCTCGCGATGGAACGTTCGCCGCGCTTTCCGGCGCAGACTGGGACGAGGTTCTACGCACGAATTTGGATGGTTTTTATAATGTGCTCAACCCTGTCATCATGCCGATGGTGAGACGACGGTCCCCCGGGCGCATCGTGACGTTATCGTCGGTGTCGGGCCTGGTGGGGAATCGCGGCCAAGTCAATTACAGCGCCGCCAAGGCCGGGATCATAGGGGCAACCAAAGCGCTGGCTGTGGAACTGGCCAGCCGAGCCATCACCGTGAATTGCGTCGCCCCCGGTCCAATTCGCACGGAGATGCTGGCGGACGCGCCGCTCGAGGAAATGTTGAAAGCCGTGCCGATGGGGCGAGTCGGCGAACCCGAGGAGGTGGCGAGTCTCGTCAGTTATTTGCTGTCCGACGGTGCCGCCTACATCACCAGGCAAGTCATCTCGGTCAACGGTGGGATGTGTTAGGAATCTGAATGAGCAGCAACGCAAGGCGAGTCGTGGTGACCGGTGTAGCGGGCATCACCGCGCTCGGAGACACTTGGGAACGTATCGAAAGCAACTTACGTAACAACGTGAGCTGCATCGCGCGCATGCCCGAGTGGGACCGGTTCATCGGGCTCAACACTCGCCTCGGCGGTCCTATCCAAGGATTCAAAACGCCGCCGCACTACACACGCAAGGTTACACGGACCATGGGCCGAGTGTCGTTGCTTGCGACGTGGGCCACCGAGCTTGCGCTCAAAGATGCAGGGTTGTTCGACGATCCGGAGATTCGTAGCGGTGCAATGGGCGTGGCCTACGGCTCTTGCACCGGCAGCACCGATGCCATTCGCGATTTCGGCACGATGATCGCAAGCGGCGATGTCGCGGGTATCAACGCTACTACGTATTTGAGGCTGATGCCGCACACAGCCGCCGCGAACATCGGCGTGCATTTCGGCTTGAAAGGGCGTGTCATTCCCGCGTGCAGTGCATGTACTTCCGGAAGTCAGAGCATCGGTTACGCATATGAAGCGATCAAATACGGACGCGTGCCGATGATGGTGGCGGGGGGAGCCGAAGAGCTTTGTCCGAGCGAAGCGGCTGTGTTCGATACATTGTATGCAACGAGCACGCTGAACGATTCGCCCAGCAATACGCCCAAACCTTTCGATAGAGATCGCGACGGCCTCGTGATTGGCGAAGGCGCCGGCACGTTGGTGTTGGAAGAATACGAACACGCGCGTGCGCGTGGCGCGCGCATTCATGCGGAACTCATCGGTTTCGGCAGCAACTCGGACGGCGATCATCTTACGCATCCGAATTCGGACACGATGCGTGTCGCCATGGAGCTGGCGCTAGCGGACGCAGGGCTCGATCCTGCAAGCATCGGCTACGTCAATGCGCACGCGACAGCGACCGAACAAGGCGATATCGCCGAAACCCACGCCATGCACAAGCTCTTCGGCAGCCGCATTCCGGTGAGTTCGCTCAAAGGCCACATCGGCCACACGTTGGGCGCATGCGGTGCCATCGAGAGCATGGTCTCCATTCACATGATGAACACGAATTGGTTTGCGCCTACGCTGAATTTGCAGAACGTCGATGAACGTTGCGGCGAGGTCGACTACATCATGAACGGGGGTCGCGAGCTCGACGTCGAATACGTGATGAACAACAACTTCGCCTTCGGCGGAGTGAACACATCGCTCGTGTTTAGAAGAGTTGCCTGAGCCGCTGCATTCAAATGCATTCTCCTTTCCTTGCTACTGCCCTCGAAGCCGCGCGCGCGGGCGCGGACGTCATCCGTCGCTACTACCAACAGAATCTCGCGGTGACGGTGAAGGCGGACAAGTCGCCGGTGACGCAAGCCGACATCGAGACCGAACAAACTATCCGCAAGCTGATTGCGGAGCGCTTTCCGACACACGGCTTTTACGGCGAGGAAACAGGCAGCGCTGCCTTGGATGCGGAATATGTATGGCTGGTCGATCCCATCGACGGCACCAAGGCGTTCGTGCGCGAGTATCCTTTTTTCTCGACTCAAATTGCATTGATGCATCAAGGCCGCCTGATCGTGGGTGTTTCTTCCGCGCCGGTGTATGGCGAGGTGGCTTACGCACAGTTGCCGCACACGATCTCCGATGCGTCCAATCACTCGACGGCCTACGGCCTCGGCGCTTGGCTCGACGGCAAAGCGCTACGCGTGAGCGACATCAATAGCATCGAAGCGTGTGCCATCTCCGCTGGCAATTTGAAGACGCTGGCCAAGAGTCCGCAGTGGGGCAGTTACGGCGAATTGATTGCACGAGCGAGCCGGATTCGCGGCTACGGCGATTTCCTGCACTACCATCTGCTGGCCGCCGGCAAGATCGACGTAGTGATCGAGTCGGACGTGAACATTCTAGATATCGCTGCACTCGCCGTGATCGTGGAGGCCGCCGGCGGTGCGTTCACTGATTTGCGGGGCGCACACGTCACGCTCGATACGACGACGGTGCTCGCATCCAACGGCCGTTTGCATCCGCAAGTGCTAGCCGCCCTCTATCAAGTCGATGGTGCTTGGAAGATGGCAGATGACGTGCGTTAGATTTTAATTCCCCATTTCGCCGGCCAGTCGAGCAGCAGCGCAGTCAGAATGCCGAAGATCGTGAGGTCGGCAAAGAAATGAGCCAGCCAGGGAGCAAGCAGGCCGCGCGCGTGGCGTCGCAATAGGCCGAGCATCAGGCCGTACACGAAGACCATCACAAAGCCCCATTCGCCGTTCGGGAAACCATGAATGTAGTGGAATGCGCCGAAGGCGAGGGCTTGTACGGCAATCGAGCCGTAAGCGGCGCCGAGTGCGCTGTCCAAGGCTTCCATCATCACGCCGCGAAACACGCCTTCTTCGATAGCAGCGTTCACTGCTGCAAATGCGACGGCTGCAAGCGGATATACCCAAAGTGGCATATCGGGCACCAAACTCTTTTGGTAATGCAGGTCCGGATGCAAGAGCACGACCCAGAGCAGCAATGCAGCGCTCGACACCACGACGATGCCCAAAATGCCGAGCGCGATGCGCCAGTTGAAGCATCCGACTTTGAGCCAACCCACGGAAGATCGCAGTGGCTTACAGGCCAGGACCACGCCCGTATAGGCGACGAGTGTCAGCAAAATGAAAAAGGGCCAGGGCTGCAGCAGCGGTACGGCGCCCGATGCGAAAAACAGCCAGCACACAATGAGCAATGCGAGATGAGTACCGTATGCCGTGCCGCAAAGCATGGCGGCCGCGAGCAGCGCGGCAGAGAGCGGCAACGCCCATTCCTGCAGGCCACGCGCGTAAATGACGGCCACCGAATAAATGGCGGTGACCGATAGCGCGATAGCGGCGCCTGCTGCCGTAGAACGGGGCGGATCGACGATCGCGCGGGCGTAAGAGGCGCTTTGCTCCATCATTACGGGCTCCGGGCTAACCGATAAACGCATTGTGCGAGGGCAAGGTTTTATCGGGTGTCCGGTACAGTACCACGGGCGCGCCTGGGGGGTTGAGTAAGAAATTTAGACGTCCGGGAAGGGTACTATGGCGATGCAGTGCTCTAGACTCTCGATGGTTGCAGCTAGTTGATAGCAGTTCACCGGGATCGCAATCGCTATGTCCAAGACTCCCGAAAAAATTTCCCTCTATCACAACCCGCGTTGCAGTAAGAGTCGTGCCGCGCTCGCGCTGCTGCGCGAGCATGGAGTGGAGCCCGACATCATTGAATATTTACAAACGCCGCCGACGGCGGCCCAGTTGAAAGCGCTATTGAAAAAGCTCGGACTCAAAGCCGTCGAAGTCGTTCGTAAAGGCGAGGACGAATACCAACGTTATGCAAAAAAGGATCTCACCGAGACGGACTGGATCGATGCCATTGCCGAGCATCCGATTCTGCTCGAACGGCCCATCGTCGTTCGCGGCGACCGTGCAGTGATCGGGCGGCCGCCGGAAGCTGTCTTGAAACTGCTCGACTGAACGGCTGCGGTCACGATGGTTCTCCGGTAGATCGATGCAAATCCTCGGTCCTCACATCGATAGTATCGCCCAAGTCATTCAGCTCTCGGTAGCACCCGTATTCATGCTCACCGGTGTAGGCGCCGCACTCAATGTGCTGGTGAGCCGGTTGGTGCGCATCGTGGATCGGGCGCGCATGACCGAAACGCAGCTGCGAGAAGGTCAGGGCGACGAAATCGAACTCCGCAGTCGTTTGCACGTGCTCGCGAAGCGCGCCCGACTCATCAGTCGCGCCATTGCGCTCAGCGTCGTATCGGCGCTGCTCGTGCCGCTCATGATCGTGGGCTTGTTCGTGAGCGCGTTGTTGAAGTTGGATTTGTCCCTGCCGATCGCCTCGGCTTTTATAGTGTCCTTGCTCGCTCTCGCCGCCGCACTCGTGTATTTCCTGCGCGAGATATTCGTCGCCACCGCGGCGCTGTCTTTCAGTCTCCAGTCGGACCGCGGTGCGCAGCTGAGTCAGCTGCAAGACGTTTTGAAAAAATCGTGAAGGTAGGCACAGGAGTTAGGGGTTGGGAGTTAGGAGTTAGTAGGAAACGAGTCGCGAGCAATTTCTGGACTAACTCCTAACCCCTAACTCCCAACCCCTACGTCCTCAGCCATTCCTCATCCTTTTTTCTTGTCCTTGTGCGGACGGGTCTTACCGTAACTGTTGCGCCAGATCTTGCCCTTGCGCGATTTGCGATCGCCCTTGCCCATAGCTACAAACCTCCACGTATAATTCGTTGCTGCGCCAATAATTTTTCTTGACGACGCGCACTGTAACGGCGATACGGGCGCACCGCAAATTTCGTGATCCAACGCGCAGCCGCGAACCTCTCGAGCGGAGCAGTATGAACGACACTGAGGAAGAGCCCATGCCCGCTGTCGAGTACCCCGTCAAGCCCGACGAATTTCGCGTCTCCCGCGAAAGCGTATTGCTGTCTTCGCATCTAGCGTCGGCAATGGCGGTGTGCGTGTATGACGACACGCAAGGCGTCGGCGGAATGTTGCATTTGCGCTATGTGGCGTCGGAAGGCGACAAGCCGCTCGAATTGACGGACAACACCTTGAGTTCGGACCTGTTGCTGCTCGACCGCTTTTGCAAAGAGCTGCGCTCGCTGGGCGCGCGCAAACATAGTTGGAGGGTGCGCATCTTCGCCCACACGACGACCGATGCGGATGCCGCCGCCGCCACTGTATTGGATCTAGTGCAGGCGTATTTCTCCGATTCACGCCTCCCCGTCGACACCCGTTCACTCGCCCGTCCGGACCCGATCGTAGTGCGTATGGATCCCCGGGAAGGACGCTTCTGGGTGCATGGGGCCGATAGCGTTGCGGCGGCCGGAAAGGTAGGGGTTGGGAGTTAGTCCAGAGGGCTTGTCTCGGCATTCAGCGCCGCTGAATATTCATCGGCAAGCTTTCAGTTTGTCGCAGAGTTCTCTGGACTAACTCCTAACCCCTATCTCCTAACACCTTTCTAGCTGTGCCACACTCACCTCGATGAGCACGCACAGCACTCAAACAAAACGCCGCATCTACCACTCGCTTTACTTCTGGGTGCTGATCGCTATTGCGTGTGGCGTGCTGCTCGGTCATTTCGAGCCGCAACTCGCGGTGAAGATGCGGCCGCTCGGCGATGGGTTCATCCGTCTCATCAAAATGATCGTGGCGCCGCTCATTTTTTGTACGGTCGTCACCGGCATCGCCGGCATGAGCAGTATGAAAGCGGTGGGGCGTACTGGTTTGATGGCGCTCATCTACTTCGAAGTGGTCAGCAGTATCGCGCTGCTCATAGGATTGATCGTCATCAATGTGGTCAAGCCCGGCGCGGGAATGAACGTCGATCCCGCAACCCTCGATGCCGGTGCGGTGCAGGCGTATGCGAAAGCGGCTCAGGAACAGTCGCTCGTAGAGTTTCTGCTCAACATCATTCCGAACTCCGTTGTCGATGCATTCGCCAAGGGCGACATTCTGCCCGTGCTGTTTTTTTCGGTGCTGTTCGGTTTTGCACTGCATGGCATGGGAGCGCATGGGGAGCCCGTATTCGCGTTCATCGACAAACTCGGGCAAGTGTTTTTTCGCATCGTGGCCATCATCATGAAAGTCGCGCCCATCGGTGCATTCGGCGCGATGGCGTACACCATCGGCAAATATGGCGTCGGCACTCTGGCATCGCTCGCTAAGTTGATGGCGTGTTTTTATGGCACGTGCCTCGCGTTCGTGTTCGGCGTGCTGGGCATCGTTGCCGCTGTTCACGGCTTCAGTGTGTGGAAGCTCGTCAAATACGTGCGCGAAGAGTTGCTGATCGTTTTGGGAACCTCGTCTTCGGAATCTGTGCTGCCGAGAATGCTGACCAAGCTCGAGCGCTTGGGTTGCAGCAAGGCGGTGGTGGGCCTCGTGATTCCGACCGGATACTCATTCAACTTGGACGGCACTTCGATCTATTTGACCATGGCGGCAGTTTTCGTCGCCCAAGCAACCAACACGCCGATGACCTTAGGCCAAGAGTTGTTGTTATTAGGCGTTCTGGTGCTGACCTCCAAGGGCGCTGCTGGAGTCACCGGAAGTGGGTTCATTACGCTCGCGGCGACGCTCGCCGCCGTGGGTCATGTGCCTGTTGCAGGGTTGGCGTTGATTCTCGGCATCGATCGGTTCATGTCGGAAGCGCGTGCGCTCACGAATTTAGTGGGCAACGGCGTCGCGACTGTCGTGATCGCGAAATGGTGCGGCGAGCTCGATCGTACTCGGCTCACAGCAGCGCTCGATTCGAGACCGGCCGGTGCCGACCTTGCATTGGAGCAATCGTGACTGCATTCACCGCTGTGCAGACGGCCGAAGACATCGCCATCATCGCGCGCTTGGCACGAGAAATTTGGTACGAGCACTATGTGCCGCTCATCGGCCGCGCCCAAGTGGATTACATGGTCGACAAGTTCCAAAGCACCACGGCGATTCGTGAGCAAATCGCAGCGGGCTACGAGTACTACTGGGTCCGAGAGGCGAACGAGGCGGTGGGCTATCTCGGATTGCAGCCGCAACCCGAGTGCTTGTTCGTCAGCAAGTTCTATCTGCTAGCGCGCGTGCGCGGCACGGGGCTGGGACGAGTCGCGATGGAATTCATCGAAAGACGCAGCCGCGAGCACGGGTTGTCCCGGCTGGCGCTCACGGTCCACAAACATAACCCTTCACTGCAGGTGTATTTGCGCTTGGGATTCGAAAACTGCGGCAGTGTGATCACGGAGATCGGTAACGGCTACGTGATGGACGACTACCGCATGGAAAAAGAGGTGTGAAGACCGGGCTTTGGGTGTTGGGCTTTGGCCAGAGAAAAACTTGAGCGAGCCGCCTACATTGGGAACGTTTTCTGACCAAAGCCCAAGGCCCAAAGTCCCAACTGTCCGGAGGTCTCATGAACGTGCGCTTTGCCGATCGTAGCATCCGCTTTCGTGTTGCCCAGGAAGAACTCGATCGATTGCTCTCGGGACGCGCCGTCGTGCTCGAAGTGCCGATGCCGCGCTCCCATGTGTTTCGCGCCAACGTGAGCTCGACGACGCTCGGCAAGTGGCAGCTCGAGAGCGATCCAACCGGCCTGTGGCTTTCTCTTCCGCGCGGTGAATTGGAACAGCTCTCACAAGCCGTGCCGAGCAAAGAAGGTATCGATCACGACTTCGAGTCTGCCGATGGCAAGGTGCAGGTGAGTTTCGAAGTGGATGTGAAGAGGCGCGCGTAAGACACGCGCCGTTGACAGTTGACGGCCAGAGAAGGAATGAGGTGGTTTCGTCCTTCCGGACTAACTCCTAACTCCTATCTCCTAACGCCTTCTCCCTCGCAATCGCCCTAAACCCAATATCCCTTCTACATTGCATTCCTGCCCAGTGAATCGCATCGACGAGTGCATACGCTTGTTGTTGAGCGCTGCTCACGCTTTCCCCTAGGCCCACCGCGCAAAGGACGCGGCCGCCGCTGGTCACGACTTTGCCATCTTTGAATGTGGTGCCGGCATGAAAGACTTTGCCGGGCAGTTGAGCGGCACGCGCGAGTCCTACGATCTCGTCGTTCTTGCGAACGTTGTCGGGATATCCATGGGCTGCGAGCACGACGCCCAACGCAGCACGTTCGTCCCATTCCGCATTGACCGTTGCGAGCTTGCCGTCGATGGCCGCATCGCACAGCACCGTGAGATCCGATTTGAGCCGCATCATGATGGGCTGCGTTTCCGGATCGCCGAAACGGCAATTGAATTCCAATACATTGGGCGTGCCGTCGGGTGCGATCATGACGCCGGCATAGAGAAATCCGAGATAAGGCATTCCTTCTTGCGCCAAGCCGCGAACCGTGGGCTCCATCACTTCGCGCATGATGCGCGCGTGTATCTCGGGAGTGACGACCGGCGCGGGAGAATACGCACCCATACCGCCGGTATTCGGTCCTGCATCGCGATCCTGCAAGCGCTTGTGATCTTGCGAGGTCGCGAGCGGCAGAATGTGCGATCGATCGATCATGGCGATGAAGCTCGCTTCTTCGCCTTGCAGAAATTCTTCGACGACGACGGTGTCGCCTGCAGCGCCAAATTGTCCGGCGAACATCGCCTGCACGGTCTCGACGGCTTGTTGAGTCGTTTCGCAAATGACGACGCCTTTTCCGGCCGCGAGACCATCTGCTTTTACGACAATAGGCGCTCGCTGCGCGAGCACCCA
>Ga0207667_10004014_pt1 | contig 18089 bp, 3 predicted proteins | sample KBSCornC52_FD_184301 | JGI IMG/M metagenome (GOLD analysis project Ga0207667, IMG submission 184301) | Corn rhizosphere microbial communities from Kellogg Biological Station, Michigan, USA - KBS Corn C5-2 (SPAdes) (version 2) | ecosystem: Host-associated > Plants > Roots > Rhizosphere > Soil ...
GTAAATATCCCTGGTGAACAAGAATAACATCGTCCTCAATCGGTGGGGAGACTGCGGGTTGATCGACACTCAGCGATTCATCCGGGATATTTACGAGCCCTACCGAATGGTTAAATACAATAGTGTAAGTATTGGTGGTTGTGCCATCTTGTGCAGTTACTACAGTTGTTATGTTGGTGCTGCCTAAATTTAAAGGGATGTCGCCTGATGCGCTTCCGGATGTTACAGCAGTACCATTAACCGTAATTGTGGCGCCAGCAGCCGCTGTTGGGGTGATTGTAACCGAACTTATGCCGACTCCCACTGATGCTGTGTAACTGTTATGGGCGCTTGTGAACGTTGGCGATAATGTACCGCTGCTGATTTTTAGCGACAAGAGGTTTGCATTATTCGACGGCGGACGAATTACATTTATGGTGTACGTTTTGGAAGCTGTTCCGTCGGCACTGGTAACAACAACGTTAATTGTATTTGAGCCAAGCGCTAACTGGAAGAAGAAATCACCGCTACGCGTTGGGCTTCTGCCATTTGCAACTACAGTTGACATCGAATCGGCGGCAAGGGCTCTTATTTGCACTCCGGCTGTGCTATTCATCAAGGAAATGGTGTAACTTGTTGTTGCCGGATCAAAGACTGGCGATAAATAGCCCACGCTGAGAAATATCGCCTTAAGGTCATCGTTAGCGAAAGGCGGCCAACGGGTTACCGTTAGTGTATATGTTTGGGAAGTTATCCCATCAGAGGCGGTAACCACTATATTAATGGTAGTTGTACCAACGCTGAGCGCTATGGGCCCCGAGGCGCTGCCCGACGGCACCGATGCGCCGTCTACGGCGATGGTTGCATCCGCGTCGGCGGCGGTAGGGGTTACCTTCATCGACGTTATGTTGTTTGGCACGCTTACGGTGTAACTGTTTGCTGTAATTCCTTGATTTAAAAGACCCGCACTAATCCTTAACGATGAAAGATTATCGTTATTTGAAGCAGGCCGGTTAACCGTTATCGAGTATGTCTGGGTCGTCGTCCCATCAGACGCTGTAACAGCAATGTTAATGGTACTTGACCCAACGGGTATCGGAATGGATGCAGACGGGCTGCCGGACGCCACGGCTGTGCCGTTTACCTTTATTGTTGCATGCGCCTCGCTGGCTGTAGGGGTAACCGTGGTGGATGTTACCCCATTTACCACATTTACCGTATAACTGGTTGTTGCTGCTGAAAAGGCCGGCGATAACGTGCCCAGGCTGAGTTTTATAGATGAAAGATTATCATTGGTGGAAACAGGCCGGTTTACTGTTATGGTGTACGTTTTAACGGCTGTACCGTCGGACGATTTGACGTCGATATTGATAATGCTTGAGCCGCCCAACAGCGCAATGGGTGCTGACGTGACCCCCGAGGCTATGGTTGTACCGTTTACCTTTATCGATTCATCCGGGTCGGCAGCGAAGGGAGTTACCCTGATGGATTGCGTCTCTACTGCCACGTTTGCGGTATACGCGGTTGTTGTTGCCGCAAAGACCGGCGATACAATACCCGCGCTAAGCCCTATCCCCCAAAGATTGTCGTTAGCATTGCCAGGCCGGTGGGCGGTAATAGTATAAGTTTTGATAGTAAGGCCATCGGGTGCCGTAACCACCGTGTTGATGATTGTATTCCCTACCGGCAGCGTTATAATTTGCGACGCTGTACCGGATGCTACTGCTATCCCATTTACCTTTATGGTTGCCAGCGAGTCCTGGGCCACCGGGGTAATGTTTACGGTCCTTTGCGCGTTGACAACCATATCCGTATAACTGGTTATCGCCGGCGTAAAATATTGGTTCAGGTGGCCTGCGTTAGGGTGCATTTCGCTCAGGCTGGCATCGGACGAGTAGCCCCTGGTAACTACAATGGTAAAGGTTTTTGTTGTTACGCCATTACCGGCAGTTACCACGGTGGCGATGATATTCGGGCCTTCCTTCAAAAGTATTGCTGGCGAAGCACTACCGGAAGCTACCGTTATGCCGTTAACCTTAATAGTGGCCGATGGGTCAACCGTCACCGGCGTTACGCTTATCGAGGTGTGGTTATAATTTACCGAATCGGTATAGTGAGTTACCGAAGGCATAAAGTTTTGGTTTAAATAGCCCTGGTTCGGGTGCAATTCGCTCAGGTCGTCATTATATGGCCCCCTTATGGCATTTATAGTATAGGTTTTGGTTGTACCGTCATGACCGGTTATCACGATGCTGATGGTGTTGGATCCTGTATTTAACGGCACAAAAACAGGGCTGCCTGATTTTACGCCCCCTTGTCTGTTCACTTTTATCCACGAGGTTGCATCGAACGCGGTTGGCGTAACAAAAATACCTTTTTGAGACGAACCCTCCACCGCGATATAATTAACGGAATCGGGATTAAAAGCGGGGCTTAAGGTGCCTGCATCCAGGCTAATGTTGGATAAATTTGACCTGTCCTTTTCCACTTTGATGCTAAATGTAGTACTGGTAGCGCCGCTGCTGTTATAGGCTGTAACTGTATAATTGGTGGGCGGGCTTGCCACTGTGGGTGTACCGCTGATGATGCCGGTATTACTGTTAAAATGCAAACCGGCAGGTAATGCCGGGGTAATAAAATAACCGCCAATTGGCTTAACCTGCACTACCCCAGGCGGCTGCACGGCATTTCCAAAGTAACTCCGATAAATGTTGCCCGCACCATCTATTGCAATACCGCTCGCGCCTGAAAAGCTCGTGCCGAGGGTTACCGGTTGGGCGGACAGGTTACCTGCCGGGACCATTTGAAACAGAAATTGCCCATTTGAATAATTTAAAAGGTAAAGATTGCCGGCCGCATCAAATGTAATACCTTGAGGGAAAAAATAAGGGTTTGCGATATTTATTATCGCTCCGTTGCCTGCCGGTAGCTCAGTTAGCCCCCCCAACGCCGCGGCTATAAACAAATCCCCGGAGGCATCACAAACCAGTGGTCCCCAGATTGACACCCCACTTGTGTTAACCGGGTAAAATGAACTGCTTCCGGCCGGCAACTCTGATAAAGACCAATTTTGAGGATACCCGCCTGAAGTAACTGCTATAAAAAGGTTGCCCGCAGGATCGGCTGCCAGATATGGAGCGCCGAAATCCGCCTCAACAGTTTCAAGTACTACCGGTTTACCGCCTGCGGGCAACTCCCACAGGTCCGCGAGAGTCGGCCCATCCGGGTCTCCATTGTCTTCATACGAAATCGCAAAGACATCGCCCGCCGCATCCACGGTAAATCTCACGGCGCTATTGCTGTACCCATTGAGTATAACCGGCTGGCCGTTGCCGGCCGGTATTTTTATGATACCAGATTGCAGATCTTGCGCATATACATTACCGGCCTTATCAACGCCCACCCCCCATACGTCCTTGTAACCCGAACCCCAGGGTGTTGTTTTGGAACTATAGCCAAAAGCCGCTACCCCGCTGCTGCTTGGCGCCAGCGACACTTTTTGCCCCGGCTGGTATATTGCAGGCCCCGGATAACTAAGTACAGGCCTTTGTGCACATGTACTACACGTAATAAAGACGGACATTAAAATAAGTAACCATCCTTTGTTTTTACGCATTGTTAGTTTTTTTGCTCCGGTTAAAAAAACCGTTTCATTTTTTTTGACCCTTAAGTTTTTCATAATTAATTGATTTAATTGGCGTTCGTGTTTAAAGATGAGTTGATCACTTATTCAACTAATCTCTCACCTCCAGCCTCTAATTAACTAACATCAATACTTCAACACCAAAAACCCCGTTTTATGCTTCGTTACACCTTTAACCGTATATTCCAGCGAGTAGAAATAAGTCCCCGGCAATTGCATTTGGCCTGTTTTGTTGCTGTGGCCGTCAAATATCTTCGAACTGTTATCATAACCTTTTGCCTCAAAAATGAGTTGCCCGTTGCGGTTCATAATGGATAGTTTATTATCGGGATAAGCGAGTATGCCATCAATCACCAAGAAATCGTTAATGCCGTCGCCATTGGGCGAAATGCCTTGATGAACTATGATAACGTCGTCCTCAATTGGCGGCGAGGTCGGCTGTTGACTTACACTTAATGATGCATCAGGAATATTTATTGGACCTGCTGCGCGGGTAACTACAATAGTGTAGGTGTTGGTTGTTGTGCCGTCCTGTGCGGTTACTATCGTATTTATAGTGTTGCTGCTAACGCTTAGCGCTATTGGGTTTGATGCGCTTCCGGATGGCACGGCAGTACCATTAACCGTTACTGTTGCACCGGCACTATAGGTGGTTGGCGTTATCATAACCGAGGTTACGCCGTTTGCCACCGATGCCGTATAACTGGTATTGGCAGTTGTAAACGCCGGCGATAAAGTACCCCGGCTAATTTTAAGCGATGCCAGGTTGGCATTATTTGAGCCTGGACGGATTATATTTAAGGTATACGTTTTGGAAGCTGTTCCGTCGGCACTGGTAACAACAACGTTAATTGTATTTGAGCCAAGAGCTAACTGGAAGAAGAAATCACCGCCAGGCGTTGGGCTTCTGCCATTTGCAACTACTGTTGACGTCGAATCGGCCGCAAGGGCCCTTACGTCCACTCCGGCTGTGCTATTCATCTCGGCAATGGTGTAACTTGTTGTTGTCGGATCAAAGACTGGCGATAAATAGCCCACGCTGAGAAATATCGCCTTAAGGTCATCGTTAGCGAAAGGCGGCCAACGGGTTACCGTCAGTGTATATGTTTGGGAAGTTATCCCATCAGAGGCGGTAACCACTATATTAATAGTAGTTGTACCAACGCTGAGCGCTATGGGCCCCGAGGCGCTGCCCGATGGCACCGATGCCCCGTTTACGGCGATGGTTGCTTCCGCGTCGGCGGCGGTAGGGGTTACCTTCATCGACGTTATGTTGTTTGACACGCTTACGGTGTAATCGTTTGCTGTAATTCCTTGAATTAAGAGACCCGCACTAATCCTTAACGATGAAAGATTATCGTTATTTGACTTAGGACGATTTACCGTTATTACGTACGTTTTAGTCGTCGTGCCATCGGAAGCAGTAACAGCTATATTGATGGTGGATGCTCCCAAGGGCAAAGCGATAGCTGCTGATGCCGTACCAGAAGCCACGGTGGTGCCATTTACTTTTATCGTCGCATCCGGGTCAACAACAGTGGGTGTTACAGTAGTTGATCTAACAGAATTTGCCACATTTACTGTATAACCCGTTGTGGTTGACGAAAAATCCGGCGATAAAGCGCCCGCGCTAAGCGTTAAGGACGAAAGATTGTCCAAACTGGCAGCCGGACGGTTAACGGTAATGGTATAAATTTTAATAGTGACGCCATCGGATGCGGTAACGGCAATACTGATGGTATTTGCCCCAACAGCCAATGCGATAGGCGCCGATGCTGTTCCGGAAGAAACGGTTGTGCCATTTACATTAATAGTTGCTTCAGGGTCACTCGCAGTGGGGGTTACCGTCATCGATCGAACCCCGTTTACCACGTTTATGGTATAATTGGTTGTTGCTGCAGTAAAAACCGGCGATAAAACGCCCGTGCTGCGCGTTAACGACACAAGATCGGCGTTATTTGACGTCGCGCGGTTTAGGGTGAGTGTATAGGTTTTGGTTGTAATTGCATCGGGTGCCGTAACCACAATATTAAAGATATTGGCTCCAAGGGCCAAAGGTAGGGGCGCGGAAATGGCGCTGTCGGCAACTGCAACGCCATTTATCTTCACACCTGCATAAGGTGACGCCGTTATTGGTGTTAATTGAAAGGACTTTACACCATTGTCGACAGTAGCTGTATAGCTGGTTGTCGACGCGGTAAACGCAGGTGTAAATACACCGCGGGTTGGTATCAGGTGGGTAAGCTCAGCATCGTTGCTGCCCTGTAATATTCTTAAGCTTACAGTTGCCGTTGTGCTTCCGCTGCCATTATAGGCTGTTATGGTATAGGTGGTTAACGGACTGGCAGCGGTTGCCCTGCCGCTGATAATACCCGTATTATTATCAAAAAAAAGGCCGGCCGGCAATGCGGGGGCAATAAAATAACCGCCTGTTGGCTTAATTTTTGTCACAGAGCCCACTTCGGTTGAATAATTATAGCTGCTAACGTAAATATTGCCAGTGCCATCAATTGCAAAGTCCGTAGGATTATTGAGGTTAGGTCCGATAACCACCTGTGATTCGTATAAGTTGCCGGCGGCGCTCATGGTAAGATGGGGCGGACTGCCGGATGCATAATCGATTGCATAAAGATTGCCGGCTGCATCCAGGGAAATAACGCCAGCATTGCGATAAGGGCCAGGGATGGGTACCGGGGCACCGCCGCCTATCGGCATCTCCTCTATGCCTCCCGGATAGTTTGATACAAATAAATTGCCGGCAGCATTACTCGCAATGGAATAAACGTTCATATAATCCGGAAAGACCACATGAATCGAACTGCTTCCCGCCGGCAGTTCTTCTAAATTATAAAGTCCGTTTACATCAGTGTTATCGTAACCATCAAACTTTGCTATAAAAAGGTCGCCTGAATGGTCTGTCGTCAAGGCGAATGGTGTAATTGGAATCCCAGCGTCTGATTCAAAAGTGCCTCCCTCGATACCTATCGGTGTGTTGCTGCCTGCAGGTAATTTCCATATCGTGTTGCCGGAATAGCCATCAAAGCCTCCTATTTCGTTATAGTCAGGCTCACTTGTCGCTATGTAAAGATTGCCGGCTATATCTGTAGCAATTTTGTAGGGTCCATATATATTATACACACTTGGGGTGAGGTAAACCGGAGAGCCGTTGCCAGGCGGAATTTTTATGATGCCGTTATTGTAATCGGCTATGTATAAATTGCCGGCTATATCAGTAGCCACACCGAGCGGCATATTAAAGCCCGAGCCGTAGGGGATTGCTGTGGTGCTGTAACTAAACGCTGCTACCCCGCTGTTGGTAGGCGCCAGTGATATGGTTTGCCCTTCCCCGTAAGTGTACGGGCCCGGATAGCTAATCGTAGGGGGGCTTGGCGGTAGCGCCAGGCGACGTGGTTTGCCGGTAACAGGTTTTACTTTGACACGGTCCTCCGGGTGGCCGCCTGATTTATTCCGGGCGGTGGTATATGCGCTGCCCACAATAAGTATTAACAATAACAACAAAAGCAACGGCCACCCGGTAGCTTTGCTAAAAGCGTGGTTTTTTTTATCCTTAAAAAAACCTGTTTGCTTTTTTGTGATGTTTAACTTTCTCATAATTAATTGGTTTAGGAATATGCTTAGGGAGTCATAATAGTTACCAAACGCATCAAGGTAGCCATTAACGACAATTCAAAAAATACCAACTAGTTTGTATTTTTTAATTGATAGTGATATGTTTTGCTATAAAACGATGTTTTTTGCCATAAAACGAATGGCCCTTTGTTGTAAAAAGATTGTTACACAATAATAACGGGTCTTTGAGCAAACTGGTCACAGCTATTCCGCAAATAAAAAAGGCTTGCTAGTTATTAAACTAAGCAAGCCTTTTGGTATTATTTTTCCCGGATCAATATTGCAATGGACCCGGGTCTTTTTTTCTAATCTCCAATCAACTAATCTCTACCCTATCAATACTTCAGCACCAAATACCCTGTTTTGTGTTTGACTACCCCTCTCACGGTATATTCCAGCGAATAAAAATAGGTTCCCGGCAATTGCATTTGCCCGGTTTTGTTGCTGTGTCCGTCAAATACCTTCGAGGCATTGTCATAACCCTTCGCTTCGTATACCAATTGCCCATTGCGGTTCATGATGGATAGTTTATTATCCGGATAGGCTTGTATACCGTCTATCTGCAAAAAGTCATTGATACCATCACCGTTGGGCGACAAGCCGGAATGAACCACGATAACATCATCCTCGATTGGCAGTGAACCGGCGGGTTGATCGACGCTTAGCGATGCATCCGGGATATTGCCCGGGTCTGCCGCACGGGTTATTGCAACGGTGTAAGTATTTTGCGTTGTACCATCCTGCGCCGTTACATGAACAGTTATGTTATTAACGCCAATGGCTAAAGCTATGGCACCCGATGGGCTGCCGGACGTTACCGCTGTGCCGTTAACGGTTAAAGTTGCGAAGGCGTTAACCGTGGTAGGCGTTATGGTTACGGAGGTTACACCTGTGGTTACCGTTGAGGTATAACTGGTTGTTGCCGCAGTAAAAACCGGCGATAACACACCACGGCTCAGTTTTAGCAGCGAAAGGTTTGCGTTGTTTGATGGCGCGCGGGTGATGGTTAACGCGTATATTTTACTGGTGATGCCATCTTCGGCTGTTACTTTTGTATAAACAGTGTGGGTGCCTACCGATAAAAGGATATTTCCGGATGCAGTACCAGAAGCCACCACGGTGCCGTTAACTTTTACGGTGGCACCCGGATCGCTGGTGGTTGGTGTGATGGTAAATGAGTTTACGCCGTTAACTACCGATGCAGAATAACTGGTTACCGTAGGTGAAAATGCCGGAGTTAGCGTCCCCCTGTCAATTTTAAATGCCGACAGGGCTGCATTATTTAAAGGTTCGCGGGTTACTACAATCGTGTAAGCTTTGGTGGTTACGCCGTCCTGCGCTGTCGAGGTTACGGTTATGGTGTTTTGGCCTACGGTCAGCGGGATTGAAGCAGATGTTGTTCCGGAACTTACAGCTGTGCCGTTTACTTTTACGGAGGCGTTAACATCGGCGCTGGTTGGGGTAATGGTGATGGACGAAACCGGGTTGATGACGATGACCGTATAACTGAGGACGCCCGGGCCAAAGGCCGGGTTTAATGTACCCGAACTTAGCGAAAGGCCTGCCAGGTTGGCGTTGCTCGCCCCGGCACGGGTTACGGTGACGATGTACGTTTGTTGGGTGACGCCATCGGCTGCGGTTACCACTACCGGGATAATATTTTGACCAACATTTAGTGTTATTGCCGCCGAGGTTGCGCCGGAAATTATTGGCGTGCCATTTACCGTTACCGTGGCCCCTGCATCGCTGGTGGTGGGTGTTATTTTAATAGCTTGGATACCATTGGCAACGCTTACCCCGTAGGCCGCTGTTCCACTTGAAAACGCAGGACTTAATGATCCCTGGCTCACTTTTAATGCTGAGAGCGCCGCGTTGGACGATGCTTTGCGGGTTACGGTTATAGTATAGGTAGTGATTGTTACCCCATCCTGGGCGGTTACTACCAGTGTAAGAACATTTGCGCCAACCGCCAATGTAATGGGCCCCGACGCGGTACCTGAGGTTACCGGCATGCCGTTAACGGTTACCTTAGCCGTAGCGTTGGCGGTGGTTGGTGTTACGGTAACCGAAGATGTTGTATTATCAACACTGGTGGTATAGGAGGTTGTACCGGGTGTAAATGACGGTGAAAACGGCGTATAGCTGCCGCTGAGGCTAATGCCGGAGAGACGGGCATTATTTGAAAGGGTGGAAACACTCGCCGGGTTGCCTGACCCTGCGGTGGTTAAATAAACCACGTTACTGCCTGATCCGTTATATTCAACTACCATCACCTGGTAGGTAGTTCCGGCTGTTAGGCCGGTGATGTTTACCGTGCTGCCTGTTCCGTTATAAACGCAGTACCAGCCGGTACTGCCAATCTGGCCTCCTGTGCCAAAAGCAGCGTTGGCATAATAAGCGTTATTGTACACCGGCGCCGGGCTGCCCGACGAACCTGCAAACATAAACACCGCCCGCGAAGATCCGTTGCCGTTTGTCCAACTGGCGGTGGTGGTAACCGCAGTAGTGTTTGTAAAGGTTACGCCGGCAGCTTGCATGGTGGGGGCAATCACCGAAGCAACATATACCCATGCAGCGCCCAGAAGGCTATTATCGCTGAAACCGCCGGACATGGCCGTATTGCCATCGGCGCTGAGAGAGACGGCGCCGCCTTGACCGGCATTGCCGGCAGCGCCCGTACCCACCAGTTTTGAACCCTGCTGCGTCCACGTACCGCCGCTGCGGGTATAAACCCATGCCGCGCCCGCTCCGGAATTGTCGGTGTAGCCGCCTAAGATAGCGGTATTGCCATCGGCGCTTAACGATACCGAAGCGCCGATATTGGCAACGGTGGTAGCATCGGTGCCTGCTAATTTTGACCCCTGTTGTGTCCATACGCCTGCGCTTCGGGTGTAAATCCATGCCGCGCCGTGGTTGCTATTGTCGCCCAAACCGCCTACTATGGCGGTATTGCCATCGGCGCTAAGGGACACTGAACTGCCCTGGCTGGCAGAACCGGCAGCGTCCGTACTCACCAGCTTAGGGCCCTGTTGTGCCCAGGTAGTGCCGGTGCGGGTGTAAATCCACACTGCGCCCACGCCTGAATTGTCAGATGATCCGCCAACTATGGCCGTATTACCATCGGCGCTAAGCGATACCGAAGCACCTTGCTTGGCATTATAAACAGGGCTTGTACCTACCAGTTTTGAGCCTTGCTGTTTCCATATGCCGCCGGCGCGGGTGTAAACCCATCCAGCGCCCTGGCCGTTATTGTCCTGCCAACCGCCTACAATGGCTGTATTGCCATCGGCGCTAAGGGATACGGAAGTGCCTTGCTGGGCTCCGCCGCTGCTGCCAGTTCCAACCAGTTTCGAACCCTGCTGCGTCCATGTACCGCCGCTGCGGGTGTAAACCCAGGCGGCGCCCACCACGACATTGTCCCGCGGCCCGCCTACGATAGCCGTATTCCCGTCAGCACTGATGGATACAGACATCCCTTGACCGGCATTGGCGCCAGCGCCTGTACCCACCAGTTTTGAGCCCTGTTGCGTCCATACGCCACCGGTGCGGGTGTAAACCCAGGCGGCGCCCACGCTGTTATTGTCCTGCCAACCGCCTACAATGGCTGTATTGCCATCGGCGCTTACCGCTACTGATCTGCCTTGATTCGTACCTGTGCCGGCAGCGCCCGTACCCACCAGCTTTGTGCCCTGCTGCAATGACGGATACGAGGTTGCTGTTACATTAAAGTTACCGCCGACGGCAGCTGTACCGCCTGCAGTAGTAAATGATAATGGCCCGGTTGCCGCGCCGGGCATCACCATGCCCACCAGCGTGCTGCCATCGTTTGATACCACTATGGCCGGCGCGCCGCCTATGGTAAAGGCCGTTGGCGTGGCTAAATTTGTTCCGTTTATGGTTACCAGCGTACCCACGGGGCCGCTCGAAGGGTTAAAGCTTGCAATGGTGGGTGGCTGCGGTAGCAAAGTGGTTACCGTTGCCGGATTACCCGTGCCTGCAGTGTTTAAATAAGCCACATTACTGCCCGATCCGTTGTATTCAACTACCATTACCTGGTAAGTCGTTCCGGCGGTTAAGCCGGTAATGTTTACCGCATTGCCGGTACCGTTATAAACACAGTACCAGCCGCTGCTGCCCACCTGGTCGCCAATGCCAAAAGTCGCATTGGCGTTGTAAGCAGTATTATTAACCGGCGCCGCGGTACCTGACGAACCTGCATACATAAAAACCGCCCGCGAGGAGCCGTTGCCATTTGTCCAGGAGGCTGTAGTGCCGATTGTGGTAGTGCTTGTAAAAGTTACGTTGCCGGCCTGCACGGTGGGTGGGGGCAATGAAACGTACACCCAGGCGGCCCCTATGTTACCGTTATCGCCAAAGCCACCTGCCATAGCGGTATTGCCATCAGCGCTGATCGATACCGAACTGCCGGTATGAGGGCTGCCGGTAGCACCCGCGCCCGCGCCCACCAGTTTTGAGCCTTGCTGTGACCAAACACCGCTGCTGCGCGTGTACACCCAGACTGCTCCCTGTCCCTGATTATCAAACTGCCCGCCTACAATAGCTGTATTGCCATCGGCGCTAAGGGATACCGAATTGCCTGAATTGGCTCCGCCGGTAGCATCGGTGCCCACTAATTTGGAACCCTGCTGTGTCCATACGCCGCTGCTGCGCGTGTACACCCAGGCTGCGCCCTGCGTGTTATCATGCAGCCCGCCTACTATGGCCGTATTGCCGTCCGCGCTTAGCGAAACAGAAGCGCCCTGACCGGCATTGCCGACAGCGCCCGTACCTACCAGTTTTGAACCCTGTTGCGTCCAGGTACCGCCACTGCGGGTGTAAACCCAGGCTGCGCCCTGGCTGCCATTGTCACCAACGGCTCCAGCTATCGCCGTATTGCCGTCGGCGCTTAGCGAAACAGAAGAGCCCTGACCGGCATTACCGGCAGCGCCGGTACCTACCAGTTTTGAACCCTGTTGCGTCCAGATACCGCCGGCGTTGCGCATATAAACCCAGAGGGCGCCCTGGCCGCCATTGTCAAAGGGTGAACCTACTATGGCTGTATTACCATCGGCACTAAGCGATACCGAAAAACCTTGCTGGATTATGCTGCCGGCAGCGCCTGTGCCCACCAGTTTGGAGCCCTGCTGCGTCCAGGTGCCGCCATTACGCGTGAAAACCCATGCGGCACCCTGACCCATATTGTCACCCGCGGCGCCTACTATCACCGTATTGCCATCCGCGCTGATGGCTGCAGAACCGCCTTGTCCGGCATTGCCGACAGCGCCAGTACCCACCAGTTTTGAGCCCTGCTGGCTCCATATACCGCCGCTACGGGTGTAAATCCAGGCCGCGCCCATTCCTGAGTTGTCTTGAAACCCGCCTACGATGGCGGTATTACCGTCTGCGCTAACCGCTACCGAATAACCCTGACCGGCGTTTCCTATGTTGCCCGTGCCCACTAATTTTGGCCCCTGTTGCAGCGATGGATACAAGGTTGCCGTTACTGTAAAATTACCGGAGCCTGCTGCGGAACCACCCAAGGTAGTAAATGATAATGAACCGGTTACCGCGCCGGGCATAACCATGCCCACCAGCGTGCTGCCATTGTTTGATACCACTACGGCCGGCACGCCGCCTACGGTAAAGGCAGTAGGCGCAGCCAAATTTGTGCCGCTTACGGTTACCAGCGTACCCACAGGACCGGTAGCCGGGCTAAAGGCTGTAATGGTGGGCGGCGGCGGCGGCAGGGTTGTTACCGCTGCCGGGTTGCCTGTGCCTGCGGCACTTAAATAAGCCACCTTGCTGGCTGTACCGTTATATTCAACTACCATTAACTGGTAGGTAGCTCCTGCAGTCAGGCCGGTAATGTTTACCGTACTGCCAGTTCCGTTGTAAACGCAATACCAGCCGCTGCTGCCAATTTGGTCACCCAGACCAAAAGCCGCATTGGCATTGTAAGCGTTATTATTTACCGGCGCCGGGCTGCCCGACGAACCGGCATACATAAATACTGCTCTTGATGTACCATTGCCATTGGTCCAGCTGGCGGTGGTTATGGTTGTGTTCGTGTTTGTAAAAGTTACACTGCCGGCCTGCACAGTGGGGGCCTGCAATGAAATATATGCCCAGGCCGCGCCCAGGCTGTTATTATCGCCAAAACCGCCTGCGATGGCCGTATTGCCATCAGCGCTGAGCGATACAGAACTGCCTTGTTCTGAAAAGCTGCCGGCGCCGCCGGTACCCACCAGCTTTTGCCCCTGTTGTGTCCATGCACCGCCGCTGCGGGTGTAAACCCAGGCCGCACCAACGCTGCTATTGTCAAACCAACCCCCAACCATGGCCGTGTTACCATCGGCGGTAAGGGATACGGAAACGCCCTGTTCCGCAGCGCCGACAGCACCAGTACCCACCAGTTTTGAGCCTTGCTGTGACCACACGCCACCGCTGCGGGTGTAAACCCATGCCGCACCTACGCTGGTATTATCACCTTTCCCCCCTACTATGGCCGTATTGCCATCAGCACTAATGGATACAGAAAAACCTTGAGTGGAATTGCCGACAACGTCGCTCCCCACCAACTTTGCGCCTTGCTGTGTCCATACGCCGCCACTACGGGTGTAAACCCATGCCGCGCCCTGGTTGCTATTGTCTTGCCAACCGCCTGTAATCGCGGTGTTACCATCGGCGCTAAGCGATACTGACCAGCCCTGAAAAATACTACTGCCAACAGCGCCCGTACCTACCAGCTTAGCACCCTGCTGTGTCCAGGTACCGCCGCTACGGGTGTAAACCCAAACCGCGCCTATGCCCGAATTGTCATAATACCCGCCTACTAATGCCGTATTGCCATCGGCGCTTATCGCTACCGAATAGCCTTGAGAGGCCCCATAAGAGCCGACAACGCCTGTACCCACCAGCTTAGGCCCCTGCTGTGTCCATACACCGGCAGTTCGGGTGTAAACCCATGCGGCGCCCTGGCCGCCATTGTCGCCCGGGCCACCTACTATGGCCGTTTTACCATCGGCGCTAATGGCTACCGAATTGCCTTGACTTGCAGCGCCGCCAACAGCGTCATTACCCACCAACTTTGCACCTTGTTGTTTCCATATACCTGCGCTGCGCGTGTATACCCAGGCGGCCCCCTGGTTGTTATTATCGGCGTACCCGCCTACAATGGCGGTAATGCCATCGGCGCTTACCGCTACCGAAATGCCCTGCCTGGCGTTGCCCGTGTTGCCTTTGCCTACTAATTTTGATCCCTGCTGCAATGCAGGAAACAAGGTTGGCGTTACCGTAAAGGTACCGCCGGCGTTACCGCCGTTGCTGGTAAATGATACCGCCCCTGTTACCGCGCCGGGCATCACCAGGCCCACCAGCGTGCTGCCATTGTCCGATACCACAATGGCCGGCACACCGCCTATGCTAAACGCCGTTGGCCCGCTTAAATTTGTGCCGTTTATGGTTACCAAAGTACCAACGGGGCCGCTTGCCGGGCTAAGGGAGCTGATGGCGGGCAATATACTGCCCGATACATTTACCGTTTGCGATGCGCCGGCACCGGTATCCGTATTACCGGCCAAATCGGTAGCGTATCCTCCTCCCAATGAAATGCCGAGCGTTCCGGTACCCAAAATATTTGAAATAGTGACTACATAGGACGTGCCAGAGCCCGTTACGCTCACTGTGCCACTGGCCGTACCTGTCGTATTTAAGGTAATGCCTGCCGCAGTAAGGTTGCTGGAACCGAAATTTGCATCCGCGTAATTCACGGTGTACGAAACCGAGCTGGTTCCGCTGTTGCCTACTATTGTAGCCGACGGAGCGCTAATGCTGGCGGTCGGCGGCTGGGTGTCAAAAATAATGCCCGACGTTCCGCTGCCACCGAACACCCCTGCAGTTTCACCAATTGTATAATCGCAGCTAAAGTCGTATGCTATTGCGCCTTGTGGCGTACTGGACCCGAGAGTTATGGAGCCTGATGCAGAAGGCAGTTGTGTTCCGGAATTATAGATTTGGTTGCCGCCGGCAGTTATGATAGCGTAATTAATATTGTAGCCGTTTGTCGTCAGCGTATAGTTTACCTGGTCGCCGGTTTTTGCGTAGCCGGGGTTTGCATTGGTACTGGTTAAAGTAAGCGTTGCACTGGGCGTGGGATAGTTAACCTGGATGCTTGGGCCCGCAAGGGGAAGGCTGCCAACGCCAGGAGAAACACCGTTGCTGTTAACCATATTGAGCACAACCGTACCGGAAGTACGGGCGCCGTTCAAAACGGTAAGGGTTACATTGTATGATGTGCCCGAGCCGGTAACACCAATTGCAAACGAAGTGGTTGATGTGCCGGTAACGCTGAAATTGCTTGCCGAAACCCCTGTTTGCGCTGTAGTAAAATTCACGTTAAAGGGTATTTGCCCCGGCTCATTAAGCGTAGTGGCTCCGGGGGTAGTTATGGTAACCTGGCCTGAAGCCGGAGCCGCAAAAAAAGCAAAAGAAAGCAAAGCCGTTGCAAAAAGCAGCGGCTTTTTTATCTGTGAAAAGGCTTTAAGGATGTTTAGTGAGCGGCTGGCGGCATTGCGAAACTTTTTTGCACCAGTACAGTAGATTTCAGTAAAAATAATTGTCATATCGGATCGGATTTAATGAACAAGCAGCCAATAAATTACGCCTTCGACTCCGTAGTTATCGGCCATAGCAAGCTCAACAAAAATATCCCAAATAATAGGCCGCGTCTATAACATCTTTGGGGTATATGGGGGGATTAGTTAATTAGAGGTTAGTTAATTAGAGGTTAGAGACTAGAGATTAGTTTGTTTTTAATCTCTTCCCGATAGCTATCGGGACACCAACCTCTAATCTCTAAACTCAATACTTCAGCACCAAATACCCGGTTTTATGCTTAGTAATCCGGTTTGCTGCATAATCCAATTGGTAATAATAGGTTCCGGGCAGTTGCATTTGGAGATTTTGTTGCAGGTTGTCCGTCCGGTTTTAGGGGCGGACATGATTTGGACAAGCGGACAGGGTTGCGATACTCCACTCACCAGCACGTTTGTCATTTTGATGTGTTTATAAAATTTGTCATTGCGATGAGCGCAGCGAAGAAGCAACCCTGAAGCTATATATGGCGCTGATGCATGTTGTCCGTCCGGTTTTAGGGGCGGACATGATTTGGACGAGCGGACAGGTTTGTGACTCTCCACTCACCACCACGTTTGTCATTTTGATGTTTTTATAAAATTTGTCATTGCGATGAGCGCAGCGAAGAAGCAACCCCGTAGTTATATATGGCGCTATTGTATTGGCGCAAATGCATTACGGTTGTGCAATGGCGACGAGGTTGCCGCGCTGCGCTCGCAATGACATGGTAGGTATAGAGGTGTCCGTCCGGTTTTAGGGGCGGACATGATTTGGACAAGCGGACAGGGTTGTGACTCTCCACTCACCAGCACGTTTGTCATTTCTTTTAGTTTTTATCATACACTCACCACCCCGTTTGTCATTTCGAGCGAGAGCGAGAAATCTTATGCACCTGATATTTCCACCTGCACAGTTCAGATGCAAAGCGTATAAGTCTTCTCCCTGCGGTCGAAATGACAATTTTTTTGATGTTTTTATAAAATTTGTCATTGCGATGAGCGCAGCGAAGAAGCAACCCTGTAGTTATATATGGCGCTGACGCATTGGCGGTTGTGCAATTGCGATGAGGTTGCTTCGCTACGCTCGCAATGACATGGCTGGAGTTTTTGATGTTTTTATAAAATTTGTCATTGCGATGAGTGCAGCGAAGAAGCAACCTCGTAGCTATATATGGCGCTGATGCATGTCGTCCGTCCGGTTTTAGGGGCGGGTATGATTTGGACAGGCGGACCACCTATTCATCATTCCTCCTCATCCTCCCAACCCGAAACCTTAATCTCGATAATGTTATCCGGTAATTGCAGCGGTGCAAGGTCAAATGTTTTACGGATGTGGATGGCATCGGTGTCATCGGCCCAAATTTCGTACTCCAGGCTGCCGGGTATTTCACCTACCAGCACATAGCCGGGCGGTATTTCAAAGTGGCGCATAATCATCAGTATAGTGCGTTCGGTTTCGCGCATATCATCTAAAACTGCATCCACCTTTGCTTGTTCGCCCTGCGTGCGGCGATAATAGTTTATAATAGCGTCTACCTCGCTTAGCCTGTATTGCCCGCGCCAAACGGGCGCATCCTCCAGCATGGTTTTAAAGCGCTCCTGCTGCTTTGCAAGCTTTATAGTAAGGTTATAGTAATAGTTGCAGTAAGCCGTAAACTCGTTGGTGCTGTACGTTCTGTTAAGCTGCTGTGCGCTCTGCGCTGGTTTGTTGTTGTGTGTTGGTTTACGCATGGTTAAATTCCTCCATCCATCTGTCGGCCATATCGGCGCCGTTTAAGCGTTCTTTTTCTGTAGCGGTTCGTTCCATTTCGTCGTGTACGCCAAAGCTGGCAGAACGGATCGCCAGGTTTAATTCGCGGGCTTTTGCAGCCCAAATATGGTATGCGCCAACATCGGGGAACAGGCCCACCGTACGGTTTTTTAATACCCGGCATTTATCCGCGTCGAGGCCGTGCAGGCTGCCTGCTGCCAGCCAGATGATATCGGGCATTATAATACTGGCCATTACGGCGGTTTTCTCGCTTTCGGTTATGCCTACTATTGCTTCGGTATCCTGCCATAGCAAATGTTCGCCGAAAAGGCATTGTTTTAGTATGAAGTCCGAAAGACCGGAAGTCCGAGAGTCCGAAAGATGGGAAGGGTCGGTCTGATTGTTAATTGTAGTTGCAGCTTCTTCCGGACTTTTCTGACTTTCCGACTTTCGG
>Ga0207667_10004023_pt1 | contig 18070 bp, 18 predicted proteins | sample KBSCornC52_FD_184301 | JGI IMG/M metagenome (GOLD analysis project Ga0207667, IMG submission 184301) | Corn rhizosphere microbial communities from Kellogg Biological Station, Michigan, USA - KBS Corn C5-2 (SPAdes) (version 2) | ecosystem: Host-associated > Plants > Roots > Rhizosphere > Soil ...
TGCTCGAGCTGACTCTTGGCCTCGGCGAGCGCCGCCTCGAACGGTCGCGGATCGATTTCAAACAACAGGTCGCCCTTTTTCACGAGCGAGCCTTCCGCGTAGTTGCGCTTGAGCAGGTAGCCCGTGACGCGGGCGCGAATCTCCGCATTCTCCGAGCCGTCGAGGCTGCCGATCCATTCGCGATAGACCGGCACATCGCGCGCCTCCGCCGGAGCCACGAGCACGTCGGGCGGCGCCGGCGGCCCGGCGGCCTTTTCTTTCGAATCGCATCCTACGATGGCCAGCAACGAACCAATCGAAACGATGAGATGGCGGAGTTTCGTTTTCATGAGTCGACGGATGTCAGCGCGCCATGCGCATCCCACCAGGAAAGCCGAAAGCCACTCGACCAAAGGTATGCGCGCCAGTTTGTTCATGGGATGCAGGCGGGAGAAAAAGCCTGTCCATCTACCCGAAAAGCCGCTCGCGGGGGTATAGGACCTAAGTCCCATGGGGCCCTATTCTTCTGGATGAAGGGCGGCCGGTGCCAGCCGGCGGCGGCCGATTTATGACAAGCGCATGGCGGCGCCCGTCTTGCCATTGGCGGCAGGGAGCGCGATGCTCCAGCCGCTATGGAAATGAAGCAATTCGGCGTGCAAACGCCCGCAAACAACGTCCTGCGCCAATGGGTCGAGCAGGTCCGCACGCTGGTTACTCCCGACCAGGTTTTTTGGGTCGATGGCTCCGAGGAGGAGAAACAATTTCTGACCGCGCGCGCCGTCCAGCAGGGGGTGCTGATCGAGCTCAACCAGGAGAAGCTGCCCGGTTGCTACTACCATCGCTCGAATCCGAATGACGTCGCCCGCGTGGAGCAGTCGACTTTTATCTGCACGCCAGGGAGAAAGGGCGCTGGCCCGACGAACAACTGGATGGCCCCGCGCGAGATGTACGACAAGCTCTACACCCTGCTGCGCGGCGCCATGGCCGGGCGCACGATGTACGTCATCCCCTATCTCATGGGACCGCCCGGTTCGCCGCTGACCAAGGTGGGCATCGAGATCACCGATTCCATCTACGTGGTGCTGAACATGCGCATCATGTCCCGCATGGGAAGGATCGCGCTCGATCAGCTCGGCGACGGCGACGAGTTCAACCGCGGCATCCACAGCGTGCTCGATTGCCAGCCCGACCGCCGCTACATCGCCCACTTTCCGCAGGACAATACGATCATCAGCGTCGGCTCGGGCTATGGCGGCAATGTCCTGCTCGGGAAGAAATGCCTCGCGCTGCGCATCGGCAGTTATCTGGGCCGCATCCAGGGCTGGATGGCAGAGCACATGCTGATCCTCTGCGTCGAATCGCCCGAGGGCGAGAAGTCCTATGTCGCCGCGGCCTTCCCGAGCGCTTGCGGGAAGACCAACTTCGCCATGCTCATTCCGCCGAAGGCCTTCGACGGATGGAAGATTACGACCATCGGCGACGACATCGCCTGGATGAAACCGGGCCCTGACGGACGGATTTACGCGATCAATCCCGAGACCGGTTACTTCGGCGTGGCGCCGGGGACGAATCGCAAGTCGAACCCGAACGCCATGGATTCGATCTCACGCGACACGATCTATACGAATGTCGCGCTCGCGCCCGATGGCACGGTGTGGTGGGAAGGCCATGATGATCCACCGCCCGCCGGCTTGCTCGACTGGCAGGGCAACCCGTGGACGCCGGACTCATCCGAAAAGGCGGCGCATCCCAATTCGCGCTTCACCGCGCCGATGACGAACAACCCCGCACTGGCCTCCGAGGTGCACGACCCGAATGGCGTCCCGATCAGCGCGATCATCTTCGGCGGGCGCCGTGCGAGCACCATGCCGCTCATCTTTCAGAGCTTCAATTGGATCCACGGGGTGTACCTCGGCGCGACCATGGGCAGCGAGATGACCGCGGCCGCCGTCGGCGGTGTCGGCCAGGTGCGCCGCGATCCCATGGCCATGCTGCCCTTCTGCGGCTACAACATGGGCGATTATCTCAACCATTGGCTGGGCATGCGCGAAGGCATTACCGATCCGCCGCGCATTTTCCACGTGAATTGGTTTCGCAAGGACGGCGGCGACAAATTTCTCTGGCCCGGCTTCGGGGAAAATTTCCGCGTGTTGCGCTGGATCATCGACCGCACCCGCGGCCGCGCCCGGGCGAGCGAAACGCCTATCGGCTGGATGCCGCGCTACGAGGAGTTCGACTGGACCGGCCTCGATTATTCGCGCGAAAATTTCGCCCAATGCATGAAAATCGACGCCACCGAATGGCGGCGCGAACTCATCTCGCAGACGGAGCTTTTCCTGCTGCTCCACGACCGCCTGCCGAAAGAGCTGATCTTCCAGCGCGAGTTGCTGATCTCGCGGCTATAAAAGAAACCGCGCGGCAGTAGAAAGAGCTGGAGGGCGCTGCTCCGTCAGCGCCTCAATATTTGGGCGGCGACGGAGCGCCGCCCTCCAGCCTTACTGCGAACGCGTTTTCTGATCCGTTAGAACCGCCGCCAATCCCAGTATGGATCGTGGAAGTGCGGGTCGTCGTCATACCAAACCGGCGCCTGGCTGGGGCTAAACATCCCCGGCGTTGCCAGGAGATAACGCGTCACGCCCTGGGGGACGCCCGACTGTTTCAATCGCGCGACATCATTGGCGTCCAGCTTGTAGACGTAATAAGTCGGCTGCAGGTAATGCACAATGAACGGGCCAGGCACTCCACGTTGTGACAACTCGATGATCTCGTCCAGCGTCAGCGGTTCGTGACGCATCATCTTGTCGTACAGCGCCCCGGAGATGTGATGGTCCTGCAGCAATTCGCGGTCGCGACGATAGAGCGTACATCCGGTGAACGCAAAAGCGACCAAGAGAAGAAGGATCAATGGGCGGAGCATACCAGACCGTAGGGCAGGCCAATTCTCGCGGCAAGAGTGACGCGTGGACCGCGGACCAACGCGCGAACGGGGAGTCGGTGGATGTCGATCTCCGAGCGACATGACAAAAGCCAATACGCCGGAGGCGTCCCTTTGGAAATGTGGCGCTGCGGGCAAGTGGTTCCTATCGCGCCCGGAGACCGCCATCCACCCAAGCGCCATACCGGTTCGCTTGACCGGCCATCCTATTTATAAATACAACCTACTGCGCCGCCAGCATCTCCTGCGTCGCCGGTTTGTTCTCGCGCATGAGGTGCCGGATTTCCTGCGGCGTCAACGCGGCATCGGCGATGAAGAGTTCATCCAGCGCGCCGCGAAAACGCGCGCCGCTGGCATCATCGACTGGGCGGCCAATCCACAGCACATCCTCCCTGGCAGCCAATGACGACGATTCAGCACCTTTGACCCGTCGGCTCGTGTGCTTGTAGGAAGTCGTTTCCAAACGGCCGTCCACGTATTGCCGCAGTTGCAACGCCCCTTCCTTCTCGCTCTTTTCCCCTTTTACTTTCGGCGAGAAAACAATGGCCAGATGATGCCAGCGACCATCGCGCAAGGCGCTGCTGCCAATGATGCTGTTGCGCCCCGCATCGGTCCGCAACGCGCCGAGCACCCCAAGGTTGGGATTGCGGTTCCAGCCGATTTGCACGCTGCGCCCCGCATTCCCGAGCGGCCAGGCCAGCATTGCCTCGGCGTCGGGGAGCGACGCCTCGGCAGGCACGTTCACCCAAAAAGCGACCGTGCGAGCCGTCCGCTGATGGATCCCCGGGAACGTCGCCCGAGCAAAGCTTCGCCCGTCCAATTGCCAAGCACCATGCACCCGACCGCTGCTGTGCACGCCCAGCAAATCGGAGGCCGAGGGCGCTTCCAGTTTCGCCTCGAACCCCGCGGCGCTGGCCTCCGCGACGTCTCCGGCGGATTCATCGAACGACCAATGCACATAATTCACCGGCCGCGACATGCGCTCAAAAGCCACCTTGCGCATGAATCTCTCGAGCTTCGCCTCGCGGTCACGCACCTCGGAACCACCGGCGTGCGCAAAGCGTCGCGCCTGTTTTTCCTTTAGCACCACGGGGCGCTCTTCATTGCCCGCGGCGTCACGGGCCGTCGTTTCGACCGCGCCTTTCAAGACAAACACCTCCGTCGCCCCACCCTCATCAGCGACCATGCTGAATTCCGTGCCGAGATCGACCACGTTGACACTCGGATTTGACACTCGAAATCCAACCGCTTCTGTCGGCACGTTTGCCTTCAGCGTGCCCCGCTGCAAAACCGCTTCCCAAGCGGAGTCCAGGTCGAGCGAAGCTGGCCCCTCCAACGTCACCTGTGCGCCGCAGTCAAAAGTGATTTCCGCGAAACCCGCATCCAAATTGATCTTCTGCCCGCGATGCAATTCCTCGCCGGGCTGCAACGCGGTGCCAGACCAACGGCAATCCTTGGCGCCCGAAAGTCGAGCGACGCTCTCCTCGTTCTCCGCCGCCGCATCCGCGATCTCCGGACTATCCGCTCTGGCCGGCTGGCGATCCGTCGTCCACCCCAACCAAAACGCCAGCACGACTGCCGCCGCCGCGGCGAGCGAACCCAGCGTCCAAATCCACGCCGCCGGTCGCACCACCCGCGAACTCACAGCCGGGATATCCGGCGCATCCGCCTGCATTTCGCCAGCGTACTGCATGAGACTGGAAGACAGCGCCAACGCCCGCACATAAAAGCGGCGAGCCTCTTCCGAGGTGCGCAGCATCTCCTCCAGGCGCGCTTTCTCCGCATCGGTGATGATGCCATCGACCAACGCGTTGCAGAGCGCATTCAGTTCCAGCAATGCCGGATCGCTCAGGTTCATGCGGCGCCCTCCACGGAAAGTTGATTGGTCACGCAATCGTGCAGCAGCTTGCGAATGCGCCCGAGCGCTTTGTAGGCCGCTTCCAGGGAACGCCCGGAGCGCTGCGCCGCCGCTTCAACGCCACTTCCTGGTTCGTAGCGCGTGAGGACCAGCTCCCGATCACGCGTATGTAGCTTCTGGAGGCACTGCGCCAGCGCCTCGTGCCGTGCGCTCACCTCGGGGATCATCTCCGCGGCGGTCTGCGCCACGGCATCGACCACATCCTGATCGAACACCACTTTCGCCCGGGCGAATTTCTGCCGCGCCCGCCGCACTTCCCAATAAGCAATCTGACAGGCCCAGGCCACGAAGTCCGTCCCTTCCTTGAACTGCTCGAACTTCTCGCACACCACCACGCTGGTTTCCTGCAGGATGTCCTCCGCATCGTGGCGGTCCGGGACGAGCGTATAGATATAACCGAAAATCCGACGCTGATGCTGGGTCATGAGCCGCATCAATTGCTTGTTGCGGTCGAGGCCGGCGGCAGCGTCGGATTCGGGATTCATCGATGTGGGAGTCTACCGCACATCAGGCGCGGCGAAAATAGCCCGTGCTCAGTTGGCGGTCGCGGTTTTGGTCGTGGGGGTGGGGGTCGAAGAAGTGTTGTTCTTATTCTTCTTCTTACCACCTTTGCCGGCCTGAATCGCAGCGATTTCGGTGTCGTCGAGCTTGCCGTCACCGTTGGTGTCGAACTGCTTGAGCGAGCCGTTCGGATCGGCCGCGTAGGCCTTCTTCACCGCGTCGACTTCGTCACCATCGATGATGCCGTTGCTGTTTTTGTCATACTGCGCCAGGGTCGCTTTCGCGGCCTTCTTGGCGGCTTTCTTGTCCGGATTGCCACCGGCGTGGACGGAAGCCGGGACGGCAAGAGCGAGAAGGCCGGCAGCGCAAAGGAGAAGAGTCGTGGATTTCATTGAGGTAGGAATCGTGATTTGAGGGTTACAGTTTCACTCGGGTAACAGCGCGGCACGGCGGAATTAGGACACCAGGTTTGAAATTTCCTCATTTTGATGAGCGGTCACGGGAGATTTGCGGTCCGACAGGCAAACGGTTATCTCTTATCTCGCATGGCTCGCTATCTTTCAGGCCCCACTCTTCCGTACGGTAAATGGAATGGAATTCCCATTTACCTGACGACCATCCTGACCGCTCTGTTCGTTGTCGGCATGATCGGCACAGCCATCCTCACTGCGGGCAAATCCACGTTACTCGACGCATTCATATTCGACATGCCGCTCTACCCAGCGTGGTCGTTCTGGCGCTTGTTCACATATCCCTTTGTGAACCCGGTAGATTTCTTTACCCCTTTCACGATTTTCTTTTTCTACTGGTTTTGTATGGGAATCGAGACGCACCTCGGTCGGATGGTCACGACACGGCTCCTCCTCATGCTAACCTTGGTCCCGGTAGTCTTTGGTGCCATTTGCTGGTGGGGCTTGGGCTGGCGCACGGGTGCGGCCGGCAGTATGTTGCTGACTTCGAGTCTGCTCGTTGCCTTCGCCACGCTTTATCCGAATACAGAGGCAATGGGCTGGATTCCTTTCAAGTGGATGGCGTTTGCTTGCATTTTTTGCGGCTCACTGATGCTACTCGCACATCAACAGTGGCTCCAAATCTTCGAGCTGTGGGGCTCCTGCTTGGTCGCCTTTCTCTACATTCGCCACGCCAAGGAACTCGAATACGACGACCACGTCTCCACCATCTCGAAGATAAAAGACCTTTTCCGCCGCAAGCCCAAGTTCCGCGTCGTGCCGGCGCCCAGCAATGCCAGCTTCCGCGAAACGATGGACGAGCCGGATAGCGAACTCGACACCCTGCTCGACAAAATCTCCAAGTCCGGCATCGACAGCCTCACGCCGAAGGAAAAGGCATCGCTGCAGAAGGCCCGTGAAGCCTTGATCCGCAAGGACCAGCACTGAGCGGCGGTCAGATGGACCGGTAGAAAAAGGATTGGGCCCGCGAATCACGCGAATGACACGGATGGGGAATCTTTCATTCGTGTCATTCGCGTGTTTCGCGGGCTCGTTTTCCCCGCACTTTCCAAGTGTCAGCGTTTGCGCCTCGACAGCCGCGCGACGGCGCGCTCCCATTTGACCATGAGCGAAGAGCCCAGTGCGCCGCCGCCCCCCGCACCTCCGACGGAATCCAAATCGGCCGCCGCCCCTCACTTCGACAGTGGCTACGTCACGGCCATGGCTCATTTCTACCGGGGAGAAATCTCGCGCATCATGGCCTGGCGTGCGCGACTCGACCCGACCACGAATTGGGCCATCACCGCGACCTCGTCGATCTTCACCGTGGCCTTTTCGTTCGAGCGCGTGCCGCACATCATCTTCTTTTTCAATCTCGCCATCGTCTGGATCATGCTCTGGATCGAAGCGCGGCGTTACCGCTTCTACGATGCCTTTCGTGCGCGGGTGCGCATGCTCGAGGCGCATTTCCTGGTGCCGATCGTCGCGCAAAATACCACGCTGCTGCAGGGCGAATGGCAGAAGTTGGTCTGCGAGGATTTGTTGCTGCCATCGTTCAAGATCAGCGCGTTCGAAGCCGTCGGCCGGCGCCTGAAGCGGAACTATGTTTTCATTTTCATGATCATTCTCGTGGCCTGGGTGACGAAGATCTTCCTGCACGCCGGCCGGCCGATCACCTCCTTTGCGTCATTCTACCAGGCGCTCGCCATCGGCACCTCGATTCCGAGCTGGCTGGTGGCCATCGTTTTCGTCGGTACGTTTGTCAGCGTCATCGGGATCACGGTCTACATCGCGCGGAACACCACCGGTGAGATTTCCGAGTTCGGCGCCCACCGGTCGCTGTGGAGGATTTAAAAATTTAGCATTTGGGGATTTCGCATTTAGCATGGCGGCTTTCCATGCCGAACCCCAACCACGCCGCCGCTCTCGACCATTCCCAATCACCCGTCCAGCAACTCTGCGCCATCGTCGCCGCGCTGCGCCAACCGGATGGCTGCCCGTGGGATCGGGAGCAGACGCACGAGAGCCTGCGCGCGGGATTGATCGAGGAAGCTTACGAGGTCGTCGACGCGATCAATCAAAAGGACGACGCCAACTTCTGCGAAGAGCTCGGCGATCTGCTGCTCCAGCCCATCTTTCACGCGCAGATCGCGACGGAGGAAGGACGGTTCACGTTCGACGATGTAGCGCGCAGCATCGTGGAGAAATTGCTGCGCCGGCATCCCCATGTCTTTGGCGAAGATCGCTGTGCCGATTCCGCGGAAGTATTGAAGAAGTGGGACGACATCAAGCGGGCGGAAAAGGGCGACAAGGCGACCTCGGCGCTCGATGGCGTTTCCGGTGGATTGCCGGCTTTGATGCGCGCGGAAAAGGTGCAGAAGAAAGCGGCCCGAGTGGGTTTCGACTGGAGTGAAGCGGCGCCGGTCATGGCCAAGATTCGCGAGGAACTCGCCGAAGTCGAAGTGGAGGTGGCGCAGGGTGCGACGGCCAGGATCGAAGAGGAAATCGGCGACCTGCTTTTTTCCGTGGTCAACCTCGCGCGCAAACTCAAGGTCGACGGCGAAACGGCGCTGCAAAGCGCGACGGATAAGTTTTCCACGCGCTTTCGGAAGGTCGAGGCGCTGGCCCGCGAACGGGGCATCGCGCTGGACAAGCTCAGCCTCGCGGAGCTGGATACGCTCTGGGACGAGGTAAAGCGCGGATAGGCACTACTCGACGTTCAGCAATTCTTTCACCTGCCCAGCGATGTCGCCGGTGCGCATGAGGCTTTCTCCCACGAGAATCGCCTGGCACCCCGCGGCGTGCACGCGGCGGGTATCCGCCTGGGTCTTGAGACCGCTCTCGCTCACCAGCGTGACGCCGTCCGGCACTTCCTCGCTCAGTTCCTCGGTGGTGGCGAGGTCGACCTCGAAAGTCGTCAGGTTGCGGTTGTTGATCCCGATGAGTTTCGCTCCGAGATCGATCGCCCGGTCGAGTTCCTCGCGGGTGTGCACTTCCACGAGCACGTCGAGCTGGCAGAGATCGGCGGTTTTATAGAGCGCCTCGAGCTGCGCCTGCTCCAGCGCGGCGACAATGAGCAAGATGGCATCGGCCCCGGCCACGGCCGCTTCGAAAATCTGCACATCGTGCAGCATGAAATCCTTGCGCAGGCAAGGCAGGCCCACCGCGGCCCGCACTTTCGTGAGGTACGAAAGATGACCCTGAAAATACTGCTCGTCGGTCAGCACTGAGATGGCGTTCGCCCCGGCCTCCTCGTACTGTCGCGCGATCGCCACCGGGTCGAAATTTTCCGCGATGACCCCCGCGCTCGGGCTGGCTTTCTTGACCTCGGCGATCAGGCCCAGAGCATCCGAGCCGCGATCCAGCGCAGCGGCAAAAGGGCGGAAATCGTTGCGCTGCAAAGCGGCGGTGCGCAGATGGTCGATGCGCGGCAACAGCTTCGCGATTTCGGTCTCTTTGGTATCGAGGATTTTTTGCAGGCGATTCACAGGGGAGAAGATTAAAGGCAGAACATCCAACGTCCAACACGGAAGAAGGGGCAGAACATCCAACATCGAACACCCAACATCCAACACCCAATGGCGCAAGCGTTTGCGCAGCGGTCTCTTTCATTGGGTGTTGGACGTTGGGTGTTGGATGTTGGATGTTCCTCTCTCACCCATTATCAGAAAGCCGCACCGTGATTTTTCCCCGCCCCCTTCTCCTCCTGGCGCTGCTAATCGCTGCCGTCCCGGCGTTTGCCCAACGCCTCAGTGCCCTCGCTCCCCAGCCGGATTGGTCGCAGCTCGAAGCCTTTCAGGAAACGATCACCCATGATGAATTTGTGCGGTTGCTAGATCATGTCTACGCCCCCAACGGCGCGGCAAAAGGCGTGATCGATGTCGAAGTGGATGCCGCGGTGATCAAGAAGACGCTGACTCCGCCTACGGAATTTCGCCTGCGCTTCGCCAAGGATGCAGCCTCCGTAAAAGCGGCGCCGCGTTTTTGGCACACAGCCGCGGAACTCGGCGCCCCGCCGGAAGGGCAGCCGTTGGCCGGGCTCAAAATCGCGCTCGATCCGGGGCATCTCGGCGGAAAGTGGGCGCAGATGGAGGAACGCTTTTACCAGATCGGGGAATCGCGCCCAGTCACCGAGGGCGACATGACCCTGCGCGTAGCGAAGATGCTCGTGCCGAAGCTGCAAGCGCTCGGCGCGCAAGTCTCGATGGTGCGCGACTCGACCGAACCGGTGACGAACGAGCGACCGGAGACCTTGCGCGATGCTGCTCGCGCGGAACTGGCCAAGGAAGGCATCACTTCGCCGCGCGAAACGTACAACGGCATGAACGACCCGGGCCGGGGCGAGACCGTTCAAGAGAAGAGTGAATTGCTTTTCTATCGGATCAGCGAAATCCGCAAACGCGCCGAGCGGATAAACACCCAGCTCAAGCCCGACCTCGTAGTCTGCCTCCACTTCAATGCCGAGGCCTGGGGCGACCCGTTGCATCCCGATTTCGTGCCGCGCAATCATCTGCACCTGCTGGTCAATGGCTGTTACTCGGCCGGTGAATTGCACTTTGACGACCAGCGGTTTGAGATGCTGCAGAAACTGCTCAGCGGAACCTTTGTCGAAGACCTGGCAGTTTCCGATCAAATGGCCGGCGCCGTCTCCGCGGCCACGAAACTCCCGCCCTATGCCTACACCACGGGCAACGCCATTCGCGCGGCGGAGAATCCTTACATCTGGGCGCGCAATCTTCTCGCCAATCGGCTCTACCACGCGCCGGTGGTCTTTCTGGAACCGTATGTGATGAACAGCGAGATCATCTGGGAACGCGTCCAGGCCGGGGATTACGAGGGCGAGCTGGCGCTCGGCGGGGAACCGCGGCGGAGCATTTTCCGCGAGTATGCGGATGCGGTAGTGGACGGGCTGCGGGACTATTATACGAAGGCGCGAGCAACGCCGAAATAATCGGTCGCGCGGTCCCGCCCTGCCGGGCCCATTCAACCCGTCGTCCCGAAATAGCGGTCCCCGGCATTTCCAAAACCGGGAACGACATAAGACTGCTCATTCATTCCAGCATCGATCGCCGCGGTGTAAATTTCCACATCGGGATGTTCGCTGCGCAACTGCGCCAGGCCTTGCCGACAGCTCACCAGGCAGACGAATCGAATGGAAGTCGCACCGGCCGTCTTGAGCTGCGCCACCGCCCCCGCGGCGCTGGAACCGGTGGCCAGCATGGGGTCGAGCACGATCACATCCGCCTCGGCCAAATGCGCCGGCGCTTTGAAAAAATAACTCTCCGGACGGAGGGTGGTTTTGTGACGCGACAGCCCGATATGCGCAACGCTCGCGTCTGGCAGCAGGTCGAGCATGCCTTCCGCCAGGCCGAGCCCGGCGCGAAGGATCGGCGCCACGATCACCGGCCGAACGAGGACGCGGCCTTCGCAGGACGCGAGCGGTGTCTCGATTCGCACCGGTCGAGTAGTCAGCGTGCGGGTGACCTCAACGACCACCAGGGCGGACAACTCCCGCAACCGCGCGCGAAAGCCGGTGGTGTCCGTGCGGGCATCACGCAACTGGGTGAGCTTGACCTGTACAAGAGGATGATCGATCAGCGTAACGCCGTCGGGCAGAGGAGCGGACATGGCGGCATGCTGTCGAAGCGACATTAGTTTGTCACTCGCCAGGCGACATCAGGCGCGAGGTTTGCTATAGTCAGCCAGCGTGCGCTTCCCCGTCGTCTTCTTTTTTGCCTCCTGCGTTGCCGCCCAAGCGGTTGCCCCATTGGCCATCGATATCGACCTCGGCCTCCAAAAGGCCTTTCTGTTGCAGGACGGGAAGGTCGTTTACGAATCGCCGATTTGCAGCGGACGGCCGGGGCATCTCACGCCAACGGGCGATTTCCAGGTATTGGAAAAGGATGAGAACCATCTCTCCTCGCTCTACGGAAAAATCGTGGACGGTAATGGCAAAACACTGACCCGCGATGCGGATGCGGACATGCCGGTTCCGAAAGGAGCGAAATTCGTGCAGGCGCCGATGAAGCATTTTCTACGATTTGATGGAGCCACCGGTTTGCACTCAGGATATTTGCCGGGATACCCGGCGTCCCATGGGTGCGTGCGCATGCCCGAGGTGAAAGCAGAACTGTTTTACAGCATCGCCGAGGTCGGGACACCGGTGAAAGTGCATGGCACCCCGCCCGCACGACCAGAACCCGAGAAGCCGAAGGTTGCAGCCGCTCCGGCAGCGACGCCGGCCCCGACACCGCCACCACACAAGTGGTGGCAGATTCTGCAGCACACGCCTCCTCGAGAGTAAGGCGGAGTTGGCCACAAAGAGGCGCAAAAGGAAAGATCAGCTTCGGGTGACCTTCGAGCAGGAGGAAAGGTTTTGTTTGACGCTGGCGTTTTGGAGTGCGCCGGTGCTCCCTCAGCATTACCCACATCTTTTTAAAGGCTTCCTGCAGAGGAGATTGGCCCGCGAATCACGCGGATGACACGAATGAAATCCCTTCCCATTCGTGTTATCTGAGTGATTCGCGGGCTCCTCAACTGCCTTTTCGAGATGTGGGTAATGCTCAGGGTGCTCCGGCGCTTTGAGATGACGGCTCCGAATCTTCATCAGCGCGAACCCTCGGAACGATCGCGCTGAAAAGCGGCGGAGCACCCTCAGCATTACCCACATCTTTTTGCCTCCGATTTCATTGCAGGACGGCAGGCGGATATCCCGGAGGGATACAAGGACCGTAGCCGGGGGTAAGCGAGTTTGCGAGCGCCACCCCCGGATCCTACCCCTCAAGGCCCCACCCCGGGAGGGGTGGCGGAATTCCGTCGGAGAGAGACTCCAGCACACCTCCGGCGTGCATTCACTTTTTTTGGAGGAGTCCGGGGGTATCGCTCGCAAGCTCACTCAAACCCCCGGCTACGGTCCTTGTATCCCTCCGGGATAAGGTGACAGCTTCGTCGAAGATGTGGGTAATGCTCAGGGAGCGCCGCCGCACTCCAAAACGCAAGCGCCTCTCCACCGTTCTTGGTGATTACGTCACCGGCTTGGGCGTCGCTACAATCGGAGTCGCCGGTGCCGGCGTCGTCGGAGCCGAGCTGCCCTTTGGCGTGCTGGGTGAAGGACTCGCTTTCGGCGTCGCAGCCGGGGTGCCCGGCGCGGGCGTCGAGGGAGCGGGCGTGCCAGGAGCCGGGGTCACGGGCGCGGGCGTAGCTGGCGCCGGTGTGGCGGGTGGCGGCTTGGGCTTGGTCAGGTCATCCCACTTGAACAACGTGCCCTTGTATCCGCCGATTTCGTTCAGCAGCTTATCGCAACGCTCGTGCCAGTGGTCGAGATTGGGCGCGTCGTACTTCTCGGCGGTGCCGGGGAAGACGATGTAGGTGACTTTCAAGTCGCTGACCGGACGATTTTCCGAAGTCGATTTCGCGTTGATCTCCTTGCAGATCCGCAGGGACGCTTCGCCGATGAGGTTGCGCGGGCCAGCGTCGCCGACGATCGCGGGGTAGAGCGTCTTTTGATAGGCCACGACACAATAGTCGCCGATCGCCGGGGCGAACGGTCCCTTGCTTTTCCCGAAGAGTGATTCGGGCAGGACGATGAAGGGATCATCCGCACCGATGAGGAAACTGTATTTTTTGAGATCCGCAACCTCGGTCCGCAAATCGGCGATTTCCTGCCGGAGCCGCGAGGCCAGGCCGACACCGGCGGAAATTTGGGACTCGTAGTTTTTGATCTTCAATTCACGCGGAGCGACGAACGAACTGGGGTTCGTGGTCTTGCGCGCCCAGCGATAACTGGTGAAGGGCTGGAAGGTGGGCGACGCGCCATCGACCTCGGGCACGCGATCGGGATCGGAGCCATCGGTGTCGACGTCCATGTCCGCCTGGATCAAAAGCGCGCGGCGGCTGGTCTTCGCGTCGCGCAACTCGAGGATCGTCTCACAGTCGAAGAAGTTATGGCGCGTGAGCAGGTTATCCAGGCGCATGAGGCTGGACTGCAGGGACGCCACTTTCAGCCGGTAGAGATTTTCGAAACCCGGGGAGACTTTCGCGGCATCGAGCAGAGCGGGCAGGCCGGGCAAAATTTCCGGAAGCGATTCGTTGAGGCGCTTGATCTCTTCGAGATCGTGGTGCGGCTTGGGCACCTTCACTTTCACCGTGACTTCGGCGGTGTAGCTGCCGGGTTCAGTGCGGTCACGAGTCGCGGTCGTGCCGTGCTCGGTCTCGAGCGTGACCTTGTACTGCATGCCGTTGAAGATCCTGCCGACCTCCAGTTTTTTGTTCGGCACGTAGGGCGGCGGGGTCGGGGTAGGAGGCGTAGGCTGCGGCGGAGGGGTAGGTGAGCGCGGCGTCGCGGGAGGCGGAGTGGGCTGCCCCTCTGGAGGATGTGGGCAGGCCGTGAGCAGGACAAAAGTCGCCAGACCGACGCCCGTGAATTGTGCAATGCGAGGAACCCTCACGCCCAATGCTGGTTATTTCTTCACCAACGCCACGATCGCGAGGACGAGGCCGATGAGGCCGAGCCAGCCTTCGACACCGGCCGGCCACCAGCCACCGCCCTTGAAGAATTTTGGCAGGAAGCGTCCAGCCAGAGCGAGACAGATGATGAGCCCAAGAATCAATCCCGGCATAATCTGGCCCGACTGGAGCAGCCAGCCCGCCACGATCAGAAGGATGCCGGAGATGCCTCCCGCGATGAGCGACGGCTTGCTCTTAACGGAGACGAAGGCCTGGATCCCGCCGATGAGCGTGAGGAGGCCGAAGAGGTAAAAGTAAAGACGGGTCGGTTCGAGCATGGGACCTTGATAGGGAGGAAACATCCAACATCCAACACTGAACATCCACTGACGCAAGCGTAGTGGGGTGATCCTCCCCGATTGGATGTTCTGCCCTTTATCCCTCCCCCTTCTCCTTTCGCCGTTGGGCGATGAAGAGACGCAGGATAAAGATCGGGACCAGCGAGGCGATGGTCATGATGATGCAGACCAGCCAGCCGGGAATGACGCGGGCGCGATCGCGTTCGACGGCATCCAGCGCGGTGGCGACGACCTCCGTGGCGGGCACCTTGAAGAGCTCGGGCGCGGGCATGCTCTCGCGGGATTGCGCGCGCTCCGCGATATTGAAGAACTCCGTGTTCACCGGCCCGGGACACAGCGCGGTGACAGAGACGCCGGTGCCGCGCAACTCGCCGCGCAGGCCCTCGGAAAAGCTGGTAACGTAAGCCTTGCTCGCCGCGTAGACCGCCATCTTCGGCAGCGGCAACAGGCTGGCGATGGAGCTCACGTTGAGAATCGCTCCACGGCCGGCGCGGACAAGGTCAGGGAGAATCGCGTGGGTCAGTCGGGTGAGCGCCTTGATGTTGACGTCGAGCATGGCCTCGACGCGCTCCCAGTCGCTGTCCTCGAAAAGGCCATGATCGCCGAGCCCCGCGTTGTTGATGAGCAGGCTCACGCGTTCGCCGCTGGCGGCGAGCGCGGCGAGGAGCGCCTCGATCTGCACCTCGTCAGCCACGTCGGCCGCGTGGCAGTGAATGGTGAGACCGGGACGATCGAGTTCTTCCTTGAGCGCTTCCAGCCGCTCGAGCCGGCGCGCCACGAGAATGAGCGAACGCGCGTGCGGCGCGAGCTGTCGCGCGAATTCCGCGCCCAGCCCCGAGGAAGCCCCCGTTATGAGCGCCGTGCAGCCATGGAAGAAATTCATGCGCGGGAGTGGATGCTGGAAAGATGCGCGTGGCAAGTGACAAGTGGGAGCGGTGGCGGGCCCGCGTATCCATTGAGCGCGCGCTGTTACCAGCCCGGAGCGCTACAGGACCGTAGCCGGGGGTCAGCGAGCCTGACGAGCGCCACCCCCGGAAACCGATTTAACGATAGATCTACCCCGGAGGCGGTAGCGGAATTTCTCGCGGATGGGAGATTCCGGCACTCCTGCCGGCGCCACGCTTTCGGCTTGTCAGGGTGGTAAGGAGCGCAGTGACACTGCCCCCATGACCGTCCTCAATCTTCGCACCCAGGCGCCATTCACGACCAAGGATGGCTCGACGATTCGCAGCATTCTCGATCGCGCCAACGCGCCGGTGCAGAACCAAAGTCTTGCCGAAGCCCAAGTGCCGGCCGGTGGAGCGACACAGCGGCATTACCACAAACTGTCCGAGGAGTTTTACTTCATCCTCGAAGGGAGCGGCGAGATGGAGATCGATGGCGAGAAGCGCACCGTCGGCCCGGGGGATGCGATCCTCATTCCGCCAGGGGCGTGGCACACGATCGTGGCACGGGAGGCGTTACGGTTTCTGTGCTGCTGCGCGCCGGCTTATGCGCATGAGGATACTTACCTTGAATGAGTTGATAGTGGATAGTTGATGGTTGATAGACCCCCACGTTACCGCCTTTGGGCGCACTCCGCGCGGTATCGTATCTTCTACTGCCGCGGAGCGGCCACACCTGCGGAAACGAGGCGGACTATCAACTATCCACCATCCACTATCAACTCTTCCTCCCCCTACGGTTTCACCGCAGGCACCGGCTTGTTGCTGTGCAAAATCTCCTCTTCGCTCGTCAGCTTCTGCGGTTTGCCGCTGAAAATCAGCCGGCTGGGTTTTTCGCCGAGGGCCTGGGTCACGGCTTTGGCGTGCGTGGAGACGACTTTCAGGTTTTGAAAGACGACGGCGAGTTCCTGCAGGCGCGCGTCAAGACTCTTGTCGGTGTGAGTGAGGAGCAGATTCGCGGAATTCAGGGTACCCTGAATTTTGACCATCGAAGTCTTTAGTTCCTCGAGGTCGCCCTTGAGTGGTCCGTCGGCATCGGCGATCATCTTGTCGAGACGCTTCACGGCCACGTCGGCGGAATCGGAGGTCGATTTCAAACCATCCAAAAGCTTGTTCGCGCGCGGGCCGATCTCGTTGACGGCCACTTTCACGGAATCGACGGCATCTCCGGTTTTCTTGAGCAGCGGGCTCATGTTCTTGAGGAGTTCTTCCGCCGTCGCGAGCAGGTGGGGCAGGCTTTCCGCGAGCGGTCCCACGGCCTCGAACAGTCCATCCAATCCACCACCGGAATGGCCTTGCAGAATCGCGCCATTGGCCAGCTTCGGCGCGGTCGGTGTGCCGGCGGAAAGAGCGACGAATTTTTCGCTGAGCAATGTCTCGGCCGCCAGTGACGCACGCACGTCGGAAGGAATCGGCGGCACATCCTTGAGCAGCGTGATGGTAACGCGCACGGCGTTCTTCTTTTGCTCCTCCGTCTCTGCGGCTTCGCGTTCGGCGAAGGTCAGCAGGCGGATACTCGTCACCGTTCCGGCGGAGGCGCCGGCGTAGCGAACTTCGGAATGCAGCTTGATGCCGGTGACATCCGGATAATCGATCTCCAACGTGCGATCCGAACTTTTGCCATGCCGCCCGGAGAGCGCGTAGGTCAAGGCGCCAAGCAGGACGAGACTGCAGAAGATGACCGCCAGCGCGACGATGTAATCGGAAAGGTTCTTTTTCATGCGGAGTAGCTGGTGCGGGTGTATCCAGGATGGCCGAGCAATCGCTCGACATAGTCGCCCTTGGAGAGCCGCAACGGCACGGGGCCATCGGGTTCGCCCTTGATGAATTGCTGCACTTCGCCGTGCGGATTCGCGCGCATTTCCTCCGGTGTGCCCGCGGCGATGATCTTCCCCTGGTTCGGGCCGGTGCCGAGCATGATCATCTTCGAGCCGATGCGAAATGCGCTGGTCATGTCGTGCGTCACGACCACGGCGGTGACGCCCAGTTTGCGCGTCATCTCCTGGGTGAGGATATCGACCACGCTGGTCATAATCGGGTCGAGGCCGGCGGTCGGCTCATCACTGAAGAGCAGCTCGGGATCCAGCGCCAGCGCCCGTGCGAGGCCCACTCGCTTTTTCATCCCGCCGCTGATCTCGGCGGGCTTGAGATGCTCGAAGCCCGTGAGACCGACCATCTCCAGCTTCATCTTCACCATCAGGTCGACGATGCTCGGATCGAGCTTCCCATGCTCGAGGATGGGCAGGGCCACGTTTTCACCGACGGTGAGCGATTGCAGCAACGCGCCGCTTTGAAAGAGCACGCCGAAGCGGCGGCGAATGCGCGCCAGTTCCGCTTCTTTCAACCCGGTGATTTCCTGGCCGAAAAGCTGGATCGAACCGCTGGTCGGTTTCATCGCGCCGATGATGTGGCGGAGCAGCGTGGATTTACCACAACCCGAGCCGCCCATGATGATCATCGTGTCGCCGCGCATGACTTTGAAGGAGACACCGTTGAGCACCTTGCGACCGTGAAAATCGCGGACGAGATCGGTCACTTCG
>Ga0207667_10004027_pt1 | contig 18051 bp, 15 predicted proteins | sample KBSCornC52_FD_184301 | JGI IMG/M metagenome (GOLD analysis project Ga0207667, IMG submission 184301) | Corn rhizosphere microbial communities from Kellogg Biological Station, Michigan, USA - KBS Corn C5-2 (SPAdes) (version 2) | ecosystem: Host-associated > Plants > Roots > Rhizosphere > Soil ...
CGAGCTTCAGGTTGTCCTTAACAGGAATCTGCGCTCGAGCGAAACCGGCAGCTAGAACAGACCAGATGACCAACCCAACCCACGAACGAAGCCGTCCCATGTCCTCTCCCCTGATCATCTGATAACTGCAATCGCCAAGCATAACGCGCCCATGGCAGTTTTGTCCCAGGTTGCTCACTCAGAATGGCGTGGTGAGGTTCGACCTGAAGCGGCGACCAACCCCTGCTTCTCATCCACAGGGGTGAGATGCGTTTGGCTTGATTCATTACCGTCTTCAAGAAGAGCGCTTGCTCCATGAATTGAGCAGTCGGGGCAGCTGCGGGCTCAGGTAGATCAGAAGAACGCAGGAGACCAGCGCGAAGCCTGTTCTTGGAGACCAGAAGGACAAAGCTGCTGCGCAACTGAACAGACCCAAGGCCATGTATGAACGTAAAGTCGCGATGCGCCGCATACCCGGAGCCAGTTCGGCAGCGCTGGCCTGAGAGAATGCGGTGCGCTCGAATGCGATGTAGGCGATCTCGATCCATATGAAGTTCAATGCATAGACGAACACCGGTGCGGCACTGAGACTCGTGCGTGCAATCCATGCAGTGGTCACTGGCAGCAACGAGATCATGAAGAGATGCGCGAAGTTCCACCAGATAAGAGCGGTGGTTGCAGTCCGGGCAAATCGGAACAGGTAATGATGGTTAACCCAAATGATGGCAATAAACACGTAACTGACAAAGTAGCTCAGCGCCGTCGCCCAGAGTGGGAGAAGCGCGTGCAGATCAGGCTCAGCGGGCGGCTTCAACTCCAGAGCCAGGATGGTGATGATGACAGCAAATACCGCATCGGAGAATGCTGCCAGCCGTTCCGACGAGGTCTTTTTCTCGGGCATCACTCTCTGATTCTTACCATGAGGTTCGATCCTGACTACCGCTATTTCTTGCTCAGGATCAGCAGAATGCAGGCATGCGGGGCGAGCTCCGCCTGTACGCTGTCTTTGATTTTGGATTGGGCGCCGGTCCACGCATTGCGAGCGGTCCAGCGGCGCTCCGGTAATTTGAATTCGGCAAGCTTGCGGTCGACTTTCATTGGCGCGTTGCCGACGTTGAAAATCGCAACAGCATATTGATCGCGAGGCAGATCGGCCGTCCATGCAATCAGGTCGCCGTCTTCGAGCGCCTGGCGCGACGCGGTGGCAGTCTGGTCGATCCGCACCATGCCCGGATTGGTGAGCAGGCGCGTGGTGGCCTCGTCGAGCAGGGTGAGATTGGCGCCGACGATTACGGGACTGCGCGCCATGGCCCAGAGCGTGAGCTGGGTCTGCTGCTCATCCGGAGTCAGGCGAGTGTGATGCGGTTTGGGTCCGACATCGGGCCAGGGGCTCAGCTCACCCAGCGGCAGCATATCGGCGTCGGGCCAGTGGCCCGGAGAAGCGTACGGAGCCCAGCGCGCGGCATTCGCAAACTGATTCTTGATGCCGATGGGGTAGGACGATCTGCCGCTGTCCCACACGTCCCAGATGTCGTTCGAGATGCGCCACATCTGTGAGAGCTCGGCCACCTCGTCCTTATGCTCCAGCTTGGTTGGCCCGGGCGAGAGGCTGAGGACCATGGGCCGGCCGCTGTGTTGAATGGCGCGGGCGATCTGGCGAATCTCGGTGACCTTATACGGGTGGTCGGAGATGCAGTCGACTTTGAGGAAGTCGACGCCCCAGGAGGCGTACTGGCGCAGCAGAGAGTCGTACCAGGCCTGACCGGCGGCATCGTCCTTGATGCCCCAGCTCGTAGGATCCCAGCCACAGGCATCGGTTTGGTCGGCGGCATCGCGGGCGGTGAAGTTGGTGCCCTCGATGGGCGTATTCTGCGCGACGCTTTCGCGAGGAATACCGCGGATGATGTGGATGCCGAATTTGAGGCCCTTGGAATGGATCCAGCTGCCGAGCTGCGTAAAGCCGGTGTTGACGCCGTTCTGAAGCGCCGAGGGGAAGCGCTCGGGTACCGGGATGAAGCGGCCGTTGGCATCGATGGAGTACTTGAGGAGCTGAGGCCTGGGCCGGTCCTGCGGGTTGAACATGTACCAGCCCTCGTCGATGACGGCGTACTGGTACCCGGACGGCTTGAGCTTCGCGGCGAGAACATCGGCGTTCGCACGGAACTGCTCCTCATTGATGCGCAGGCCGTAGGAGTCCCAGCTGTTCCACCCCATCGGCGGAGTTTGCGCCAGCTGTGCCTTGGCATGAGTGGAAGACTGTGCACTCGCGGCGCCGCCGAGGAGCAAGAGAGCGCTAAAGACCATGGCTTCGGTGAAAAACTTCGGAGCGCCATTGCGGGTGCGCATCATTGAATGATCTCCTATTGTGACTGGAATCTCGCGTGCCGGACCGCGCCTGCCTGCAAGCAGGAAGCATGCGAATCTACTGACACGAAACACTGTCGAGTATAGCTGCGGATGTGACCTTACGCGCGAGGTGCTGAGCAGAGGACAAGTCGGCACGCACGACGAACCGCAACTTGGCGAAGCCAACCAAGCGTGTTAAACCACTATGCGCGGATCCCGTTGAGATACCTGCAAAACGTTCGATGACAAAGGGCGCGGAAATCTTCCGGAGGCATTTCCACGCGCCCGCCTAGATACAGCATCACCAAGCCGTGGAGGATCGCGCCCATTTCAAACACGACCTCCCAAACGTCATCCACTCGGAAAATCTTTTGCTTGATCCCCGCTTCCACCGCCGCAGCAAAGAATTTCGCAGTTGGCGATTTTCCGTCGCGAAAGTCTCTCGGATACTGCCGCGCTCCCGGGCGTCGCTGGAGAAACATCAGCTCGAACATCCGAGGCCGGTCGAACGCAAAGTCAAGAAACACGTCCAGAATCTGCAGCAGCCGCTTCTCCGGATTCTGGAACTGAGAAGCGTCGGCAAGCCGGGCGGCCAGATCTCCGAAACCTGCATCGGCAAGGATGTTCAGCAGGTCATCGCGATTGACGACATGCCGATAGAGCGCCATCGGCGTGATTCCGACGCCCTTCGCCACACGCCGCATGGTCACCGCATCGGAGCCTTCACGGTCGAGCAGCTTGCGAGCTGCGGCCGTAATTCGTTCCGGTGTTGATTTCTGGGCCACGTATACGTAGTATACCGTTGTATACGCTGTATACATTCTGGCGTTCTGATCGGGATCTGCGAGAACGAGCGCCTCTCAATGCGGAGGAGTATGAAGACCATGGAGATCTCTCGTCGCCGGCTGCTCAGCTTCCTTAGCCTTTCAGCTGCTGGAGCCGTTGTTCCCCATACCTGGGCGGAGCCAGTGCCGATTGCAGAGGAGCACTTCGCTCCCATCGGCGGTATTGAGCAGTGGGTCGCGATCCGCGGACGCGACCGTTCCCGCACGCCCATCCTGTTCCTGCACGGCGGTCCTTGCGAAGCCGAGTCGCCATTTCTGTCGGTGTTCGCACCCTGGGAGGAGCGATACGTCGTTGCGCAATGGGATCAGCGTGGCACCGGCAGAACGTTCGAGAAGAGTGGGACTCCGCCGAACATGACCATGGAGCAGCTGACGAAGGATGCCATCGAAGTGACACAATACGTGCTCAAGCGCGTCAAGGCGCACAAGTTGGTCCTGGTCGGATTCTCCTGGGGGGCCGCATTGGGGCTCAACGTAATTCGCGCCAGGCCAGATCTCTTTCACGCCTTGGTCGGTACCGGTCAACCAATTAACGGACGGGAAGTCTTTAACAACATGCGATCGTCCGCCGCCGCGCGAGCCGAGGCGGCCGGAGATGCACAAGCCGCCGCCGAATTGAAGCGCTTCACTGTTTCTGACTTTGCTGACATCGACAAATTTCGAACCTACTTCAAATGGACCGCGACTTTTCCCAACCCCGGCCCGGATTGGGACTATATCGGCAAGATGTTCGGTATGCTCGGTTCGCCTCAGAAGCCTGCGAGCGCTGCGGCGGCTGACTTCTTCGCATCAAACCCCCCGCCCGCCGATCCCGCGGCCCACCCCGTCTGCCTTCAGAAGCTCATACCCTATGCCTCTGAATTCGACGCCAGAGCAGGCGGCATGAATCTAAAGGCCCCCTACTTCGTCATCCAAGGCCGCAACGACCCGAGATGTTCTCCGGAGGAAGCGCGCGCATTCGTCAACGAGGTACATGCGCCGACGAAGAATTTCACTCTCATCGACGGCGGCCATTTTGCGTGCTTGTCGAACCCCACAGGCTTTCTCGATGCACTGGGCAACGACCTTCGTCAGCTGGGGCTCACGTAATCCGGAATGCCCGCTGCGGGCCGGAGGCCATGAAGGAGTGGTGATCCGTCGCTGCGATCGGTTGTGATGGACTGCCGGTCGCCGGCAATAGACTCCAGCAGCAGCAGCAGCCATATGGGCAGCAGGAGATCGAAGGGCTCCGCCTCCGCAAGGCCACGGATAAGAATGAAGAGCAGAAGCACCTTGAGCACCGGCCGAATCGTGGGGTCCGCGCAACGCCGGAAGCAGCGAAACAGGCTGAAGTAGACTGCCAGGAAGAGGACACATCCCACCATGCCGTAGGCGTAAAGCTGCTGCAGCAACTCATTTTCAGCGTGGCGAGCCTGGAAGCGGTCCGCCCCAAACGGTGGCATCACCTTCCACATGGAATCGAAGCCATGGCCAATCCATGGGCTGTCCGGCACCTCACCGACGGTCCAGGCCCAGATGGCTGTCCGTCCGGTGAGCGTCTCCGCCTGATTCGCAGTGTTCACGTAGACGTTGTAATACGCCGACACAAATCCGGCCGAGACCATCAGCACAACGGCAGCAGCCAGCAGGATGCGTCTGCGCGTTTTCCGGTGAATGTTCCGGTCGCGAAAGAGCAGTATGCCTTGACTGACGACAAAAGCCAGTAGCGTCGTCTTGCTCATGGTGCGCAGGAGGGTGATGGCAAGAGCGGCCACGGGAATCCAGGTGCGATGCATTCCCTTGCGTCCCAGATACTGCGCAGCGAAGATGCCAAACACACAGATATTCGCGATCTGATTGGTGTTGAAGTAATCGGGATCCCCGAGGCGAAGGTCTGCCTGCGCAGGCATCATCCAGGCCAGAGCAGCGACGGCGAGAGCGCCAGCAAGGTATCCGCGCAAAAGACTCCGAGCAACTGCTTCAGGAGCATAAAGCGACAACAGAACTACCACGGTTGCGGCGTCCAGAATGAGCGCAACCCAGTAGACGCTGGAGGATGCTGGAGAATCGGCGATGCTCCAGAAGAAGCTAACACCGGCGAAGAGCAGGTACGCTGCCAGGCAAATGGTTACGGTCCGGTCGCGCAGCCTAAGTCGCGTCGGACCGCCATGAACGCTGCTTGCGGCACCCACCGAGTGCAGGCACAGCAGCAGAAGCAGCGCGGGGATGACTGCGAGCCCCGCGGCGGCTCCGGAGGCAGGCTCGAGATGCAGCACCCGCACACAGAACAGTGGAACGGCGCCGCGAAGCGCGAAGGCAGCGCCGATGAGCTTCCCGATCCCGGCGACAGAGCGGACGCGCGGCAACGCACGCTCACGCGCCTCGACAAGAGCGCGCTCTGCGCCCCAGCCCCTACCGCTCCATGGAATCGAACTCCGTTCTGTGGTCATGACTGTTGCATCAGGGCACAACGTGGAAAGTAATGGCCATTCCTCCGTGGCCCGCGCCACAGAAGTTCGAACAGTGGCCGACGAATTCACCCAGGGTAATGGGCGTGATGGTCTGCACCGCGGTATCTCCCTTTCCGGCCTTCAACTCAACACCCAGTTGCGTGACACGCAGCCCGTGGGTCGCGTCAAGGGCGTGCAGCGCAATCGTTACCTGCACGTCTTGCTTCAGGGTGACCTCGGCAGGATCGAAACTGAAACGCTTTGCATCGATCTGGATTGTCTTTGGCTGCTTGGTTGCGGCTTTCGCGATGTGCCGGGGTGGCAAGACCATAGCACTGGCCATAAGCAACATTGCTGAGACGGTGAATCTGCCCTTCATCCTCTCTTCTCCTCGGTGCCAATGTGGTGCTGGTTGGAACGAACATTTCAGCGACTCCGCTCTCACGAGCGCACGAGCGAATCGTCACTCATCTGGTCTTTGCCGCCGTGGGACTCTCGGCTGGAACAACGGCGGGCTGGGCGGTGGTCATCCGTTCCCGCAGTAACTGCAGGCCGACTCGGTAGACGAATGCAGGATTGTTGCGCAGATAGCGCCTCCACAAGCGGCGCGGTTCCTGGAGCAGTCGATGCAGCCATTGCAGTCCCGCTTGCTTGATCCAGGGCGAGCAGTCGCGGATGCGTCCGGTGTGGAAGTCGAATGCTGCCCCGACGCCAAACATCAGCCGCACGGGAAGGCGGCTCATGTGGCGCGCCATAAAGAGCTCCTGCCGCGGACAGCTGATGCCAATCCAGAGCACATCGGCGCGCGTTTCCACCAACTGTGCCTCGAGGTCCATCAACTCTTCTTCCGTCAGATCGCGATAGGGAGGCTCACAGGTTCCGGCGATCTTTACGGCCGGGAAACGCGCCAACAGGGACCGCTTGAGCTGCTGTGCCACTCCTGGACCGCCGCCGTAAAGAAAATGCCGAAGTCCCCGAAAACGCGAGTCGCGGAGAACCTCCAGCATGAGGTCAGGCCCGGCGATGCGGCTCATGGTGGAGTGGCTCTGCATCCATCCGGTCCACACCAGAGGCATGCCATCCGGAACAGTCAGCGCTGCGTCCCGATACGCGCGAAGGACCTCCGGATCGCGCTGGGCTTCCATGACTCCGTGGACTCCTGCGGCGCAGACGTATCCGGCGCCGGATTTTTCAAGCAGCGCTGCGATTCGGTCCAGACAGCGCGGCATATCGATGGCATCGACAGAGACTCCCAATACGTCGGCAAGAGGCCGGTTGCTCAGCGCAGTCATTGGGCCCGCCTTTCCTGCGCGACGATGGAAGAGGAAGCACGCTGCACGCGGTGCTGAGCCACAACTGTCCGATAGAGATCCACGTACTGCCTGGAAATGGACTCCGGCTCGAGCTCCGGCAGGCGCTCGGGACGGGGGCGTGGTTGCCGGAGAGCATGTTCTATCGCAGCGCAAAGCGCGGGCTCCGCATCTCCCTGCATGCTGACGAAGTGCATGGATGGTGTGGCGAGCTCTCGGAAGGCGGGGATATCGGAGCAGACAATCCGGGCTCCGGCAAGGCGCGCTTCAGCCACGGGCAGCCCAAAACCTTCCAGGAGTGAGGGCGCGACCAAAGCGGCGCAGTGCTTGTAGCACCATTGCAGTTCCGCATCGTCGAGCCCACGGAGAAAATACGTCTGGCGCTCGATTCCCAGACGGCGCGCAAGAACGTGCAGCTTCGAGGTCTCCGGGCCATCCATGCCGACAATGACGAGCCAGGTGGTGCGATCCAGGGCGCCGGAAGTGACCATATGGCCGAAGCTGCGCAACAGAAGATCGAGGTTCTTGTTGCGCCGGTGCTGCGAAACCGACAGCAGGAAGTCCTCGCCATTCCACCCAGGAATCGGGCTCGAATGGGAGATCCCGGGCCCGGGCTCCACGCAATTTGGAATGATGGTACTCACCGAAGCCGCCAACTCAAGTTCTTGGAGGCGGTCGAACGTAGTGGCTGAGACACAGGAGATTGCGTCCGCCTGGGCAAGCGCCCGGCGCAGGATCCAACGATTCATGATGACCTGGGGAAAACCGAAGTTGTCGGGAATGTCGAAGGGATAGAGGTCGTGCAGCGTGACGATGACCGGGCAGGGCATCGCGGCGCGCCGGAAGGGCACAGGATAGGAAAGGTGCACGATCTCTGCCTGCACAGCATGGGCCAGCAAAGGCAGTTCGCGGAGGTGCCACAGATTTCGCGCAATGGCTCCGCGGCTTGTGGTCGCGATCTCGATGTCGAGCCGGTCCCGGGTATTCAGCCCCGCCATTGCCGGAAGGTGAAGCTGCCATGGTGCGAGCACCAGATGGACCGCAGTGATCTCCTCGCGCTGTAAGAGGCAGCGCACCAGGCTGAATGCGTGACGCTGCACGCCGGAGATGCCGGTGGGCTGGGCGACCGCCGTGACCAGGACTCTCATGAGGGCGCCCCCTCAAGCAGCACGGGAGCAGAGGCCTGCGACGCTGCGGACCACGCACGCCTTCGCAGCCTGAACCACAAGGGCAGATAGAGCAGCATGCACAGGCCGCCGTACGCGAACCGCACCCAGGCCAGTGCAATGGCTCCGTGATGCGACGCGAGCAGCAGGATGAGCAGCAGCAGCATTGCCCGAACGGCAATGCTGAAAAATGCAAGCATGCGGAAGTTGCCGAGTGCCAGCAGAGCGTAGGTCGCGGTGACCGACAGGCCCATAAGCGCGGAGCCCAGCACAACCAGCGGAAGAAGCTGCGCGGCGGTATGCGCGATCGCCGCTCCTGCCCAGACGCGGAGGATCCGCTCGCCAAAGACAAGGAGCAGTCCTGCCCCTGCCGCCACAAGGAGGAGGTTCGCAAGAAACGCCGTCCGGAGCGTTCGGATCAGCTCCGATCTGTGGCCGGCTCCCACTCGCCGGCTGAGGTGCGGGAACAGAAAGCTCAGCGCCGAGCCTGTGAGGCCGGCGATGGGGTGGGCAAACTGCACGCAGAGCAGATAGGGCGCCGCAGCGGCCGCTCCAATAGTCACCGCCAGGACCACGCGATCCAGTTGGCTGAAGATGACTCCGCCCAGCGCCTGCAGCCAGGTGAAGAATCCATTGTGGAAGAGGACCTGAAGCGAGGCGCGATCGAGCGACGGCCACAAGGCGGAGGGCCCAAGAAGCAGAGCCAACTCGCGGTACTGGAGAGCCGTGCCAATTGTCATGCTGACAGCGGTCGCCATCAGCATGCTGACTAGGTGGCGGCTGCTGAGGACAAGCAGCGCCGCCGCAATCAGCGTGACCAGCCGGACCGCGGTGCTGATGCGCACCGTGCTGCCGAACTGCTCAAACGCGCGCTGTGTGCTTACGGGTACGGTTTCCAACGCGCGCACGAGGATGAGTACGCTGGCAATACGAAGAGCGACCGTGCACTCCCGCATCTGCGATGCATCCGCGTGGGCGAGCTTGTACGCGATCCATGGCACAGCGAACCAGGCGATGAGCGCCAACATGGTTCCAAGCACCAGGTGAATGGTGAGCAGGCTGCGCACCGTGCGAACCATGGCATGGTGGGCCGTGGCTTCCTGCTCCTGGGCGCGCAGCCGGGCCACACGCTGGATGTTGGCATCGCCGAACCCGGATGCGATCACACCGCCGATGCTGATGAGTGCCGTCGTTACCGCCCACATGCCGTACTCGGCGGCTCCGATCTGATGCAGCACAAGCGGCGCCACGACGAACATGGTGGCGGGATAAGCGGCGTAGTCCAGCACGCCCCACGCGGCATTGGCCATGTGGCGATTCATGCCGTCTCCTTTTCGGGGGCGCCTTCGAAGCTATGGTCGTTGTCACGCTGCAAGACTGCTCGCAACAGAGTGCGGCGGTGATCGTCAACAGGTAGGCGGCGCCACTCATCGCGCAGGATCAGGTATCCGGCTTGCAGCAGCATGACCGCCGCTGTCAACGCAAGCGACAGCCACAGCCGCGGCGGAAAGGACTTCTTCTCCGCCACACCCGGCGGATCGATCACGCTCACGACTGGAACGTCTTTCGCCTCTTCGATCCGTGAGATTTCGTACTGCTGCGTCAATAGCTCGTACGCAGCCTCCTGTACGCGCACGTCGCGATACAGCGCGGTAAATGGAACCGCGAGCCGCGGCATCTGGCGGAGCGCTGGATAGAGAGCCGCAAGCTTTTCAGGAGACGGCGACCCCGAAGTGTTATCCGCTGTGGGGTCCAATGGATCCGCGGTGGTAGGCGCAGAGGAGCCCATCAGCTTCTCGAGATCCTGTTTCAAGGACGCGATGCGGGCTTGCGTCGAACGCACCCGCACGTTGCCATCGCCGTACACCTGCCGAAGTGACTCCAGCCCGGCCTGTTCCACCAGCAGCTCGCCCTGGACGCGGGCGCCTGCATCCACCATGGCGCGGGTCTGCTCCTTGATGTCCACCGTGCTGTTGCGGCTGGAGAACTCGGCGAGCTTTTCTTCGGCGCGCTGCAGGTCTGCCGCGACGCCTTGCAGCCGGTTCCCGATGAAGATGCGTTCCTGCCGCGCTGCCGAGGTGTTGGTGTGGTTGACGATTCGGTTCAGTCCATCCAGGTAAGCCTGCGCCATATCGCGAGCGCGCATCCTGTCCGTGTCTTCGACGCTGACAGTGATGACGCCGCTCTTCTTGTCGTCCTGAATGGTGGTGCGCCGGGCGAGCAGTTTGGCGGTATCGACGCGGTAACGCTTGTGGTAGACCCGCTGCAGATCGAACCGATCGATGATGGGGCCGGTGACCGACCCGCTGCGCAGCAGGTCGAGGAAGAGCGCCGTGGTGCTGCGTGTGCCCAGCAGCCCGCTCGCAAGGCTGCCGAGAGCTCCAAGATTGCTGCCACGGCCTGAGAGCGCCGCTAGCAGGAGCGAGCCTGATCCGCTATTGCTGTCCGGCGGCATGATGCGCGCGGTCGACGTGTAGCGCTTGGGGATGAGGAATGCCGTCAGCAGGCTGAGCACAGCCGCCGCCACCAAGGTGCGCAGCAAGAGTCGCCGATGCGCGAGAAGAAGATGCGCACGAGCAATCCACAGCGGCTGGGCGACTTGAGCGGTGTCATTCATGCATGCATTCCTTCACAGGCCGCTCACTGCAGTGGTAATGGCGATGGAAGACGCGAGTTGGGCGGTGGAGAGGAGATTGCGCCACAGCAGAGATGGGCCAACAATCTTCTGAGGAACGACGACGACATCCCCCGGATCCATGCGGGTGGAGAGCACGTCGCCGGCAAACCAGCCTTCATGGGAATGCCGGCCAACAACCGTGCCATTGGCGCGAATAACAAAGATGTTTCTGCGGTCCGCGGACTGGCTCGCGCCCCCTGCGCGGCTCAGATACCAGCCGGCGGTCTTGCCCGGTGCATAGGTCAGCGCGGTGCCGTTGAACACCTGGCCCGTGACCAGAACGAAGCCGGGCTTCTTCGGAATGGTGAGGACGTCGCCGCGCCGCAGTTCGATGTCGTCCGTCGTGCTGGCCCAGTGGCCAATGTCGGCCGAGATGTGGATCACCATACGACCGGTCGGCGGATGGGCCTTCAGATCGGCCAGCACCTGCTCCTGTTGCGCCTTGATGACCTGCATCGTCGTGCCGGCGTCGGTCCCGGCAGCGAGATGTGGAGACACGCGTGCACTGGCAGCATTCGTCTGGATCTGGCGCACCAGTTCATCTCGACTCTTCTGCTGCAGCTCCTTCACCTGTTCGCGGACTAACACGGCTCCCTCGGGATACGCCGTCTCGCGCAGGCCTCCCGCACGCAGCAGAACCGTACTCAGCTTCTCGCCATCGCGAAATCCATACGTGCCGGGAAAACGGACCTGCCCTTCCACCGTGATCGACTGGCCAATATCGTTCCATCCGGTAATCTCCCGGATGGCCAATACGTCTCCTGCCTTCAGCGCGTGATCCGCAGATGGGTCGCTTCCATCCACCGCAGCTCCAATGCGTACGGTAGCCAGGCTGCCTTCCACGCGTTTCTCTGGACCGACGCTATAGCTGGTCAGATCGGCGGTCTCCCGCACTGCCGCTCGCTTGAACCCACCCGCCATCCGAACCAGTTGCGCTGCCGTCATCCCATCCGATAGCGGATAGGAGCCCGGCCGCTGCACTTCGCCAGTGACGGTGACGGTTGGAGCATCCCGCTCATATCGCCCGAGCACTCGAACCGTATCAAAGGGCTGCAGCGGCATGTCGCTCTGCCCGTTCAGCACCTGATGCAGGTCAAAGGGCAGCGTTTCGGCGTGGAGGTCGGGAGGCACTATGCGAACGACTTCGCCGCGAGAATCTGGCTCAGGCAGAAGATCCAACTGGCTGCGAAGCACATCGCTCAAACGCATGCCCCCGCGATACGCCACTCGGCCCGGACGAGCGACATGACCTGCAAGGTAGATGACCTGCTTGCTGTAGGGCAGCAGAGATCCCACGAAAATATGATCCCCGTCCTGCACGGCGAATGCCTCACGCGCGGCGTGATCCCCTGAGGGCGAAGAGGTGTGCGGAAGCGTGAGCGTAAGTCTGCCGGCCGCCGGATCAATCCGCTCCACGCGAATCTGATCCGCGGCAGCGGCGGGCAAAAGACCGCCCGCATCTTCGATGATTCCGTGGAGGGTGTGCTCCCCGGCAGCGAGCTCGTAGATTGCTGGCCGGCGCACCGATCCGCCGATCGCTACCTGCGGTCCGGCAGGAGGAACCATCAATGTGTCGCCGCTTTCAAAGCTTGCCGCAGCCGCGCGCACTCCATGCAGCAGGAAGTCGTAGAGATCGACCTCCTCCACCAGTTGAGTGCCACGCATATGGCGCACAATGCGGAGCGACCCCGATTCGCTAGGACCGCCCGCGACATAAAGAGCGGAAAGCGGCGTCGCCAGCGGGCTCAGCTCGTATCCGCCGGGCCGCACCACATCGCCTGCGATGTAAACGCGCACGGTGTGTAACCGGGACACAGTCACCGAAGAGTGCGCATCGCGGAATTGATGCAGCAGGACGGACTGCACCAGCGCTTCCACACGCCCGAGGGTCAGGCCGGCCACCTGCAGCGATCCCGCATCCGAGAGCAAGAGCGCGCCGTCACGGTTCACCACGCGGTTGAGGGTCTGCGAGGCTCCGCCCCAGATGTTGATGGTGAGCGCGTCTCCTGGGCGCACGACGTAATCGGGACCAAGCGGAATATCGAGCGGCGCGTCGGAAGCACCGCGGCCCATGGAGGAGGACGCGCGAGCGAAGAAGTCGGAACCGAACCGCCGCAACGGCGTGCTGTCCTCGGGGAGCTGGGAGTACAGGTCTCGCAGTGATTCGAGGTTGTACGGCGTCGCTGCATGCAGCACAGTGGGCTGATCGGTGGTGGTTCTGTCGCGACGCGAACGCGTGCGCAGTGCGGGTGAATGCTGATCCTGGTCGTGGGCGAGGGCGTACGAGTCGAGTTCCTTGCCATCTGCCTGGTCGAAGTCAGCAGACGAGCTGCTGTCCCCCGCGGCCGATGCCGGCTCGCCCATCGAACCCGCTGCGAGATCCTCAGTGCCGAGATAGCCTCGGGCGCGCAGATAGGTGGTCACCTGCGCGCGTACCGCCTGATTCTTGGCGATCAGCGAGTAAAGCTGCTCGTCGGTGAAGCTGTTTGCGTCTGTGGGTACGCCTTGCGCGGTCATCTGGTCGGCTATCGCAGACTTGACCTCCACGGTCAGACTCGGCTGGCCTTCCAGAATTCGCAGAATGCGGTCTGCCGGAAGGATCAGAGGAGGAGCGGTAAGTCCCAGTGCGTTCCCCTGTCCGTCTTGCATGAGCGGCGAGCCCGAGTCGCTGAGCGAGCCCGAAGAGGACAGGCCAGAGCGTATCGATCCGCCTGCGTCCGAGCTGCCCGACGGTTCATCCGGCGCAGTAACCTGCGACGCGGACGAGCCCCCCACGTTTATCTGCGCGGCAGGATCGATCGACTGAGCACCACCGGCGATTGCACACAGCAATACCACCACGCATCCAGCAGTCCGGCGTGCAGCAACTGCAAGCAGCGATGGTGGATTCCTATGCGGCATTTGCCCAAAAGCTCCTTTCGCTCCAACGTATGCGGCACAGGAAGCTTTGGTGTCATGGGTCGGTAAGGTGAATGTCACGGCTTTGTTGCAGTCTGCGAAGAGCCCGCACACAGCGCCTTCAGGTCTCGCGAAACCGCCCCGCCGTTGCTGCCAGGTGCGCTCCGCATGAGCAGCCTCCAGCGGCGCCGCTCGACCAGATACCGAATGCCCTCTCGCGTGTGATAGCGCAGGCGCAAAAAGATAAAGCGCGCCTGCCGTATCCCGCGGAGCAGTTGCTGTGGCACATCTTCATCCATCGGCGGGACGCCGATCGCCGGCGGCAGCCTGCGAGGGATCAGTTGGGAGCGGATCGCCGGATCGAAGGGGCCCTGCGGACTGCTCAGCGCGTCCTGCAGCAGCAGATACAGCTTTGTTCCTGGGAAGCCGGCGGTCGCAACTCTGGTTCCATACCGTCGCACCCACAGCCGCGCGGGCAGCGGGAGCCGGTCGGTGGTCCAGCTTCGCACGGAGTCCGGCAGGCAGCTCGGATCCATCTGCTGCGAAACGAATTCGAGCGCCAGCCCCAGGCCAAGCAACTTTCTTGGCTCTGCGGCGCAGGCCTCCTGCACATGAGACCAGAAGGCCGCGTCGTTATAGCGTGTCAGCAGGTGACGGTAGAGCTCTAGCATGTGCGAGCAGCGCATCTGATCCCGGCTAAGGTGCTTGAACAGGTGCAGCGCCTGCCCGGCGAAGAGTTCCGGCGCCGGGAGCACGGGGATGGATACATCTCCCAGAGAGAGCTGCGTGGATCGCGTGAGCAGCTCGCTCTCCTTCGGTTCCAGGTGGATCTCGACGGTCAGTTGTGGGGAGGGCTTATACAGATTTTCGAGAATCAGCGCGCCGGCATAGGGCGTCTTAAACTCACGGCTGCGGCCGCTGATTCCATGCAACCGATAGCCTCGCCCCTCAAGAACGTACTGGGCGCGCACTTCGTCTGCTGCGTGAACCAGGAAGTCCAGATCGAGTTGCGATCGCAACTCCATCCGCGGTACAGAATGAGGGCATAGCGAGAAGCCTTTGAGCAGGGCGAAGCGGACGTCGAATGCGGCAAAACCGCGTTGAATCGCCAGGCACTCCTGCATGAGAGCGGACGTGCGGGCGGCGTTGTCGCAAAGATTCTGCGCCAGTCGCTGATGAATTTGCGCGGGGAGGGCTGTAAGTAGATCGAGCTCTGTCAACCGGTCCAGCAGATACAGCGCCAGCCCGCTGATGTCGAGCCAATGCAGCAGGTGTTTCCACTCCCGGGCTGGCAAATCCAGAAGCGCGTCACAACTCCCCGGATTCTGCCGGCGGAAGATTGCCAGTACGGCGGCACGCACCTGCTCGCGGCGGCGCAACGGAAGAGCGGGAATCGAGAGAACTTCGCTTTCGGCTGTGTCGATCATCTCGGAAACGGAGTGCATGGCAGAGCGGTCTGCGCCACACACAGGCCGAGCATAGGCGAGACGCGGCCAGGCCGTGTCATACCGTCATCTCAGTCTTGTCAGCAGATTGTCGGTCGCCCGAGCAGACAATCTGCTGACAAAGGACAGACAGCGAAAGAACAACATCGGCTCGCTGAGAGCCTATGTTGGCGCAATGCAATGTTCCTTGCGCAGGTCGATGCGTCTCTTCGGTTCGGGCTTGAAAGCAGGTGCGATGGTCGCCAGCCTGGCCCTTGCATGCCATGCCGTGGCCCAGGACACGCCCGTGATTTCAGGGGGAGTTGGCTTCCTCACCAACACCAACCAGGCGGGCACGACGTTTTTGCCGATTGCGGAACCCCTGCTCGCCGCGCCGTTGGGCAGCCGGGTGTTGATCGAGAGCCGGGCAGCACTCATTGAAACCATCAAGCCGAAGACCGGACTGCCGCGGCGCTACAGTAATAGCTTTTTTGCCGGTCTCACCTATCTGCAAGGGGACGTCATCGTAGCGCCGCATCTGAACTTTGTCGCCGGCAGCTTTCTCATCCCGTTCGGGACCTATAACGAGCGGCTCTCTCCGGTCTGGATCAATCCCCTGCAGGATGGCCCACTCATCGCGAGTCTGGGCAGCATGGGAACCGGGACTGGTGTCGGGGCTCAGGTGCGCGGGTCCGCAGCAAGTTCGCCAAATTATTCGCTCACCTATGCGGCGTACTATTCCACGCGCAGCGGAAACCAGCAGTTCAACTCTGAGCGCTCCTTCGGCGGCCAATCGAGCCTTTACTTCAAACCGCAGCGGGTGGAGGTGGGCTTATCCTACGGCCGCCTGCTGCAGGGTACGCACGAGAACTTCTACGGCATGCACGTCTGGTTTGAGCCGAAGGATACGTCGTTTCGCCTTCGGTCCGAGTTTGCACGCGGTCATCATGCCCAGGGGTACTGGGTGCAGGCTGACTATCGAACAACCAGTTGGGGAGGCCAGGGAAGCTGGCGTCGGAACTTTGAACCCATCCTCCAATTCCAGCAGACCTGGCGGCGCGACAACACGTTCAGCGATGGCTTGCCACTGGTCAACACACAACGGCTGGATGCGGGGCTGAACTACAACCTGCCTCACAGCACACGGATCATGACGAGCTATTCTCGCCAGTTCTCCTCCACCGGCGACAGGAACATCTGGGAGACGGGGCTGACGTATCGCTTTCTCAGCCCCGCATGGAAAGGACGGAACAAGTAATTGATGAATCCATCCAAAGCACATCGCACCCACCGCGTCTGGCTCTACGGCGGCCTGCTTGCCGCTGCCGTCACGGCGTCGAGCGTGACCGTCCGGGCACAGCAGCCTACCCAACAGTCCACTTCGAAACCGACCGCACAGGCGAAGACCGGATCCACCAAGACGCCTCCCACAATGGCGGATGGAGCACGAGTCTACGGGGAGAACTGCTCCCGCTGCCACAACCCGCCCGAGGGATTCCCCCAGCACGTTTCCGGAACCATCGCTCGTCACATGCGGATGCGCGCATCCCTGAGCGAGCAGGATTGGGACGCGCTGCTGCGCTTCTTCAACCCGAAGTAGAGCTGCGCCCGTGCTCCAGGCACATGGTCCATTTCACGCGGCTTCAACCAGTGGAGCAGCCTCTGTATCCCGATTGATCCGCCGGAATACAACAGCAATCACGATGGCCGCAATCGAAAGTAGCGGAAGCACCACCCCATAGCCAAAGCGGGAAAGAAGAATTCCGGAGAGCGCGGTCGCCACTGCGCCGCTCACCCCATTGCCGAACATCGTCATAGCCGCGACCGTGCTTCGGTGGCTGTCCGGCGTTACGTGCATCAGCAGATCGTAGAGCACGGGAGAGCTCATCCACTGCGCAACCGAGAGCGCCAGGTAAAGCCAGATCGCCACGGATGCCGCATGCGTCAGTCCGAGCGCGAGCAGCGCGGCCGCTGCTGCCGCCTGAACCAGCGTGATGGCATTTTTCCTGCCCAGCGTAACGATCATTCGCGGCATTAGTAGAGTTGCCCCCAGTTGCAGGATCTGCGCGCACGAGAAGATCCAGGAGAGGCTTCGTAACGGAACCTGGAATTGCCGGGATAGGTACACGCTTGCAAAGGTGCCGGTGACAGCGAGGATCCCTGCCCACAGAGCCATGCACGGGATCAGGCCGGCAAGAAATTTGTCGAGCCGCCAGGTTTCCTTCCAGCCTGCCAGCTCCGGCGGCGCCCCCGGGGACACGACGTATTCCGGTGACGGAATCCGCAGCGGCAACAGCGCAGAGACTCCGAGTGCAGAGACACAGCAGGATGCGACAAGCAGCAACCTTTTGACATCTGCTGCCGAAAGCACCAGGCCCCCCGAAGCGATCCACCCAGGCAGCTCGCCGCATAGAAAGCCTCCCAGAGCGCTGGTTCCCACGCTGACGGCAAAGATCAGGCTGAACGCGGAACTGCGCGTGCTGGGCGTGGTAAGCCGCGCGACTGCCGGAAGGAAGCAGACGCCCCAGCTGCTCATCGCCAATCCCATGAGAAACGCCAGGGATATCTGCTGCGTTAGACCAGGGCACAGGGCACGTGCTATCCCCAGCAGCGGCGCGGCCGAGAAGCAGAGGAGCAGCAGTGGCCGAATGCCCCAGCGCCGCGTGAATTCGCCTGCTGGCAGCGTCCCCAGTAGCGAGCCCACCGTGAAGGCCGCATTTACGCTGCCGATCGCCCGCTCCATGTAGTGCAGATCGGCGAGGTAGAGATTGAAGAGGAAGAAGTAGAGGGCGAAGCCGGCGTCGAAGAAGAATGCAGCGGCGAAGAACTTCCAGAAGCTGCGGTCGAAGTGCCAGCGTGGCGCATTGGCTTGAGGAGCTATCTCTTCTACCGGCGGACTGAGACTCTCGACCATGCTCGCTACCCGCGATCCCAATCGACGAGCTGCTCCAGCAGGACAATCGCGTCATCCAGGTGC
>Ga0207667_10004037_pt1 | contig 18034 bp, 14 predicted proteins | sample KBSCornC52_FD_184301 | JGI IMG/M metagenome (GOLD analysis project Ga0207667, IMG submission 184301) | Corn rhizosphere microbial communities from Kellogg Biological Station, Michigan, USA - KBS Corn C5-2 (SPAdes) (version 2) | ecosystem: Host-associated > Plants > Roots > Rhizosphere > Soil ...
CGAGACGAGACGACACCTGGGAGGAATGGCAAAAGGGAGGCTCGAATGACGGAACTCAACCGCTGGTCGCCGCAGGCGCTTGGCTTCCTCAGGATCGTCGCCGCGCTCCTGTTCATGGAGCATGGGTTGATGAAGCTGCTCGACTTCCCCGCCCCGCAGCCGGGCGTCCCGGATCCGCTGCCGATGATATTGATCATCGCCGGTGTGATCGAGGTGATCGGCGGGGCGCTGATCGCGGTGGGCCTCGGCACCCGCATCGCCGCCTTCATCTCCAGCGGTGAGATGGCCGCAGCCTATTTCATGTATCACTTTCCGCACAGCTTCTGGCCTGGGCTCAACGAGGGCGACGCTGCGATCCTGTTCAACTTGATTTTCTTCTATCTGGTGTTCGCCGGGCCAGGCGCTTGGAGCGTCGAGGGACTGCTCAACCGTCCCGTACCGGCGGATTGACCAAGCGGGGGTGATCGGGAGGGGGCGCGATGGATCTGATCTGCTATCTTCACGCCAGTTGGGCGCCCTATGTGCGGCCGGCGCCGGCGACACGCGGCTGGATGGACCGCAGTCCGGAATCCTTTGCCTATCGCTGCCTGCCGCTCAACATCGCCAATGCCCATGGCTGGGAGATCCTCAACCCCTTCGGCATCACCGCGGTGTGGAACGGAGGTCCCAATCCCTCGGACGTGACCGTCACGCCCGACACCGGCGCGGCGGCCGACCGGGTGCCGGTCGCGCTGTTCGGCCAGGGCGTGCTCACTTTCCACGTCGAAGGGATCTTCCGCACGCCGCCGGGCTGGAACCTGTGGGTCGGCGGGTCGCCCAATCGCGCGAAGGACGCGATCGCGCCATTGGGCGGGATCATCGAAACCGACTGGTCGCCGTTCAGCTTTACGATGAACTGGCGCTTCACCCGTCCCGACACGCCGATCCGGTTCGAGGCGATGGAGCCATTCTGCTTCATCTTCCCGATCGAGCGCGGGGCGATCGAACGGTTCGCCCCACGCTTCGAGCATCTCGATGAGGATCCGGCGACACGCGAACGATTCCTTGCCTGGAGCAAGGCGCGCGACGGCTTCCATGAAACGCTGCGTGCGGACGCGCCGGAGAAAACCTCCGGCCATTGGCAGAAGCATTATTACCGCGGCACCGATCTCAGCGGCGCGGCGCTAATCGACGATCACATGACCAAGCTGCGCCTGCCTGCGTTCGACAAGAGCCGAGCGCCCGAGGTTCCCGACACGCCGCCCGGAACGCAACCCGAGGACGATCCGCCGCCGCGGTTCGATCGCGCGGCCGAGCTGCGAACCGGCGATGATGCCGAGATCGCGCGGCTGCGGCTCGCGCTCGCCAAACGCGAATGGCTGCTCGATCTGCTCGAACGGCAACGCGCTCTGACGCCGGCGACGTTGGGCATCGAGCGGCGCGCCGACCTATCTGCCGAAGAGTTTCTCGAACGCTATTATTCGACCAACCGGCCGGTGATCCTGACCGGCAAGATGCAGGGCTGGCCGGCGCTCGATGCGTGGAACCCGGCCTATCTCAAGGCCAAGCTCGGCGATCGCGAGATCGAGCTGCAGGGCGGCCGCACGAACGATCCGCAATTCGAGATGCGCAAGGACGACCATCGCACGCGCGCGACGTTCGGCGAGTTCATCGACCGGATCGGCGCGAAGGCAGGAAACGACGCGTATATCACCGCCTATAATTCGGTGCACAACGACGCGGCCCTGGCACCGTTGTACGAGGACCTCGGCACGCTCGACGAATTCCTGCTGCGCCCGGCAACAGGTCCGTTCGGAATGTTCTGGATTGGGCCGGCCGGCACCTTCACCTCGCTGCACCACGATCTGACGAACAATTTCATCGCGCAGATCACCGGTCGCAAGCACATCAAATTGCTGCCGCCATCCGAGACCGGCAAGCTCTACAACGTCAAGCATGTGTTCAGCGAGGTTCCCGATCTGGACGATCCGAATCTGAACGTCGATCGTTACGAGGATCTCACCCGCGTGCGGATCTACGACCTGACGCTGAAGCCGGGCGAAATCCTATTCATCCCGGTCGGCTGGTGGCACCAGGTCCGCTCGCTCGATTTCAGCGTGACGATTACCTACACCAGCTTCATCTGGGATAACGACGGCTACCGCGATTACCCCGTCGGCTAGAACGTCGACCCCGCACAAGCAGCAACTGGGCACAGCAAAAAGGGTGGTGGAGGAACAGGGGACCTCCACCACCCAGCAGCACCGTCGAGGAGGGCCCGAATCCTCCTCGAGATGTTTTCTTACGGCGTGGCCGAACCGGCGCCGGAGCCAGGACCGAAGGTGATTTCCACCCGGCGGTTCTGCGGCTCGCGCACGCCATCGGCCGTATCGACCAAAGGCTTGCTCTCGCCAAAGGCTTCGGTGGTCATCGCCGAGTCCGGCACGCCCTTGCCAGCCATATAGCCCTTCACCGCATCGGCACGACGCTGTGACAGGCCCTGGTTGTACTGGTCGCTGCCCGACTTGTCGGTGTGACCGGCCAGCATGATCTGGGCGCTGCCGGTCTGCGCATAGGCAGCCGCGGCATTGTCGAGGATCGCAGCCGCTTCGGCCGTGATATCCGACTTGTCCCAGTCAAAGAACACGATGAACGGTCCGGGCGCCACGACCGGCGGCGGCGGTGCTTCCGGCGGCGGGGGCGGTGGCGGCGGTGGGGGCGGCGGCGGCGGTGGCGGCGGTGGCGCAGCACCGAACCGTTTGATCAGACCAATACGGAGGGTCATGATCTTCGCGCCGATATTCGAGTATCGCTGGTTCGGGACCCAGGTGTATTTCTTGGCGCCCCAATAGTCGATCAGACCTTCGGCGCGCAGCGACCAGTTGTTGCCGAACTTCTTTTCGACACCACCGCCATAGCTGTAGCCGAGGCGAACATCCTTTTGTCGCCAGGTGAACAGGGCGGTTTGCGAGATCTGACCGGTGTGGGTCGCATCGAAATGCGCCCAGGCCGCGCCGCCGGTGGCGAAGATCAGCCAGCCGCTGAGATCAATGCCGACCCTGCCGAGCAGATGGGCAGACCAGTCGACCTTCATCGTATCATGGATGCGCGGATCGGCCGGATTCTTGCTGAACGTGACCCTCTTCTTGCCGAGATACTCCCAATCGCCGGACGCGCCGATGACGAACTTGCCGGTCTGATAGTCGTAACCCATGATGCCGCCGACATGCGGCTGCGTCATCGTCTTGGCGCTGCCAAGATTGAGGCCGACCGGCGTTGGTGTCGGAGTGGGGGTCGGCGTCGGAGTCGGCGTCGGAGTGGGCGTCGGTGTCGGTGTCGGTGTCGGCGTTGGTGTCGGCGCCGGGGTAGGTGTCGGCGTTGGCGTCGGCGTCGGTGGGAAATAATAACCGGTATAGCTACCGTCCGCCTTGGTGCGGTTGCCGCCGACGACCACACCCAGATAGGGTCCGGTCCAACTGTCTGATGGATCCTGTGCCTGGGCTGGGTGTGATGCGAGCGCGGTTGATGCTGTTGCAATCGCCACAGCGGCGACACGTCTGCGGGCCATGTCGAGACCTCCCCTAGTTCCGGTCCCGCCCGTAGGTGCCGCGCGGATGAACCGCGGTTCAATCGATTGTGATTTTATTTTCGGCTGATCGCGGCCGATGTTCAGAAGATGAAGGTCGCGCCCGCCACCAGCGCATTCTTGCTGTGCAAATGATGGTCATAATAGGTCTTGCCCGGCCCGCCGCCGGTCCATTCGACGAGGATGTCGAAGGCGCCGAGCCGCACCGCGCCGCCAAGCCGGTAATCATAATGGGTCCGCCCGGTCGTCCCGAGGGTGGGGCCGCCGACCTGTTGCATGACCCCGACATGGCCGGTCAGCCGCCATTTGTCGGTCAGCGGGAGGGCGCCGTCGATATCGCCGTAAAGCGTGGGATAGTCGTGCAGGCCAAAATATTTCGGCGAATAATGAAGATGCGCCGAGAGCCGCTTGGCGACGATGCCGACGTAATACTCCTGATAGTGGGCGGTGCGCAGGCCGTTGTAATATTTGCTATAATCGGAATTGGTCAGCCCGATGTCGAGCGACAGATCCGGGCGGATCTGCTTGGTGAAGCCAAAATTCTCCTCGACCGCGAGCAGTTTAGGTCCCTCATGCCGGGCGAGCACGCCGCGCACGATGAGATCGACATAGAAGCCGCTGGGATGATCATAGGACAGATCCAGCGCCATCGTCGGCCGGCCTTGGCTGACCGCATGACCGCGTAGGCGGTCCTCCGAACGGATCGACAGGCTGCCGCTGAACTGGGCAGCCGCCGGCGTCGCCCAGCCGAGCGCTACCGCCAGCACCAGGGGTCCCGCGGTGAGCCCCCAATGCTTCGGGCTAATGCCGCCTGTCGGCAACGACCGCGGGTGATGCGCAGGCGCAGTCACAGGGACCGAAGGCGCGTACGAGCGTCGCGCAAGCGTCGATCGATCCGCCACCGGGTCGGTCGGAGACGATCGCCGCCGCCGGGCCCGGCCAAGCCGCGCGCTGGCGCAGCAAGGCAACCAGCCCGCTCACATGGGCGGCCGAGAATGAGCTGCCGTTGACAAGGTACCATCGCCCCCCCGGCTGGGTCGTCGGTATGTCGCGCCCGGGCGCATTGTAAATGCCGCCGGCCGAAGCCGCCAGCGGCCCGTCGCTGACCGCGACCACACCGCGCACGCTGGCGGGAAAACCGCCGCCGGGAAGGTCGCGGTCATAGGCCGCGACGATCACCATCCGGCGCGCCAGGCCGATATCCAGCAGCCGGTTCAGCAGCGGATCGGACGGGCCGCTCAGGCTGAGGTTGATCACCTGGGCATTGTGCTCGATCGCATAATAGAGCGCCTTGGCCAGGCTCAGGCTGTTGCAGATCGTTCCTGACGGCGCTGCGCCGGGGGCCTGCCAGCAGGCGCGCAGCGCCAGCAGCCGCGCCTGCGGGGCGACCCCGGCGATGCCGACGCCATTGTCCGCCTTCGCAGCGATGATGCCGGCAACGCCGGTGCCATGGGTTTCGGCGCTGTCCGGATGCGCCGGCACGAAATCCTCGGCCGCGACGACCTGGCCGAGGAGATCGGGATGACGGCTGTCGACCTTGCTGTCGATCACCGCGACGCGAACTCCGCGACCGGTGGCGATCTGGTGAAGGTCGTTCAGCCGCCATTGGCGCAAGGCCGGCTGCGTCGGCAGCAGCGGATCGGCCGCGCCGGTATAGCCCTGGGCGCGGAACTGGTTCATCGGCTGCGAGAAGGCGACGCCGGCGTCGCGCGATACCTCGGCTGCGGCCGCTTCGGCGGTATCGCCCGGCGCCACCGCCATGATGAAGCAATCGAGCCCGAGCAGCGGCATCGGCCATTGGTCGACCAGCGTCAGATTATGGGTCCGCGCCACCCGCTTCGCCAGCCGCTCCCGGGCGCCGCGCAACTGATCGGCGCCATAGCCGCCAGCGTAGTTCGATCCCGGGCGATAACGCTGCGGCGCAAGCCGCAACAGCACCAGGATCTGCGGCCGCGCGACAGCCTCGTCCGCGACCGGCTGCGACCGCGCCGGCGTCAGGCAGAGCGGCAGCAGCAGGGCTGCGAGAAAGGCGAGTGCGCCGACCTTGCAGGCGCGCCAGGTCACGATGGCGGCGCCCGATCGATCGGCTGGGCGAGGACGATCTCGCGCTGCGTGCGCAGCCGGGCGAGCACAGATGACCGCTGCGCCGGCGCAACCTGCAGGACATAGGCATCGGCCGGCGTCGGGCCGTCGACCAGCCGGGCGCCGGTGAGCGTCAGGATCCGCCGCAAATCCTGCTCGCGCGTATCCGGGCGGAAGATGACGATGACATTGCCGGCCGCCACCGGCTGCGGCGCGCTGAGCGCCTGATACACCGCCGGACGACTGAGATAGGGCACGACGGCGAAGGCGGCGGCGACGATCGCGGCCTGACCTGCCAGCGCCCAGCCAAGGCTGATCGGCCGGGTCACGGTCTGCCACAGACCGGCCAGCGGTGCCCAGATCGGCCGGCGCGGCGATGCCTCCACGACTGGCGGCCGCACCGGCAGATCGGCCCAGTCGTCCGCCGCCGGCTGCGGCAGCGCTTCGACCTCGGCCATCAACGTCGCTTCAAATTGCAGATCCGCGCGGCATTCGGCGCATTCCGCCAGATGTCCGTCGACCAGGGCGAAGTCGGTGGCATCGAGCTCGCCCGAGACAAACCAGGGCAAGAGGCGCTGCGCCTCGTCGTGTCGACTGCCGTGGAGGGGAATAATCCTCGCCATGATCCTACCCTATATCCAATCCGCCAGCTCGCCCGAGAGAATTCGCTTGAGATGGCGCCTCGCGTGAAACATCCGGGTCTTCACCGTGTCGTTGGGGCAGTCCATGATCTCCGCAATCTCACGATAGCCCAGGTGGTGGAAATAAGTGAGGTTCACCACCGCGCGGTGATCCGGCGAAAGCTCGTCGAGCGCCTTCAGCAGAACCTGATGCACCTTCTGCCGGCCGAGCTCCCGCTCGGGATCGTCGTCGCTGCTCGCCTGCCGGTCCCGCGGTGGATCCTCGACCGGGTCGTCGCGCCGTCGCAGCGCCTTGAGGCCCTTGCGATAGGCGATGCCGAAGATCCAGGTGGAGAGCTTGCTGGCACCGCTGAAGCTGTCGGGCCGGTTCCACACGACGAGCATCGTGTCGTTGACCACCTCCTCGACCATTTGCGGCCGATGGACGAAGCTGGTCAGGAAGCGCACCAGGCGCGGTTGGTAAATCCGATACAACTCCTCGAACGCATGCACGTCGCGGACGCGCACGAGCCCCATCAAACGATCTTCCTCGCGTAGACCTGACGGCGAGGCCGCCCGGTGTCGACCGCCGGCCGTGCCGTAACCCATCAACATCTCCTCGCTCGGTTAGTACCGCCGGAGGCCGAGCCGGTTCAATGCAATTGGTGAACCGCGATTTACCCCTGATCGGGGAAGTGCGGGATGATCTCCTCGCTCAGCCAGGCGAGATTGTCGAGATAGTCGGCGCGGCTCGGGCAAGGCAGGCTCAGATTGAGGCAGGTCAGGCCGAGACGCTCCATCCCGGCGACCGCGTCGCGGTATTGGGCCACCTCTGTCCGATCGATCACCTTCGGCAGCAGCGGCGTCGAGGCGGCGAATTCGAACGGGCCGGTCCGGCCCAGCGCGTCACGCAGCTCCCTCACCCGCGCCATCTTTGCCGAGAGCTCGTCGAGCGTGCCGGCGTTGGCGCCCGAGATGACGCGGTTGGACTCGATCGCCGGGAAATAGACCGGCACCCAGGCGTCGCCCCACCGCGCCGCTCGCTCGGCCGCCTTATCGCTGCCGCCGCCGACCCAGATCGGCGGCGCCGGCGACGGCACCGGCCGCGATTCATTTTCGGCGGCGTTGAAGTACCGGCCCTGCTTGACGACCGGCCCGCCGGCCCAGGCGAGGCGGATCACCTCGAGCGCTTCGTCGCTGCGTGCGCCGCGCTCTTCATGCGGTATGCCGAGCGCGTCGAACTCGACCTTCTGGTAGCCGGCAGCGACCCCGAGAATGAAGCGACCGCCCGACAGCACCTGCAGCGTGGCAGCCGATTTTGCGGTGATGAAGGGGCTGCGATAGGGCAGCACGACGATGTTGGTCAGCAGTCTGATCCGGTCGGTCAACGCGGCAATGAAGGCGAGCCCGGCGAACGGATCGAGCGCATCATGCCCGCCGGCGGTGTTGTGCAGCCAATGCGCCGACGGCGCCGGATGATCGGTCAGATAGCAGGCATAGGCGCGGGACTTGTCGAGCGCGGCGGCGATCTCGCGCACCGCCTCCAGGGTCTGGAACTCGCCGGCCGGCGCAAGGTGATCGATCGGCAGGCTCACCGAAAACTTCATCGCTTCCTCTCCGATGCTTTGCTCAATGCGGTTGCGGCGAGGCTAGCCGCGTTGCGCCTCGATCCGCGCGCGCAGCTCATCGGGCGAGAGCGCGCCGGGCGGCTTGCGCTGCTCCGTCAGCTCGCGGACGACGCGCTGAAAAGTGATGTTGATCGGTGTCGGCACGCCATGGGCACGACCGAGCCGGGCGATCTCGCCGCTGAGATAATCGACCTCGGTGGCCGGCGTGCCGCGCGCCAGGCTCTGCGCGGTCGATCCGCCGAAGAAGGACTGGTCGTCGATCTTCCTGATCTCGAGCTTCGCCGCTCGCGCCGCGGACTCCTCCTGCGAGGCATAATCGAGGCCCGCCGCGCGGTAGCAGTCTTCGGCTTCCTGCCGCGCGTCCATCATGACGTCGCGCAGCTCCGCCGTCGCCGCGCAGGCGGCGCCGAGCGCATTGCCGGTATTGGCGATCAGCTTGCCGCGCTTCCAGCGCATGATGTCCGGCTGGACGACGGACTCGAAACCGGCGCTGCGCAGATCGCCGGCGATCGCCTCGGCGCGATCATCGCCGCCCGCCGGATAGCAGCCGATGTCGAAAATGCCGAACGCCGGGCCATTGAAGCAATCGACCTCGCCCGGCCGCAGCATCACGGCGAAAACATAGTCGTGAATGCCGTAGACATTGTCGAACAGACGCAGCGCCATGCGCTCGCTTTCGATGCCGTTGAGCGCGCAGGCGACGGCGATACCGGGCGGTGCGACCGAGGCCAGCTCGTCGAGCGCAGCGGCGCAATCCTGGGTTTTCATCGCCAGTATGACGACATCTTCGGGCGCGAGGCTGAGCTCGGAAATACGGCCGACAACTGGGACCGGGACGATGTCCTCGCTGTCGGAAGTGCGCAGGCGCAGACCCTTTTCGGCGAGCGCCTGGCGATTGGCGCCGCGAGCGATCAGCGTGACGTCATGGCCGGCGCGAAACAGCCGGGCGCCGATCAGCCCGCCGACCGCGCCGGCGCCGAAGATGATGTAGCGGCTCAATCTAGGTCCCTCTCGCCGAACCGGCCCGGACTCGGGCCGGGCGCGAGACTAGACTCTTTGCGGTCGGCGACGCCAGCGCTTGTCAGCTCCCCTGGGACGCCCAGCCTTCCTGGATTGGCACCCAGTGGATGAAGTGCATGTCGCGGACGACGAAGCGCCAACGGCCATTCTCGCGCCGCATCTGATCGAGATAATAGCCCGAGCCGATCATGCTCTTGCCATTCTCGGTCATGCGCAGCTCATTCGAGCAGATGCCGCTGGCGTTGTCGCCATGCACCTCGACGAGATGATTGTGGATCATCGGCAGCGGCCGGATCGGGCTGCTGGCGGTATTGGCAAAGCTCTTGTCGAGCGCCGCCCGGCCGCGCGTCTCGGTCCGCGGACGGCCAGGGTAGTTGAGGATGAAAGCGCCGTCGTCGGTGAACAGATCGGCAATCGACACGCCATGGGCGACGCGATGGGCGTAGATCGCGGTGAGCTCGCGGAGCTCCTCGCGGTCGATCAGCTCCTGCATGCGCTGCGCCGAGGTCTTCTTGAGAAAGCTGTCGCGCCGGCCTTCGTAGAGTTGCCGCCCGTCGGCGGCCATTCCCGGCGCCGCGGGTGCGGTTGCCCCTGCGCCACCCGCGGCGCCGGCGGCGGCTGGGGCCATCATCATCCCCATCAGCAGCGGCCGCCGCCCCGTCACCATGTCGAATACCGAGCGACTTTCGTCCGAGCCCTCCATTACGCCGTCTCCATCTCCACCGGAGTGTCGATATTCGCCGGCGAGACAAATATCGGCAACACCCGGATCGCGACTACTCGGTCTAGAATTTGACGCCGAGCTGTATGCCTGCTGCGCGTGGCGCGGTGAGCTTGTAATCGCCGCCGTTGCCGCTCGCGCGCGCCAGGAACAGATAGCGCTCGTTGGTCAGATTATCGATGAAACCGGTGATCGTGTAATGGTCGCTCGGATCAGTCCAGGAGATGCGGCCGTTGACGAGAATATAGCCGTTCTCCTCGAACAGGCCCTTTTTCTTGTGGCTGGTGCCGACGTTGCAATAGGAGGCGCCAATTATCTCGCCCGGCCCCTGCCCGGCCACCGGGACGAGGGCCGCGGTGTGGAAGGCACATTGATAGGACGCGTTGGTCGGCGCGTAACGGCTCGAGAAGCTGGCGGTCATCGAGGCCATCAGCTTCCCGCCGAACAGCGGCATCGTATAGTCGCCAGTGATGCTCCCGCTGAAATCGGGCGCGCGAATGACGCGGCGGCCGGTCCAGTCCCCGATGACGGAGGTGAATCTGTTATTCGTACCGACGGTCAGGTTCGACGCGCCCTTGAAATCGGTATAGCGGGCGTGGAGATATTCGAAGTTTGCCCGGAGATTGAAGCGATCGCCCGGGAACCTGTAAGAGACGTCCGCATCGAGGCCATAGGCTTTGGAGCCGCCTGCATTCACCAGGATCGTCTGGACCACGGTCGTCGTTGCGTCGAACGAATTGATCTGGTTGTTCTTGAGTGTGTAATAGAACACCGACGCCTCAGCCCGCAGGCGACCGCGCGCGGTCTTGAAGCCGGCCTCATAGCTCCATGCGGTCTCGGGCTTCAGAACGTTGAACGGAACCGCGAGGTTGATCGCCGAGGCCTTGAAGCCTTTGGTGACCGAGCCCCAGATATTCGTGCCCTGGCTCAGATTGTACCGCACCACGACGCGCGGGGTGACGATGTTCTTCTTGAGCTTCCTCGCTCCCGTGGTGCAGAGCGGATCCAGATTGGCATTGAATCCTGTTGGCGCCACGATCCCCGGAATTAAGACCCCATCCCTGTAGCAGGATTGAAAATCTGACGGCCGGACGGTCCCGTCGCCGTTGACCTTATAGGCAAAGGCCTTGCGCTGATCGTGCGCATAGCGGGCACCAGCCGTGATGAACAGCTTGTCATTGAAGTTATAGGTGGCGTCGAGATAGGCCGCCCACGCCTTGGTATTGTAGATGCCATATTGCGATTGCGGACCGTGGACGCCGGCGGCGTCGTTCAGGCTGTTATTATTGTTCGCCTTGTCGTCGTACCAGAAGAAGCCGGAGAGGACATCGAGGTTGCCGAACCTTCCACTATAGTCCAGCTGTGCGACCCACGTCCGGCGATGATTGATCGCGAGGTTGTTTCCGCCGCCCGCGACGGTCCCGAACCGGCGCTGTGAGGAGGCATCGGCCGGCGTCCCGTCGAAATCGTAGAGCTGGAAGTCCGCCTGCTTGCGATAGGCGAGACGCCCGGTCAGCGTATGGTGGTCGGCGATCCTCCATTCGACGATCGCATTGCCCTCGTCCATCTTCGTGATGCCGTCTGGCCGGAAATTGATCGAGGTTTTGTCGTTCGCGTGGGTGACCGGATAGCCATTGGCGGTCGCGGCGGTGAACGACGGGAATGTATTGTGCGTGAAATTGAACGTCCGCGGTTCGTTGATGTAAGAATGGACGTAGCCAAGCGTGACCTTGAGGTCGTCGATCGGCTCCAGCACCAGCTTTGGCCGGACGTACCAGTTGACGAAATGGTCCATATTATTGCCGTGGCGCCTGCCGCATTGCAGATTACACCAATTGGATGGCTTAGGCTTGAACCCATATTTCGCCTCGAGCGCCGGATTTGAATAGGTCCAGGTCACGTTGTCGATCGGGACGTTCGGCGCGAAGTGATTGATGTCCTTCACATAGCCGTCCATCTGGCGCCAGTAGCCGGTGAAGCTGAATTTGATGCCATTGGTGATCGGACCGCCAATGAAGACGCTGGCCGACTTGTCGTTGAACCGCGGCTTCCATTTCACATTGGCTTCGGCCTGAAATTTGTTTGTCGGCGATTTCGTCGTGATCAGGATCGCGCCGCCCGTCGCATTGCGGCCGTAGAGCGTGCCTTGCGGGCCCTTCAGAATCTGGATGTCCTGAACGCCCGCGAGATCCATGTTGGTCGCCAGCTGGTCGGGATTGTAGAAGCCATCGACGTAGAGCGAGACGTTGGTTTCCTGCGCCAGCTGGGCGACGACCGTCGAGACGCCGCGGATCGACGGCTGCGAGTAGATGCCGAAGTTCGAAATCTGAACGCCCGGCGCGACGACCGCGAGATCGTGAATGTTGTTAACGCCCGACTGCTCCAGCATGGGACCTGACACCGCCAGGACCGTCGCCGCCACATTCTCGAGCCGTTCCGCCCGGCGCGTCGCGGTGACGATGATGTCGCGATCGCCGACCGCGAGCGACCCCTCAACCGGCGCGGGGGGTGGCGCCGCAGCCGGCGCCCCGCCGACGGGCTGCGCCCAGGCCGAGGCCGCGGCAACGAGATAAGTGGCGGTCAGCGCAGCGCTTGCCAACAGCTGCTTCTTCGAGCTTCGCATTTCAGAGTCCCCCCTTTTTGGGACATATGTCCTATTGGTAGGGACGATCGGGACGCACAGAACCGCCACCGTGCGATAGAATATTTCTTATTCGCACATCGGTACGGTCGCGGACTTGACGTTTCTTATTGGGGTAGCGCTCGGCGCGTCATCCTGTTGGCGACCATTACAAGATACGTTGTATCTCAACAGAAGAGGACCAACCTAATATTGGTCGTCCGACGCTGCTCCAAGGTCTAGAGTTTGACGCCCAGGCGAACGCCGACGGTTCGCGGCTCGGTGAAATAATTGTCGGTTCCATAGAACAAGCCGCGCGACAGATATTTGTAGCGGGTATCGGTGATGTTGTGGCCGAACACTGCCAGTGTGTAGCGCCGCGTCGGATCGGTCCAGGCAAGCTGCCCGTTGAGCAGGAGATAGCCGTTTTCCTCGAACCGGCCGCGACGCTTGTGGCTCACGCTCCGGCTGCAATAGCCGAGCGTCCCGTCGACATAAGGGATGTCCTGGCCATTGGCGGCGCGGCTAACCCGATCGCACCGAAAGGATGCGTTGGTCGGCGCATAGCGGCTCGAGAAGCTCAGCGTGCTCGACAGCACGAGTTCGCCGTTGAGCAGCGGCATGGTGTAGTCGGCGCTCAAGCTGCCGCTGAAATCCGGTGCCCGCACCAGCCGGCGACCGCTCCAGTCGGCGCTTACGGTGGTGTTGATGCCGTTGACGACGGTCGTGTTGCTCGCGTTGGGCAGGTCGGTGTAGCGCGCATGCAGCCATTCGAAGCCGAGCCGCAGATTCAGCGGCACCTCCGGAAAACGGTAGGACAGGTTCGCATCGAGGCCGTAAACCCGCGAGCCGCCTGCGTTCAGGATCAGCACGGCTGAGCCCGCTACATTGGCGTTGAACGCCGAAAGCTGGTTGTTCTTGTAGTCGTAGAAGAAGGCAGCGAGCTCGCCGCGAAACCCGCCGCGGACCGTCTTGATACCTAGCTCATAGGCGGTGACGGTTTCAGGCTTCAGCGTATTGAACGGCGCGGTGCCGTTGATCGCCGCCGCCTTGAAGCCGCGGGTGACCGAACCATAGACGTTGGTACCGTCGGCGATGGCATAGCGGACAACAAGCCGCGGCGTGAAGGCACTCTTCTTGACCCCGATCCGGCCGCTGTCGCAGCGCCTGGCGCCATTGACCACCGGGTTCAAAACCCCGTCGGTGTAGCAAGATGAAAACTCCAGCTCCGAAAAGCTTCCATCGCTGTTGTATCGCGTCGCCACCAGCGATCGGCGGTCATGGGCGAAGCGGCCACCGACGGTGATGAACAGCTTGTCGCCGATAGCATAGGTTGCGTCGAGATAGGCCGCCCAGGCACGCGTATTGTAGGAAATATATTGGGCCTGTGGCCCGGCGGCGGCCCCAGTGTCGAGGAAGCCGTCTCTATTGGCGGCATTGTCATGGTAGTAGAACAGCCCGGCGAGCAGCGAGAGCGGGCCGAAGACGCCGCTGTAATCGAGACCCTGCGTCCAGGTCCGCCGCCTGTTGTATTGCGCACTGGTGTAGGCCGACGCTGCCGGCATGTTGACGACGCCTGGATCGGCCGGCGTGCCGTCGAGATCGTAGAGCTGGAAATCGGCCTGGCGGCGATAGGCCGTGCGCGAGGTCAGCGTGCCGAGATCGCCGAGCTTCCATTCGGCGATCGCGTTGAACTCGTCGGTGCGGGTGATGCCGGTCGGGCGGAAGTTGAGCGACGTCGCATCGCGTCCGGTTGCGACCGGATAGCCGTTATAGGCGGGTGCGGTGTTCGGCAGGTCGCTGTCGTGCTTGAAGGCGAAGGTGCGCGGCTCGTTGATGAGCATGTGAACATAGCCGAGGGTGACCTTCAGCCGGTCCGACAGCTCCAGCTCGAGCTTCGGACGCACCGACCAGTTCTCATAGGGCGTCGCGTTGTGGCCCGACCGCCGCTTCGAAAGAAGGCTGGCCCAGTTCAACGTGCGGCGATGATGCGGGAAGCTGTAGGTCGTGTCGTCGAACACGACATTCGGCGCAAAGCCGTTGATGTCCTTCTTGTAGCCGTCGCTCGCGCGGTAATATCCCGCGATGCTGAACCTGATCCGCTCGGACAGCGGACCGGACAGGAACAGGCTCAGCGAGCGATCCTGAAAGCGCGGCGCGTAGCTGAGATAGCCATCGGCGGTGAACTTCTTGGTCGGTGAGCGGGTGGTGATCAGGATCGCGCCACCGGTCGCGTTGCGGCCGTAGAGCGTTCCCTGCGGCCCTTTCAGAATCTGAATGTCCTGGATGCTGGCGAAGTCCTGGTTGGTCGACAGCTGGTCGGCATTGTAGAAGCCGTCGACATAGACCGCGACATTGGTCTCCTGCGCGACCTGAGCGAAAGTCGTCGAGATGCCGCGAATGGCCGGCTGCGAATAAATCCCGAAATTTGAGATTTGCACGCCGGGCGCGACCATCGCGAGATCGTGGAAGTTCGTCACCCCCGCGACCTGGAGATCCGGGCCGCCGAGCATGACGATCGACGCCGGCGCATTCTCCAGCCGTTCGGCCCGACGCTGCGCGGTGACGATGATATCCCTGGCGAGAGGGGTCGGCAGCGGTGGCGCGGCGATCGCCTCGACCGGCTCTGGCGCGCCCTCCCCTTGCGGGCCAACGCTTGGCGCGCGCGCCGGCGCCGCAACCACCGCCGATCCACCTGGGCGCTCCTCCGGCAAGGCCGCGGCGGCGCGGCGCTCACCCAGGGTTATGACGCCGTTGCGCTGCCGCACGATGCGCAGGCCGGTATCGTCGAGCAGCTGCCGCAGGACGGTCTTCGACGGCAAATCGCCCTTGATCGGCCGGCTCTGGCGTGACGCGGCCGCGCGATACGGGAACAGGATGTTGAGCCCCGATTGCGCGGCAAAGGCATTGAGCGCGCTCGCGCCATCCTGGCTCGGGATGTCGAAGGGTCGGCCGGCATCGCGCGCCACGGCGGGGCCGGCCACGACGGCCAGCCAGATCGCCGCCGCCGCTCCGCGGGCGACCAGCCTCTCCCCGGATCTGGTCCTTTGCATCATCCCCCTGCAAGGACTGATTGTTATCCTTGAAAGCTATATGAGAGCGTGACTGAATCCGCCATCCCTGCCCCGCCTAACCGCACCCGGCTGGCAGAGAGAGAGGGCTGCAGGACGGAGTCGCCGGCCAGTCGCGGTCGTAATCAGTCGAAATCACGCAAATGCGTATATTTCGCGGATCGCAGCAGGGCTTGGCCGAGACCTGCCGATCGCTGAATCCCGCCGGCTCAGAATTGCAACGAACGCGGGGCATTACCGCCCGATTGCTGCCGCTTCGACCGTCTTGTCGGCCCCACGGCAATCGACTTGTCGACAATCCCGAGGCTTTGTTGACAAGCCCAATGGCGCATGATGATCTTCGACCTGCAAAAAAGAAGATTTGTGCGGGGAGGGGGAGCCAATGTGATGGACGATTACGTCGAGCGCATTGCCTGGCTCCAGTCGCAGATACTGCCGCATCAAGGGGTCGTGCGACGTTATTTCGAAGCCCATGCGCCGGCGCAATTGGACGTCGACGACATATTGGCCGAAGCGCTCGTGCGTTGCTACACAAGTAACAATTGGCGGGAAATCGAGGACGGCCGGCGATTTTTGTTCGCCGTCGCCCGAAATTACGTGCTCGACGAGGTTCGGCGCAGCAAGGTGGTCCAGTTCGAGGACCTTGCAAGTCTCCAGCTGGACGTCCCTGACGACGGCCCCCTGCCCGATCGCATCGCCAGCGGGCGCGAGGATCTGCGTCTTCTCGCCGCGGCGATCGAGCAACTACCCCGCCGCTGTCGCGAAGTCTTCACGCTCAGGCGAATACATAATCTTTCGCCGAGAGATATAGCGGTTCAACTGGGCTTATCCGTCTCAACAGTTGAAAAGCACCTTGCGCGCGCCTTGCTTTTGTTGACGCGAGCGGCGAGACGGATGAACTTTCACGGGCCGGAGTCTGCCGACGACCATGCGACGAAGCAGGGACGTTATTCTCGCTGAGGCGGCTCGCTGGCACATCGACCAGCAGGGCGGGCTCACCGGCGAGCAGGATGAGGCTCTGTCGCGCTGGCTGAGAGCCGATCCGCAGCACGCCGTCGCCTTCGCCGAGGTCGGCCGAACCTGGAGCCTGGCCGCCGCGCTGGATGGCGCAGCGCTTCCCGCCGCCAAGGTCGGCGAGCGCGGCGTCCGCCCATTGCGCTGGCTCGCCGCCGCGGCGGTCGCCGGATTCCTTGCCAGCGGTATCGGCTATCTGACGATGCAGCCGAAGCACTACGCCACCGCGATCGGCGAGATCCGCGCCGTCACGCTCGCCGACGGCAGCCGGGTCACGCTCAACACCGCGAGCGAACTGGAAATCAGCTTCACGCGCAATCGCCGCAATGTCCGGCTGCTCCGCGGCGAGGCGATGTTCGAGGTCGCCAAGGATCGGGCGCGGCCCTTCGTCGTCGCGGCCGACGGCGCCTCGATGCAGGCGGTCGGCACCATCTTCGACGTTCGCAGCGAGCGCGGCAAGGTCGAGCTCACCGTCGCCGAGGGGATCGTCAAATTTCAGCCCGTCAAGGCCAGGCGCGACAGCGACAAGATCAGCCTCGTCAGGGCTGGCTATGGCGCGACGGCGACGGCCAGCAGCGCGGCGACGTTCAAGATCTCGTCGAGCGATCTCGAGCAACGCACGCTGTGGCAGACCGGCATGCTGAAATTCGCTGGCACGCCGCTCGGTCAGGCGGTGGCCGAGCTCAATCGCTACCGCTCCGCGCAGATCGTCGTCGCCGACGACCGGATCGCCGCCATCCGGATCGGCGGGCGTTTCCCGATCCGCGCCGGCGACGAGTTCCTCGCCGGCATCGAGGCGAGCTTCAACATTCGCGCGGTCAAGGGCGAGGACGGCAAGGTCTATCTGTTCTCCGCCGAGGAGCGCAGCCGGTTGGAGGCAACGCCGGCAGGATAACTTCGCCTAGTCGGCGAAGTCGGGAATCTGCGCCTGGGCGTTTTCGTCGACATAGCGCCCGACCCGGATCGCGCCGGCCAGCGTCGTCCTCAGACCATAGCGGCGCTGATCGACCTTGTTGCCCATGCCGGCGTGCATCATCCGCCGATTGTCCCAGACGATCGCCTCATTCGGCGACCAGCGGTGCTTGTAGATATATTTCGGCTGCAGCATGTGATCGCACAGCTCCTGCAGCAGCTGGTCGCTTTCCGCCTGGCTCATGCCGTAGAAGAAATCGACATAGGTTGGGCTGAGGAAGATGCACTTCCGGCCTGACTCGGGATGGGTCAACTGCGCCGGCATGATCACCGGTGGGTAACGGGCGATGATGTTCGGATCCTCGGTGCTGACGTCCTTGCGGCCGCCATCGGGATCCTCCTCGTCGGTCGCCGGGCGCGTCGTTTTCCAGAAGGCGCCGGGCCGGGTCTGCTCGCGTGGGCCGGTCCTGAGCGTCGCCTTGTATTCCAGCCCATCGAGCCGCTTCTTCAGCTTGGCCGGCAGATCGTCGTAGGCCTTGGCCGTGTCGCAGACCATCGTTTCGCCGTCCTCGGCCGGCGCGTCGATCATTCGGAGCATCGCCCCCTTGCAGATGTCCGGGGTGTAGGCGGTGTCGCGGTGCCAGGCGATGCGGTTGATCCGCACGTCGGTCTCGTCTGCGATCCGTTTCATGAAGCGCACGTCGCGCCCGCCGAACATCGCCGTCGGGTCGACGATCGTGCGCACGCCGCGGTCGCTGGCGGCGTTGACGGCGAGCAGCGC
>Ga0207667_10004039_pt1 | contig 18031 bp, 17 predicted proteins | sample KBSCornC52_FD_184301 | JGI IMG/M metagenome (GOLD analysis project Ga0207667, IMG submission 184301) | Corn rhizosphere microbial communities from Kellogg Biological Station, Michigan, USA - KBS Corn C5-2 (SPAdes) (version 2) | ecosystem: Host-associated > Plants > Roots > Rhizosphere > Soil ...
GCCCAGCCGTGGTCGAGTGGCATCACCGCCCAGGCGGAGAGCGCCAGCAGCACGGTCACCAGCGGCGCCAGCAGGAACACCACTTTGTCGGCGCCGGCGGGAATCACCGGCTCCTTGAAGACGAATTTCAGCAGGTCGGCAAAGCTCTGGAACAGCCCGAACGGCCCCACCACGTTGGGGCCCCGCCGGATTTGCACGGCCGCCCAGATCTTGCGATCGGCGAGCAGCACGTAAGCAGTGAAGATCAGTAGCGCCACCAGCAACAGCAACGCCTTGTAGACGAAGCCAACCTCGGTGCCCCAGCCGAGAACCGGGATGCCGAGCAGGTAGTTCAGGGCGGAAAGGATGAAATCCATTGGGTCCTACTCCGCCGCCTGCTGCTGGAGACCGGCGGCCAGTTGCGCGCACTCTCCCATTACCGCCGAGGCGCGGGCGATGGGGTTGGTGAGGTAGTACTCGCGGACCGGGCTGGCGAAGGTCGCCGAATTGGTCTTCACGCTGGCCTTGGCCAGCTTGGCAAGATCAGCGGCGGCGCCCGGCGCGATCTGGTCGAGCCGCGCGAGATGCGGAAATTCCTGGTACATCGCGGAACGCAATTCGTTGAGCGAGTTGAACGCCAGCGTCTTGCCGAGCACGGCAGAGAGCGCGCGAAGGATCGCCCAGTCCTCCTTGGCCTCGCCCGGCGGGAAGACGGCGCGCTCCGTCATCTGCACCCGGCCCTCGGTATTGACGTAGGTGCCGCTCTTTTCGGTGTACGTCGCCCCCGGCAGGATGACGTCGGCGCGGTGCGCCCCGGCGTCGCCGTGGGTGCCGATATAGACGACGAAGGCCTTGCCCATAGCGGCCGTGTCATATTCATCGGCGCCGAGCAGGAACAACACGTCGAGCTCGCCGCGACCGGCTGCCGCGATCTGGTCGGCGGAACAGACGCCGCCGTCATGCGGCACGAAGCCGATGTCGAGACCGCCGACGCGGGCCGCCGCGTGGTGCAGCATGGCAAAGCCGTTCCAGCCTTCGTCGTTATTGCCGCCATTGCCGGCGATGTGCGCGGCCAGCGCCAGCACGTCACGGCCCGGCTGCTTGCCGAGGCCGGCATGGGAAACGGCGCCCTCGCCGACCAGCACCAGCGGGCGCTTCGCCTTGGCGAGGATTTCGCCGAAACCCTTGCCGGCGGCGATTTCGGCCAGTGTGTCGATGCCGGCCCCGAGATAGGTGTGAGGATAGGTCAGGTCGGCCTGTTCCCCGATGACGCCGATCGGCAGGCCCTTGTTGCGCCAGGCCTTCCGGATCCGCGCGTTGAGCACGGCGGCCTCGCGGCGTGGGTTGCTGCCGACGATGAGGATGGCGTCGGCCTGCTCGATGCCGGCGATGGTGGGGTTGAAGATGTAGGCAGCGCGCGGCAGGCCGGGATCGATCCCCGACATCGGCGGCCGGCAGTCGGTCATGCCCGAGCCGAGGGCGGTCATCAGGCCCTTGAGCGCATACATGTCCTCGACCGCCGCGAGGTCGCCGGCGATCGCGCCAATACGCTTGCCGTCCTTGTCCTTCACCGCCCTGGCGATCGCCGCGAAGGCCTCCGGCCATTCAACTGCCGTCAGCCGGCCATTCTTGCGCACATAGGGGCGGTCGAGCCGCTGTGCCTTGAGGCCATCGACGATGTGGCGGGTCTTGTCGGAGATCCACTCCTCGTTGATGCTCTCGTTGACGCGCGGCAGCACGCGCATGACCTCGCGGCCGCGGCTGTCGACGCGGATATTCGAGCCCAATGCGTCCATCACATCGATGGTTTCGGTCTTCACCAGTTCCCATGGCCGGGCGACAAAGTTGTAGGGCTTCGAGGTCAGCGCGCCCACCGGGCAGAGGTCGACGACGTTGCCAGACAGCTCGCTGCCGAGCGCGCGCTCCAGGTAGCTGGTGATCTCGGCATCCTCGCCACGGCCCAGCAGGCCCATGTCGGAGACGCCGGCCACCTCGGTGGTGAAGCGGACGCATCGCGTGCAGAGAATGCAGCGGTTCATCGATGTCTTGACCAATGGCCCGAGATATTTGTCCTCGACCGAGCGCTTGTTCTCGTGGAACCGGGATGAATCGACGCCATAGGCCATCGCCTGGTCCTGCAGGTCGCACTCCCCGCCCTGATCGCAGATCGGGCAGTCGAGGGGGTGGTTGATGAGCAAGAACTCCATCACCCCTTCGCGGGCCTTTTTCACCATCGGCGTGTTGGTAAAGATCTCCGGCGGCTCGCCATTTGGGCCGGGGCGCAGATCTTTGACGCCCATGGCGCAGGAGGCCTGGGGCTTTGGCGGTCCGCCCTTCACCTCGATCAGGCACATGCGGCAGTTGCCGGCGACACTCAGCCGCTCATGATAGCAGAAGCGCGGTATCTCGGCGCCGGCGGCCTCAGCCGCCTGCATCAGCGTGTAATAATCCGGCACCTCGACGAGCTTGCCGTCAACCTTGATGTTCGCCATCAGCCTGCCTGCCCACACCTCTGGCTTTGCCAGAGCTTTACGTGTTCCAGATGCGACCAGTCGAAGGCGTGGTCGCTGTTGCCGTGTGTTTCGAGATGTTCGAGGCGCACCGTGCCCTCGTCGACCGTGGGGATGTGCCCCTCGGGCACGTACCACATGCAGAAGTGATGCGCCGACATGACGTCGAACCACTCGGCCTTGCGGGTATAGAACTTCTTGTGAACGGTATTCCAGACGAACTGCTCGAGGTCTTCCACCCGTTCCCAGACGCTCATATTCACGGCCGTCGCCGGATCGGGATAGGGCCTGATATCGAGCGCGCCGCCATGGCCGTCGTCGCCGACAAGGCGCCAGACGAAGCCCGGCATGCGCTCGGCGACCGCGTTGATCTTGCCGAGATTGTCCACAAAGTCGGCAATCCGCGGATCGCCGACCGGGTATTTGAGTTGTCCGATATTGATCTCGGCGAGATGCATCACCCTACTCCGCCGCAATCGAAGGCACGGCGCCTTCGGAGGTGGAGTGATAGGTGTAGGCGTCGATCCGGGCCTCGATCACCGGGCGGAAATTGCGGATGAGGCCCTGGATCGGCCACGCTGCCGCGTCCCCGAGGGCACAGATGGTATGGCCCTCGACCTGCTTGGTGACCTCGAACAGCATGTCGATCTCGCGCTTTTCGGCGCGGCCTTCGACCATGCGGGCCATGACGCGCATCATCCAACCGGTGCCCTCGCGGCACGGCGTGCACTGGCCGCAGCTCTCATGCTTGTAGAAGGCGGCAAGCCGCCAGATCGCCTTGATGATGTCGGTGGAGTTATCCATGACGATCACCGCGGCGGTGCCGAGCGAAGAGCCAACTTCCTTGAGGCCGTCGAAATCCATTTTGGCGTGGCGGATCTTTTCGCCCGGTACACACGGCACCGAGGCGCCGCCGGGGATCACGGCCAGAAGATTATCCCAGCCGCCGCGGATGCCGCCGCAATGCTTTTCGATCATCTCGTCGAAGGGGATGCCCATTTCCTCTTCGAAGGTCGCCGGCTTGTTGACGTGGCCGGAGACGCACATCAGCTTGGTGCCGGTATTGTTCGGACGGCCGAAGCTGGCGAACCAGGCGCCGCCGCGGCGCATGATCTCGGGCACCACTGCGATCGATTCGACGTTGTTGACGGTCGTCGGGCAGCCATAGACGCCCATCGCCGCTGGGAATGGCGGCTTCAGCCGCGGCTGGCCCTTCTTGCCCTCGAGGCTTTCGAGCAGGGCGGTTTCCTCACCGCAGATATAGGCCCCGGCGCCGTGGTGGACGATGATGTCGAAGTCCCAGCCGTTGACATTGTCCTTGCCGATCAGGCGGGCGGCGTAGGCTTCCTGCACCGCTGTCTCGAGATGCTGGCGCTCGCGAATGAATTCGCCTCGCACATAGATGATCGCGGTATGCGCGTCCATGGCGCGGGAGGCGAGCAGCGCGCCCTCGACGAGGTGGTGCGGATCATGGCGCAGAATTTCGCGATCCTTGCAGGTGCCCGGTTCCGATTCGTCGGCATTGATGACGAGATAGTGCGGCCGACCGTCGTTGACCTTGGGCATGAAGGTCCATTTGAGGGCGGTGGGGAACCCTGCCCCGCCGCGGCCTCTGAGACCGGAGCCCTTGACTTCATTGGTGATGAAGTCGCGCCCCTTGTCGATGAAGCCGCGCGTGCCGCTCCAGGCGCCACGCGACCTGGCGCCTTCAAGGTGCCAGTCATGCAGGCCGTAGAGATTGGTGAAGATGCGGTCCTTGTCCTGAAGCATAGTCACCTCACCTCGGCTTCTTGCCGAAGACGCGTTCGTATTCAGCTACGCCGCCCCTGGCAAGCGCTTCGGCCTGCTGCACCCATTTGTCCCGCACGACGCGGCCGGGGAAGCCAAGTTCACTCTCCACCGCCTCGATCTGGGCTGGGGTGAGCTTGGCAACCTGCGCCCAACTGGTAATGCCAACGGCGTTGAGGGCGCGCTCCAGCACCGGGCCGACGCCACTGATCAGCTTCAGATTGTCGGCGGGGCCAGCCGGTGCGGCAAAAAGTTTGGCTGGACCTCGCTTACCGACACCGACTTTACCGGCCGGCGATTCTGCGCCGGTGGCGGTCTCGCGCATGGCGCTATTGGGCTTGCCGTCTGCCTTGGCTGCGGTGCTGGCCTGCTGCCGCTCGGCTTCAGCCTGGGCGGTTGGGACTTTCGCGCCCGATGGCCCCTTTAGGCCGGGGGCGGCTTCCTCGGACACCTGCCGCTTCTTGCCAGGAGTTGTCGGCTGATCGGTTGCCGGAGCGGCGGGCTTCGCTGTTGCCGCGGCGGGAGCCGTCGGCGCTGCTGGGGCGCCCGGCGCCGGCGCCGGCGCGGGGGGCGGCGGGAAGGCCTTGTAGGTGCGCTCGGCAGTCGGCGCCTCGAGCAGCGTCGTCGCTCCGCCGATCGCGGCAGAGGTCACGCGGTCGATCTGGGTGCCCGGCTTGATGGTATCGCCCCGGCCGGCCTCGAAGGCATCGAGGATTTCCTCGAAGCGCCCGACCGTCAGGTCCTCGTAGGTGTCGTTGCCGATCATCACGACTGGTGCGTTGACGCAGGCGCCGATGCACTCGACCTCTTCCCAGCTCAACGTGCCCGCCTCGTTCACCGTGAAGGGATCGTGGCTGATGCGGTGCTCGCACACGTGACGCAGGTCTTCGGCGCCACGCAGCATGCACGGGGTGGTGCCGCAGACCAGGACGTGGGCTTTGCTGCCGACCGGCTTGAGCAGGAACTGGGTGTAGAACGTCGCGACTTCCAGCACGCGGATGTAGGCCATGCCGAGCATGTCGGCGACGGCCTCGATGGCTGGCCGGGTGACCCAGCCTTCCTGTTCCTGCGCCCGCCATAGCAGGGCAATGACGGCAGATTGCTGCCGACCAGCAGGATATTCGGCCATCTTGGCCGTCGCCCAGCGCGCATTTTCCGCCGTGAAGGCAAAGCTCGGCGGCTGGATAGCGGCATCGGCGAGACGACGAACAGACATCAGGCACCAACCTTCGGACGGCGCGTGCGCGGCGCCGCCAGGAACGCCGCCCGATCGCGCAACAGGGCACTTGCAAGCATCTCGAACACGTGGCGCTCGAGCCGCGTGGCAAAATAGGCGCCGAACAGGGCCGGCAGCACCATCAGCACGGACAGTTCCAGCTGGCTCGCCTCGTAGGCGGCTATGACGTGGCCCTCAAGCGCCAGCGCCGGCAGAAAAACCAGGCTGAAAATGGCGCTGCGCAGGATCGCCGCGCCCATCACTGCCCAGTAGAAGCGGCTCGCGCCGCCCGGAAATTGGTCCGGTTTACGACGGCGTGCGATGGCGAGGCCGAAATCCATCACGGCGCCGATGCCGATGCAGATCAGCGGAAAGAACAGCATGAGCAGCAGATTGGGCATAGTCACGTTCACCGGTCTACCTCCCCGAAGACGATGTCGAGCGAACCCAGAATGGCGGTCACGTCGGCCAGCATGTGGCCGCGGCACAGGAAGTCCATGGCGCTCAAATGCGCAAATCCCGGCGCCTTGATCTTGCAGCGATACGGCTTGTTGGTGCCATCGGACACCAGGTAGACGCCGAACTCGCCCTTCGGCGCCTCGACCGCGGCGTAGACCTCGCCGGCCGGCACCTTGTAGCCTTCGGTATAGAGCTTGAAGTGATGGATGAGGGCTTCCATCGACTGCTTCATTTCTCCACGATGGGGAGGCACCACCTTGCCATCGCTGGAGGTCACCGGGCCCTTGCCCTCGGGTGAATTGAGCATGGCGATGCACTGCTTCATGATGCGGACCGACTGTCGCATCTCATCCATGCGCACCAGGTAGCGGTCGTAGCAGTCGCCGTTCTTGCCGATCGGAATGTCGAATTCCATGCGGTCGTAACATTCATAGGGCTGCGCCTTGCGCAGGTCCCAGGCGGCGCCCGAGCCGCGCACCATGACGCCCGAAAAGCCCCACTTCCATGCCTCTTCCTGCGTCACTACGCCGATGTCGGCATTGCGCTGCATGTAGATGCGGTTGTCGGTGAGCAGCACTTCGAGGTCGTCGCAGACTTTCAAGAACGGGTCGCAGAACGCCTCAATGTCGTCGATCAGCGCCTGCGGCAGGTCCTGGTGCACCCCGCCCGGCCGGAAATAGGCGGCATGCATGCGGCTTCCCGAGGCGCGCTCGTAGAAGATCATCAGTTTTTCGCGCTCGTCGAAGCCCCACAGCGGAGGGGTCAGAGCGCCCACGTCCATGGCCTGCGTCGTGGTGTTGAGCAGGTGCGACAGCAGCCGCCCGATCTCGCAGTAGAGCACTCGGATGAGCTGGCCGCGGATCGGCACTTCGAGCCCCAGCAGTTTTTCCACCGCGAGGGCGAAGGCATGCTCCTGGTTCATCGGCGCGACGTAGTCGAGGCGGTCGAAATACGGCACCGCCTGCAAATAGGTCTTGTATTCGATCAGCTTCTCGGTGCCGCGGTGCAGCAGTCCGATATGCGGATCGACGCGCTCGACGATCTCGCCGTCAAGCTCCAGCACGAGGCGCAACACCCCGTGCGCCGAGGGATGCTGCGGTCCGAAATTGATGGTGAAGGTACGGACTTCGGCTTCAGACATGGCGGCACTCCGTGCCTTCGGCAATCGGCAATCGGCAATCGGCAATCGGCAAAGAAAGCCTCACGGTTCGCTTTCGTTTATCCTCCGGATGAGCGAAAACAACATCCGACCGAGCGCATCGCAACTGGCCACTAGCGGCTCCACCGCTTGCGCATCCGCCAACGCCAGCCGTTCCGACAGGATCAGGTGCGTCTCCAACTCCTTCAGTGATCCCTGCGCCACCCTGAGAAACTGGGCGTAGGCTCCCTTGCTGTTGCGGCCGTAGCCCTCGGCAATGTTCGCCGGGATGGACGTACCGGCTCGCCGAATTTGTGACGTGAGCCCGAATGCTTCCTCGCGCGGAAACGTGGGCGTCAGCCGGTAGCAGCCCTCGGCCAGTCGCATCGCTTCCTGCCACACTCTCAAATCGCGATAGTAATCGATCGCCACGGCAGCCGCCTCCCGCCAATCCGATTGCCGATTGCCGATTGCCGATTGCCGTCATTGCGATTTTTTCTCATCCCCCGGCAGCACATAGTCCGTGCCTTCCCAGGGCGACAGGTAGTCGAAATTGCGGAATTCCTGGGCCAGCTTTACCGGTTCGTAGACGACTCGCTTGCGCTCTTCGTCGTAGCGGACCTCGACGAAGCCGGTGAGGGGGAAGTCCTTGCGTAGCGGGTGGCCCTCGAAGCCGTAGTCGGTGAGGATGCGGCGCAGATCCGGATGGCCGGAAAACAGGATGCCGAAGAAGTCGTAGGCCTCGCGCTCGTACCAGTCGGCACCCGGGAAGATCGAGGTGACGCTCGGGACGGGAGTGGCGCCATCGGTTGCGACCTTGATGCGAACCCTTAGATTTCGCGTCGGGCTCAGCAGGTGGTAGACCACATCGAAGCGCTCGGCGCGGGCCGGGTAGTCGACGCCGCAGATGTCAACGATCGAGATGAACCGGCAATTGCCGTCGTCACGCAGAAACTGAACCACCTCGAAGATCGATTCCCGCGTCGCGGTCAGCGTCAGTTCGTCGTATGCGATCGCCTGGCCGAGGAGCTTGTCGCCAAGCTTCTCCGTCAGATACGCGCCCAGCTCGGTGAGCGTCGCCCCCAATGTCCCCTGGTCCATGCGGGCCCTATCTCTCAATCGTGCCGGTGCGGCGGATCTTCTTTTGCAGCAGCATCACGCCGTAGAGCAGAGCCTCGGCGGTCGGCGGGCAGCCAGGCACGTAGATGTCGACCGGCACTATACGATCGCAGCCGCGCACCACCGAATATGAATAGTGGTAATAGCCGCCGCCATTGGCGCAACTGCCCATGGAAATGACGTAGCGCGGCTCCGGCATCTGGTCGTAGACCTTGCGCAACGCCGGGGCCATCTTGTTGGTCAGCGTGCCTGCAACGATCATCACGTCGGACTGGCGCGGCGAGCCACGCGGGGCGAAACCGAAACGCTCGGCGTCGTAGCGGGGCATGGCCATCTGGATCATTTCGACAGCGCAGCAGGCAAGCCCGAAGGTCATGAACATCAACGAACCGGTACGGGCCCAGTTGATCAGATCGTCGGTCGCGGTGACGAGAAAGCCTTTGTCCGCCAGCTCGTCATTTATATCGGTGAAAAATGGATCGTCGGCCCCAACCGGCTTGTTGGTCTTGGGGTCGATCAGTCCCTGCGGGCGAGGCGCGATCAGCGTGCCCGTGTCGCTCAATCCCATTCGAGCGCCCCTTTCTTCCATTCGTAGACAAACCCGACGGTGAGCACGCCGAGGAAGATCATCATCGCCCAGAAACCGAACCAGCCGACATCCCGGAACGCTACCGCCCAGGGAAACAGGAAAGCGACTTCGAGATCGAAGATGATGAACAGGATCGCCACCAGGTAGAACCGGATGTCGAATTTCATACGCGCGTCGTCAAACGCATCGAAGCCGCATTCGTAGGCGGACACCTTCTCCGGGTCGGGCTTCTTCACCGCAATGACGAACGGGGCCACCAGAAGTGCGAGGCCGATCACCGCGGCGAGCCCGATGAAGAGCACGATCGGCAGGTAGTTGCTGAGCAAATCGGTCATGCGGCAGCCTGTTGCTGTGCCCGTCCGAGGACGGGCAGGCGGCGGTTCAGCGGGCGATTTGGGCGCGCGAACCAGCGCTTCGTGGATGGGTAGGGCTTAGCCCCTCCCTAACGGGGATTCAAGGAAAAGAAAACCTGACCATATTCGTCAGTTATCGCGCGAACTAACAGTGCCGTTTGCCGTGCCGTCGACAAAGAATGCCCGCAGACCGGGGGCCTATGTTAGCTGACGAATGGTCGGCCGTGGCGCGTTGCCACAGGGCCCGTCATTGCAGGTGGAACAGCAACCCTGCCTGCACCTTGGCGCCGGTTGGCGCAGCCCCCCAATTGCCGACTCCCTGTACCTCGCCCTTGACGCTCATCACGTCGGTCAGTGCGTATTCGGCGCCGCCGCCGAATGCATAGCCGCCGGCGCCTGCCGTCCAGCCTGGACCGGCCTCGGCGTAAGCCATGAGATTGCTGCTCACCAGCATGCCGGCGCGCCCGAGGGCGAAGAAGTCATAGGTGTTACCGCCCCCCTTCAGCAGGGCGTCGGCCTGGAACTCGATGCCGGCGATAACTGGATCACTGACCGTAAAGTTGGTGCCTGCGACGATGCCGATCGAGCCGGCCTGAAGGCCGCCGACCTCGCCCCCGCCCTGCGCGCCGAGGTAAAAGCCATCAAAGTTGAAGGCCGCCGGGTTGTAGGCCGGCACAGCATTGTAGTCGGGAGCCGGGCCGTAATCCGGGGCCGGGTTGTAGCGCGGGGGTGGATTGTAGGCCGGCGCCGACTGGCGAACGGAATTGGCGCGATGGCTCGAGGGAGGCTGCCACACATCCATGGCCTGCGCGCTACTGACCGCGAAAACTGCGGCAACCATGCCGATAAGCAGTGCACGAACTTGCATGGGGCCGATCCTCTAAGTCGCGGGGACAGCCTTTATCTTGGGGACGCCAGTGGCGCGGGCGCAACCCAACTGCGTCAAATTTTACGGAACTGGGCTAACGAAAGGTAACGATGCGAAGAGGGCGAATAGGTGGCTGCCAGCCCAGAGGGTGAGCCCGCTTAGGCCTGCCCTTCCTGCCATTGCCATCAGAAATGGAACTGCGCCCCCAGTGTCACCTGGTCCTTCGGATTGGCGCCGGTGACGGGAAAGCCGTGCAGGTATTGCGCCCGCAGCGAAAGCGCATCGGAAACGGCGTATTCGAGGCCACCGCCTGCCAGCACGTCGCTCTCGTCCGGTGCTCCCGTGTCAATGCCGTAGCCGGCCGCGCCGTAGAGCAAGGTATTGTCGCCAACCAGCAGGCCGGCCCGGCCGACCGCCTGGGCATAGCTGGTAGCCTCGGTGCCGCCGCCAAGGCCGGTCACGGCAATTTCGGCGCCGGCGAGGACGAAATTGAAGGTGGTGTTGATTCCCGCATCGATGCCGAGACCGAGTTGGCCGCCGCCGGCGGGGCTGTGCTGGTAGGCGCCAAAGACGCCGGCGTAGAAGCCGCTCCAGTCGAAGGCCGGCGCAGTGCTAGCCACTGGCATCGCCTGGGAAGCACTGGTGGAGTAGGTGATGAGATCGGTCGCCGACGCGCCGGTCGCCGAAAGAGCGAGCAGCAGAGCAGTCGCAGCGAACTTGTTCAGCATCTCGAGCTCCCTTCTCCCCAGCAGAAACGGTCGGCAGAAGTGCCGGTTCCGGCACCGGCCAGTCTGCAGGAGGCATGTGGAAAAAATGGGACACCACGGCGCCCCAGACAAGATGTTAACGAAATATTGCCGGTCGGGTCGCCCCTGCCCAACGTCAGGACTGGCGGAACCGGGCATCGAGCGCGGCGCGCCCCAACAGCGCCGAGATCACTTCCAGCGCGAAGGCCGGATCCTCCGATTCGGTGATCGGCAGCGGCGGGCGCGGCGCTAACATGCTCGCTGCTACCTCCGGCCGGTCGAAGAATCGGTCCCGGATGGCCGTGGCCCGCCCAATCCGCGCGGCGACTTCGTCGGCCAGCACATCGATGCGTGCGACGATAGCCGGCGATGGGGGCTGGCCCGGCCGCAGGCTGCGGGCCAGCACCCTGCCCCAATGCGCGCAGCCGGTGAGCAGCAGCAGGCGTTCGCGCACCTCCCCGAATCGGGTCACGGCGTTCCAACGCCCGCCCAGCGGGCGGGCGGCGGCGGCGAGTTCGGCGTAGGCGCGATCGAGCAGCCGCGAGCGTGCCAGCAGATGCAGCGGCTCGGGCTCGCCGTGGGCGCGGCGCCGGGCGGTCGTCACCAGATCGCCGAGCGCGGCGAGGTATTTGTCGAGTGCGGCGGCAGCGGCCTTGGAGGCGCGCGCCGGAAACACCAGGAAAGCGACGAGGGTGCCGGCGAGCGCGCCGATCACCGTTTCTTCGAGGCGCAGCAGCAGCAGTTCCGGCGTGAACGTACCGGTCACCCCGTAGAGCAGCGCCAATGCGATGGTGAGAAAGAAGATCATCGTGCCGTAGGAAGTCTGCACAAAATAGATGGCGACGAACAGCAGCACCGGGATGGCCACTCCCGACAGCAGCAATTGCCCGTGCAGCAGGGTGGCGACGGCCGTGCCGCCGATCAGCCCGGCAAAGGTGCCGGCGGAGCGCTGCAGCGAACGCATCGCGGTGTCGGCGCGTGACTTGGTGTTGTTGAAGACGATGAAGGCGGTAATCACCGCCCAGTACCAACGCATCGGCGACACCATGAGGCCGATGCTCAGCGCGATGGCGCAGGCCAACGTCACCTGGATCGGCAATTGGTACTCGAGGGGCACATGCCAACTTGCCACGGCGTCGGGTGATGCGGCCGGTGGCGAGTTGGGTCTGGGCGCGGCGGGTGCAAAGGCCGGCGAGGGTTTTGGCCCGAGTGCACTCGTGAGCCTAGTGCGCGCCTGATGGACGCGCAGCAAGAGCCGGCTTGCTATCTCTTCGGCAGGCGGTGCGTCGCGCAGTCCCCGCACGGCCTGATCGACGGCCGCCTCGTCGTGGTACAGCACGGCGCGCACCAACTCGTCGGGCGGCAGTGCGAGGTAGCTGGCACGCGCCATGCGCTCGACTACCAGTTGCAGCTCGAACAGTGCCACGGCGACATCGGAGGCCGCCCCGGCGGCGGCAAGCGAGCCTTCCTCGCCCTGCGGAATGAAACCTTCCGCCATGAGTACGGTGTCGCGCAGCCGCGCTAGATGCTTTTGCACCGGCCGTCGGTCGATTGCGGCCGGCCCACCATGGCGGTCGGGATCGAGCAGATAGCGCAGGATGAGGTTGATGCGCCGATCTATGGTGACGAGGGCGCGTCGGAAATCACGTTCGGCATCGTCGTGCAATACGACGGTGGCAACGAAATGGGTCACGGCAAGCGCCAGCGCGGCGGCAAGCGCCAGCCAACCGATGTCCGCCGGCCGGGCGCGCAGGTAGTCACCCATGAAGTACGACATGAAGGTGATCATGCCGACGGCAAACCAGCGTTGGCCGAACTTGCGCACGTAAACGGCGGCAAAGATCACCGTGAGAAAGGTGGCGTCGGCGAGAAGCGGCATGCCGGCCACGAGGCCCCCGAGGAAGACCGCGCCGACGGCAGCAGGCAGCGCATAGAGGCGGGTGCGCAACTGCCCCGCTTTGGTTGGATCACGCACCGCCAGGGAGGCGTTGAAGGCGATGATCAGCGCCAGCCCATAGGCGGCGACCGGCAGGGGGTGGATGAAAAAGGTGATGCCGGCGAGGAGCGCGCTGCTCAACAGGAGCGACAGCAGGCCGCGCGAGGCGAGACGCAGGCGCGAAAACGCCGGATCGCCAGCCGCGACACGGTCGCGCAGGCGTCCGAGCAGACGCTCACCCTGTCGCCGGTCGCCATAGGGCGCATCGATTGCAGCCACGCCTGTTCCTCAACCGGATCCAAGAACGGCTCCAAGCTTAGGCCACATCGGCAAGACTTGTACAAACCCCCGGTCCGACAGGAAAGGCGCTCGGGTCGCCCTCAGTCGAAGCTGAGGCTTACGGCTGGTTCATTATTCCCCGGCAGCCGCTCGAATGCGGCTGCGAATGTCTGGTCCGTGGTGGCAACGATGTCGGCGGAAGCGCCGTCGAGCCGCGCCCGCACCGCATCGAGGAAGAGGGCGGAAAAATTGACGGCAAAGCCGACACCGCGATGCTGCACCGCGCGGGCGTAAACGACATCCTCAAGCAATTGCAGCGCCGCGCCACGCTCGGCCGCCGGAAGCGCCGCGAGCGCGATTGCCGTGCGCTCCACCAGCGAGCGCAACCGCCCCGAATTGTGTTCAAGATACATTTCGGCCCTCGTCTAACGACGCCGCATCGTGAACACACAACAGCTTGACGCTTTTTGCAAGCTATTTCATCGACTTGGTTAAGGCGTCTGGGCTCGTCATAAAACAAGTCACAACTTTCTTCGCTCGGCAGGGCACGAACCCAGCATCACGAGCGGGGACGAGTCGCTGCCGCTACGCAAACATTAGAAGTTTGATCTTGTTGATAAAAAGTGGCGCGAGTGACGGGACTCGAACCCGCGACCTTCGGCGTGACAGGCCGACGCTCTAACCAACTGAGCTACACCCGCATCCCGGGGCGCAACGGCCCGTTCAATGCAGGCGTCCGTGTAGCCGCCGACCCGGATCAAGTCAAGCGCCGCCACCGTGAATTCCGGTCGAGATGTGACGGCACGCCGAAGAAGTTGGCCGCCTCATGCGGGCCGACGCGCTTGGTTCTGCCGTGTTGGCAGCAAGCCGGACCGGAAAGCGGTGCCGTCGCCGCCGGACGTCGACCTATCTCAGGGCAGCGGATGGGCAGTGCCACGGATCGACACAACGACTCGTGCGCCCGGGTAGAGGCCGCGGGAGCCGATACCCCGCAGCACCATGGTATCGGGGGTGGCCGCCATTGGATCGTCGATGGCGATGGTGGCGGCGCTGGTGCGGCCGGCAAAGTCGATATCGAGCAACCGCGCCGTCAGTTCGCCGGGCGTCGCCGGGCCATCGGTCTCGGGTCGCAGCAGGATCTGCTCCGGCCGCAGCATGATTTCACACGGGCCCGGCCGCGGCGTTCCGACGAGCGGGACGATGCCCAGCCTGCAATTTGCCTCGCCTCCGGCAACGTTTGCCTTGAGAATCAGGCAATCGCCCATGAACTCGGCGATCATCCGGTCGGTTGGCCGGAAATAGATGTCACGCGGCGTGCCGGTCTGGGGAAGTTGGCCGGCGCGCATCACCGCGACGCGGTCGGCAAACGACAGCGCCTCGGCCTGATCATGGGTGATCAGGATGGTGGTGATGCCCGCCCCTTGCAGAAGCTTTGCCACAGCACTGCGAAGATTGGCGCGCAGCCCGGTATCGAGGGCCGAGAACGGCTCGTCGAGCACCATGAGTTGCGGCCGGGTGGCCAGCGCCCGGGCCAGGGCGATGCGCTGCTGCTGGCCGCCCGACAATTCGTCGGGCCGCCGCGTCAGGACCGAATCGTCGAGTTCGACCATGGCCAGCATATCACGGACGCGCTGTTGCCAGCCGGTCTCGCCCCGCTTCAGGCCGAAGCCGATATTTTCTGCCACCGTCAGGTGCGGAAACAGGGCCCCGTCCTGCGCCACGACGCCAATGCCACGCTCATGTGTCGGCAGGATGCGCGGGCCGTCGGCCAGCAGCCTGCCGTCGAGGCTGACGCGGCCGCTATCCGGGGCGTCGAAGCCGGCGATGATGCGCAACAGGGTGGTCTTGCCGGAGCCCGACGGGCCGACAATGGCCATGCGACTGCCCTGCTCTACGGCAAGGTCGATGCCGTTGAGCGCGACCACAGCACCAAAACTCTTGGCAACGCCATTGACCTCGAGAAAGCTCATCGGCCGGCCAACCGCCGCGATTGCGCGTGCAACATCCAGACCAGCGGCAGCGAGATGACGATCATCAGCACCGCATACGGCGCGGCGGCGACATAGTCGAGTTCCCCGCTCAGCGACCAGAATGCCGTAGCGAGGGTTTCAGTGCCGTTGGGGGCGAGCATCTGAGTGGCGGTCAGTTCGTTGGCGATGCCCAGCGCCACCAGCGCCATGCCCGCGGCGGCCCCCGGCGCGGCGAGCCGCAGCGTCACCGACCACAGCGCGCGCGCCGGCCGTTGTCCGAGGCTGTGGGCGACCTCCTCGAGCCCGACGGGCGCTTGCGCCATGCTGGCCCTGAGGCTGATCAAGGCCCGCGGCAGGAACATCACGACATAGGCCAGCACCAGCGTCCACACGGTCTGGTAGATCGGCTGCGCCACCCGCACTGTGATGGTGACCAGTGCCAACCCGACCACCGCCCCCGGCAAGGCACCGACGAGATAGTTCGAGCCTTCGAGCAGCCGCAGCAGCCGTCCCGGCCGGCGCACGGCGAGCCAGGCCATCGGCAGCGCCGCGAGCGTGGTCAGGGCGGCGCCGCCCAGCGATACGACGACGGTCTGCCCCAACGCCCCGGCCAGCTCGGGCGAAAGCCAGGATGTCACGCCCCCTGCCAGCAGCCAATTACCGATGGTGAGCAGCGGTACCCCGAGCGACAGAGCGGCAACCACGATGGGTAGCAGCAGGCACGGCGCGGTGAGGCGGCCGAGCCGGACCAGGGTTACCGGCCGTGCGGCCCCTGCCCCGATGCGGGCATAACGAGCCCAGCCGCGAAACCGGCCCTCGGTGCCGAGCAGCACGAAGCAGCAGAGCACCAGCACGCCTGCCAGCATGTTCGCCGCCGGGCCGTTAAAAGTAGAGCGAAATTGGTCCATGATTGCAGTGGTGAAGGTGTCGAAGCGGATCATGGCAAACAGACCGTATTCGCCGAGCAGGTGCAGCCCGACCAGCAGCGCTCCGCCGCACAGCGCCAGGCGCAATTGGGGCAGCACCACGCGCCAGAACACCTGTGCCGGTGGCTGGCCGAGAGAGGCCGCGGCGTCCTCCAGTCCCGGATCGAGGCGCCGCAACGCTGCGACTACGGGCAGGTACATGAAGGGGAAATAGGCCAGCGTCGAGATCAGCACGCCCGCCGGCAGTCCGTTGAGCGTGGGAACGAGGCTGATCCAGGCATAGCTGTGGACGAACGCCGGTACGGCCAATGGCGCGACCGCAAGCCAGCTCCAGAGGTGGCGTCCCGGCAGGTCGCTGCGCTCGGTCAGCCATGCCAGCGCGACGCCGAGCACGATGGTCGCCGGCACGGTTAGTACCTCCAGCAGAGCAGTATTCACCAGCAACTCGGCGACGCGCGGCCGGAAGACCAGGGCGGTGGAGGTTGTCCAGCCGGTCTGCACCGTTACCAGCGCGATAAAGGCGAGCGGCAACAGCGCTGCGATCGAAACGAGAACCGCCAGCACGGCCATCGGCAGGAACGCCGAGCGCGTTCGGCGCAATCGGGCACCCGGCGCTGCCTCGGTGGGGGTGTCGGCGGTCGTCAACATGGATGAGGCCCGAGGATCACGCCCCGGGCCCTTTCAGTTGCTGCGTGGAAATCCGGCATCACGGCGCCATTGTTCAACCCGCCTAGAGTAAACCGGCGGCCGTCATGAGATCGCTCACCGCTTTGCTGTTGAGCGTCGATGGCTCGATCTGCGGCGCCTGCAGGTCGGCGAGCGGCACCAGCTTGGGATTGGATGCAGCGCCGTTGCCGACGGCGTATTCGAACGAGTTGCCGGTCTTCAGGATTTCTTGCCCGGCGGGGCCGGTGATCCACTTGAGGAAGGCCTGCGCGTCGGCCGCATGCTTGCTCGAGGCGAGCACGCCGCCGCCCGAAACGCTGACGAAGGCGCCTGGATCCTGGTGGCGGAAGTAGTGCAGCGCGACGTTGTTGCTGTTCTCGCCGGTCTTCGCCTGGTCGCCGAAGTAGTAGTAGTGATAGATAACGGCGCCTTCGATCTGCCCGGCGTTCACCGCCTTCATCGCGGCGCCGTTGCCTTTGAACGCCAGCGCGCCGGCCTTCACGGCCTTCAACCAGTTGGCGGTCTCCGTCTCACCCTTGAGCTGCAGCAGGGCGCTGACGATCGCCTGGAAATCGGCGCCGGCCGGCGCGGCGCCCCAATGGCCGCTCCACTTCGGGTTGGCGAGATCGAGCAGCGATTGCGGCAAGTCAGCTTCCTTCAGCTTGCGCGTGTCGTAGGCAAAGACGGTGCTGCGCGCAGCGATGCCGATCCACTTGCCATCCGCAGCCTTGAAGGTCGCCGGCACCTGCGCCAGCGTCGCAGCGTCGACCGACTCGAACAGGCCCGCATTGTCGACCAGTGCCATGGCCGGTGAGTTCTCGGTCAGGAATACATCGGCCGGCGATGCCGCGCCCTCCTGCACGAGCTGGTTGCCGAGCTCGGTATCGTCGCCGTTGCGCAGCGTTACCTTGATGCCGGTATCCTTGGTGAACCCGTCCGCCCAGGCCTCGGTCAGCGCCTGATGCTGCGCGTTGTAGACGACAATGCCCTCATCGGCGCGCGCCAGGCCCGGCAGGAACGCGGCGGCAATTGCCAGGGCCGCAAGGGCGGAAAGTCTTAGGGTGGGCATTCGAACCTCACTGAACGATCGTGAGCCGTCACCAAGCGGCTTCCACCCCAAGTGGATTAAGTTGACCATGGCAGTCAACTATTATGTTTTAGAACGATTCTCGACTCTGCGGGCGTCGCGATGGGCATGAGCCGCAAGAACAGCTTCGCCGAGGAAAGCGCGACGAACGCGCTCCTCCGAGCTTGTCGTTCAACTCCAAGTGATGCAGGGCCCGCGCTCGGGCGGAACAGCCCGATCCGGGCATCGTGATCCCCTTCTTAAAGGGGAGCGATATGAGCCTTGCCTGTCATGAAAAGCATTGCGGCGCCGATGCCAACGGCGCCGCGTAGATTTCGCGCCGCGACCTGTGGTCGCTGCACGCACCGCCCGACTCGGCAATGACCTTATGACTCAACGAGGATCACCAGGGATTCCGGCACC
>Ga0207667_10004042_pt1 | contig 18023 bp, 19 predicted proteins | sample KBSCornC52_FD_184301 | JGI IMG/M metagenome (GOLD analysis project Ga0207667, IMG submission 184301) | Corn rhizosphere microbial communities from Kellogg Biological Station, Michigan, USA - KBS Corn C5-2 (SPAdes) (version 2) | ecosystem: Host-associated > Plants > Roots > Rhizosphere > Soil ...
TTCAGGGCGCCGGCGTCATTTTTTTTAATGGCGCTCGCGCGCCGTGGTTTCAAATTTCAGTGAACGCTTCAACCAATAAACCCGCAATCGAACGCGTACAAGAACCATTTCTAACAAAGTAGAACTAGAAACTGCGCAGCCTTCCTTGTCTGGAGCGAATACCCAAACATCGCCAGCCGCGATTTCGTCCACGACATACGGCGAATGAGTCGAAGTGATGATCTGAAGCTTGGGGTGCGACTTGAGAATTTGAAGCAGCTTTTGCATCAAGTTGCGTTGCGCGTGAGGGTGTAGCGCCATCTCAATATCATCAACCATGATGAGGTCAGCGTCGCTGTAATGAACCAGTGTCAATATCGCCAAGACCACCAGTGTACCTTCGCTCACTGCCGCTGCCGGAAGATCGCCACCCGATGTCATATCAAATATCAACTCCTGCCCCATCACAGTCGTTCGGTAATCTATCGGGTGTATCTGCCCTTCAACCGTTACGGTCCGACGCTCAATTTTAGTGATGGGGACGGCACGCGAACGTACACGAAGAACTTGAGGAACGACTTGCTTCAGGTCCCCCATGATGCGTGAAAAGCATTCTGGGTCGTAGCTGATGAGATAATTCAAAGTCCATGCGAGGTTTGTCCCGTCCTCTCCCAATCGCGGCGGCATTTCCTCGGAATAGGATGGCCCCTGCAACGTGGCCCCATTGGTCTTGAAATACCTGCACATCCATCGATCCTTTGGCTTCGTCGCAGCAACTGGCCCTTGCGCCGCAGCTGCCAAAGGGTTTGGCATCCACACTTGGTCTTCCTTCACGCGCAGGTGCCTGAAGTAAGCAGTTCCTCGCTCCGAAACGATGACTCCGAAATCATGCGCACCATTGCGCCCTGATTCTTCGCGACTCGCAGCAACGAAGGCATGCTGAAAGCCGCGCCGGATATTTGTTACGTCAATCTCTTCGGCGACACCCTCCGAAAGAGCAGTAGCAATGGCGCGAATTGCGCGCATCACCGTCGTCTTCCCAGATCCATTTTGACCAACGAGCGCAGTCATTGGACCAAACGTCAAACGCGTGTTCCGGTGGTTACCGAAATCGACGAGGTGAATCCCATTGAGCATGAGTGTTCAATAGGACAGTCGGCGGCGTGCGGCAAACCTTCGTTTTGAGTACAGAGGCCGCAGACGGCTGTTCGTTGGACGATCAATTTCTTGCTTGCCGCCTTTGCGGGTGGGACCCGAAAATGACGCCATCCCAAAGCAATGTCAGAAGAATCCGTCGCAGTCATCGGCGCCTCTCGCGATCGGCGCAAATACGGCAATAAAGCTCTCCGTGCCTATGTCGAAAGTGGCTACACCGTTTATCCGATCAATCCCAAGGAAGAATCCATCGAAGGGCTGAAAGCTTTTCCCACGTTGGACAAAATCGAAGGGCCCGTCGATTTCGTGAGCCTCTACGTGCCACCGGCCGTGGGGCTGCAATTGCTGCCCGCGATCGCCGCCCGCAAACCGAAGGAAGTGTGGCTCAATCCGGGTTCGGAGAGCGATGAACTCATCGAGGCGGCGGCGGATCTGCATCTCCGTATCATCGTCGGCTGCTCCATCGTGACCCTCGGCTTTTCGCCGGAAGAGTTCCCCGACGCCTGACTCCGAGAGTTGGCATGTGCAAATTGGTACGGGTATCGCGCAGCGGAGTTCCGGGGAGCGCACCTGTTTGCTCGGCGCCTCCGCGCCGCCCCTGCGGGCTGCCTGCGGCAGGCTATCTCGTTCCACTCGGTTCGGGTGCTGGCGACGGCGTCCCGCCGTCGCGAACTTTTAAAACTTCCGCTCTTCTCTTTTGCCCTATCGTAGGAAGTTCGTTTCGGCGGGACGCCGAAACCAGCACCCGAACCGAGTGGAACGAGATAGCCTGCCGCAGGCAGCCCGCAGGGGCGGCGCGAAGGCGCCGAGCAAACAGGTGCGCTCCCCAGAACTCTTCCGCCACACTTTCGCCTCGGCTGCAGTTCCTATTAATTCACCCTTGTGTCGAAACTTTGCGCGGCCGGCGGGCAGCGCAGACGAGCGCGCCTGCGGCCGCCAGCACCGCGCTGCCCGGCTCCGGAGTCGGCGTGGCGACGACCGGTCCATCGATGGCCAGCGAGGTCTCCGAGCGCGCGTCCATCACAGCATCGAAAACGAAATTGTTGCCGATATCGGCGGGCGCCGGCGTGTAGATGCCGGTCCATTGGGTCCAGGTATCCGCTTTGCTCGGCATGGGCGTGCTCGTCCATTGATACGTCCCGGCGCTGCCGCCGATCTGAAGCGTGCTGAAATCAGAAAACAACACCGGGCTGATACCCGACCCATAGTAGGCCACTTCCATCGAAATGGTGTACGAAGTGTTTTGAATGGTCCCGCCGAGATTCTTGGTGAAGCCGAGACCGGGAAGATCATCCGGAGTGCTGTTCCCCACGGCAAAGAACAGCGACCCCGCGTTCGGAGTCAGGGTGGACGGCCGGATGATCGTGCCGTCGATCCAGTTCGCGGAAGAGAATCCGCCCTGGTAGGTCTCTGTTCCGTCCATGTCGAAGACATTGTTGATTCCCTGTGCAAATGAGACGCCAGCGCAGCAAAGCGACGCGAGTATAGCGAGAGCGAATTTGAGGGGAAACATACGGGGAACCACGAACCGGGCTCGCAGTCCACGGTTCAGATCAAAATTAGTAGGGAAAGTAAAGGTGAAAGTTCATTAGCCCGGGGCCCGAAGCGAGCGGAGAATGAACTTCGAGTAAAGCCGCGGCGTTCCAGCATCGAAGCGGGCCTTCGGCCCTTGGAATGCAACACGGAAAAACGTGGCAATGCCGAAGTTCCCGTTGCGTCCTCTCGCGACGTAGGCCCAAGGTCTGATTCCCCCCGCGTTCCCTTCGTGTCCAACCTGCGCGCCTCCCTACTTCTTTCCCTCCTATTCATCTCTGCAATTTTTCGATCCGATTTCGCCTTCCCGTGCAACGCGAAGCAAACGCACCGCAATTCAAAGCATTAAATTCTTGCCGTCGACAAAATAGGTGTATTATGAGCCAGTCTAATAAAACGCGCTTTCCGTTCCTTTGATCCCTGAGCGCTGTTTTGACCCTCCTTGTTTGTGAACCCAATCCTCCGCTTCTGCTCCTCGTCCATCGGACGTAAATGGATCGTGGCCCTCACCGGCCTGGTGCTCTTTGGCTTCGTCATCGGGCATCTCATCGGCAACCTCCAGATCTTCCTCGGCTCGTCCGAGCCGATCAATCGCTACGGCGCCTTCCTCCAGGGGCTCGGTGAATTGCTTTGGGCGATTCGCTTTTTTCTCCTGGCGATGCTGGTATTGCACATCGTCTTCACCGTGAAGCTGCGCGCCGAAAGTCGCGCCGCCCGCCCTGTGAACTATGCGGTAACCAATCGGCGTGCGACCTCGCCGGCCGCGCGCTGGATGTTGCTCAGCGGGATCATGGTTTTCTGCTTCATTGTCTTTCACCTGCTGCACTTCACCGCGCAGGTGCCGGCGGTGAATGGCCTCGGACGAAATTTTGCCACCCTCACCGATGGTATGGGACGGCATGATGTGTATCGCATGATGATCCTCGGCTTTTCGAATCCCGCGGCCTCGGCCTTTTACGTCGTGGCGGTGGCGCTGCTCGCGCTGCACTTGAATCACGGCATCATGAGTATGTTCCAGACGCTCGGCCTAAACAGCGCGAAGGTGCGGCCGCTCTGGGAAAAGGGCGGGCCTGCGGTTGCCTGGCTCATCTTCCTCGGTTACGCCTCCATCCCCGTCGCGGTCCTCACCGGTATCGTCAAATAATTCTATGAGCTCCACTGTCCTCGAACCCCCGGCAGCTCCCGCCTCCTCCCCATCCACGTCCGCCCCGGTCCGCTCGAATACCGTGCTCGATGCGAAGATTCCCGACGGTCCGCTGGAGAAGAAGTGGGAGAAGCACAAGTTTGAATCCAAGCTCATCAATCCGGCCAATCGCCGAAAGTACGAGATCATCGTCGTCGGCACCGGCCTGGCCGGCGCGAGCGCGGCGGCTTCGCTCGCCGAGATGGGCTACAAGGTGAAGTGCTTCTGCTATCAGGATTCCCCGCGGCGCGCGCACTCCATTGCCGCGCAGGGCGGCATCAATGCGGCGAAGAATTACCAGAACGACGGCGACTCCGCGTTCCGTCTTTTCTACGACACGCTGAAGGGCGGCGATTTTCGTTCGCGCGAAGCGAATGTCTATCGGCTCGCCGAAGTGAGCTCCAACATCATCGACCAATGCGTGGCGCAAGGCGTGCCCTTTGCCCGCGAATACGGCGGTCTGCTGGCCAACCGCAGCTTCGGCGGTGCGCTGGTCTCGCGCACGTTTTACGCGCGGGGGCAGACTGGCCAGCAGCTCCTGCTCGGCGCTTACTCCGCGCTCTGCCGGCAGATTGCCGAGGGCAGCGTGACGATGTATCCGCGCACGGAGATGCTCGACCTCGTGCAGGTGGATGGCCACGCCAAGGGCATCGTGGTGCGGGACATGGTCACCGGCGCGATCAGCTCGCATGCCGGAGATTGCGTGCTGCTCTGCACCGGCGGATACGGCAACGTTTTCTATCTTTCCACCAACGCCAAGGGCTGCAACGTGACCGCGGCCTATCGCGCGTTCAAGAAGGGCGCGCTCTTCGCCAATCCTTGCTACACGCAGATTCACCCGACGTGCATTCCGCAGGCGGGCGATTACCAGTCGAAGCTCACCCTCATGTCCGAGTCGCTGCGCAACGACGGCCGGGTGTGGGTGCCCAAGCAAAAGGGCGACAAGCGGGCGCCGGATCAAATCCCCGAGGGCGAGCGCGACTACTATCTCGAGCGCAAGTATCCGAGCTTCGGCAACCTCGCCCCGCGCGACATCGCTTCGCGCTCGGCCAAGGAAGCGTGTGACGACGGGCGCGGTGTCGGCCCCGGCGGGCTCGGCGTGTATCTGGATTTCGCCGACGCGATCAAGCGGCTCAGCGAAAAGACGATTCGCGAGCGTTACGGCAATCTGTTCGACATGTACAACCAGATCACCGGGGAGAATGCCTACCAGACCCCGATGCGGATCTATCCCGCGGTGCACTACACCATGGGCGGCCTGTGGGTGGACTACAACCTGATGTCGAATGTCCCGGGCCTGTTCGTGCTCGGCGAAGCGAATTTCTCCGATCACGGCGCCAACCGTCTCGGCGCCAGCGCGCTCATGCAGGGGCTCGCGGATGGCTATTTCGTCATCCCCTACACCATCGGCAACTATCTCGCGCCGCAGATGGGCAAGCGCCCGACAACGGACCGCGAGGAGTTCAAGAAAGCGGAAGCGGCGGTGCGCGAGCGCACGAAGCAACTGCTCGGCATCCAGGGCAAGCGCAGCGTGGATCATTTCCACCGCGAGCTCGGCCGCATCATGTGGGACTACTGCGGCATGGCGCGCACGGCGAAGAGTCTCGATCGCGCGCTCAAGCAGATCCCGCCGCTACGCGAAGAGTTTTGGAAGAACGTCAACGTCCCTGGCGAAGGCGAGGCGCTCAACGTCGCGCTGGAAAAAGCCGGCCGGGTCGCGGACTTCCTCGAGTTCGGCGAGCTTCTCTGCCAGGACGCCCTCGAACGTCGCGAAAGCTGTGGCGGCCACTTCCGCGAGGAATGGCAAACGCCCGACGGCGAAGCCAAACGCGATGACGAGAACTTCTCCCACGTGGCCGCGTGGGAATACACTGGCGACGGGAACAAGCCGAACCGCATCGTCGAACCGCTCACCTTCGAAACCGTTCACCCGAGCGTCCGCAGCTATAAGTGACGGTTTGCCCCATCACAGCACTGCTGATAACTTCCAACTATGATCCTCGAACGCTTTCCTGAGTTGCTGAAACTGTCGGAGACGGAGCGTCTTCAGCTTCTTACCGAGCTGCGAGGAACATTGTTTTCGGACGAAGTGCTGGTCGACCCCGTGATTGTCGCCGAATTGGAACGTCGCATGGAGGAATACCGGCGTGATCCAAGCATCGCCCGGCCTTGGTCCGAAGTGCGAAAAGAACTCCGCGAGAAATATCTGCAAAAGCACGGTGAGTGAAGTCGTCCTGCTCGCCCGTGCCGAGATTCACTTTCATGAAGTATACGCCCAACTTGCCGCCCATAGCTTCGCGCGGGCTGAGCGTTTCGATAGTGTGGTCGAGGAGGCTTTGCAACAGCTGGCTACCTATCCTCGCTCGGGACCCGAATCCTTCGAAAAGTATCGGCGATTGCTACTCGTGGAATTTCCTTTCGCTATCTACTACATCATCGAGGGAGAAAGGATTTTCATCCATGCGCTCCTGGATACCCGCCAGTCGCCTGAATCGATTCGCCGGCAACTGGGTTGCTAATCACGCATGAACGAACGCTTCGCCAACATCTTCCCACTATGAATCTGAATCTCAAAGTCTGGCGCCAGAAGAACGCAAAGAGCGAAGGCAAGCTCATGGACATCGAAGCGCGGAATATCCCGGAGGACTGTTCGTTCCTCGAGATGCTCGACATCGTGAACGAGGATTTGCTCGGCAAGGGGGAGGAACCGATCGCCTTTGACCACGATTGCCGCGAAGGCATCTGCGGCACTTGCTCGCTGACCATCGATGGCGTGCCGCATGGCCCCAGCGAGACGACGACCTGCCAGCTCTACATGCGCAAGTTCAAGGACGGCGACACGATCTACGTCGAGCCATTCCGCGCCCGGCCGTTCCCGATCATTCGCGATCTCGTGGTGGATCGCAGCGCCTTCGATCGCATCCAGCAAACGGGCGGGTTCATCACCGCGCGCACCGGTTCGGCCGTGGATGGCAATACGCTGCCGATTGGCAAGCCCGTCGCCGATGCGGCGATGGAGGCGGCGGCCTGCATCGGCTGCGGCGCCTGCGTCGCGGCCTGCCCGAATGCCAGCGCCATGCTCTTCGTCGGCGCCAAGGTCTCGCACCTGGCGCTGTTACCCCAAGGTCAGGCCGAGCGCACCTCGCGCGCCCTCAAGATGGTTCGCACCATGGATGAGGAAGGTTTCGGCAACTGCTCGAACTACCTGGAGTGCGAAGCCGTATGTCCCGCGGAGATCCCGGCATCGGTTATTTCACGTTTGAATCGCGAATATGCGAAAGCGTCGGTGAAGGATACCGTCTCCTAACGACAGAGAAATTCTTTATTCGTGTAGCTTGAGGCATTTTTCGCCTCGATCGTTCACTGGGAGCGAATTGGCGTATGTCCTGCTCCCTCAGAAACGCTATGGGTTCTTCCGCGCCCACGCGTCCGACTTTTTTTCGCCAACGCCAGCCCCTCGGCTTCACCATGACCGAGGTGGTCATCGCTGCCAGCATCCTCGCGCTCTTCATCGTGGGGTCGGTTTCGGCGATGACGCAGATCAACCGCTGGGCCAATGCCGCCCGTCTGCGCACCCTGGCGACGGCACTCGTCCAGCAGAAGATCGATGAAATCCTCACTACCCCGTGGTCCGTACTTTCCACCACTCCCACGGTGCTGCAAGAGGGCACGGTAAAGGAAACGAACCTGCCGCTGAACAATGATTCGTTCAACAACGAGTCCGGCCTGAGCAGCGCCTTCACCAATCTCGACGTCCAGGTCATCGACACGCGGACCACCAAGGTCTCCAGCATTTCGGCGCACATGATCCGCGCCATCGTCACCGTCAGCTATACCTATCGGGCGCACACCTACACGATCAGCATGACCACGCTGCGCACCACCGACGATTTCTAGTTCGCACCGATGTCTTCCCTTCGTTCCGCTTACACCCTCGTCGAACTGCTCGTCGCGATGGCCATATTCGGCATGGTGTCGGTCGGCCTTTTCGCCTTCGCCTCCACATCCCTGCGAATGGTCGGCCGCAACCTGGCGACCAATCACACTCACGAGGTCATGCGCATCTCCGACCAGGAGCTGCTCTACAATCTGCACGCCTCGGCCTCGGCATTTCAGTTGATCACTTTCGACGGGACGAATTACACGGACATCTCGCCGAGCGTCACCACCGATGAGGACCCTTTTACGCAGCAATACCTCAGCACACGAGCCAACGGGGTGCGTTTTCGTCTTCAGGCGGATGGTCCCTACAAGATCACCAGCGCCACCGATGACCCGAAGAACCAGACGACTACGCTCACTCTCGATTTGAGCGTCAATCATACGGGCAGATTTACGCCCGCGATCGAGATCGGCGACAAGCTGGTCATCCCGGTGATCTCCCACGAATACGACATTACCGCCGTCAGCATCAAGGGGAGCACGGCGACCATCACCACCGCACTCCTTGGCTTCACACTCCAGCCTACCGGGTCCAACAACTTCCTCACCGGCTACATCTATCGTGAAGTCGCTTACACCGTTTACAACAACCAGCTCCGCTATCACGCCAACTTTACCAGCACATCCCGGAGCAGTTACGTGCTGGTGCGCGACAAGATCACCTCGCCCAAGCCTTTCTCCGTGCTCTTTGCGACGGCGACCTCCCCCAGCAGCACGGGGTTGAATCTCCGGATCTCGCTGGAGTTCTACGATACCAATTACAGTTCCAAAAAATACACCAGCGGCACCGCCACGCTGCAGGCCATCATCCCTCCTCGCGTCCAGCCCACGGATGTCAGTTCCACCAACTCGAGCTAGCATGAAGACCCTCAGGAATGCGGAATCGGCGAGCGGCCTGCTGGCCGTGCTCTTTTTTATGGTCCTCACCATGATGACCGTCGCCATGATTTATTCGGTGACGAATTCGCACGTCATCGCCGGCCGGCGGACGATCGATCGCTCCATCGCCATCGCTTATGCGGATGGCGTGCTGGAATCGCTGTTTGATCAATGGCGCACGCAAATGAGTACCGTCAGCAACTCCACCGACCGCGACTCGGGCATGTCCACTTCGGCGTTGACCGCGGCGATCTCTCCACCCGACGGCACGACGCTGCCACCACCGGCCAATGTCAGTTTGAGTAGCTGGAGCATTACCGCGCAGACACCGCTGCTCGTCACGACGACCGATTCCGGAGGGCGCCCCGTCAAGGAAACCGGCACGACGGCCAGTTTCCGCGTACGCATTTACTACCGCGCCAGCGTAACCGTGCAGTTTCGCAGCGCGACCGGCAGCAAAACGGCCACCGTGCAGCGCATTTTTTGCCGCGCCGGCCGAAACATGTTCGACAACTTCTTCTTCGGCACGCAGCCAAACGTGGAATTTCATCCCGGTCCGGACATGTACGTCAACGGCTCCGTCTATATCGGTGGCAATCTTTACACCGCCCACAATTCGCTTCACTTCATGCAGGACGTCACTTTCACCGGCACCCAGACTCTCAATTTCCGGCGGGAAGATGCGCGCTATGGCAGCGAGACGCCCGATATCACCCACGGCGGGCTCTCGGATAACTGGAGCCCGAGTAATCCTCCCCACGTCGGCGCCCAGCAAAAATTGCTCGACGTTCCGATGAGCAGCCTCGATCCCAAGTTTCTGGATGACCCCATTTCCAACGACAGTGATCCCACGGGTAATCCGAACGACAACGGCTATCACGAAATCATTGAGGAAGTGACCGACCCCACCCAGAGCGATCCCTTGCAATTGGACTCCGATACCAGCGAGCGTCTTTCCAATGCCGCCGATTATCGCATCTATGTCGACGCCGCCGGCACACTCACCATTTACAACTCGGCCGGGCAACTCACATCGGGGGCGGATTACACAGCCATCGTCAACGCCATTACCCTGAATACGGCCATGACCGATGACCGCGAAGGCGACAACGTCCGCATGATTACCGTGGATGTCAGCAAGATCACCACCGCGGCCAACAACAAAACTCTCATTGACGGCAATAGCACGCAAAAGTCCAACGGCAAGCCCGCTGGTGGAGACGGTTTCCTCATCTATGTGTCCGATAAGAGCGTGGGGACCAGCGTCAAAACGAACATCGTGGATTCATCAACCGGCAAGAAGACGGCGGTGACCAGCGCGAAAGTGCGCGGCGTGAAGCTGATCAATGGCGCGTCTCTGCCGAACGCCGGATTGACGGTCGTTTCTCCCAATCCGGTCTACATTCAGGGTGACTACAACACCGGCAGCACGACAGGCGCGCAACCGGCGTCCAACACCACCTCCAATTATACGCCGCCCACGGACACGCCGAGCCCGACGGTGGGAACTTACAACCGCATCGCTTCCGCAGTCGTCGGAGATGCGGTCAACATCCTTTCCAACAACTGGAACGACGCGAATTCCGTGAGCGGTCTCAGCTCCCGGGTCGCGACCAGCACCACGGTCAATACGGCCATCGTCGCTGGAAACGTCCCGACGACCACTAACTCATATAGCGGCGGAATCGAGAATTTCACCCGCTTTCACGAGGACTGGAGTTCCTCCTATTTTACCATCTATGGCGCGCTCGCCCTGCTCTTCGATTCGGAACAGGCGATCCACCCGTGGTCCAACGCCAGTTACAATCCTCCCAGCCGCCGCTGGTATTACGATACCCAGTTGCAAAACAGCAATCCGCCCGGCTTCAGCGCGACGAAAACCTACAGCCGCGGAGACCGCATCCAGTACTAGTGAAGCCGTCATCTTCTGTTCGCCTCACGCTGGCTCTCGCAGCCGGCGTCCTTCTTCACGCACCCGCCCGGGCGCTGGACTTCACCCCGCAGGAGACCTGGCGCGCGCTCGAAGGCGTCCGCATTACGGTGCTCCTGTTCAGCGATCCAAAGGGACGCATCCGCTATCAGCCGCCGGGAAATTGGAACGTCAGCGGCAGCGGCCCGACGCTGGCCCTATATCCGCCCAACGTCACCGGCGCCTACATGAAGATGTTCGTCCTCGGGCATGCCGCGGGCATTCCGGAGATCGCGGCGTTTTCCTCCGACGACCTTGCCCGGTGGTGCCGGCACTACCTGGCCACGGACGCCCAGGAGGTGAAGCTGCTCGATGAAAACCCGAGCCCCTTCATGCTCGATGGCAAGCCGAGCCGCGAGTTTATCTTCGATTACAAATCCAGCGGCCAGCACTACCAGACTTCCGTGGCCGTGATGGATTGGACCGACCGGGAGCATCTCACGGTCGTCATCACCGCGCGGGTCCAGGACTTCAAGGCCATCCACGACGCCGGCATCTCCAGCCTTTTCAGTTGGAGCCTGCGCAAGACGGAACCGCCCAAGGTCACACCCGCTCCCACCGCAGCCGCCACCAGTCCGACCGTGCCCGGTCCCACACCCATTCGGGCGGTGACTCAGTAAGCCAGTCGCGACAGCGGCTTTGGCGGAAAGCGATTTCTGCGCTGCTACAGCGCGGCGGCGATGGCCTCGCCCATTTCAGTCGTGCCGACGCGGCGCGTGCCTTCGCTCCAGATGTCGCCCGTGCGCAGGCCGTCGTCGATGACGCGACGCACTGCGGCATCGATCGCATCCGCCGCTGCATGCTCGCTCAGCGAATAGCGCAACATCATCGCCGCGGAAAGGATCTGGGCGATCGGATTGGCGATGCCCTTCCCCGCGATGTCCGGTGCCGTACCACCGCTCGGCTCGAAAAGACCGAACCGTCCCGTCGGCGTCTCCTTCAGACCCAGGCTCGCGCTCGGCAGCATGCCCAGTGAACCAGCCACCATAGCCATCTCATCGCTCAAGATGTCACCAAAGAGATTTTCCGCCAGCACCACGTCGAAGCCCCGCGGATTCTTCACCAACTGCATCGCCGCATTGTCCACGTAAAGGTGATTCAGCGTCACGTCGGGATACTGCTTGGCGATCTCGTTCACCGTCGCGCGCCAGAGCACGCCGTTCTCGAGCACGTTGGCCTTGTCGATCGAGGTCAGTTTTTTCTTGCGGCCTTGCGCGGCCTTGAAAGCCACATGGGCGATCCGCTCGATCTCGCTCTTCTTGTAGATCATCGTGTCCACCGCCACCGGCTCGCCATTCTCCTCGTGCCGGCCTTTCGGCTGGCCAAAATACAGGCCGCCCGTCAGTTCGCGCACACACAGCACGTCGAAGCCGCCTTCGATCAGCGACTCCTTCACCGGCGAGGCGTGGGTCAGCTTCGGGAAACACACGGCGGGGCGCAAATTCGCAAACAGCGCGAAATGCTTGCGCAGCGGCAGCAGCGCCGCACGTTCCGGCTGCTCATTTGGCGGAAGGCTCTCCCACTTCGGTCCACCGACCGAGCCAAAGAGAATCGCGTCCGATTCACCGCAAATCCGGACCGTCTCTTCCGGCAACGCCTTGCCATCGACATCGATCGCGATGCCACCGACGCGGGCCTCGGTCAGCGCCAGTTGAAAGCCAAATTTCTTCTCCGCGACAGCGAGCACCCGCCGCGCCTCGGCCATCACTTCGGGGCCGATGCCATCGCCCGGGAGAACAGCGATTTTGAAAGTTTTCATAGGGGCGCAGAGGGTAATGGTCTCGCGCAATTTGCCAAGCCGGAGTTTGGAAATGGGGAATGTGGAGTGCGGAATTCGGAGTGCGACCCCCAGTCACTGGTTATTCGCCACTCCCTACCCCCACCGGTCCGCGATCACCCTCAACTCCTCCACCAGCGTCTCGACCTTTTTCAAATCCCGCCGGCGGCCCTTGGTCGGCTTCACCTCCAGCGAGCGCAGCAGCATCAGCATGTCACGTAAATCCGACACCCGGCTGGGGGGCAGCTTCTTCTTCGAATCGCCATCCGCCTGCACCACCGCGTGCAATTGCGCAATCTCCCCTTCGATTTGCGAGGAATAGGTCCCGATCAGATCGCGAAATGTCTTCCGTAAAAAAGCCAGTTCCTCCGTCACCGTCTTAAACGGAAGGGCCGACGCTGGTTTGGACTTGGGTTCGTCTTTCACGGGAGGCTGACGACAACGCTTGAAGCGCCGCACGCGCGGCGTCAAGGCGACGATTGTGAACTTCTCGAGAAGATGCGCTTTTCCTCAGCGCAAGCAACGTTTGATCGCCCTTTTCGTATCCTGGTCGTGGACGTGCTTCCGATACGCCGCCCGCAGGATCTGCGTCACCGATTTACGTCGCGGCTGCCGCCCCGTCGCCTGGCGGCGAAGGTCGTGGCCCAATGCGTAGTCCCATACGTGGCTTGTCATAACGTCAGTAGTAAGAGCAGGAACCGTAGCCACTTCCGGTGGCGGTTTTGTGACAAATGGGTGAATTCAACCTTTCCTGAAGGGCCCGGATTTGCCTTTCCCTCCACCTCACGACAAAACTGTCGCCATGAAGCGTTTTCGCACCGGCTGGATCTCCGATATTCATCTCGGCACTAAAGGCAGCAAGGCTGATGCCCTGCTGCAGTTCCTCCGCGAGTATGAATTCGAAAAACTCTACATTGTCGGTGATTTCATCGACGTATGGCAGCTTCGCCGAGGCATTTACTGGCCCCAGGCCCACAACGATGTCATCCAAAAGATTTTGCGGGCCGGCCGCAAAGGCACCCACGTCATCTACATTCCGGGGAATCACGATGAATTCGTCGCGCACTTCTTCGGCCATTTCGGCGCTGTGGAAATCATGCCCCGGGATATTCACACCACCGCAGACGGCCGTCGCCTGCTGGTGATTCACGGGCACGAGCTCGACACCGTAGTGCAAAATATCAAGTGGCTCGCCTTCGTCGGCGACGTCGGCTACCAGCTCCTCCTGAAGCTCAACACGCCGGTCAACACCTTCCGCCGCCTGTTCGGCCTCGGCTACTGGTCGCTCAGCGCCTACGTGAAGAAGAGCGTGAAGAACGCCGTCAGCTTCATTGGCGCCTTTGAAAAGGCCATCGTCCAATACGCGCAAACCGACAAAGTGCACGGCGTGGTCTGCGGTCACATCCACTCACCGGTCATCCGCACCATCGAGACAACGACTTACTACAACAGCGGCGACTGGGTGGAGAGCCTCTCCGCGCTCGTCGAAGACTTCGACGGGAAGATCGAGCTCGTCACCAATTTCGCCGTCGACGCCACCGGCCGCCCGCCAGCCAGTCTGGAGCATCACGACGACGCGGAGCCGATCACCCCGGCCGCGCCCTTCCCCGCCCCCGCTTCACTGTAGAGCGGGGCACTGGAGGGCGGCGCCGAAGTGGCGGCGTACGGGATAAGGGGCGGTCTGCCTCAGGGAGGGCAGAGGTGGCGGCGTACGCAACAAGCGGCGGCAGATCAGAAACCGTGAAATCAATTCGGTCCCATCCGCGTGTCATTCTGAGCGGAGTGCCCCGGTGGGCGTAGGTGGCGGGGCACGCAGTCGAAGAACCCGGCGGAACAACCAGCGAGAGGCCTATGGGACTGCTGTGGCAAACTCGTCCGCTTCACCAGAGACTATCGCTGGTTGTTCGACCGGGTTCTTCGACTGCGCTCTGGTCGTTACACTCCCTCCGCTCCGCTCAGAATGACCGCGAGAGGAGAAGTTGATTCGTTTCACAGTTTCCCATCTCGTCCCTCTCGTCCCTCTCGTCCCTCTCGTCCCTCTCGTTCCCAAAGTTAGCGAAGCGCTTTGGGAACGCTTCCGCCGACCTCGAAACTCCGTTTCCCTCCCCTCGTATCTCCATGCGCTACGCCAAGTGCATCCCTTTCGTTGCTGCACTGAGACCAGTTTCCGCGGCAGCGATTGCGTTTCCCAAAACGCCTCGTTAACATTGGGAACGAGATGTGGAAACTGGAAACAGAGATTCCGCCCCTACGACTGCAAGACAGGATATCATGAGGATACTGGCCATCGGCGATATTCATGGTCACCTCCGCCCGTTGCAGGCCTTGCTCGAGAAGCTCGCGCCGCGACCAGATGACTTGCTGATCTTCGCCGGGGACTACGTCGATAAAGGTCCCAACGTCAAAGGAGTGATCGACTGCTTGCTCGACCTGAGCAAGACCCACCGGACGGTCTTTCTCCGTGGCAATCACGATCAGATGCTCCTCGATGCCCATCGTGAACCCGGGAAAATGCCGATCTGGGAATGCCTGGCGGGAAACAGTCCCTTGGCCAGCTATGGTCGCGGCCCAACATCGGAACTCCTCTCCCAAGTTCCCTTGGAGCATTGGGCTTTTCTCGCTGCCGAGTGCCGCAACTACTTCGAAACGCCGGACTTCATCTTCGTCCACGGAGGCATTCGTCCCCATATGGCGCCTGCCGATGAAGATGCTGCCCGCTTGCAATGGACCACATTGGCTGATGCCACGGCACATCTCTCCGGACGAACGATCATTTGCGGTCACTCCGCACAACAATCCGGCCACATCGCCGATCTGGGGCACACCATCGGCATCGACACCAATATCGCCAACGGCGGCTGGCTCTCCGGTGTGATCCTGGATACCTTCGAGTTCTGGCAGACAAATTCAGCCGGCGAAAGCCGATCTGGAGTTCTTAGAAACAATGCCTGATGAGCAGCCCGCAAGGTATTCTCCTGTCCACGGTCACAAACTCTTTCCCTCTCATTCCAAAGCGCTTCGCTAACTTTGGGAACGAGAGACGGGACGTTCGGCGCCAACCCGTTCCGCATGAGTGAGAGTCAATCAAAGCCCGTGTCGCGAGAGCGAAGCTTCAGCTCCGACTATCATTCACCACTGCAGTGCGCGGCTGCCTGGTTTATCCTTTTAGCTGCGTGGTGCAGTCTGGTGCTCGATATGGGCGAGAGTTTGCGGGCCTTTCTTTGCGCACTTGGCGGCTACGTCGCTCTTGTTCTTTTTGCCATGCTTCGTCGCCCGATCAATCCGACAAAGGCCGACTTGTTCCTCGTCGGTTGGGCTCTCCCAATCAGTTTCTTCGCGGGCCTCTTTCTGTTTCCCGTCTTCTCGCACTGACATTCCCTTTCCATGCGCTTTTCCTGAACCATGCTTTGCGAAGAATGCCAGCGGCGGCCGGCGAACAATTTCCTCACGCAAGTTGTGGATGATCAGGCGATGACCAGGACGCTTTGTGAGTTGTGTGCCGAGCCGGTGGTTCAGGCGCTTCAAGAGAAGGTGATGAACTCCATCGCCGCCGGCACTGCGCCAATGGGCTCGGCCTACGAACGATTGGCCTCCACCGACCAGCGCTTCACTGCCGATGCTTTTCGCTTTATCGGTCGGGCGGTCTGCGCAGCGTTATCCGCTGCGGACAGCAGCGCGGGCGATCATGTTTCCGGACGCGATGTGGCCGAGGCCTTCCGTTTGCTCGCTCTCCGCGAACTCGGCACGAGCGCGTTATCGACGCTGGAGAGTTGGGGTATTCGCTCCCCCGACGACGTCGGCGCAGTGGTTTTTCGGATGATCGAGGGTGGAATGTTTGGTGCTCGTCCCGAGGATAAACCTGAAGATTTCCAGTCGCTCTATGACTTTGCCGCAGCTTTCCCGACCGGCCGTAACGAATCCGCTCTGGCCTTCGAAATTGATCCTTAAACCAATGAAATTCATCCTGTTCACCAGCCTGCTCGTCACGTTTTCTCCCTGGCTCCTTCGCGCCGAGCAACTCCGCCAGGCGCCCATCGCTGAAATCATCGTCCAAGCGGTTCCGACGCTGTCGTATGTCTCTGGCGATAAAAATTGGAGCGGTGGTTACAATACGAACGCCTACGTTGCAGCGACGGAATTCGACACAAACACTTCTTTTACCGTGCTCCGTGCGTCCGACGCATCATTATCCGCCATTGAGATCGCCAAACGGGTGCGCGATTTCATCGCCAAGCGCTTCGACTTTCCAACGAACCAGCCATTTGCCGTTTGGCAGAAGCGTCTCCCCAATGGCTTTTCCGAGGCAGATTTTGGCGAGGCTTTTCTCCAGACGTCTCCAACGCAGGACACTCCGGAGAAGCAACGTTGCTATCTCACGGTGCAGGTCGTGCGGCGAAGTCCCACCGATTTTGCCGTCACCATTCAATACTCGACCGTGGCGCAACAATGACCATTTCGGCCCCTTGGGGCATGACGAACATTTCAAAGCAACGTTCCATCGCGTAGCGATGCCTGTCCGAATCCTCGAGGGATTTCCATGCCCGGATTCATGTCCGCAGGGCGTCACGATGTTTGCCGCGGATGGCAGATGTCGCCACGCGACGGATCCTGACGGGAGGCGTACCAGGGCTCGAAAGCCTTGGCTACCGGCATGGGATCGCGACGCGACCAAGAACAGCCGCGAGCTCCATTGAAAAATCGTTCGGCTTCAAACGAGCGCGGTATCCGCGCTCATTCCAAATTCGTCACAACAACCCAGCCACCCTCCGGCGCCGTCACACTTCCCCTTTATCCAGCGGAAGGCGCAGGATGATGGTCGTGCCTTTACCGTATTTGCTTTCGGCGGCGACGGTGCCGCCGTGGAGCTGGATGATGTGTTTGACGATGGAGAGTCCCAGCCCGGTGCCGCCTTGCTCGCGGCTGCGGGCTTTGTCGGCCCGATAAAAGCGCTCGAAAATGTGCGGCAGGTCGGCGGGCGGGATGCCCTGGCCGGAGTCTTCCACGCGGACTTCGACGTGGCCGTTTTGCGCGGTGGCGCGCAGGAAAATATTGCCGCCGGGCTCCGTGTATTTGACGGCGTTTTCGAGGAGATTATGCAGTACTTGCTCCAGCCGTTGCGGGTCGGCGGAAATGCGCGGCAACTCGTCATTGGCCTCGATTTGCAGGGCGAGCTTCTTGTTGGCGAGCTTCTGCGACCAATCACCGCCAATGGAGCGCAGGAGCGCGGGCAATTTCATGGAAACGCGCGCGATCTTTTCCTGACGCGACTCGAGCCGGGCGAGGGTGAGCAGGTCCTCGAGCAGGGCGTTCAGGCGCCGGGAGTGTTTGCGCAGGATCTCGAAAATTTCCACCTGGTCCTTGCGCGGCATGGAGGGCTCGTCGATGAGGTTCTCGAGGTAACCGTGGAAAATGGAAAGCGGGGTGCGGAGTTCGTGGGAGACGTTGGCCACGAATTCCCGGCGCACTTCCTCGAGTTGCCTCAGGCGGGTGATGTCGCGAATGATGGCCACGATGCCCGGGCCGCCGGAGAATTCCTTCACCGGCACGGCATGCACGGCGAAGTGCCGTTTGTCCGAGGTCCGCTCCACGTCGCCACGCTGCGGCTG
>Ga0207667_10004045_pt1 | contig 18017 bp, 25 predicted proteins | sample KBSCornC52_FD_184301 | JGI IMG/M metagenome (GOLD analysis project Ga0207667, IMG submission 184301) | Corn rhizosphere microbial communities from Kellogg Biological Station, Michigan, USA - KBS Corn C5-2 (SPAdes) (version 2) | ecosystem: Host-associated > Plants > Roots > Rhizosphere > Soil ...
GCGCGGTTGGATCGACTGAGCCCCCAATTATGGCAGCCTTGCCCTCAATCGTGCCGCACCTGCCTTTCCGGACTCGGATCACCCGGTCGCCTGCTGCAAGGGCGCCGCACCCGCGAGTACTTTCGGGTCGGCCATTTCGGCCATCGGAGAGATGCGATGGGATACTCAGACCTTAACCCCGCCGTGCATGAACGGCGCCCCTGGAATGCTGGACAGAGTGTCGGGCCTAAGCGCCCGCTGAAGCCTCGCGACATCTGGGCCATTCGGTTCTATCTCGATGAGCACCGGAGACTGCGGGACCGTGCGCTGTTTGATCTGGCAATCGATAGCAAGCTTCGTGGCTGCGACCTCGTCAAACTCAAGATCGGCGACGTGGTCAGTGGCGGAGACATCCGGAATCGGTCAACCGTCATCCAGCAGAAGACGGGCAAACCCGTCCAGTTCGAGATCATGTCGGAAGCCCGAAAGAGCCTGACGGTTTGGCTAGAGTTGGTCTGATTTAAGTTTACGCATAGCCGGCGTTGCGGATGTAGTTTACGCATTCGTGTGGAGTGAAGTTGTCGAGCAGGGAGCCGATGCGGCGCCAGGTGGCTTCGACGGTCCGCTCGTTGGCCTTGCGGAGCAATCGCTTGAGCTTGGAGAAGACTTGCTCGATCGGGTTGAGGTCGGGCGAGTAGGGCGGCAGGAAGAAGAGCTTGATGCCGGCCGCCCTCAGGAGCTTTCGCACGCGGCTTCCTTTGTGGCTGCCGAGGTTGTCGATGACGACGATGCTGCCCGGCTTCAGCTCCGGGATTAGGAACTGCTCGACCCAGGCAGCGAAGCTTGTCCCATTGATCGGTCCGTCGATCACGCAGGGTGCGACAATGCCGTTGTGCCTGAGGGCGGCAATGAAGGTCAGCGTCTTCCAGTGCCCGTGCGGCACCTTGGCGAGGAGCGGCCGGCCTCTTTCGCCCCAGCCATGGGTGCGGGTCATGTTGGTCTTGGCCCAGGTCTCGTCGATGAAGACCATGCGCCTGACGATTGCAGGGTCTATCCGGCGCTGGAGCCAGAACCAGCGGGCGCGGCGGCGGACGACGTCCGGCCGGTCCTGCTCCTTAGCAAAGAGCGTCTTTTTTTGAATGACTTGCCGCAGCGCTTGAGAAACCGCCACAGCGTATCGCGGCAAACCTCGATGCCACGTTCTTCCCGCAGCGCTGCCACCAGATCGGCCAGCGTCGGATCGCACTCGCGTTCCAGCCGCGCCAGCAGCCAGTCCCGTTGACCTGCCAGAACCACCGGCCTGTGACCGCCCATCGCCTTCGCCGACAGGTCTCCCGTCGCTCGCCATTGCTGAGCCCACTTCACCCCGGTACTCGCGCTCACCTCAAACTGGCGGGCCGCACCGCGCGCGGACATCCCGCGATCCAACGCTCGGCAAAACCGCTCTCGCAAATCCTCGGAATAGGCTCGTGCCATCGCTGCTGGCCTCCTGCCCAGCCAGCAGCTTGAATCACAAAATCAGCCCAGCGGGAATCCCTCTCGCGATTCAACCTCAATCAGATCGACTCTAAGATCAGGACTGATTGATTGATCCAGAAGAAGATGGTTGCGGCGATGCAGATGGGTCTTTGTTGCATAACTAAGGTGATGGATTCACAAAGGGAATTGTTTGTCATAGGTGGGCGGGATGCCCAAACCGACGCCCCCCACAATATCGCATGACCAACTGCCGGAGTATAACGCCGCGCTGAAGCAGCGAGGTTCGCTGGAAGTGTGGTTTGATCCGCGGATGAATTGGTTTTCGGTGCCGCGCGGCCGTCCGCTGCGCTTTTCCGACCGGCGATTGAGCTGTGTCTGACGCTGAAAGGGCTGTTCCAAAAGAAGTTACGGACCCGACCGACCCCGAATGGTTTGTCTCGTCAAGAAAGCCTGGGTAAAGACCAATATGCCACGTGAAACAAAGAGAGAGGCGCCATGTCTGACGATTGAGGGTCGGGATGGCGCCTCGCTCTGCTTGTGAATGGACGTTGGCGATGCTTACTTGAGGGCTTCGGCCACCGTGGACGAGATCGGGGTTGTTGGTCGACCGATCAGCTTGGAGAGTTGTTTGCTATCATCGACCAGATCGCCCTTGGAGCCGCAGACTTCCATGTTTGCGATGAACTGGGCGAAATCATTTGGCACTCCGGCCTTGGCGAGGGCTCCAGCGTAGTCGCTTTCGGGAAGGTTCTGGTAAGGGATTTCGCGTCCAGTCTGTTTAGAGACCTCTTGTGCAAGCTCGGGCATTGTGAATCCCTCATCTCCGGCGAGCTCGTAAGTTTGGCCGTCATGGGAATCCGTGGTGGCGACAACGGCAAGAGCTTGTGCATAGTCCGCGCGAGATGCAGCCGATATCCTGCCTTCCCCATAGCTGCCAATGATGACGCCATGCTGCGTGGCCCCGCGCACGGTCTCGAGGTAATTTTCGTTATACCAAGCGTTACGCATGATCGTGTAGCGCAAGCCAGACGCTTTGATGGCCTCTTCCGTAGGAAGATGTTCTGCTGCCAGAGAGATAGACGACTGATCGGCATGGATCATGCTCGTATAGACGATACGGTGAACACCTGCTGCCTTGGCCGCTGCTACAACCGCGAGATGTTGCGGGACGCGCTGACCCACCTCGCTCGACGAGATGAAGATCAAGGTGTCCACGCCAGCCAGCGCCGGTTCCAGGGTTTCGGGGCGATTATAATCGAAAATGCGGGTTTCTATCTCGGAGTCGTTGACTTTCGAGGGATCGCGCACAAGCGCAACAATCTTTTCTGCACCGCCTCGACGCTTGAGGGCTGAAATTGTAAGACTGCCCAGCAGTCCGGTTGCGCCCGTAATGGCAATAGTCATAATTTCTCCTTTTTTGAATTCAGATCGACGTGAGCGAGCTTCAGAAACCTGATCGTTCGCGACACTATTGGATCGCGTGATGTGCTGTGCCGCGACATATCCAAACGTCATTGCCGGGCCGATGGTAGCGCCGCCACCGGGATATCCATATCCAGTAACCGAGGCAGTCACGTTCCCCGCAGCGTACAGTCCCGGAATGGGTCGATCCTGCTCGTCCAATACACGCGCGTAACGATCGATCACCAGTCCGCCGTTTGTGCCGATGTCACCTGGGTAGACTGCCAGTGCATAAAATGGAGCGCTTTCCAGAGGGTGAAGATTGGGGTCAGGCTTCACCGATGCATCGCTGAAGAACCGATCGTACACGCGCTCCCCACGATGAAAGTCCGGATCCTTGCCCAGACGGGCATTCTCATTGAAGCGCTTGACAGTCTCGACAAGAGCCTGTGGCGGAACTCCGATCTTGCCCGCCAGTTGTTCAATCGTCGCCGCCTTGAAGAAAATCTTTCGGTGCGACTTGGGCAGCATCCAGTGTGGAATACCGGGAATAGACGTCCCCATCGGATGTCGCCGCTTGAAACGACTGTCGAATAGTATGAATGTGGGTATGGTTCCCGCGTCGGTACGGTCATTCTCCAGCATTGCCTGGCCAAAGAGATTGTAGTCCGTAGATTCATTGGTGAAGCGTTGGCCGGACTGGTTGACCGCGATAGAACCTGGAAGGGCGCGTTCAAAAAAGACGCCCCGCGCACGATCCTCACCTTCGACGGAAAAGCTCGGCACGCGCCAAGCTGAATCAAGCCGCTCCGTTTTTGCACCCAATTGGGTTGCCGCCACGAGACCGTCACCAGTATTTGCCGGAGACGCGATACTCCACTTCGGATCTGGCGATTTTGGCTGATATTTGGCGCGCAACTCTGCGCTGTGTTCGAAGCCGCCGGAAGCTATCACGACCCCGCCTGTTGCCCTGATCGTGATGTCCCGACCGTCCTTACGGGCGCGAACACCGACCACCTGTCCGTCCTCATCCTGAATGAGCCCCGTCATCGGAGTGCTCCTCCAGACGGGCACGCCCCGCTTTTCCAACGAGTATTTGAGCCGGCCAACCAAGCCAGCGCCTCCGGTCAGATATCGCGATTGCCCTGACCGGAGGCGCTGGCGGAAGTCTCCAAAATAGCGAATGATCGCGCCGGCTACGACCCTACGCCAGCCGGGACCACGGCTTCCAACTACAACAAGCTCAACGAGATTCAACGGAATCTTGCCGAATATAAGGGTCTGACGGTGTGAGCCGTGCATCGTCTCGATCGGATCTTCAAGCAGCGATCCATCAAAAGGATCGCAGATCAAGGAACGACCGTCAGATCGCCCGCCGGGCAATTCGGCCTGATAATCCGGATATGGAACCGGATTGAACTGCACGTCGGTTCGCTCGACCATATACTGGACCATCCTGGGGCCCCGATCGAGGAAAGCGTTCAGCAAGTCTGCAGGAACTTCGGCTCCCGCTACCTCGCGCATATACTGCGCTGCATCCTCAACATTATCGGCTCGCGCCAGGGCCTTGTTCAGACCATTATTAGGAATCCAGACGACTCCGCCCGAGGTAGCCGAAGTACCACCGAAGCGCTCGTCCTTCTCTATCACGAGCGCCTTTGCACCGCCATCCGTAGCAACCACAGCCGCGGAAAGGCCGCCGGCCCCGGACCCGATCACCACCACATCAAAGACGTAATTCCAGTCTGTCTCAGACATTCCAGACTCCGGGCTACCCACAGGAACTCTAGCCACTAAGCCCAGCGAATGGTCGACATCCGGTCAGCCGTCTCCCGCGGCTGCCAAATACCATCAATCATGTCGTAAATCGCATGCACATAGAATTCAGCGTCGACACGGGTAAAAGGAGATTGATCAGGTAGGCCATCACGCGCAACCTGGTCCGTCCAATGCTTGTCGTACAGTTCCTTGGATGCCCAATGCTCCAAAACGACGAGCCTCCTGGGCTCTTCCAGGCTTCGGAACACCTCATACTCGATCGCTCCGGGCTCAGGCTTTGCCTTCGCCGTCATGTCCAAAAATGCCGGGATGGCGGCATCAATCGCCTCCGCGCTAGCCATCTCGACCTGGACAAGAACGCGAACTCCGGCCATACCTCTCTCCATTCTCATCAATAATTTTTAGGTCGGGTCGGATAGTAAAACTGCCACACGGAACCAACAACTGATAAAATATGATCAAAATTATCAGCAGAACTGATGCCTGCGGAAAGCTTCGGGTGCTAATGGGCTGCTAGATATGAGAAGCACCGTTAAACCCACGCAGTCCATTATGGCGTGACACCAGTTCCGCACGCGAGATTATGGAAGTCCGGCGTAATATTGGTCTGCCTTGAGAAATTGGTCCAATTCTGAAGAGAGCCCTGCGAGGCATGGGAATTGGAGAATTGTATGGGACGTCAGCGATTTACACTGGAGCAGATCAACGCGAAGCTGCGTGAAGTGGATGTGATTGTCGGGCGGAGCGGGAGCGCCGTCGAGGCCTGTCGGCAGATCGGGATTGCGGAACAGACGCTATATAGGTGGCGTAAGGAATATGGTGGCCTGAAGGTTGATCAGGTGCGTCGGATGAAGGATCTGGAGCGTGAGAATGCGCAGCTGAAGAAGCTGGTGTGTTTAATCCCGGCATTTGATGGTGCATAATCCTCAAGCGAATGGAAGGATGTGCTATGGGGCAGATTTTACACGGGAGCGCCCGAACGACAGAGGCAGTCCGTCGAGCGATACAACATAGTCAAGAGAGCCTGCGGGTTCTGGCCAAGCGCTACGGGATCAACTAGAAGACAGTCGCCAAGTGGAAGAGGCGCACGGCGGTCAAGGACTTGCCCGCCGGTCCCGTGGCCGTGCATTTGACAGTGCTGAGCATCAAGGAAGAGGCGATTATCGTCGCCTTCCGCAAGCACACGCTGCTGCCGCTGGATGACTGTCTTTATGCCCTACAGGCGACGATCCCGTCGCTGACCCGATCATCGTTGCATCGATGCCTGCAACGGCACGGGATCAGTCGGCTGACCACATCTCCCCGGCTCAAGGTCGGCGCGAGCTGGGTCTCGACGTAGGTCTCGAAGATGTTCCGGTTTATCGGCGCATCGATGATCCAGGGCGCGGTCAGCCCATCATGACGAAGGGCTGCGATAAACGTCTGCGTGCCCCAATGGCCGAACGGTGCGCTGGCCTTGAGCCTTGCTCCTTTGCGCGCACGCCCTCTCAGTCTGGTCATCTTGGTGGTGGTTGCAGTTTCATCGATGAAGACCAGCCGGTGCGGCTCTTCGCGCATCCGTGGCTGGCGTCCGCGCCGCCATGTTCTCCTCCGTTCGACAACGTCAGCGCGAGCGGCTTCGTCCGCCAACAGCGTCTTTTTTTTTGACGGTAAAGCCCGCCGCCAGAAGCAGGCGCGAGAGCGACGCGGGATGCGCGGAAACGCCACATTCGGCTTCCAGTCGCAACGCCAGCTCAGGCATGCTGATGTCGGGCTCGGTTTCGAGCCAGCCGATCAGCCGGTCCCGATACGCCGCCAGCTTGCCACCGCCGCGCGGACGCCCCTGACGCGCCGGGGCAAGCGACCCGGTCGCCGCCATCCGCCGCGCCAATCGCACACCCGTGCTCGCGCTCACGCAAAACCGACGAGCCGCCGCCCGGCGCGATTGCCCAATCGCGATCTCGCCATAAACCCGCTCAAGATCAATCGAATGCGCTTTGCTCATGATCCATCCCCTTCAGGGATGATGAATCACACTCCCGAGCCAAAGAAAATCCCTCGATTCAGCTTTCGCGCACGACGCTCTAGGGAATTTTCAAAGCCCACAATCAGGGAGAATTACACGACCAGTGACAGGTGTCTCCGTTGTCTGACGGTGGCGCGCAAATCCCCTTATTGTACTGGTCCTGCTATTCAATCATAGTCAAGAATACGCCATCCACTCCAAAAAACATGACAGCGTATAGAATTAAGGCCTCAGTCACATAGTCGACTGGAACATTTCAAAGGGCATAAGGCTAATTTATCGACATCCCACTGTCGACCGAAAGGATTTGCCCCGTTACCCGGGCAGCCTCGTCAGACGCCAAGTAAAGAGCCGCATTAGCGATATCTTTGGGATCACACGGACCCAACATGTGGCGCGCCAGCATGGGTTGTATTTCCGGAACATTTTCAATTATCTTAGCCACACGTTCAGTTCGCGTTGCGCCAGGCGCAAGCGCATTTACCCGTATGTTATCCTTGGCGTACTCGACGGCCATTGATCGTGTGAGCGCGGAGATACCACCCTTTGCAGCCGTGTACGCATCGCGAGTTGGCCAGCCGATCAGCGCAACTATAGAAGTTACATTAATTATAGATCCACCACCAGACTTTATCATGGCCGGAATACCATAACGGCAGCAAAGCCACGTCCCATAGAGATCAAGTTTTATTGCCTTCCAGAACTCTTCATCACTAACTTTGGTTATGTAATTGTCTTTCTGACTAGAACCACCTGCATTATTATAAAGGATATCCAGATGCCCATGTTTACTGATCGTATGATCTATGAGACTTTGAACGCTTTCCGTTTCCGAGATGTCGGTCTTACAGAATGACCCCATTCCTCCGGCTGCGAGAATTTCATCGATCACCGAGACTCCTGCGCTTTCGGAAAGTTCACCAGCTACAACGATTGCGCCTTCGCGCGCGAAGAGCAGAGCAGCTGTCCTACCAATCCCTGCGCCTGCACCGGTTATGATGGCGACCTTCCCCGCGAGCCGTCCTGTAAGAGTTGCTGTCATTCCTCGCCTTTCTATTTCCTGATAGAGCCTGTCAAAATAACGCTCTCAGCGGTAGCTTCTACCAAGTCAGATCCGCGCTCTGACTATCCAACTTTCATTCAAAATCGCCCATCCAAATTGGAGAAAATCTTTACACTCAGCAACCCAGAAAGTTTGATGATGTCGATCAAAGCTGCTGATCATTCCTTTCTCGATCAGAGTTCAACAGGATCGATTCGGCCCTGCCGGCTGCCGAATACCCTCAAGATGTCCACCTGGTTTTGAGGCCACCTCGACAAAGCGAGAGCGGTCGCGCATTGATGAGCATGCGGCGCGCGCTTGCTACGGACTTGGGTGACACCAAACCGAGGATGCTACTGGAGCGTAAAATGCAGAGGAAATTACCGCGACGTGGAGTGGGCCCCTTGGGGACCTCGATGACAGCTCTTTTGATGTCATTGTCTCGCTGGACGTCGGCTAGACAAATGCAGACGCTCCGCAGTCTTTGACCACAGTTGCGATTTCAGCGGCGCGAGATCTCGCAGGTATGGGGACCTCCACCATGCCTGCGAGCACAATTCCATAATGCAGCATGATCCATTCGGGACAATTGGGTGAGCATAAGGCTATCCGATCTCCGGGGCGGAACCGCGTCAACAGCGCGTAAGCAACTCGCTCGGATTGCTGCAGCAACTCCGTGTAAGCCCAGCGGTTTCGCAACTTCGGGTCGGAAACTCCATCGACCAAGGCGATGCGATCTCCTGACTCGCGCGCGGCCTCACACAGCAAATCGCCTATGGTCAGATCCTCAATGCGTTCAATGCGCTGTGGCGCCGGACCGCCATCGAATGTGCGAGATCCCAAGCCTTGGTGATGACCTTCAACGGAATTCGACGCGACTGACCTCACGCATAGGGGGAACAGCAATCCCTGGCCGGGCTTGCGACCCTGCCGCTCATGGCCCTGAGACGGCAAAGTAGCACTTCGCCATCTTTAATCGCGACCAAGCATCTTTGCCCGGTACACCGCATCTCTGCTTCGCCCATGCTCGAAATGCAAGCGCAGATGATTTTCCATCACACAGGCTGATGGAATAGATCATAATTTTTGGCCTTCTTGTTAGGCAGAGTCGATGTATATAATAAATGAACTCTTGTGTTCATACAATTCAAATTCCATCGCACTATATATAGAATTATTTTACTCCGAGGGAGTGCACGTCATTCATTCTTATTCATAATATAGTTGAGTAATATTGTATGTTATCTGTTTAATTTCGATTACACGAGAGTAAACTGACCAAGCCCGGCCGTGCCGATTGGACTGAGCTGATTGTCTGATTCCGCACGATCGGTATCGGCCGATTACGCGCGCCTGGTCTATCCCCATCGTCAGACGCTAGTTAAGGTAAGTTATGAAAATGGCCGGGCGTCCCAAGCCCAGAGATCTCCTTCGCGGGAAGACCGCTGTCATCACCGCAGCCGTTGGCAGCAATGCATCTCAGTCGCAACGCGTGTGCCCGAGGTGCGGGCAACATCAGGCAACATATTGATTGGTCACCTTCGTGATCACGGACTCAGCGAGGCAGCCAACCACATCGCAGACGAAGTTGGATGCGCAGGCCGCGGATCAATGAACTTGAAAAGGAGCACACCGAATGACACGGTACAAATTGATTGGGATGGCGAATGCCAAGCCTGGCCGCGAAGACGAATTTTGTATTTGGTATGCCAACCAGCACATGCCGGATGTGATGGCAGTACCGGGGATGGTCTCTTGTGAACTGCTTGAGAATATCAGCCCGAAGGGGCGCTGGCTGTTTTCAAATCTCTATGAAGTAGAAAGCGACGATATCAGCGCTACGATGGCAGAATTGTACCGGCGCATCGGCACCGACCAAATGCCGATGACCGATGCAGCGGATGATGATAGTACATATGCGGAGGTTTTCCGGCCGCGCTGCGCGAGGCCGCAATCATCAGGAAGTGCCTTGGCAGACGAACCAGCAGGACGGCGGGTGCCAGATGGCGAGGCTGCCCCTGATCGAGGACCGGAGCGACCAGCGTCCTCAAGGCCGCTAGGCCGCGCCAGTGTCGCTAATAGGCAAAGTAGATTAAGGAAGATGTCCGCATCATGAAAATCGCTGCGTGTAAACCCTGGTAAGCTTCAGGCTGCGGTATTTCCACACTCCATTAACGCGAGCATACGTTTCTTCATAATGCCCCAATCCGCGAAATACCGGCTTAAGTTGCCCACCATCATCAACAAAAAACATGTCTTCCATGGACCATCGACCGGAGGCTGCATCTGGTTCGTACCCAGTGATAATCGGATTGAAGCCGCGATGCACAGTAGTGATGTCAATTAATACCGCACTAACAAATTTAACAAAAGCTTCTCCTCCGTGAAATATACCGTTTGAAGGTTGCTTTGGAGCAATATCTTCCTCCAATGCTTCAGATAGGTCGATAACCGCGTCGGGTATAAACAGATCATATAATTCATTCCATTTTTTTTTATCGACCTTATCGAAGTAGCTATATTTTAGCTCCTGTATGTTAAGACGATCTTCAATTGATAGCATATGCTTGCCTTTCAGTCGTTAATTGTGGATACCCGGTAGGCGAGCAACGCTCACCAACAGCGAGCCCAATTTGTTAAAGTAGAACCACCGATCGACGCCCGTTGCTGCAGGAATAACGCGCAATAAACTGATAAACGTCGTTATAATCTGAAATAAGTTGGCATATAAAGAGGAAAAATAGAAAATTCAATGATAAAACTCGTTGTCATGCTGAAGAAGCACTCAGACATTTCCGCCGAGGAGTTTGAGCGACACTATGAGGAAGTTCACGCTCCCCTCGGTCTTCGCTTAATGCCATCTGCACTTCGGTATATCCGCAAATATCTTGATTCTCGCGGTAGCAAGGCATCTCCCACAGTGGATGATGCTTTCGATGTCATTACCGAAGTCTGGTTTGCTAGCCTGAATGACTATGAGCAGGCGATGAGTGCGATTCGAACCTCTGCGGGTGCCGCACAGTTGATTGAAGATGAACACAAGCTTTTCGACCGCGCAGCCACCCGCTATTATCTGATCACGGAAGAGCGCGAGAGCACGGTCAACGCGACGGACAAATCTTGATGCAGCCCACTTTGATAAGGCATGATAGCCGATGGGATCAGGTTTCTTAAATATGCAAAAATGGCAGGACGCTGACCTTCCTTTCTGAGTTCCATCGCCTCTCCCGGATATTAGACCCTCAGGTCCGCCGGCCACCATGCAGATTTGAGTATGCAACGATATACCATGTAGGTGGTAGATTACCACTCGCAGCCTAGCATTACAGTTGCATATTGATTGAAACGCTGAATCAATAGGTCTCCATGGTAGGGAGGCCGTGGATGACGGGAGCATCGATCGAGACAACGCTGGAGCTATGGGCATCGTCGCTGCGCGAGGTGAAGGGCCGTATGCGGGAGTTGTTCACGCAGGAGCGGGTTGCAGCGTCGGCGAACCTGTTTTTGGACGGGTTGCTGGGCGACGAGCGCCGCAAGACCGGCTGGTGCGTGCGGAAGCCGCCGGAGACCCTGGCCCCTGGCGGCGGCAGGCCATTCTGGGCCGTGGGCGCTGGGACGCGGATGCGTTGCGCGACCTTGCGCGAGAGTATGTTGCCGAGAACCTCGCCACAGATGACGCGGTTTTGGTTATCGATGAGACCGGTTTCCTCAAACAGGGCAAAGCGTCGTGTGGCGTCGCACGTCAATATACCGGTTCGGCCGGCAAGATAACGAACTGCCAGATTGGCGTGTTCGCCGCCTATGTGTCGGCTCGTGGGCATGCTTTTGTCGATCGCGCTTTGTATTTGCCCACGAGCTGGACCGGCGATCCTGCGCGGCTTGCGGCAACCCATGTTCCTGACACTGTGACCTTCGCCACCAAGCCAGCGCTCGCCGTTCAAATGATACAGCGTGCGCTGGCCGCCGAAGTGTCGTTCGCGTGGGTCGCAGCAGATGCCGTGTATGGTGTCGGGGACATCGAACTGGCGCTTCGCCGAGCCTGCAAAGGCTATGTTCTGCGGGTTAAATCGGATCACTACTTCGGTTCCTGGGCGGGCAAGCCTATCGTTGCCGGCACCGCCGAGGAGATCGCGCGAGAGCTTGAACCAGTTACCTGGCAGCGCTTGTCCGCTGGCGAGGGCACCAAGGGCGCCCGGCTTCATGACTGGGCTTATTGTGAACTCGCCGATCTCGAAGCTGATCAATATGATGAGACGAAATCGGGGCTTTGGACGCGAGGCCTGCTGATCCGCCGCAATATCAGCGACGGCGATCTCGCCTATTTCACGACATGGTGCCCGGCCGGAACAGGCATCCAGGCTCTCGTCTCCGTCGAAGGCCGTCGCTGGGCGATCGAAGACAGCTTCGAAACCGCCACGAATGAGCTCGGCCTCGACCACAACGAAACCCGCTCGTGGTATGGCTGGCATCGCCACGTCTCCCTCGTCATGCTCGCCTTCGCCATGATGGCGGTGATCCGGTACTGCGCCAATGACGAGCCTCCCCCAAAAAGACCGAGGATACGAGCCATCAGGAGCTGATCCGCTGGTCCCTCCAGGAAGTCCGCCGCATCGCCAACAAACTTGCCCAACGCCGCATCAAACCCGCCTATGTCATCGCATGGTCATGCTGGCGACGCGCGCATCAAGCCGCCGCAAGATGCGCCCATCTCAAGTTAAATATGCAACTGTAATGCTAATTCGTCCTCCGAGGTTTTGGATAACAGCACTCGCCGGAAGGAGCGAGTTTAACCGGAACCGCCATATATGCGGTAGTTCGCCGTTCCGAATTGACAGTCGGCGGCTCGTTACCCGATCATATGGCAATCAGCGCTTTTCAAGCCTCACAATAAGCAAGGATATGCATGTCATTTTTGGGAATTTAAACTAGTCGACTCGGTCGACTGATCTATAACATGTATAGATGGCATCGACTCCAGATAACTGGCGTTCTGAGAGACAAATTAGGAAAATAATGGTGTCGAACCATGTTGGCGGATGGACCGGATCTTCTGTAGCAGTATCTGTTTGCCAGCTCGACGCTGCGAAGTTGTCTACGACACCTCCCTTGGGGAAGCTCTGTAGAAGCAAACTCCTTGTTTTTTTGAATCGACCGATTTTGATGATGGAACTCAGGTTATGACCGCCCCGCCTTATCCCACGCCTCGCGGCTTGCTGCGTGGAAAAACTCTCGTCGTCACGGCATCCGCCGGTAGCGGTATCGGCTTCTCGGCTGCCAAGCGCGCCGCCGAGGAAGGTGCCACTGTTTTACTGAGCGATGCTAACGAGCGCCGACTGGGCGAAGCGGCTAAGCGCATCGCCGATGAAGTCGGTTGCTCCCGTCCGCCCATATACGTGTGCGACGTGACAGTACAAGATCAGGTTGACGGCCTTCGTGACGCTGCCTTGCGCGAACTTGGCCATGTTGACGTCCTGATCAACAATGCCGGGCTCGGCGGAGAGGTACAGGTCATCGAGATGTCGGATGCGCAGTGGAGCAGCGTTCTCGACGTATCGTTAGGAAGCGTCTTTCGGATGAGCCGAGCCTTCCTGCCTGCCATGTATGCGCGCAAATCGGGTGTAATCGTAAATAATGCCTCTGTGCTGGGTTGGCGTGCGCAGAAGGGCCAGGCTCATTATGCTGCCGCAAAAGCGGGGGTCATGGCCTTCACCCGCTGCTCCGCGATGGAGGCAGCTGAACATCATGTAAGAATCAACGCGGTCTCGCCTTCCTTCGCGATGAACCCTTTCCTGTCAAAGATCATGAGCAATAACGTCCTGGAAGATTTGGAGAAGCGCGAAGCCTTTGGCCGAGGGGCCGAAGTTTGGGAGGTGGCCAACGTCATGATGTTTCTGGCCTCCGACCTGTCCGGCTACATGACGGGCGAGGTTGTCTCGGTATCCAGCCAGCGGGCGTGAGCGCGCAGGATCACTCGATCACAGAAATAATATGATATTTTGAATAGTTAAATGGAGGCACAGAAGATGGAACTGATCGATAAGCTAAACGCAATTGAAGAAATAAAAATTCTTAAGTCACGGTATCTTCGTTTCGTTGACACCAAGAACTGGGCCGGCATGCGCGATATATTCTGCACAGATGCTATCCTAGATCTTAGATATTCTGCTGAAGTTGTAGATCATTATGATGCAGTTCCGGAAGGCACAAATCCTCGTGTGTTTCGGTCAGCCGATGCGATCCTCGATTTTCTGATCGAGAGGATTGGACTAAAGCGCACTGTACACCAAGGCCATTGCCACGAGGTCGAAATATTGGATGAGCGTGAAGCCCGTGGCATCATCGCCCTCGAAGACCGCATCATGGATGAGAACGGGGAAAACGTTATGATGCATGGCTGGGGTCATTATCATGAGGAATACCGCTATGAACGGGGAGCGTGGCGCATCTTCAGTTCCCGGGTAACGAGGCAGCACATCAACAAACCCGCCTGAACCAAACGAAGAAGCTCCTTGCGGGATATGAAATAGTTGTGTCCGCCGTCAGGACATTTGGCTCAGATGGGTGCGCGGAGGAGAGCGGGCCTTGTCTGAGGTTGATATTTAGGCGGCGAGCTTGCGGTGAAGCAGGCGTTGCTGGGCGATGGTCTTTCGTCTCCGAAGCCATGATCCATGTCACTCTCGGAAGCCTCATGCTGCGGCGGATCGTACATCCATAACTATTCTCAAACAGATGGGGTGATTGGGGCTCAGCCCCGAGTCGGTGGGGTGGCTGCTCCTCGCAGATGGTAAAACGTGGTCCGTATCGAGCGGCCACAACCATGAGGAGGAGCAACCATCCGCCATTATGCCGGACTGGATGTATCGTTGGAAGAGTCTGCGATCTGCGTCGTTGATGAGACGGGCAAGGTGATCCGCGAGCTTCGGGCGGCCAGTGAGCCCGATGCGCTGGTCGAGACGCTGGCCGCTACCGGCCTGAGCTTCGAGCGCGTCGGACTGGAGGCATGCTCGCTGTCGTCGTGGCTCCATCGGGAGCTGACGCGCGCCGGCTTGCCAGCGTTTTGCATCGAGACGCGGGCATGCCAATGCGTCGGAGAAAACAAGGTTCTAAAGACCATCATCCGCGATCATCTTGAGGGGACCAACGGGCGCGACAAAGCGGCGCCTTGGATACCCCGCTGGATGGCATTTCCATCCACCGGCTACACCACGCGCGGCGGCGTCGGCAGTGTCGCTGCATCGGTCTTGGTCGCAGCGATCCGGCCTGAGTTGGACGAGCAGCGCTGCCAACCCGAGCATGATGCATCAGTCGCGAATGGCGCGACTGAGAGCGAAGCAAGCCCGCCACACGCGATCGTTGCCTGAGAGCGCGCGCCGGGCATAAGGTCATTTCAGCCCGCCTATCGACGCGCCGCATGATCTCAAGCGATCATGCGGCGCGAATATTTGAGCGAAGATTGGACATGTTTGACCAGTGAAGATGAAGCGCCTAATGGTCGCGCCGCTTCCAGACAAAGGGACAATCATGGCCGAAGCACAGGACGAAACGTTGATCGCACTGACTGCCGATATCGTGGCGGCGCATGTCTCCAATAACAAAATCACCAGCGACGATATCGCTGATCTGATCGCCCGCGTGCATGGTGCCTTAGCGGCCCTCGGTGAGCCAGCGCCCGCGCCTGAGGTCGGGCTCAAGCCTGCGGTGTCGGTACGCAGTTCCGTGAAGCCCGACCACATTGTCTGCCTCGAGGATGGCAAGAAGTTGAAGATGCTGAAGCGGCATCTTGCGACCCACCATGGCATGAGCCCGGCTGACTATCGCGCGAAATGGAAACTGCCCGCCGACTATCCGCTGGTCGCGCCTGATTATGCCGCGCAGCGCAAGGACCTTGCCTTGGCGATCGGCCTCGGCCGCAAACCTGGCCTCGGCAAATCGAAGACGCCGACCGAAAAGCCCGCCGCGAAGCGCAAACTGTCGGTTAAATTTGCCGAAGGTGAACCGGCGAGCAACCCTGTGCCTCCGAAGCGCGCGGCGCGGAAAAAGACCGACGCACCCGCTGCCTGAGGCTATTTGGCGCTCCGCCGGATCACCAGCCTGGTGGTTCCACAGAGCGCGCAAGCTGCCTTGTTCCGCTCGAACCCGCGCTGGCCGGGAAGGAGACGGGTGACCGCATTGGCCTGCGCGGCCACCGACAGATTGAGACGATCGGTAATGCATCCGTCGCAGATTGCAGCACCGTCCAGCCGCGTGACCAGCGCTTCGATTTGGCCCGCGATCGTCGAACTGCCCACCATCATGCAGAGCCTATAGCCGCGCGGCTGATCGCAGCAAGCGGGTTCTTCTGGCGCCTTCCTGGTGGCCTTGCTTCGCCTTCTATGCTGCCGTATCTCTTCCTGAAGATGCCCGCAACCCTTGTCCGGCTCATCGGGCGCTTGACCTGGACCAGCCCCGTCGCCGCCGAAACCATCGTGCGGTACTGATTTCCCCGCGTGCGTGAACGCGCGCTCCTCGCGATCGGCTGCGCCTCCAAATCAGCCCCGCATCTCCGGTCCTCCGCTTCGCTGCGGCCTTCGGTTCGCCCGCGCCTCAAGCGGCCGGCCCTGAGGTCGGCCCATCGCCCGGCACAGGGTCGGGCGAGCAAATGAAGGAGACTTATCATGCCAGCAATCGGTTATGTGCAGCGTTTGGCTGACGGCAGCTTTAAGGGCTCGATCCGCACGCTTTCGGTCAATGCCGAGATCGCGATTATCCCCAATCGCGGCAAGACGGGTGAGCAGCCGGATTATCGCGTGCTTTCCAACGGCGTCGAGCTTGGCGGCGGCTGGATCCGCACCGGCGAAGTATCCCAGCGCGAATATGTCCGGCTCGCCATGTCGGCCCCCGAACTCGGTCAACGCACCCTCTACGCCAATCTCGGCCGCGCCGCGGGTCAGGATGATGAGGACAGCTACGCGCTGATCTGGAACCCGGGCGACTGAACCCTTCCGCCCCGCGCCGGATCACTGGCGCGGGGCTTTTTCGTGCGCGTGAACGCCTCAGGGTTAGGGCGGAGGAGGGGCTTTCCACTCAAGAGGAACCAGCCTCCGGTGGCGGACGAACCGCGTCAAGGACGCCGGGGCCCCACCATTTTGCTTCGCAAAATCGTGACCCCCATCGCCGCTCGTGCGGCCGCTCACGCGGTCCCTGACCCGGCTCGTCCGCCACCGGATCAAGCCTCCTGTCTTGAATTTGAGGAGGCGAAGATGAGCATCGAACAGCAGATCGAGGAGCTGCGCGCTGAGTTGCGGGCGTGCGATGAGGAGTCCGAAATCGCAATGATCAGAGCCGAATTGGCGACGGCCTTGGCACAAAAAGCCGCGCTCGAAATTGCACTGGAAGCGGCATTTCAGATGGAGAATTGAGCCGCAAATCAGGTCGAACCTGGCGCGCGATCGGCGTCCGGTTCGGTCTTTTCCTTATGGGGCTTCGGTCTGTTTATATGAGGGGCTTCGGCGGCGCCGATCGGGCGAGGTGGGGAGCTTTCATTCGTCCGAAACGCGTAGCCAATTTTCCATCTTCAACCCGTCGATCCGGCCGAATTCGCGCTCATTGTCTGTCACCAGCGTCGCATCGAGCGCCAGCGCATGCGCTGCGATCAGCATGTCGTTCGCGCCGATCGGAGATCCTGACCGCTCCAATGTCGTGCGGATTTGACCGTAGACATCGTCTGCCGGCGCTTCCAAGGGCAATACCGGAATACGCGAGAGCAGTGCTTCAACCCGCTCGGAAAGCTGTTCTGAACCCTTTTTTCGCGCGCCGTAGCGAAGCTCGGCTGCGACAATGATGCTCGTGCAAATCGCATCCTCTTCGGCTGCTCTGATTGCCGCGGTGACGGCGCCTGCGGGATGTCTGACAAGGTCAGAGATGATGTTCGTATCGAGCAGAAAACGGCTCATAGGTCGACCGGTTCAGGGGCCGGATCGTCAAACGGATCCAACGATTCGTCAATCGGATCGAGCGTCGCCAACAGCGCCAGCAAGGAGCGGGGAGGGGGTGTCTCGATGATCAGCTTATTGCCTTCCTTGCGAATGATCGCGTCCTCGCCGGGCAGCTCGAACTCGCGCGGAATGCGGATCGCCTGGCTCCGTCCATTCTTGAACAGCTTCACGTGGCGCTCGATGCCCATGCCCAATCTCCTCGGCATATGACATAGCATATGCCAGCTCCGTCGTAAATGGATATGGCGACGTTGCATGTGGATCAGTATGGATCGAAGGGGCCATTCTGAATGGCAAGAGACGGCTTCAGGAGGGCCCAATTAAGAGGGCAAGATAGAGAAGCTATGGCACTGTCCGC
>Ga0207667_10004046_pt1 | contig 18014 bp, 9 predicted proteins | sample KBSCornC52_FD_184301 | JGI IMG/M metagenome (GOLD analysis project Ga0207667, IMG submission 184301) | Corn rhizosphere microbial communities from Kellogg Biological Station, Michigan, USA - KBS Corn C5-2 (SPAdes) (version 2) | ecosystem: Host-associated > Plants > Roots > Rhizosphere > Soil ...
CACGCCGTATTTTTTTGTCAACGCGGCCCGCGCGCGTTCGAGCAAATCCAAAACGCGGTCGCCATACAACCCGGCTTCCAACGGCGACATGTGCACGATGAAATGCCCGTTGGTCAGCGTCGCAAATTTCTCCATGCGATCGTGCAGCATGGCCAGGTTGTAGGCGGTGACGTCGTAGGCATCCTTCTTGTGCGCGCTCTCGGCGAGATCCCAACCGGCATCATTCTGGCCGAGCCGCAACAAATCCTCCGCCAGCTCGCGTTGTGCCGGCACAAAGTCCGGCTCGAAATCGAGCGCGCGCCGCTGCGCCGCCGCGCCTTCCGTAAATCGATATTTCTGCGCCAGCTTTTTACCGATCAGATAGTCGACCTCCGGATTCGTCTGGTAGAATTTCAAGGCCGCCGCGCGCGAGGCTTTTTCCTTTTCCGGATCATTCCGCAAATGCGCCAGCACCGCGCGATACGCCAGCGCCTCGGGCTGATGCGGATTCACTTTCAACACCAGGTCGAGCTGCTTGTCCGCCTCGTCGTATTGTTCGGCGTCAATCAAATGATCCACCAGCAGCAGCAGCGTGGGCACGTGGCGCGGATTGACTTTCAGCGCCGCCTCGGCAGCTTTCATCATTTCCTCGCGATCGCCTGGCTCAAACGCTTTCGCCAGCCCGGCGTTCATGTCGGGATCATCCGGAAATTTTTTCAAGCCGGCCCGAAAGGCATCCGCGGCGAGTGCGTAATCATGTTTGTTGAGCGCCAATTTTCCGCTGGCCAGGAACGCTTCGCGCGGCGGCGGATCCATTTGTTCCGCCGGGCGATAGCAATTTTCCAGCACGATCTGCGGCTCGACACCGAGCTGGATCATCGCCTCGCCCATCGCCACCAGGTTCTGGGCGCTGAGCGGACGCGGATCGCGTTCGCGCCGTTGCTCGATAAAATCCTGCGCCGCTGACAGCATCCGGTTCGCGCCGCGCAAGTCGTTTTGATACAGCGCCGCCTCGTGCGCCAGCAGAAACATCCTGAGTTGGATCGGATAATCCGTGAGCCCGTTCTGCGCGTTCGTGTAGGCCTCGCCATAACGCCCGACGGCGAGCAGCGAGTGAATGAGCAGCATCCGCCATTCGCTTGAGGAACCTTCGGCGACCTGTTTTTTGGCCGAGATGATGGCGTCTTCGTATTTGCCCTGCAGAAATTCCTGTTGCGTTTCCTCCAATGTTTGGCCGCGCGCCAGCGGCGCGGTGGAAAAAATAACACCGCCGAAAAGCCAAATAAAAATTGGCAACCACCGAACCATCAGCCGCGCTGTTCTGTGCAGAGACATGGCGATGCAGATTCATACGCTGAATTGCGGCGGGAAGCAAACACGCGATTAGGTGTGAAAATCTTGCGCAGTTGGGACCGCGTTCGGTGCTCCGCGCTCCGTGAATCCCGCGCGGCGCCGAATGAGTTTTCACGGAACACGGAGCACGCAACACGCCTCCTTGCGCCCAATGTTGCGCCTGCTATGATTGGCCCCGTGCGCAAAGCACTTACAAGAATTCAGGTTGGCCGCATTTTGCTAGCAGCCTTGCTTTTGCTTCCGGCGCTTCGCGCTCGCGCTGAAATCAGCGACGATTGGTTTGCCCGCCCCTGGCGCTCGGATGAAGGGCTCCCGGATAACAACGTCTTTGGCATCGCTCAAACCAGCGATGGTTTTCTTTGGGTGGGCACCGCCGGCGGATTGGTGCGGTTCGATGGCGACCGGTTCGACGAGTTTTCGCCGCTGAACGTGGGCATTCCGGTGCGCGGCATTCGCACGCTTCTGCTCGACAAGCATGATCGGCTCTGGCTCTCCATGGACCGCGGCTTCGTCGTTTGCGCGGAGCGGACCACCGCCAAAGTGCTGACTCCCACGGATGGCCTCCCGCCCGACAGCCAGGTCCAGGTTTTTGCCGAGGACGGCGAAGGCACCATCTGGATGGCTTACGGCTCCCGGCGCAGCCTGACATCTGTCAAAAATGGCCGCGTGACCACGTTTGGCGCGGCGGACGGCGTCCCCTCCGGGCAAAGCTGGATTGCCACCGATGCGAAAGGCGCGCTGTGGTTGGCCAAAGGCGGCCACCTGTGCATTTTCCGGAATGGAAAATTCGAAGAACTGACGGCTTTTCCGCAATCGAATTCCGTGCGCATCGCGGCCGCCCGGAAAGGGGGAATGTGGATTTTCTCCGGCTCGCGCGTGTGGAGATTTCAGGAGGGTGGCCAGCTTGAACCGGCGGGGGAGTTCCCCGAGCCCGTCTCCGCCACTGCGTTGCTCGAAGACCACAGCGGCGCGCTTTGGCTGGGTACAGCCGCACAAGGGCTATTCCGGCGCGAGACAACCGGCAAAATCCAGGCCATGCCGCGGTCGCATCCGCAAATTGTCTGCCTGTTCGAAGGACGGGAGGGAAATATCTGGGTTGGCACCTTTGGCGGTGGCATGGATCGCCTCCGCCCGCGCGCCTTGCAGTTGATTGGCCGCGAGCAGGGCTTGCCGTTTGAATCAGTGCGTTCCGTTTGTGAGGATTCGACCGGCGCGATGTGGACTGTCACGCAAAACGGATTGCTGGCGTGCAACCAGGGCGGCACCAACTGGTCGATTCTGAATCAAAACACGAACTGGCCCGGCGGCAATCCCATTTGCGTGGCTGGGGATCCCGCCGGAGGCATTTGGATCGGCACCGGCTCCAGCGGGTTGATCCGCTTTCAAAATGGCGAATTCACCAGCTGGCACACATCCAACGGCCTCGCGGGCGAGAATATCCACGGGCTCATGATCGAGCATCCGGCAGATGTTTGGATCAGCTTTGCCAGCCATCTTCAAAGATTTAAGGACGGCGTCTTCCAGACCATCGACCTGCCGATTGGGGCGCGTTATTTCCGCGCGATGGCCATGGATACCGCCGGGAACGTGTGGGGCGGCACTTCGGAAGGCAGCCTCCTGCGCATTCACGATGGCAAGGTTACGGACGAAACCGAGCGTATCCAGGGCGGTCCGGCTTCCATTCGCTGCCTGTACACCACGCCGGACGGCTCCGTTTGGATCGGCTATGGCGAAGCGGTCAATGGCGGAGCCGGCGGCGGCATTGCGCGTTACAAGGACGGAAAATACACGCGCTTTACCACGCGCGAAGGCTTGCACAACAATTTCATTTCCCAGATCGTCGCCGACAAAATGGATCGCCTTTGGCTGGCGGGAAATGGCGGCATCTTTGAATTGTCCATGACGGAAGTTTCCCATGCCGCCGATGCGATGGCGAATGGCCACAAGGCGCACTTGCGCTCAGTTCTCTACGGCCGCTCTGAAGGCCTCCCCAGTCTGCAAGGCACCTATGACACGGTTCCTTCTTCCACGCGCAGCGCCGACGGACGGGTCTGGATGACCACCCGCACCGGGCTCGCGGTGGTGCACACCGAAAATATTCGCGAAAATTCCGAAGTGCCGCCGGTGCTGGTGGAGCGCGTCCTCGTTGATGGCGAACCCATCGCCGTTTACGACAGCAAATCGCCGCTCCGCGAGCCCGAAATTCGCGGCCTGGCGGACCTGCACCAGGATCATCTGTCCCTGCACCTCGGCGCGCATTACCGCCGGCTGGAGATTGATTTCACCACCCTGAGCTTTCTTGCGCCGGAAAATGTGGCCTTCCGCTATCGTCTGGAGGGTTCCGACGATCAATGGACCGAAACCAGCAGCAACGAACGCAAAGCCACCTATTTGCACCTCGGCGCGGGCCACTACAAGTTCCACGTCATCGCCTGCAACAATTCCGGCGTGTGGAATGAAATCGGCGCCACGCTCAACTTCGAAGTCCAGCCGTTTTTCTGGCAGCGCTTGTCCTTCCAACTCGCGATGCTCGCCCTGTTCACCCTCTGCGTGATCGCGATTGTCCGCTATGTCTCCTTCCGCCGCCTGCGGATTCAGGTGCGTCAACTCGAACAACAAACCCTCCTGCACAAGGAACGCGCGCGCATCGCGAAAGACATCCACGACGATCTCGGCGCGAACCTCACGCAAATCGCGCTGTTGAGCGAGCTCACCCGCCAGGACATGGCCGCGCCCGTCAAAGCGGGCGAACACGTCGAAAAGATTTCTTCGACCGCCCGGCAGGTAATGAAGTCGCTGGACGAAATCGTGTGGGCCGTGAATCCGCGTAACGACACGCTGCCACATCTCGTTGATTACCTCGGCCAGTTCACACTCGATTTCCTCCGTGGCGCACCGGGGATCCGTTGCCGGCTGGATTTGCCCGAGCACCCGCCTGAACTGAACGTGCCGGCGGACATTCGCCACAACCTGTTCCTCGCCGTGAAAGAGGCGTTGAACAACATCGTCAAGCACGCCGCCGCCAAGGAAGTGCGGTTGGGCGTGGATGTTTCGAACGGAAAGCTGCGCGTGGTTGTCACAGACGACGGCCAGGGCTTTGAAAGTCCCCCGCAGGATGCGTGGGCGGATGGTTTGCGCAATATGCGCCAGCGCATGGCGGAGATTGGCGGCGAATGCGCCATCGAAAGCCACGCCGGCACCGGCACGACGATCACATTCGACGTTCCATGGCGGAATTGACCGAAAGATACGGAAATTTGTAGTGAAAATTGCTGACATCAACACGCAATAAAAACTGGCGCGGGTACTACGTTTGTTCAATTGACCGCCGATGGTTTTAAGAGACACTGGATGCTGACTGAATGACGACGGCGACGACACCAATAACAGTGGCGATAGTGGAAGATAGCCGCGGCACCCGCGAGGGGCTGGTGGAGTTGTTGGGCCGCGCCCCGAATCTGCAATGCGTCGGCGCTTACGCCAGCGGTGAAGACGCCCTCCGCGAACTGCCCAACCACAAGCCGAAGGTCGTCCTCATGGACATCAACCTCCCCGGCATGAGCGGTGTGGAATGCGTCGCGCGGCTGAAACAATCCCTCCCGCAGTCGCTCGTCCTGATGTTGACGACCTACGAAGAGAGCGATTTGATTTTTGCCTCTCTGCGCGCGGGCGCGAGCGGTTACCTCCTCAAGAACATGCATCCGGCGGAATTGACCCAGGCCGTCGAACAGGTGCACTCCGGCGGCGCGCCAATGTCGATGCAAATTGCGCGCAAGGTGGTGAATCATTTCCAGCAGATCAAAGCGCCGGCGTCGGAAATGGAAAAATTGACCAAGCGCGAGCTGGAAATCCTGACGTTGCTGGCCAAGGGATATCTCTACAAGGAAATCGGTGAGCACCTCGGCATTACGCTGAGCACGGTTCGCGCCCATCTGCACACGATTTACGAAAAGCTCCACGTGCAATCGCGCACGCAGGCGGTGTTGAAATTTCTTGATCGGTAGCAACGTGTTCCGTATTCCGTGTTCCGTGAACTCCTGCAGGCGTGCTCTGGCGAATTCACGGAACACGGAGCACGCGACACGTACACGTTTCCCCTTTCATTCACAGTGCGCATCACACTCTCAATCTGAAACCACCCGCCACCCATGTGGTCTGCCGGGAACCACACTTGGTCTAAATTGTTTCACTTAGCCTCGCTCGCAAAAAATTCCGCGCCGCGTAAGTCCCCGGAAAATCAACGGCTGCAACGAAACGCACCCCTTTGGCACGGTCCTTGCAAATACGAAGTGACCGTTTAATGAAACCCACCAACCCACCTGTTGGGAAGAAACCGTCGTAGGCCGCTCAGGCTCGACGTTAACCCCTGCGTCATGAAACAAAAATACCTCTACGCGATAATTGCCGTCTTAACCGCCGTTTTTACCGCCCAACCCTCCTCCGCGGCGACCAATGTTTGGAGCGGCGCAAGTGGCACGGACCTGCTCTGGGCCACGCCCTCCAATTGGTCGCCTGCCGGTCCGCCATCCACGCTCGATGACGCGCAGTTTTTCGACCCGGGCGCCGCTCTGGATCTTTCCGCGCCGAACAACATCGTGGCGCAAAACCGGACCATTCAGTCGCTTTGGTATGGGCAGACCAACGGCTTTCATTACACGCTCATCAATCCCGGCGTGACCCTCACGGTGTCCGGCACCAACTCTGGAAACGTATTTGCCGCCGGCACCGAAACCGACAACCTCGTTTGGGGTGTCACCAATGCCATTTCCGGACCCGGAGCCACCCTGTTGATTGACAATACCAACGCCTCGTTCGTCGTGCGCCAGGAAAGCGGCAGCGGCGGGAGTGCTCTTCGCTCCACTCTCGATCTTTCCGGCCTCGACAACTTGAACGCCGATGTCGGCCGTTTCCTCGTCGGCGTCGAAGGCTCCTTCCCACGTCCCGCCGGCACGCTGTATCTGGGCAAAACCAATGTCATCACCGCCGTTGGCAACACGCCCGCCATCGCCATTGGCGGCAACGGCGGCGGCAATCATAACAGCGGCAATTCCAGTTACGTCTTGCTCGGCCAGCAAAACACCATCAATGCCGACAGCATTACCGTCGGTCGTGTGAAACAGACCGGCAACAGTTCCATCACTTTCAATACCAATCTCTTCACTGATCCCACCGTGGCTTTTCGCGGCGCGGACGGCGTGAGCCGCGTTGGCAACTGGCGACTCGCCGATGCTGAAAGTGGCAGCGGCAGCGGGAACACGGTCGGCATTTGCGATTTCACCGGCGGCACGGTGGACGCCTTGGTGGACTCAATGATTCTCGGCAGGCAGGTCGGCAGCCACAGTCCCATCGGCACGCTGACCCTGGCCAAAGGCACGTTCGATGTGAATACGCTCACGCTTGGCTTGCAAACGTCCTCCGGCGGCAACAGTGCATCTGGCGTCGTCAACGTGAACGGCACCGGCACGCTCATCGTGAACAGCAACTTGGTTTTCGGACAGGTCGCGGGTGGAACCGGTGCAGCGGCCACCGGGGGCACATTGAACATCGGCGGCGGAACCGTTGACGTGCGTGGCGCGCTGACGATTGGCGGCCTGGCCCGGATGAATGTCACCAACGGGTTCCTGAACTTGCCGACCAATTCGACACTCTCGCTGGACACCCTGGTCCTGGATGGCGGTACGATCTCAAACGCCACCACGATCGCGGCGACGAATCAGGCGATCGCCGCGTTGACCATTGTTAACGGCGGCAAGCTTCCCAACGCGGTCTCATTTGACCTCGGAACCGGCGGCAACGCCCAATGGTTCCCCGGCAACAGCCTCGTGTTCAGCAATTCTCTCCAGGGCGCGGGCTATATTTTCGCCGATGTCACCCAGGCGAATGGCGCCACGCTTTCGCCCGGCGGCCCCGGCCTCGCCGGAACGCTCTATATTGAGCCCTACCTCACAACCGGCAATCTCACCCTGAATGGCGGCACCTTGAAGTTTGACCTCGCGGGCAGCGCAGCGAACATCAATGATAACGTCCAAGTCCTCGGTACGTTGACCCTGAACAGCACCAATGCCGTTGTGCTGAATGCCCTCGAAGGCGGTCTCGATACGACGACTCCCTACACTCTGTTTACCTACGGCTCGCTCGTGGGCAACGCCAGCGGTTTTCATGTCGCGGGTCCGCTCGCGCAAAGCCGCTACTCGTTCTCGTTCTCTGCCACTCCGCCGACGCTTCAGCTTTCCGTCGGCGGCGCCGGCGCGGCCACGTTGCTCTGGAAAGGCGATGGCTCGGCCAACTCGTGGGATCTCAAGGGAGCAAACAATTGGCTGAAGGGCGCCACGGCCGATCAATTCTACAATCTGGACAACACCATTTTTGACGACTCCGGGTCCGCTTCTCCGGCCATCAATCTCGTCGGCTCGCTCGCGCCCGGCGGCATCACGATGAGCAATGTGAACAAGACCTACACGTTTTCCGGCAGCGGCAATTTCGTTGGCGGCAACTTCACCAATTACGCGTCCACCAACGTCACCTTCAGTAACGACAACACCAACGCGCTGAACTTTGCCGATCTCGAAAACGGCACGCTCATCCTCGCCGGCAACAGCGCGAACAACTTCAACTCGATTCTGGTCGATCCGCTGGGCACGTTGCGCATCGCCAATTCAAACGCGAACACCTTCGGCTCCGCCGGTATCAATCTCACTGGCGGCGCGCTGATCTTCGACCAGGCTCAGGATGCCACATTCGACGGCGCGATTGCCAATTTCGGGACCGTGACCAAAGTAAATACCAACACGCTGACGATGCTCGGCAACAGTTCGACGCTTTCATCGCCGATTATCGTCAACTCCGGCACCATCAAGTCCGGCGCGGGTAGCGCCGCTTTCGGAACCGGCGGCCTCATCATCAGCAACGGCGCTGCACTGGACATCAACAGCCAGAACCTCAGTGCCACGTCCGTGCCTGTCACCGCGGATGGCAGGGGACCGGACGGTTCCGGCGCCATCGTCAATCTTGGCGTCGACCAGACCAGTGCCTTGCGCAGTGTGACTCTCGCGGGAAACACCACGTTCGGCGGCACGGCGCGTTGGGACATCCGCGGCAGTTCCCCGTCGCTCAGCACGGGCGGCAACAGCTACGATATCACCAAGACCGGGACCAACCAGGTGGCGCTCGTTGGCGTTTCGGTTGACCCCATGCTCGGTGACGTCAATATTCTCGAAGGCATTTTCGGGATTCAAACCTCCACGGTGTCCACTTCCGGCGGCTTCGGTGATCCGACCAAAACCATCACCGTCTATTCCGGAGCCCAGCTCGAAACCTGGGGCCTCGGCGCATCCACTCCGTTGCCGAAGCAAATCGTTCTTAAGGACGGCGCCACTGTGGAAAATGACAGCGGCGTGACGGTCATCAGCGGCAATGTGAGCATCGCCGGCAATACACTATTCGTCGCGGGCGGAACTTCGCTGGCATTCACCGCGCCCATCACCGGCGCCGGCAGCATCACCTCGGGCGGGGGAGCCATTCTCGAATTGGCCGGAACGAACAATTACACCGGCGCCACTACCGTAACCAATGGCACTTTGGAAATCGACGGCATCAATGCCGGCTCCGGCGTCACCGTCGATGGCGGCGCACTCGCGGGTGTCGGCGTTATCCAGGCGCCGGTCACGATCAGCGCTCTGGGCACCTTGTCCCCCGGCACGAATGGTATCGGCACGCTCAGCGTGGCTGGAAACGTGACGCTCTCGGGAGCAACGGCCATGGACCTCGACAAAACCGCCGGCGTGCTGAGCAACGACGTTCTCACGAACGTCACCTCGCTCAGTCTCGGCGGTTCGTTGCAACTCAACGTGACGGGTGATACGGCGCTCGCTGCCGGCGATTCCTTCAACCTGTTCTCGGCCGGCTCGATTACCGGTTCGTTTGCAAACATCACGCCTGCGACTCCCGGCGCCGGCCTGCAATGGAACACGACGCAACTCACCAGCGGCATCCTGAAAGTGGCCGTCGCGAGTCCGACCGGCCCGACCATTGGCGGTATTTCCGTTGCCAATGGCCAGGTCGTGTTGAGTGGAACCGGCGGCATCGCCACGAGCAATTACTATGTGCTCGCCAGCACGAACCTCTCGCTGCCGGTGTCGGGCTGGACGAGCCTCGGCACGAACACGTTCGACCAGAGCGGCAACTTCAGTTTCACCAACGCGGTTGATCCCGCCGCGCCGCAGCGGTTTTACCTGATTCAGGTTCCCTGAGATCCGCTAACCCGTAACGACAGAGGCTGGAGACATCTCCAGCCTCTTTTTTTTAAGACATCTGCAGTTATACTTATCATGTGCTCGCGACGTTCGATGCGTGGCTGCGAGGGGTCGCGGGCCGGAATCAGGAGAGCAGAAGCAAGCGCATTTTCGGAGTTGTCATTCCGTTATGGAACTGTTTTGTTATTCCATGGCAGCGCACAAAGACAGCGATAGTTTCGATTCCAGCTTCTACAAGTCCGCGGACGCCTTTTTCCCGTCCTACAGCGGCATCGGACTCACCTTTGACGACATCACACTCGCGACGCTTTACTCGGAAATTCTTCCACGCGAGACCCAGCTTGACACCGACCTTGGCGCCGGTTTGCAGTTGCACATCCCCATCATTTCGTCGGACATGGATACCGTTACCGAATCGCGCATGGCCATCGCGATGGCGCTCAACGGCGGCCTGGGTTTGATTCACCACAACATGCCCGAGCGGCAGCAGTTGTCCGAAGTCAGCCGCGTGAAGCATCATGTGCACGGGTTGATCCAGGAGCCGATCAAAGTCACGCCGGACCAGCTCATTGGCGACGTTTTGGAATTGATCGAGCAAAAAAGATTCGCGTTCAGCACCTTTCCCGTGGTGGATGACAAAGGCAAACTGGCGGGCTTGCTTCCCAGCCATGTCGTGAAGCCGCGCTACGCGAAACGGAAAGTTGCGGAAGCGCTGCAGCCGCGGTCGCAGGTTCATACCATCAATCAAAAGGAACTCGGCAAGGATCCGATCGCGCGCGCCGATAAATTTTTTACCGAGCACCTGGGCATCCACAAGCTGCTCGTGGTGGATGACAAGGACACGTTGCGCGGGCTCATCACGATGAGTGACGTGGAGCGCATCACGCAGGAGCGGCGCGCGCAATTCAAGCCGGCGCGCGATGCGAATTTCCACCTGCTCTGCGGCGCGGCCGTCTCTGCCACGCGCAACGCCTTTGGTGAACTGGATCGCGAACGCATCCTCACGCATGTCAGCGGGCTCGTCGAGCGCGGCGTGGACGTGGTCGCGGTTTCGACGGCGCACGGCCATACGAAGGGCGTAGGCGATACCGTGAAGATGTTGCGCGACGCATTTCCGAAATTGCCGATCATCGCGGGAAATGTGACCAGCGCGGAAGGCGTGGAATTTCTCGCGCGCGCCGGAGCGACGGCGGTGAAGGTCGGCCAGGGACCGGGTTCAATTTGCACGACGCGCATTGTGGCCGGCGTGGGCATTCCGCAGATGACCGCCTTGTATGTGGCGCGCCAGGCGGCGGCGAAGAAAAAAGTGGCCATTCTGGCCGATGGCGGCATTACGAAATCCGGCGACATTGTGAAGGCATTGACGCTTTCGAAGGCGGTGATTTGCGGCGGGATTCTGGCCGGCTGCACTGAAGCGCCGGGCGAGGTATTGGAAATCGGCGGCAAACTTTACAAACAATATCGCGGGATGGGCAGTCTGGCGGCGATGAAAGCCGGGTCCGCCGCGCGTTATGGTCACGAGAAAAATCCGACGCAAAAAGTCGCGCCCGAGGGTGTGGAGGCGCTGAAGGAAGTTGCGGGTTCGGTCGATCGCGTGCTCGCGCAACTCATCGGCGGCATCCAGAGCGGCATGGGATATCTCGGCGCGGCGAACCTGGCGCAACTGCGCGAGAAGGCGCGTTACATCCGCGTGAGTCCCGCCGGCCAGCGCGAAGCGGCGCCGCATGACGTGGTGGAATTGAAAACGGGGAATCAATGAAGTCGCCGCGCTGCATCATTATCGCTCGTTTGAGACCTGAGCTTGCCGCGTTGAATGCAGGACGGTTATTTCTTTCTGAACTCAATCGTTGGCTAGTCTAAAACGAATTAGAAGAGGTAGACTGAAGGTTCGCCCCGTGTTCCCCAAGCGCCTCCTTCCCATAAACCGCAAACCCCCACCCCGGCCCTCTCCCGTCCGATAGGAGAGGGAGACCGCCTCCACGCGATTGCAAATGTCGCAGTCGTTTCGTTACTTAGCGGAGGAAAGGAGACGAATGCGCGTGTCATAGACACGGCCACAGACGTTTTTAAGCCGGCACCGGATGGTTGATGATCCAGTCGTAGCCGTTCTCTTCGAGTTCGAGCGCGAGGTTCTTGTTGCCGGATTTGACGATACGCCCGTCGGCGAGCACGTGCACGAAATCCGGTACGATGTAATTCAACAGGCGCTGGTAATGCGTGATGACCAATTGCGCATTGTCCGCGCGCTTTAATTTGTTCACGCCGTGCGAGACGATTTTGAGTGCGTCGATATCCAGGCCGGAATCGGTTTCATCGAGAATTGCGAGTTTGGGTTCCAAAATCGCCATCTGGAAAATTTCGGCGCGTTTCTTTTCCCCGCCGGAGAAACCTTCATTGACCGACCGCTTGAGCAAATCGTCCTTGAGTTCCAGCAACTTCATTTTGTCTTTCACGAGCGCGAGGAAATCCATCGCGTCCAATTCGGGCTCGCCTTTGGCTTTGCGGATTTCGTTGAGCGCGGCCTTGAGGAAATAAGTGCTGTTCACGCCTGGGATTTCGACCGGGTATTGGAACGCGAGGAACAAGCCTTCGCGCGCGCGCTCCTCGGGGTCGAGATCGAGGAGGTCGTGGCCGTTGTAAATCACTTCGCCGTTGGTGATATCATAGCCATCGCGGCCGGCGAGCACCGCCGCGAGCGTGCTTTTGCCGCTGCCGTTCGGACCCATCACCGCGTGGACTTCGCCGGGCTTGATGGTCAGGCTGACGCCCTTGAGGATTTGTTTTCCCTCCACGCCCGCGTGAAGGTCTTTGATTTCAAGAATAGGTTTGCTCATTTTCTAAAAATTTGTTTTTAACCGCAGATGAACGCGGATGAACGCAGATAAAAGTTGCCACGATTATTTAGAAATCCACGTCTGGAACAATTTTTCCACTTCGGCATGGGATTTAACACGACCGGCTTTCACATCTTTCTTTGCAATTCGCAGTGCCAATGCGATTCGCATATCCTCAGTGACCTGGTGGTTGTTCGTTTTTCTGGTCATTGAATAATCGAGACACAGATTCACTAATTGAATTCGTGCAAATTCGTGAAATTAGTGTCTTATCCGACGCTGCCTTCCAGGCTGACGCCGAGCAGCTTCTGCGCTTCGACGGCGAATTCCATCGGGAGTTCCTTGAAGACTTCCTTGCAGAAGCCGTTCACGATCATGTTCACGGCGTCCTGCGTGGAAAGCCCGCGCTGGTTGCAGTAGAAAATCTGGTCTTCACCAATCTTGGAAGTAGTCGCTTCGTGCTCGACGGAGGCCGTCGTGTTTTTCACTTCGATGTACGGGAATGTGTGCGCGCCGCAACGGTCGCCGATGAGCATGGAATCGCACTGCGAGAAATTGCGCGCGTTGGCGGCAGTCTTCTGGACTTTGACGAGGCCGCGATAACTGTTCTGGCCGCGTCCCGCCGAAATACCCTTCGAAACAATCGTGCTGCGCGTGTTTTTGCCGATGTGCACCATCTTGGTGCCGGTGTCGGCCTGCTGAAAGTTGTTCACGACGGCGACTGAATAAAATTCACCCACAGAATCGTCGCCCTGCAGAATGCAGCTCGGGTATTTCCAGGTGATGGCCGAGCCGGTCTCGACCTGCGTCCAGCAAATCTTCGATTTTCGTCCGCGGCACAAACCGCGTTTAGTGACGAAATTGTAAATGCCGCCGCGCCCCTGTGCGTCGCCCGGATACCAGTTTTGCACGGTCGAATATTTAATTTCCGCGTTGTCGAGCGCAATGAGCTCGACCACCGCCGCGTGCAGTTGATTTTCATCGCGCATCGGCGCGGTGCAGCCTTCGAGATAACTCACCTGCGCGCTTTCATCGGCAATGATCAGCGTGCGCTCGAATTGACCGGACTTCGCCGCGTTGATGCGGAAATAAGTCGAGAGTTCCATCGGGCAACGCACGCCCTTGGGGATGTAGCAGAACGAGCCGTCGGTGAAAACGGCGGAGTTCAGCGCCGCGTAAAAATTATCCGTGTACGGCACAACCATGCCGAGATATTTGCGGACGAGATCGGGATGCTCCTGCACGGCTTCGCTCATCGAGCAGAAAATAATGCCCTGCTTGGCGAGCGTGTCGCGATAGGTGGTGCCGACCGAGACGCTATCAAACACCGCATCCACCGCCACGCCGGCAAGCCGTTCGCGCTCGCGCAGCGGGATGCCGAGTTTCTCGTAAGTCTCGAGCAGCTTGGGATCGACTTCATCCAGGCTCTTCGGGCCGTCGGTTTTTTGCTTGGGCGCGGAGTAATACGTGATGTCCTGGAAATTGACCGGCGGATATTTCACGAATTGCCACGTCGGCTCTTTCATGGTCTGCCAGTGGCGAAACGCCTTGAGGCGCCATTCGAGCAGCCACGCCGGTTCTTTTTTCTTGTTCGAAATCAGCCGGATGATGTCCTCGTTCAAACCGGGCGGCGCGGACTCAGTCTCGACGTCCGTGACAAACCCGTATTTATATTCCTGCTGGACTAAGCCCTCAATTGTCTCTGTTGCCGTGCTCATTCGTTAAATCGGTTAAAAAAGTAAAATGGGTTTAATGAGTCTGCCACCCGGTTAGCGGGTAACTCATTTGGCTTTATCGCCGCACTTCGCGCAAAGGCCGTGAATCGCTATCTCGAATCGTGCGGCTTTGAATCCCTTCGGCAGAGTAATGCCGCCCGGTCCCTCGCAAGGTAAATCAATATCGAACACTTTTTCGCAACTGTCGCAATAAAAGTGGCAATGCTCGCGCATATTCGGGCAAAAACGCGTCGCGCCGCGGTCCACATTCACCTGCCGCGCCACGCCGGATTGCACCAGGGCGTCGAGGCAGTTGTAGACCGTCGCCATCGAAATATCCGGCATCTCGCGCTTGGCGCGGATGAAAACTTCCTCCGCCGTCGGATGATCCCGCTCCTCGATCAACACCTCGTAGACGTGCTGGCGCTGCGGGGTGAACCGAAAGCCGCTCGTGGAGAGCTGCCGGCTCAAATGTTCATCCGCTTTTTTATATTCGACTCGGGACATTCCTTGCGTAAACTATGGCTCCTTCCGGCCCTTGTCAAGATTTGGAATAATTCTAAATAAAATGATAAAAGGCAAATGGTCGCACATTTTTTATGCAGATTTTACCAATTCGGTGTCTACTAAGTGACACGTTCTGAACTGATGAAGCTATGAGGATTACCGGTCAAATTTTCCTGGCAACGATTCTTGCCCTCGGCCTGATCGTTGGCGGTTGCTCCAAAAAACCAACCCCGCTTGACCAGTCTCCGGCTTCTACTCAGTTAAAACATTTTATCGCGGAGAAGAAGGCGCAGGCGACCGCGGCGGCAGTTGCGGACAAGCAGGAAATGCTGCCGGAATTCAAAAATGTTTTCGCGGCGGCGGATAAAGGGGATTGGCGGTCCGTCAGTAACCAGTTTGACGCGCTGCAGAAATTTGCCGCGCAACAACGACAAAAGGCGACAACCAGTGCTCCCAGCAAGTTTTGGATCAGCAGACTCCTGGCAAATTTGCGCGAGCGGATTTTCGCGAAAGGCGACCAGGCCATGAGCGGGCGCCTGCATGGAACGCAATGGGAGGCCGTGCGGGAAGTCTACGGCGCGTTTGATTGTCTCGCGTCCGATGTGGAGAAAGACAAACATTTCGTGACGCTCGGCCAGGACATCATTCGCACGATCCCGCCCGGCAGTATTTATCTTGGCGGCTCAGACCCGGGAAGATGGACGGTCACGGCCTTGCAAACCTCGCACGTGAACGCGGATCCGTTTTTTACCCTCACGCAAAACGCCATGGCTGACCCCATGTATCTGGAATATCTGCGGAGCATGTATGGAAAGAAGATTTATATCCCGACGCCGGATGATTCTCAGAAGTGTTTTCAAAATTACATGGAGGATGCCCAGCGCCGGATATTACACGACCAGACTTCCCCGTCCGAACCGAAGCAGATAAGGCCGGGAGAAGATGTCCGCAACGACGGTAATGGACATATTCAGGTCAGCGGTAAGATCGCCGTCATGGCGATTAATGCCGAACTGGTCAAAGTCATCTTCGACCACGAAACGAATTGCGAATTTTACGTGGAAGAAAGTTTTCCGCTGGATTGGATGTTTCCGCGCCTTGAGCCGCACGGTCTCATCATGAAAATCAACCGCGAGCCGCTCACGGAATTGCCGGAGGATGTCGTTCGGAAGGACCACGAGTTTTGGACGAAAGAGGTCGCTCCCGTTATTGGCGATTGGTTGAAGGATGACACCTCGGTACCGGAAATTTGCGCGTTCGTGGATAAGATTTATCTCAAACACGACCTTAGCGGATTCAAGGGCGACCCTCGATTGGTGAGTGACGATTGGGCCAAGTGGATGTCCAAGATGCGCGGTTCCATCGGGGGGATTTATAGCTGGCGGATTGGGCTTGCCCCCTCGGGCGGCGTTGTGCCGGAAGAATCCATCGCGAAGGGCGCTGCCCGCGACCGCATGATTAAGGAAGCGGATTTTGCGTTCCGCCAGGCCTTCGCACTTTGTCCCGGCTTGGAGGAAGTGGTGTTCCGCTACACAACTTTTCTTGTGAACCAAAAACAAAACGCGGACGCGCTGGCAGTGGCTGAAATTGCAGCGGCATTGCACAAAGGAGAGCCCGATGCGGAGCAATTTCGCACTCTGCTCAACAACTTAAAATCGATTCAAAATTCGAAATCGACAACTCCGTCCGGCCCCAAGACCGGCCCATAATTAAGGAGATGTTAAAATTTTAGCACTTTTCTATTGACTCTCCGAACACGTCTGCTAATTTTTTAGCACTTCAATGAACACCGAGCATCATCTCAGCCGTCGCGAGCGGCAAATCATGGATGTCCTGCACGCGCGCGGGCAGGCCACGGCGGCGGAAGTTCTCGCCGCGCTGCCAAATCCGCCAAGTTATTCCGCGGTGCGCGCGCTGTTGCGCATTCTGGAGGAGAAAGGCCACGCCAAGCATCATCGCGATGGCGCGCGCTATGTGTATTTGCCGCGCTTGTCGCGTGCAGCGGCGAGCAAATCGGCGTTGCGGCGCGTGGTTTCCACTTTTTTCAAGGGCTCCATTTTAGAGGCGATGGCGGCGCTGTTGGAAAATTCCGATACGGAAATTTCCGATGAGGAATTGAGCAAGCTGCGGGAGATGATCAAACAAGCCAAGAAGGAGGGCCGTTAGAATGAGTGCCTGGATTGAATCAAACTTAAATCCGTGGGTGGCCGCGGTGTGGCTGGATGCGCTGCTGAAAAGTTTTGTCGTGCTCGCGTTTGCCGGCGGACTGTGCCTTGCATGGCGGCGCGCAGCGGCAGCAACACGGCATTGGATTTGGTTTCTCGGCATCGCCGGATTGCTTTTGTTACCGCTGCTGCCGTTCGTTCTCCCGACTCCCTCGCGCCCGCTTTGGACTGTGTCCAGTGGGCACGTTTCAGGAAACGAGATTGCGTTGTCTCTCCAAATCGGCCCTGCGAAGCCAGCTTCGACTATCGACGAACCGTTGCCCGCAAAACCCGCGCCGGTTTCATCGGCGCTACCAAACGCACGGCAATTGTTCAACGCTCACGTCAGCCGCAATTGGGTTACGGTCGGTTTCGGCGCGTGGGCGTTGGGCGCGCTGATGGTTCTCATGTATCCGATGCTCGGCCGAATCCAACTTGCGCGAATGGCGAAGAAAGCCGACGCGCTCAATACGCCCGAGTGGATCGCGCTGCTTGCCGAGGCGTCCGAAATGCTCGGGCTTCGTGGCCGAGTGATTCTCCTGCAATCGCGCGCCAGCGTGATGCCGCTCACGTGGGGATCGCTGCGGCCCAAGGTGCTGATGCCGGCCGAAGCGGAGCAATGGCCGGCCGAACGGCGCCGAATCGTTTTGCTCCACGAACTGGCGCACGTGAAGCGGCGGGATTGCCTGACTCAAAGCATCACGCGCGTGGTGTGCGCGTTGTATTGGTTCAATCCGCTGGCGTGGATTGCCGCACGCCAAATGCGCATCGAACGCGAGCGCGCGTGCGATGACCTCGTCCTGAACGGCGGCTGCAAGGCGTCGGATTACGCCGGTCACTTGGTGGAGATCGCGACGGCGTTTCGTCGCGCGCCGCAGGCGGCGGGAATTGCGATGGCGCGCAGATCAAATCTCGAACAGCGCGTCAATGCCATCGTGGACGCCTCGCGCTCGCGGCAGTTGCGGCCCGTTGGCTTTGCGGGAATTCTGATTTCCATCGCGGCGGTCGTTTTCTACATCGGCGGCTACAAAACAAACGCGGCCGACAATGACCGAAGCAGCACCGTGAGCAAGGAAACGCTCGCGCAAATCGAAAAGTTTTCGGCGGAGAAAGAAGCGCAATCGAAAATGCTGGCGGCGGCGGCGGGAGAAAAAATTTCGTCGCAATTCC
>Ga0207667_10004049_pt1 | contig 18003 bp, 15 predicted proteins | sample KBSCornC52_FD_184301 | JGI IMG/M metagenome (GOLD analysis project Ga0207667, IMG submission 184301) | Corn rhizosphere microbial communities from Kellogg Biological Station, Michigan, USA - KBS Corn C5-2 (SPAdes) (version 2) | ecosystem: Host-associated > Plants > Roots > Rhizosphere > Soil ...
GCGCCGGGACTGGACTGCACCGTGAGGTGCGATCGGATCCAGTCGGGCACATCGACCGTCAGGTAGGTCGCCGAGGCGCCGAGCGATCCGTCGACGCACATCGGGTTGCGATCGGGGGCCCCGAGCTGATCGGGGGCGACGACGATCGGGGCCAGCCCGTCATGCGAGGCGGCGAAGGCGTCGAAGATCGCGGCGATCCTGCCCGACGAGATCACGGTGCCCGGCGAGCCGGGCTGCCCCGACATCATGATCAGCACCGGCAGGGCGACCGGATGCGGCACCAGCGCCGCGGGCGGCAGATACACGTATGCGCCGCGGGCGGCGAAGTGCGAGACGGTCGCCGGGATCGTCACCGCGCCGACCACCCCATGGCGCGGCATGCCCTGCGCAACGGCGGCGTGCCAGAGCGGACTCGCGGCACCGGCGCCGCGCGTCGCGCGCCCGGGGGCTCCGGCCTTCTGGATGGCCGACAATGACGTGGGCAGAGGTGCGGCGATCGAGGCATTGGTGAGCGATCCGACCGTCGTGTACTGGCCGAAGTCCGCGTTGACGCCGAGAGCGCCTGCCAGAAGAGCCGTCGTCGCGGCGAGCACCGCCAGAGGCCGGACGCCGAACGACACCATTCGGCGCCACCCGACGATCAACGCGACCACCGCCACCCCCACCACCGCGAAGGCTCCGGCCACCCAGGCGCGTGACATCGGGGTGAGCGACACCTCGAACAGGTCGAGCTGATCCCCGAGAAGCCAGCAGAGCAGCAGGCCCACGGCTCCGCCGGCCAGCCCGCCCGTCAGGACCGCGACGACGCGGCGCCACCGCGAAGCGGTCCGACCCCGCCCGGCGGGTCCCGCAGCGGTCAGCAGACGCGTGATGAGCAGCAGTGCCGCACCCAGAGCCAGGATGTCGACGATCGCAGGGAACCAGCCACCGATCAATGGCACATCGGCGATCCAGCCCATGCTCACCTCCCTGACGCGACCGAGGCGCCGCTGCGCTTCGCGCACGCCGCTGTTCGTCTGCGTCGAGTCTGGAGTCCGAATCCGAAAAGGACCTTCCGCAACACGACCCGGAGTCTGAGCCCTCTCACAGACAACCCTGTGAGGCAGCTACGTGGCTGCTGCACGCGCTCGGCAGCGTGTGACAGCGCGCGACAGGGCCGTGACAGTGCGCAGATGCCACCCTGAGCTGACCGATTCGACACGGAGGAAACGCATGACACTCGCCATCGAGGCCCACGGCCTCGTCAAGCGGTATGGCAAGACCGTCGCTCTTGACGGCATCGATCTCGAGCTGGAGCAGGCCCGCGTGCTCGGAGTGCTCGGACCGAATGGCGCGGGCAAGACCACCGCGGTGCGCATTCTGGCCACCCTGCTCAAGCCCGACGCAGGCACCGCGCGGGTGGGCGGCCACGATGTCGTCCACGACGCCAAGGCGGTTCGCAGGATCATCGGCCTCACCGGGCAGTACGCCAGCGTCGATGAGGACCTCACCGGCATCCAGAACCTGGTCATGATCGGGCAGTTGCTCGACCTCAATCGCGCGCAGGCCCGGGCGCGCGCCGACGAGCTGCTGGCCGAGTTCGACCTGACCGACGCGGGCAAACGCCTCACGAAGACGTACTCGGGCGGCATGCGCCGCCGGCTCGACCTGGCAGCGTCGCTGATCGGCCGCCCCGACGTCGTCTTTCTCGACGAACCGACCACCGGACTCGACCCTGCCAAGCGCGACGACGTCTGGGACATGATCCGAGTGCTCACCGGGATGGGAACGACCGTGCTGCTGACCACGCAGTACCTCGAAGAGGCCGACGCGCTCGCCAACGAGATCACGGTCATCGACCACGGCAAGATCATCGCGCACGACACCCCGCAGGGGCTCAAGCGCCAGGTGGGCGGGCAGACCCTCGAGGTGCGGCCCAGCAATCCCGCCGACCTCGAGCGGGTGCGGCCCCTGCTGGCAAAGGTGGGCACCCGCGCGCCCGAGCAGCCGGCGCCCGACCAGTTGTCGGTGCCGGTGACCGACGACCACGCCCTCACAACCATCGTCGGCGAATTGGCACGCGAAGGGATCTCGGTCTCCGAGCTCTCGCTGCGCCTGCCCAGCCTCGACGAGGTCTTCTACTCCCTCACCGGAACCAAGCAGAACGCGGACGCCGACGACAGCCCGGTGACCGCACCCGAGACCCAGGAAGGGGTGCTCGCCCGATGAACGACTCGCTCGTCCTCGCACGTCGCACGGTCACCAAGATGTTCCGCAATCCCGAGCAGTTTCTCGATGTGACCCTTCAGCCGGTCATCATGACGGTGCTGTTCGTGTTCATCTTCGGCGGCGCGGTCAAGGGGGGCACGTCCAACTACCTGCCCTTCGTCATTCCCGGCATCATCGTTCAAACGGTGATGTTCACCTCGCTGACGATCGGGGTGAACCTCAACACCGACATCCAGAAGGGCGTGTTCGACCGCTTCCGCTCGCTGCCGATCTCACGCTCGGCGCCCCTGTTCGGCGCCGTGCTCGGAGACATCGTCCGGCACTCCATCGCCGTGCTGGTCACACTCGGCTTCGCGGCCCTGATCGGCTTCCGGGTCACGACCTCGTGGTACGAGCTGCTGCTGGCCGTCGTGCTGATCATCGTGTTCGCCGTGAGCCTGTGCTGGGTCTCGGTGTTCATCGGGATGCTGGCCCGCTCGTCGGGCGCGGTGCAGGGCATCTCGTTCCTGATCGTGTTCCCGCTCACCTTCGGGTCGTCGACCTTTGTTCCCGCCTCGACCCTTCCGGATTGGCTGCAGGGCTGGGTGGCGATCAATCCGGTGACTCACCTGATCGAGGCGATGCGCGGTCTACTGTCGGGCCCGACGACGATGGCGGCAGGCGAGACGCTCGGCGGCGAGCTGCTCTGGGTGCTCGGCACCTGCGTCGTGCTGGTCGCGGTGTTCTTCCCGCTCGCGAGCTGGGCCTACCGCCGCAAGATCTGAATCAGGGACTCCGCGGCCGCATCGGCATCCAGGGGAACGCGCTCGCCCTCGACGAGGGCCGGGCGCGTTCCGGCGTCGGCGGCAACGGCATCCCGGATCCGCGTCTCGATCTCGTCGTGGGGATCGGCCACCCCGCGCAGGGCGACCGCCAGGTCGAGCGCCGTGGCGGCGGCGGCCAGGTCGCCCCGCCTCACCGCGAGGTCGCCGACGGCGAGCGCGACGCCTGCCATGATCGGCTGGTCGCGGCTCGCCACGGCCGAGTCGGCGGCCGCCCGCAAGTGGTGCTCGGCGGCGCTCAGATCGCCCTGCAACTGGGCGACCACCGCACGGACCATCGAGTCGAGCGCCCTCATCTGCCGTTGGCTCTCGGGCAGCTCGAGGCCGGTCGCATCCAGCTCCCCGAGCAGTTCGACGGCCTGGTCGACCTCGCCGAGTCGTGCCATCAAGAAGATCGCGGTGTAGAGGGCCAGGCTGAGCCCCCGCGGCGATTCGGCCTCGCGCGCCTGCTCGAGAAGCGCGCGCGAGCGCTCACGGGCTTCGTCGTCCCTGCCGAGCTTGTGCATCAGCTGGACGGCGAGCGCCTGCTGCTGCTGCAGATCCCACGATGAGGTGATCTGGGCCATCGCGGCCGTCGACTCGTCGGTGATCCGCAGCGCCTCCTCGAGCTGCCCGTCGAGCGACAGCCACTCGGCGTACATCTGCTTCGACAGGGCGAGCCCCCACAGGTCGCCGACCGCCTCGAAGCGCTCGAGCGCCTCGGCGCTCGCGCGGCCGAGAGCCGCGACGTCTCCGCGATTCTGCGCCATCGCCGCCCGCATCACCCCGAGAACGGCTCGACTCCAGTCGGGCATGTCGAGCGCCGCGTCGTCCGGCACCTCGACACCGTGCGGCCAGACGCCGCGATCGATCGCGTCGAGGAAGGCGGTCACCATCGCCGGGAAGACGTTGAGCAACTCGTGGCTGCTGCTGGCCGTCGCCCGGGTGATCGCGTCGAGCTCATCGCGGTCGAACGACAGGAGCACGTCGTGAAGATCGTCAGACTCCCCAGAGCCGAAGGCGGCGATCGTGGCCGACACGGCTCGCACGATGAGCTCCTGGTCCGTGGTGCCGTCGGTGGCGAAGGGACCCGCCGCCCGCAGCCAGGTCTCGGCATCCTCGTTGCGATCGCGGATCACCCAGTACCAGGCATTGCCGGCCGCAAGCGCCACGACCTCCTGGCCATGCCCGCCCTCGACCGAGAAGCGCAGCGCGCTGACGATGTTGTCGTCTTCCGCATCGAACCAGGCGAGAGCGTCATGGATGCGCGGGCCGCGCAACAGCGCATCGTGCGCCATCGAGGCCGAGCCCAGCCAGCGCGCCTGCTCCGTGCGCCGCTGCTCGAGCAGTCCGCTCTCGACCAGTTTCTCGATGCCGTACTCGCGGATGGTCTCGAGGGCCCGGTAGCGACCCGCGGCTCTCTGCAGGAGCGACTTGTCGACCAGGACGTCGAAGTCGGGTCGCGAGGCCGCGTGGGCGCGCGCCGTCTCTGCGGCGTCTGCGACGGCGATGCCTGCGGGATAGATCGAGATGGCCGCGAGCAGCGAGCGCTCGGCGTCGTCGAGCAGGCTCCAGCTCCAGTCGACCAGGGCGCGCAGGGTCTGATGGCGCGGCAGCACGGTGCGCAGTCCGCCGGTGAGCAGCGCGAACCGGTCGTCGAGACCCTCGGCGATCTCGTCGAGGGTCATGGTCCTCGCTTTGGCCGCTGCGAGTTCGAGGGCGAGGGGCAGCCCGTCGAGCCTGCGACGGATGCGCGCCGCCGCATCCGAATCGTCGACGCCCGGAGCCGACCCTCGCGCAGCCTGCACACGTTCGGCGAAGAGCCGCTCGGCAGCATCGGGGCTGAGCGGTCCGAGGGGCACGAACGCCTCGCCGGGCACGCCGAGCGGCTCGCGACTGGTGGCCAGCACGCGCAGCCGGGGCAGGGCGCCGAGCAGGTCGACGACCGCCTGGGCCGCCGCGTCGACCAGATGCTCGCAGTTGTCGAGAACGAGCACGACCTCGCGCCCGCTCAGGGTGGTCACGATGCGATCGCGTGGCGAGAGAATGCCCGACGTGCCCTCGACCGCCCGCACCTCCCGGCCGACCGCACCGAGGATGGCCTGCCAGACCTCGTCAGGGCCGGCAGGCGCCAGCTCGACGATGAGGGCGCGGCGCGCCGCCCGGGCCGCTTCGACCGCCAATCGGGTCTTTCCCGCTCCCCCCGGGCCCAGGATCGTGACCAGGCGGGCGATGGCCAGCTGGCCGGCGACGCTGGCGAGCTCCTCTTCGCGCCCGATCAGCGGGGTGAGCGCGGCCGGGATGCTGGGCTCTGGCTCCACGTCGATGCCGGGTCGCCCGGCCCCGCCGAGCCGGATCGCCGTCGCCCGGTCGTCGCTCACCGCGCGTTCGAACCAGTCGTAGCCCTCTCCGGGCGTCCAGGGCGCGCCGGCCCACAGCTCGAGGGCGTCTCCGGCGATCAGCCGAGCCCTCTCGGGGTCATCTGCGGCGGATGCTGCCGCCACCAGATCCTGGAAGCGCACCGCGTCGACATCACCGCGCTCCACCGCGAGCCGATAGCCGCCCGGGAGCGACTCGATGATGCCGGGCGGCAGCTGGGATCGCAGCCGTGAGACCAGGGACTGCAGGGCGGCGCGCGCGTTCTCGGGAGGGTCATCCGGCCAGACGTCCTCTGCCAGGGCGCGATACCCGAGCTGAGTGCCGGGATCGACGGCGAGCCGGAACAGCAGGGCGCGCTGCATGGTGCCCACCACCTCGACGGATTCACCCTCGTGCTCGACCTCGAAACCGCCGAGCACCCGGATCTTCACGGCTCCACGATAGGAGATCGGGCCGTCACGGCCGCACTCCCCCGGGAGTCACTGCCGAGGAAGTGCGCCGCGCCTGCTGGCTACTCGACCGCGAGCGCGGCCACCGGAGACACCCGAGTCGCCCGGCGGCTGGGAGCCCACGACGCGATCGCCGTGAGGGCGGCTCCCGCCACCACGACGATCCCGACGATCAGCCAGGGCACCGCCGGAAGGACGATGCCGGGGCTCCCGTTGATCGACCCGAGCATCGATTGGGCACCGACCCAGCCGTAGAAGGCGCCCAGCACGAGACCGAGCAGAACCGCCGTGAAGGTGAGCTGCGCGCTCTCGGTGAGGATCATCCTGCGCAGCTGCCGAACCGAGAATCCCAGCGCGCGCAGCAGGCCGAGTTCGCGGATGCGCTGCAGCACGCTGAGTGACAGGTTGTTGACGAGGCCGACAGCCGCGATCAGGCCGCTGAAGCCGATCAGCACCGAGAAGACGGCCGTGATGCCGTTCAGCAGTTGCTCGGTCCCCTGATATTCCTCGGGCTGTGCGAGCTGCGCCGCGTGGATGATCTGCGTGAAACTCGCGACGGCCACGCCGAACATCGTCACGAGCGTCACACCGATGACCAAGCCGATCGTGGCGCGAGAACTGCGCTGGGGATGGCGCAGCGCGTTCTCGGACGCCAGCCGAGCCGGCGCCGATCGGCCGAAGAGCCGCCCGACCAGGCGCAGCGCCGGAGGCATGATCACATCGGCGCCGAGCACCAGGCCGGTGAACGACAGCACGCCTCCGACGACGCCGATCACCACCGCCAGCGGAGTCGCAAGCCCGACAAAGACGCTGAGGAGCAGAATCGCCAGCCCGAGCATGCTCAGCACGAGGGCGGTCCGATTGCGTCCCGGGCGGTGCGCCACCTCCTCCCTGCTCAGCTCCTCCGAGCCGCCGAGCGCCTGCAGCGGAGTCACGCTCAGCACCCGCCGCGATCCGATCCACGAGGCGAGCCAGGTGGTGAGGATCACGGCCACGATCGGCAGCAGCAGTCCCGGTGAGAGGTACGAATAGCGGAACGGGGGGATGAAGTCGGCCGCGCGCCCGATGGCGGCGATCCCGGCCGCCACCCCCGTGCCGACGACAGCCCCGACCAGGCCGCCGATGACCCCCGCCAGCAGGCCCTCCCTGGCCACCGCAGCGCGCTGGGTGCGCGCGCTCGAGCCCAGCAGGCGCAGCAGCGCAATGGTTCGCGCCCTGCCCGCCACGATCGTGGCGAAGGTGTTCGACGTGACGATGGCGCCCACGTAGATCGCGATGATGATGAAGACCCAGGCGGTGATCGACAAGAAGATGGCGGCGGTGTGGCTGTCACGGGTGCTCGGGTCTGACTCGATGACGGCCGTCAGCACGCCGATCACCTGCAGAAGGCCGACGCCGAAGGCAGAACTCAGACCCGCGACGAGCACGCTGGCCCCGTTGACCGGCGGCCGGGTGGTGGCGGCGCTCATGCCGCGCCCTCCATCGAGAGCATGTACTGCGAGATGTCTGCGGCGGCGCTGCGCGGTTTGTCTTCAACGATCTTGCCGTCCGCGAGAAAGACCACCCGGTCCGCATAACTGGCCGCGATGGGGTCGTGGGTGACCATGGCGATGCTCTGCCCGTAGCTGGTGGATGCCGTCCGCAGCAGCTCGAGCACCTCGCGCCCGGTGCGGGAGTCGAGGTTGCCGGTGGGCTCGTCGGTGAACACCAGCTCAGGACGGGTCGCGAGGGCTCGGGCGATGGCGACGCGCTGCTGCTGGCCGCCGGACAGCTCGTGGGGCCGGTGCCGCAGCCGCCCGTCGAGGCCGAGCGACTGCTCGAGCTCGTCGATCCAGTCGCGTTCGCGGGTGGTGGGCCGACGGCCGTCGAGCTCGAACGGCAGCAGCAGATTGCCCTCCACGTCGAGGGTCGGCACGAGGTTGAAGCTCTGGAACACGAAGCCGACCCGGCGCCGGCGCAGCAGCGTCAGTGCTGCGTCGTCCATCGATCCGATCTCGGCATCGCCGAGCCAGACCTGCCCGCTGGTCGGCGAGTCGAGTCCGGCCATGATGTGCATCAGCGTGGACTTGCCCGATCCGCTCGGCCCCATGATCGCGGTGAAGTCCCCGCGGCGAATTCCGAGACTCACGCTGCGCAGCGCGTCGACCCGGGTGCGCTCCGTTCCGTAGCTCTTGGTGAGGTCCTCGACGCGTGCGACGAGATCGGGGGCGGTGGGTGAAGGAGGTGTGGTGTCCATGCCTTCGACGCTATGGAGCCGCGGCAGACGAGGGATCGCGCGCGGGTCGCGTCTTCGTCATCCGCTCGGATGATTGCAGCCGACCCGCCGGCCTCGCCGAAGGGTCGGCCCGCCCGTGATCACGCCGCAGGAGCGGCGGCGTGCTCAATTCAGGCGGTGCTCGAAGGCGTAGACCACGAGCTGCACGCGGTCGCGCAGGCCCAGCTTCGACAGGATGCGGCTGATGTGGGTCTTGACGGTCGCCTCGCTGAGAAACTCCCCCGTTGCGATCTCGCTGTTGCTCAGGCCGCGCGCCGCCAGCTGGAAGACGTCGCGCTCGCGCGCGGTCAGGGTGGCGAACGCCTCCGGCTCGACGGCTCGTGCCGCGCGCGAGTCGAAGTGCTGGAACAGCTCGCGCGTGGCGCTCGGAGCCAGCACCGCCGTGCCGGAGTGCACCGTGCGGATCGCCGCCAACAGGAACTCAGGATCGGCGTCTTTGAGCAGGAACCCGCTCGCACCACCGCGAATCGCCCGCGTCGCGGCCTCATCCAGATCGAAGGTGGTCAGCACGATGATGCGCGGGCCCGCGCCCCCGCGCGCCTCGGACGCGGCGACGATGCGCTCGGTGGCCTCGATGCCGTCCATGACCGGCATCCGGATGTCCATCAGGATCACGTCGGGCCGTGCAGATGCCGCGAGGTCGACCGCCTCGCGGCCGTCACCGGCCTCGCCGACCACCTCGAGGTCGGGCTGGGAGGCGACCAGCATCCGGATCCCGGTGCGGAACAGCGCCTGGTCGTCGACGAGGGCCACCCGGATCGGCCGGCTCACGCGGTCACCACCGGATCGACGTCCGCACGCTCGGGCAGCCAGGCGTGCACCACGAATCGTGAGCCCCCGCCCGCCGAGTCGACCCCCGCGGTCAAGTGGCCGCCGACCAGGGCGGCGCGCTCGGTCATCCCGGCGACACCGTGACCCGCGGCCGGCGCTCCCACGATCGCGGTGCGGCCGGTACGGGTGGTCTTGGCGGGCGGAAGCGCGCTCGAGATCGTCAGGTCGAGTCCGTGCACGGTCCAGCCGAAATGCACGGTGACCTCCTGGTCGCGGTCGGCGTGGCGCAGCGCGTTGGTCAGCGATTCCTGCACGATCCGGTAGACGGCCAGCTGCTGACCGGTGCCCAGAGCCAGCGGGGTGCCGCTCACCTCCTGCGTGATGGTCAGACCCGACCCGCGCAACTGCTCGTAGAGCCGATCGAGGTCGACCAGGGTGGGTTGCGGCCCGTCATCCTGGGAGTGCCGCAATTGGGCCAGCAGCACCCGGACGTCCGAGAGCGCCTCACGTGCGGTGGTCGCGATCGTCGCGAGGGCGGCATCCGTCGCGGCCGGGTCCTTCGAGCCGAGGTAGCGCGCACCGTCGGCCTGCGCGACCACCACCGCGAGCGAGTGGGCGACGACGTCGTGCATGTCGCGGGCGATCCGCACCCGCTCCTGCTCCTGCACCATCTCCTCGGTGACGACGGCGACGGCCTGCCGGTTCTCGCGCGCCTGACGCCAGATGCGGGTCAGAAGACCCGCCGTCCAGGAGAGGAGGAAAGCGGCCGCGGACCCGACGAAGACGACGATCGAGGAGCGGAAGATCGCCACCGCGTCGCCGCTGATCACCGTGGGGCCGATGGAGAGCAGCGTCCTGACGAAGTTCGGCAGGAGCAGGGATGCGGTGATCACGGCAGCGCCCAGGAACGTCGATGCGAAGCCGACCCACCGCAGGGTGCGGGTGCCGTACGCCGAGGTGGCGTACAGCACGGGAAGGATGGCGACATTCGCGGGCATCGGTGTCGCGCCGATCGACACCTGGCCGATCGAGAACGTCCAGGCGACGATCAGGGCCAGGGTCGGAGAAACGCGACGGAGCGCCAGAGCCAGGCCCATGCCGAAGGCGACCGCGAAATGGACCGTGCCGCCGCTGGCGACGAAGGCGTTCAACAGGAACCACATGCCGCCGATGACCACATCGACGGTGAGCTGCGTGGAGCTCAGCTTGCGGATCATCACCCCACGGTACGGGCGGCAGCGGCCGGGCAGCGCGAAAACGGCCGAGGAATCAGCCTGAATGCTGGGAAATCATCCTCGCGATGTACCGTCGGGACGAGAACCGGACGAGGAAATGGGGTGGCATGACGACGGAGGGGCCGCCTGACCGGAGGACCGAAGATCCGCGCCCGGCCGCCACGGTGCTGCTGCTGCGCGACGATCCATTCGAGGTGCTGATGGTGCGCCGCCGCCAGGGCGGCACATTCTCGAACGCGCTGGTCTTCCCCGGCGGGGTCATCGAGCCCTCCGACGCGGATGCCGCCTGGCTCCCCCAGCTCGTCGGCGCCTCCGACCTCGACCCCGACGCCCGCGCCGCGCGCATCGGCGCGTTGCGCGAGACCTTCGAGGAGGCCTCGATCCTGGTCGCCCGGCTCTCCGACGGCTCCCCGGTGCCGGCCGGGCCGCCGAACGACGGCTCCCCCTTTCGCGACGTGGTCGCCCGTCGCGGCGCCGCGCTCGCTCTCGACGAGCTGCATCCCTTCGGGCGCTGGGTGACCCCCGCCACCGAGCCGCGGCGCTTCGACGCCATGTTCTTCCTCTGCCGCGCCCCCGAGGCGCAGCTCGCGCGCCAGGACGACGGCGAGACGGTCGGGTTCGAGTGGGCTCGCCCCGACGAGTTGCTCGATCGAGCGGCGGCCGGAGAGCGGTCGCTGCTGTTCCCGACCCTGATGAATCTGCGGCGGCTGGCCGAGAGCCCGAACGCGGCGGCGGCCATCGCGGTGGCCGACGCCCGGCCCGTCGTGCCGGTGGCGCCGACGGCTCGGCGCGACAACGGCCGGATCGTCATCTCCATCCCCGAGGACTCCGGCTACGGCGTTACCGAGCACGTGATCGACGAGGACTAGCGGGCCGCCTAGAACCCCAGCCGACCGAGCTGCTTCGGATCGCGCTGCCACTCCTTGGCGACCTTGACCCGCATCGACAGGAACACCTGCTTGCCCACGAGCGGCTCGATCGCGGCGCGCGCTCGGGCCCCGACCTCCTGCAGCCTCTCGCCACCCCGCCCGATCACGATCCCCTTCTGGCTGTCGCGCTCCACCCAGAGATTCGCGTAGATCTCGAGCAGCTCCTTGTCGTCGCGCTCGACCATGTCGTCGATGGTCACGGCGAGCGAATGCGGAAGCTCGTCGCTGACGCCCTCGAGCGCCGCCTCGCGCACCAGCTCGGCGATACGGTGCTCGAGGGTCTCGTCGGTGACCGCGTCGTGCCCATAGAGCGCAGGCCCGACCGGCAGGAGCGAGACCAACTCCTCCAGCAGCACATCGAGCTGGATGCGGTTGTCCGGCCCGTTCAGGTACGCGGACACCGGGATCACCGCGTCCCACTCCCGCAGTTCGTTGATCGCGAGCAGCTGTTCGGCGACCGCCGCGCGCGAGGTGGCGTCGATCTTCGTGACGATGGCGACCTTCTTGGCGCGGGGGAAGGCATCCAGCTGCTCGTTGATGAAGCGGTCGCCCGGACCGATCTTCTCGTTCGCGGGCACGCAGAAGCCGATCACGTCGACGTCGCCCAGCGTCGCCTGCACCACGCTGTTGAGCCGCTCGCCCAGCAGGGTGCGCGGACGGTGCATACCGGGCGTGTCGACGATGATCAGCTGCCCGCCCGCCGTGTGCACGACGCCGCGGATGGCGTTGCGCGTGGTCTGCGGCTTCGACGAGGTGATCGCGACCTTCTCGCCGACCAAGGCGTTCGTCAGGGTCGACTTGCCCACATTGGGCCGCCCGACGAACGAGACGAATCCCGAGCGGAACGGAACGGTCTGGTCTGTCTCGCCGGCGATGCCGCTCACGTGGTCTTCCCGTCGTCTGCCGCATTCGGGTCGAATGCGGTCTCGGCATCGCGCAGGGCGGCGTCGCGCTCCACGAGAACGGTCGTCAGGTGCTTGCGGCGCCCCTCCGTGCGCTCAGCCGTGAGCACCAGGCCCGAGATGGTCGCGGCCGAGCCCGTGACCGGGAGGCGCCCGAGGGCCTTGGCGAGCAGGCCGCCCACCGAGTCCACGTCGTCGTCGTCGAGCTCGATGCCGAACAGATCGCCGAGCTCGTCGGTCGGCAGCTTCGCGCTGACCCGGTAGAGCCCCTCGCTCAACCGGGTCACCTCGGTCTCTTCGCGGTCGTACTCGTCCGAGATGTCGCCGACCAATTCTTCGATCAGGTCTTCGAGGGTGACCAGTCCGGCGATCCCGCCGTACTCATCGACCACCATCGCCAGGTGATTCGACTCGAGCTGCATCTGCCGCAGGGTCTCGTCGGCCTTCTTCGATTCGGGAACGAACAGGGCAGGCCGCGCGAGGTTCTTCACCGTGCTGGTCGCGGCGTGCTGCGGGCGCTCGTGGGTCAGACGCGCGACATCGCGCAGGTACAGGATGCCGAACACCTCGTCGGCGTCCTTGCCGATCACCGGCATGCGCGACACCCCGGTCTTCAGGAACCGGCTCATCGCCGCGCCGACCTCGGTGTCATCGTCGACCGTGATCATGTCGGTGCGGGGCACCATCACCTCGCGCACGACGGTGTCGTTGAATTCGAAGATCGAATGGATCAACTCCCGGTCGTCTTCTTCGAGCACCTCGAGTTCTGTGGCCTCATCGACCATGCTGAGCAGCTGCTCCTCGCTCGAGAACGAGACGGCGGCCGCTCGCCTGCCGGGCGTGACCCGGTTGCCGAGGGCGACCAGCAGATCGGCGATCGGCCCCAGCAGCACCCGGATGAATCGCAGCACCGGTGCCGCGACGACGATCACCCCGCGGGCGTGTGCCCGCCCGACCGATCGCGGACTCGATCCCACGAGCACGAACGAGGTCGCGGTCATGACTAGAGCGCTGCAGATCAGGATCAGCCACCACTGATCGGCACGAGGGAACACCGACGCGAAGGCCAGAGTGACCAGCACCGCCGCCGTCGTCTCGGAGACGACGCGCATGAAGTTGAGGGCGTTGACGTAGCGGCCCAGATCCGACGAGATGTCGAGCAGGGCCTTCTTCGCGCGGTGGTGGGCCGCCAGGTCGACCAGGTCGGAGCGGCTGAGGACACCGAGCGCGGCATCCGCGGCCGCCAGCAGACCGCCGAATGCGACCAGCAGCACCGCAACCGCGACGAAGACGGCGATCATTCAACGCCACCGGTCATCGGTCTACCGTCGTCGCTCGGCCAGTGTGAACCCGACGAGGATGTCGCGCTGGATGCCGAACATCTCCTTCTCGTCGTCGGGCTCCGCGTGGTCGAACCCGAGCAGGTGCAGCATGCCGTGCGCCGTCAGCAGCAGCAGCTCGTCGAGCACGGAGTGCCCGGCCTCCTCGGCCTGCGCCACCGCGACCTGCGGGCAGAGCACGATATCGCCGAGCAGGCCGGCCGGAGTGATCTCGTCGTCGCTGCCCGGACGCAGCTCGTCCATGGGGAAGCTGAGCACATCGGTCGGCCCGGGTTCGTCCATCCACTGCACATGCAGTTGCTCCATCGCGGCCTCGTCGACCAGGAGGATCGCCAGCTCGGCGTCGGGATGCACGCGCAGGAAGTCCAGCTCGTAGGCCGCGAGACGCAGCAGCGCGCTCTCGTCGACCTCGATGCCCGACTCGTTGTTGATCTCAATACTCAATGTTCTCTCCTGGCTGCGCCGCCGCTCCTGCGGCGCAGCGCGGCGATTCGCCGTACACGCCGCCGAATCGCCGCTTCTCGGCTCTCCCTCATCCGCGCCAGCCTCTCTTGGGGCGGTCTGCGCTCGGCGGGCGGTGGTCCTGCGGGTGATGGCCGCGGCGCTCCGAACGGTTGGCTCCGTCTTCGGCTGCCTGCGTACGCTCATAGGCGCGCAGCTGCCGCTCGGCGTCGTACTTGGTGTAGGCGTCGACGATGCGGCCGACGAGCGAATGCCGCACGACGTCTTCGCTGGTCAGCACGGCGAAGTGGATGTCGGGGATCTTCTCGAGCACGTGCCGCACCAGCTGCAGCCCGCTTGCTCCTCCCGGCAGGTCGATCTGCGTCACGTCACCGGTGACCACCATGCGGGTTCCGAACCCGAGCCGGGTCAGGAACATCTTCATCTGCTCGGGTGTCGTGTTCTGCGCCTCGTCGAGCACGACGAAGGCGTTGTTCAGCGTGCGGCCGCGCATGTACGCCAGCGGGGCGACCTCGATGGTGCCCGCCGCGAGCAGCTTGGGCACGATCTCGGGATCCATCATCTCGTTGAGGGCGTCGTAAAGGGGCCGCAGGTACGGGTCGATCTTGTCGGTGAGGGTACCCGGCAGGAATCCCAGCCGCTCCCCCGCCTCGACCGCCGGACGGGTCAGGATGATCCGCTCGACCTCCTTGCGCTGCAGCGCCTGCACGGCCTTGGCCATCGCGAGATAGGTCTTGCCGGTTCCGGCCGGGCCGATGCCGAAGGTGATCGTGTTCTGGTCGATGGCGTCGACGTAGGCCTTCTGACCCAGCGTCTTCGGGCGGATGCTCTTGCCCTTGCTGGTCAGGATCGCCTGGCTGAGCACCTCGGCCGGGCTGCCCTCTCCGCGCTCGAGGATCCGCGCCGACGAGGTCACATCCACCGGCCCGAGGTCGGCGCCGTTGCGCACCAGCAGGATGAGCTCTTGCACGAGGCGCTCGGCGGCCGCCACCTGGTCCGGTGGTCCTTCGAGGGTCACGTGATTGCCCCGGACGAGCACGGTCACGTCGGGGAACTGGTGCTCGATCGTGGTCAGCAGCCGGTCCTGGGGACCGAGCAGCCGCACCATCGCCACGCCATCCACCTGGAACTCGGCATGCCCGTTCTGGCCACTCGAGTCGGGGAGGTCGTTAGAAGCCAAGGGTGCCTTCCGTCAGTTCGTCGCCCAGGGCGTTCGGCCCCATGACGTGGGCGTGCACATGGAACACGGTCTGGCCGGCGCGCCGGCCGGTGTTGAAGATCAAGCGGTACTCGCCGCCCATCTGCTCGTCGGCGAGCCGCTGCGCGACCGCCACCACGTCGGCGAGCAACTGCGGGTCACCGGCGGCGAGCTCGGTGACGTTGCGGTACTCGGCGGTCTTGGGCACCACGAGAAGGTGAATCGGCGCCTTCGGCGCGATGTCTTCGAAGGCGATGATCCGATCGTCTTCGTACACGATGGCAGCGGGGATCTCTCGCGCGACGATGCGCTCGAAAAGGGTCGACTCGGCCATGATTCGAGTCTACAGACGACCCTCTGGCGAGGCTCGGTCTCTGGCGGGGTCGACCGCCCATCACCAGCGGCCCAGCCGCGCATTCAGCACCGCGAGAGCGGCAGGGCCGGCCGTCGAGGTGCGCAGCACCTCCTGGCCGAGACGCACCCGAAGGGCTCCGGCCGCGACCAGGGTGTCGAACTCGCGCGGGGCGATCCCGCCCTCTGGTCCGACCACGAGGGTGACGCGTCGCTCGTCGAGAGGCAGTTCGGTCATGGACACGTCGCCGAGCGGATCGAGCACCAGCAGCCGGCCGGGCAGCTCGGCCAGCTCGGCCGTCGTCGCGAGAGCCGAGACCCCGGGAACCCGTGATCGGATCGCCTGCTTGCTCGCCTCTCGCACGATCGACGCCCAGCGATCCCGGCCCTTCGCGGCCTTGGCGCCCTCCCAGCGCGACACCGATCGCTCGGCCGCCCACGGGATGACACCGGCCGCACCCAGCTCGGTGGCGGCCTGGATCGCCAACTCGTCGCGGTCGCCCTTGGCCAGTGCCTGAGCCAGCCAGACCGGAGGCTCCGGCTCGGGATCGTGCCGCACCTCGTCGACCTCGATCGCGAGTTCGGCGGCCGATGCCGCGACCACGGCGCCCCAGACCAGGAATCCCGAGCCGTCGCCGATCGCGATCCGCTCGCCGACGCGAACCCGCGCGACGATCACCGCGTGCCGCGCCTCGTCACCGCCCACGCTCACGCGGGCGCCGACCTCGGCATCGGCGGGCTCCAGCTCCGGGTTCAGATAGAGCGAGGCCATCTGACGGCTAGACCCCGAGGAACCGGTCGCGCAGCTTCGCGAACAGGCCCTGCTGGAACGTCGAGAACTCGGGCGGCACCGGTCGGCGGCTCTCGGCGAACTCCTTGATCAGCTGCGACTCCTTGCTGTTCAGCCGGACGGGAGTGACCACCTGGATGCCGACCTTGAGGTCGCCTCGCCCCCCGCCGCGCAGGCGGGTGATGCCGCGATCCTTCACGGTCACGATGTCGGCGCTCTGCGCGCCGGGCTTGAGGTCGATCGCGATCTCGCCGTCGAGGCCGGCGAGCTTCACCGTCGTGCCGAGGATGGCATCCGTCATCTGCACCTCGAGGGTGGCGAGCAGATCGTCTCCGTTGCGACTGAAGATGTCGTGGTGCTTGACCTTGACCTCGAGGTAGAGGTCGCCGTTCGGGCCACCGGCCGGGCCGGTCTCGCCCTCGCCGGGCAGGTGCAGACGCATGCCGGTGTCGACACCCGACGGCACGTCGACGGTGACGGTGCGCTTGGCACGGATGCGGCCCTGACCGGCGCAGGTCGGGCACGGATTCGGGATCACGGTGCCGTAGCCGCGGCAGGTTCCGCACGGCGACGAGGTCATCACGTTGCCGAGCAGGGAGCGCACCGACCGCTGGATCGACCCGGTGCCGCGGCAGATGTCGCAGGTCACCGGTGAGGTGCCCGGAGCGCAGCACGATCCGTTGCAGGTCTCGCAGAGCACCGCCGTGTCGACCTCGATCTCGCGCTTCGTGCCGAAGACGACCTCATCGAGATCGACCTCGATGCGCAGCAGGGCATCCTGCCCGCGTTCCCGCCGCGAGCGTGGGCCGGTCGTGCGGCTCTGCGCGGCGCCGAAGAAGGTGTCGAAGATGTCACCGAATCCGAAGCCTCCCGCACCCCCGCCGCCGAATCCGGCCTGCGGTCCGAGGTCGTAGCGCTCGCGCTGGTCGGGATCGCTGAGCACGTCGTACGCGTGCGTCACGAGCTTGAAGCGCTCGGCGGCGTCTTCGCTCGGATTGACGTCGGGATGCAGTTCGCGCGCCAGCTTGCGGTACGCCTTCTTGATCTCTTCTGCGGTCGCGGCGCGGTCGACGCCCAACACCTCGTAGTGGTCTGCCACTCTTACTGTTCCTCAAGCTTGTCGTCGCGCGCCTCGGCACGCCGGTCGTCAGAGAGCAGCCGGGTCAGGTAGCGGGCTGTCGCCCGCACGGCCGCCATATTGTTCGAATAGTCCATGCGGGTTGGCCCCAGCACGCCGACGCGCGCGACACTCCCACCGGATGCCGTGTACCCCGAGGCGAGCACGCTGGTCTCGTTGAGACCCTGGGCTCCCGGCCCGAAGCCCTGGTTCTCGTGCCCGATGCTCACCGAAACGCTGTCGCCCTCGATCTCCATCTCGCCGAAGAGCTTGATCAGGATGACCTGCTCTTCGATGGCTTCGAGCACCGGATAGATGCTGCCGCTGAAGTCGCTCTCGGTGCGGGCCAGGTTGGCCGCGCCGGCCATCACGAGGCGATCCTGCCGGTTCGCCGCGACCTGTTCGGCCAGGCACCCGGCGACCGCGCTGACGAGTTGCGCACGCTCCTGCGGGAACGCCGCGGCCAGCGAGCGGAGCCCGTCGCCCACGTCGGCCAACGCCTTGCCGCCCAGTTCGGCGTTCAGGCGGCCGCGCAGTTCGCCGAGGAACGCGAGTGCTGCGGGGCTGTCGGCGTCGGCTCCCGGCACATCGAGCAGGCGCTGATCCACCCGGCCCGTGTCGGTGATCAGGACGGTCATGATCCGGGATGCGCCGAGCCCGACGACCTCGATGTGACGCACGCGTGCGCTGCCGAACGAGGGGTACTGCGCGAGGGCGACCTGGTTGGTCAGCTGCGACAGGAGGCGCGTCGGGCGCGACAGCACGTCATCCAGGTCGACTGCCTGACCGAGGAAGGT
>Ga0207667_10004051_pt1 | contig 18000 bp, 13 predicted proteins | sample KBSCornC52_FD_184301 | JGI IMG/M metagenome (GOLD analysis project Ga0207667, IMG submission 184301) | Corn rhizosphere microbial communities from Kellogg Biological Station, Michigan, USA - KBS Corn C5-2 (SPAdes) (version 2) | ecosystem: Host-associated > Plants > Roots > Rhizosphere > Soil ...
AAACGCGGAGGCGAGTGAGATTTTTGGGGTTGAGCAAGGCGCGGCAGACGGCGGCGAGAAATGCGTCTGGGTACGGCCGTTCGCGCTGAGAAATCAGCCCTGCACGCGGAGGAGCCACGCGCCTGCGTGAAAACGTCGCAGCGCACCGTCCCGCCGCCGCGAAGTTCCGAACCAACCCCAAAATCAGCTCTGTGATCTCTGCGGCTCGGTGGTGAATCTCCCTCTCCCTCTCCCTCTCCCTCTCCCTCTCATCCGCAACTCGACGCCGAAGGCTGCGCCGCCGCGCGACGTGAAGCGTGACCATCAAACCCAAATCCAACCCCGGCTCGTTGAATACGCCGGCTACTGAATCACGATTGTCTTATTGACCGTGACGCGATCGCCGGAGAAGGCAGGAATGTGCGCGTGGCGCATGGCATTGGCGATGCAGCCGCCGGTGGGCGTGCCGGCGAACGGCGGACCCTGGATATTCGCGCTGGTCACGCGCCCTGAGGGCGCAAAGGTGATCGTGAGCGCGGCGGTGCCGCTCGGGTCGCCGTCTTTGCGACACGTCGCTGCTTGCGCGGCGGCGGCTTTGAGCGCGGCAACCGCCGCAGCGCGATCGAACTCCGCCCCGGGCTCGGCTGGTTCGGGCTTGGGCGCGGGCGCGGGCGCAGCTTTCTCGGCTTCGGCGGGCTTTTCGAGTGTGGGCGCCGCTTGCGCCGGTGCGGCAGACTTACTCGCTTCTGCGCTCTTGGCATTGCCCGCGTTGCCGTTCGCAACGGGCCCGCTCGACGGCGCGGTCGAGTTCGGCGCGGACTTGTTGGTTTTCGGCGCGGCGTCGTTTGCGCTCGGGCTTGGCACCGCGGGCACGGTCGCGGCAACCGCGGTGGGCGCGTCGCTCACCGGCGTGGGGTTCTCGGGGCGCGGCAGAGCGTGCTCTACGGTCGCTTGCGGTTCTGCTTGCGCGGCGTGCGTAGCGCCGTGACTGCGCAGCCCGACTACGAGCAGCACGCCGGCCGCGGCAGCGACGAGCACGAACCAAATCGCGGCGCCCGCGCGGCGCGTCTTCGGTGCGGGTGCGTCTTGCTCCGGCTTTGGTGGAACGACGTGCCTGCGTTCGCGCAACCTCGCGCTCGGAGTCGGCGCTTCCGGCATCTCGACATCGACCGACAGATCGACGTTCGACGGTGAGAGGCTCGAGGCGGTCGTTTTCTCCGGCTTGTTCGCCACGGGCAAGACCGCGCTCATGTCGAAGAGCGGGACCGTCCCTGCGGGCGGTGTCTTTTCGATCGTTTCGACCTCGCGCAGCTCTTCGACTGCGGGGGGCGGTGGTGAGCCGAGGCCAGTCACGTCGATCGTCGGCGCGCCCAAGATGCCGCCGGTTCCGGCGCTCAAATTGACCAGGAAATCGTCGGGTGGCTTCTTGGTGCGGAGCGCGCCCTTGGGCGGCGCGGCCTCCTGCTTGAGCGTCGAGAGCGAGGGCGCGTCGGAGGAGCTGCGCGGCGCGTCTTCGATCTCGTCGATGTATTCGCCGTCGCTCTCGATTTTTGCTGCGGGCTTGGCACCGCGCGGTGGCGGCAGGTTGCGCGGCACATCGGTCGCGCGCTCGGCCGCGTCCCAAATCGACAGCAGCGCGCCCGCGGGCAGAGGCGCCTTCGTCGCGTTATTTTTCGGGCGCGGCAAGGGCGTGCCGGTCGCCAGATGCTTCGGGCGCGGTAGCGGTGTACCGGTCGCGGAGGCCGTGCGCAGGGGCAGGGGCGTGCCGGTGGCGGTCGCGGTGCCGAGCGGCAATGGCGTGCCCGTTGCCGGCACCGTGTCGAGCGGGAGCGGCGTACCCGTGGCCGGGTCGCCTGCCTTGTGTTTGCGGGGCGGCGCGGGGTGCGCGCGCTTCGGCGCTTCGTGGCTCGGCAAGGTCGGCAGCTCGGTCGCATCGACCGAGATCTCCGCGTTGCAGGCGCGGCACTTCACGGTCACGACCTTGCCCGACACTTTGCGGCGGAACAGATCATCACCCAGCAAGAAGCGCGAATTGCAGGCGGAGCAGGAGACGGTAAACGGCATGTCGTGAAGCTCAACCCAGACGCGGCGCGCTGGTCTTGCGATCGATGGTTTCAGGATCGATCGAATCATGGCCCGTCGCAAGCTCACGCGCTTGCAGCGTTGCGCGCCGCCTGGTTACAGCCGGGGCACAATCGCCGCCAGGTGCCGACCGCTCGCCTTGCCATCGCGCCGAAATGAAAAGAAGCGGGCCGGTTCCGAAACGGTGCAGCCCCAAACGTCGTCGATCGCCGCGTCGGCGACAGCTTGCGCTCGCAACTCGGCACGCAACATGCGCCGCAAATCGATGTGCGGCTTCGCGCCGGAGCGGTCGACGATCGCCGGATCGCGCGAGGCCATCAAAATTGCCTCAGCCACGTCATCCGAGACTTCGAACGCGGCTTGCGAAATGTGCGGACCGATGGCCGCGATCAGCTCGGCGTTCGGATTCAACTCGCGCAGCGCCTGAACCGCGCTGGTGACGATGCCTTGCACTGCGCCGCGCCAGCCGGCATGCGCGGCCGCGACCGCGCCGCTCGTCCGGTCCGCGAGCAATACCGGGACGCAGTCTGCGGTGCGCACGCCACAGGCGAGGTTCGGCGAGCGGCTGAACAGCGCGTCGCCCTCGCGCTGCACGACCTCTGCTTGTGTTTCATGGCCGATCAGCTCGCGCGCCACGCCGCCGTGCACTTGTGACAAGAAATGGATCTTGTCCGGGTCGACCTCGAGCACCGCGCTCGCGCGCAGTAAATTTTCACGCACGTTCGCCGCGCTATCGCCGGCCGCGACCGAGAAGCTGAGGCTCGCATACGGGCCGCTCGAGACACCGCCGTTTCTGGTGAAGAATGCATGCCGGAAACCGGCATTGCGCAAGAGCGCACTTTCCAAGAACTCCGCGCGTTGGGTCATGCGCTTCATTCATGCGGCCCGTGGGCCCTGTGATGCAAGTTTCCGTCGTGGAAAGCGCGCGTCTGGCCCAAGTTCGCGCACTCCGAGCGCGTCATCCTCGTAGCGGGCAGCAACTTTTGGTATCTCTGAGCTCGAATGCGCCCCAAGGACCCCTTCATCGGCCGCGAGATCCTCGGCGGCCAATACCAGGTCCTGGAGAAGATCGGTACCGGCGGCATGGGCTCGGTCTACAAGGCGTCCCAACCGGCGATGAACCGGATGGTCGCGATCAAGATCCTGCACCCGAAGCTCGCCAACCGTAAAGATCTCACGTCGCGCTTTCGCCGTGAAGCGCGGGCGATGAGCCAGCTGTCGCACCCGAACACGGTCAAGGTCTTCGTGTACGGCGAGATGGAAGACGACGGCTCGCTGTACATCGTGATGGAGATGCTCGAGGGCCGAAACCTGAACCAGACCGTGCGCAAAGACGGGCCGATTCCAATCGAGCGCGCGATTCCGATTTTGATTCAGGTGTGCGGGGCGCTGCAAGAAGCGCACGATCTCGGCATCGTGCACCGCGATCTGAAGCCCGAGAACATCTTTTTGTCGCGCCAGGGCGGGATCAATGATTTCCCGAAAGTGCTCGACTTCGGACTGGCCAAGGTCACCGAGCGGCAGATGCAGCCGGGCTCGATCATCCTCACTCAGGAGGGCATGGTGTTCGGCACGCCGGAGTTCATGTCGCCAGAGCAGGCGCAGGGCAAGACACTCGATGCCCGCAGCGACATCTATTCGCTGGCCGTGATCTTGTACGAAGTCTTGACCGGCAAGTTGCCGTTTACGGCCAAGACGCCGATGGAATACATCCAAAAACACGTCACCGAGCCGATCATCCCGCTCAGTGAGCGGGTCGCGGACAAACATTTTCCGAAAGAGCTCGACGTCGTGATGGCGCGGGCGCTCTCGAAAAAGCCCGAGCAACGCTATCAGACGGCGGCGGAATTCGCCGAGGCGTTGCGGCCGTTCGGCGGCGCTGCCGCCCAAGCGCTGCCCTCGCTGCGCTCGGACAAGCTCGGCTCGAGCGCGGCGGGAGCAGGCGGAAACACCGTCAAGCTCGGGGCGAAAAAATCGGGCGGCTCGGGATTATTGATCGGCGTTGCGGCGTTGTGCCTGGTTGCTGGTGTCCTCCTAGCCGTCGTGGTGATGCGCCTTCTGGGCCGCTGATGCGTTTTCCTCCTCGGGATACCGTGCTGCGTTACGCACGGCTCACGGCGTACGTGCTGCTCGGCTCGATCGCCGCGGGCACCCTGGCCGTTTTGCTCGTGATCCGGCATTTCGAGACCGGGCTGCCGGACGTGCACGATCTGCGTGCCCACTATCAGCCGCCGCAGGTGACGCGCGTCTTGGCACGCGACGGCACGGTGCTCGCAAGCTTGTTCGTCGAGCGCCGGACGGTGATCCCGTTCGCCGAGATCCCGAGCCACGCGAAGCTTGCGTTCTTGGCCGCGGAAGACGCGCAATTTTACGAGCACCAGGGGCTCAATTATTTCGGCATGCTGCGGGCCCTGTTTGCCAATTTGCGCGCGGGCCACACGCGACAAGGTGCGAGCACCATCACGCAGCAAGTCGTGAAAAACGTGCTGCTCGACTCCGAGCGCACCTACCAGCGCAAGATCAAAGAAACCATCCTCGCGCGGCGCCTGGAGAAAGAGCTGAGCAAGGACGAAATCTTCTCGCTCTATTTGAACTACCTCTATCTCGGGCACGGCCGCTACGGCATCGAGGAGGCTGCGCGTTACTACTTCGGCAAAAAAGCCAAGGATTTGGACGTCGCGGAAGCGGCGCTGCTCGCCGGGCTGGTCGCCTCGCCAGAAAAATATTCGCCGCGGCGGGATGAAGCCAAGGCGCTCGCCCGGCGGCGCTACGTGCTCGACCAAATGCTCGAGAAGAGCTTCATCACCAAAGATTTGCACGATCTCGCCCAGGCCTCGAAGGTGCGTCTTGCGCCCGCCTCGGACGGCGAATCCGAGCTCGCACCGGAGGTCGTCTCGTACGTCAAGAAGGTGCTCGACGACGTGGCTGGTGATGCCGCCGTGCAAGGCGGCTACACCATCGAAACCACCATCGATCCCGCAATGCAAGCCGCCGCCCGCCGCGCGGTCCGCGAGAACCTGGACAACTACGCGACGCGCCAAAAGCTCGTTCCGCCGTTCACGCAGACCTCGCGCAAATTGTGGGGGCCGCTCGCCAGCGGTGTGCCCCGGCAAAACAAGATTTACGTGGGCAAGGTCGTGGCCACGAACGACGCGCAGGGCACGCTCGACGTGCAAGTCGGTGACGTGCTCGGCCGCGTCAACCTTGCCAGTGAAGAGCGCTATAACCCAAAGCATCTGCCGCCCAGTGAGTTCGCCAAGATCGGCGCTGCGCTGCGCGTGGGCTTGCTCGGCTCGCCCGACGGTGTGCCGCCCGTCCCGTTGCGGCTCGAGCTCGGCCCCGAATCGGCGCTGGTGGCGATTGACGTGCGTTCGCGCGAGGTGCGCGCGCTGATCGGCAGTTACGAAGCGATCAGCGGCGGGCTCGACCGGGCCACGCGCGCGCGCCGTCAGCCGGGCTCGTCGTTCAAGCCCATGCTGTATAGCTACGCGCTGCATTCGCGGCGCTTCACGCCGGCCAGCGTCTTGGATTTGACCAAGAAGAACGGCAAAGAGCTGGTGAGCTACCGCGAGAGCGTGCGCACCGCGATCGCCGAGAGCGATAACGCCGCCGCGGACAAACTGATCGACGAAGTGGGCGCGGCCAACGTGGTCGAATGGGCGCGCGCGCTCGGCATCACGACTGATTTGCAGCCCACGCCGTCGCTCGCGCTCGGTGCCTACGAGGTGATCCCGATCGAGCTGTGCAACGCGTACGTGACCTTTGCCAGCGGCGGTGAGTTCGAGCTGCCGAAGTTGGTGCGGCGGATCGTCGGCCCGGGCGGCAAGGTGCTGGCCTTGCCGGCTCAGCCGCCGCCGCGGCGCGTGCTCAGCCCCGAGGAGGCGTACCTGATCACGAGCTTGATGCGTGGCGTGGTCGAGCGCGGTACGGCGCAGCGCGCGCGCGTGCTCGGCCGACCCTTGGCCGGCAAAACGGGCACCACGAATTTGGCCAAGGACACCTGGTTCGTCGGTTTTTCGACGGAGCTCGCGGCCGCGGTTTGGGTCGGTTACGACGACGCGTTGCCGCTCGGCTGGGGTGAAGCCGGCGCCGCCACGGCGTTGCCGGCGTGGATCAGCTTCATGAAAGTGGCGCACGATAAAAAGCCGCCTACCGAATTTCCCAAGCCGAGCGCGATCGTCACCGTCAACGTGGACCCAGCGACCGGCCTTCTGCCTTACCCGGGCCAAGATAACGCCATCGAGGAGGAGTTCTTGGACGGCACGGTGCCGACCGAGGTAGCCAAGCCGGACGCGGGGGCCGATTCCGGAGCCGCCGATGCCGGGCTCGATGACGAGACGCGCGTGGCCAAATCACCGCCGGATGCGGGCATCGTCGATGCGGGCGCCGCGCCTGGGAACGAAACTGCCACGCCGCTGGTTGCGCCCCCGCCGTTCTAGCGCTCTGGTCCTGGAAATTTGGGCGATTGCTCGAGATATTCGCGAGCGGGTTCTTCCAAGCGCGCAAAAGTCGAAGTAAATCCCTGCCTGTCATGATGAGGCCGATGATGAGGTATCTAGAGATTCTTTCGTTCCTGGTGGTGGCGGGTGCGTCGCTCGCCGGCTGCGAGAAGTCCGAGTCGCATCGCGACGAAGCGGCCGCAGCGAGCGACGCGGGCAAGAGCAAAGTCGCCGTCGATGAGCCCGATTTGGCGAACGCCGTTGAATCGGTGCGTCAACCGCGCGCTGGCGAAAGCGGCAACAATGGTCCGGATGGGCCGCCGCCCACCGGCATTTTCGCGCCTGGCGCGGCCGACAAGGCCATGGCCAAGGGCGCGCCCGCGGCGCTCACCCTGGGCAGTGATGGCTCGGCGCCCCGCATTCAGCTCGGCCCTGTGCCGAAGCCGGGGACCAAGCGCGCGGGCTCGATCGAGGTGGCGACGCAAAGCGACCCGCGTCAGGGCGCGATTCCGATTTCATTGGCGCTCTCGCTCGAGGCTCAGAAGCCGAAGGCCGAGAGCGACGCTGGCGCCCCCAGCGCGCTTCAAATGCTGGCCAAGGTGACCGGCGCGACGATCAACGCGCCCGGAGTGCCCGCCGAAATTGCTGCGGGTTTGGCCAAGCTCAAGGGGTCGCACGTCGACTATCAACTCAGCCCGGACGGCGCGGGCTCGAATTTTCGGTACGAAGCCACGAAGGGCGTCGATCCCGCGTTCAAGCAGGCGATTGAGGCGCTCAGTGACACGCTGGTCGTGCTGTCGCTGCCCTTTCCCACGAAGCCAGTCGGCGTGGGCGCGTATTGGATGATCACCACGCGCGATTCGGTGATGGGGCTCGATGTGGTGACTTACCGGCTCTTGAAGCTCGAAAAGCTCGAGGGCAACGTGGCCACGCTCAACCTGAGCACCAAGCGCTACGCGGCCTCGCCCTCCTTCGACATCGAGGGCTTGCCGCCGGACGCGCCGCGCAACATGGGCGAATTCCGCGCGCAGAGCGACGGCACGCTGACGATGGCCGCGGGCGAAGCGTTCCCCAAGAGCGGTCAGCTCGACTCGGTAGTGGCCGCGGGGCTCGGCGCGCCGGACCCGAAGACCAAGCAACGCGCCGGCATTCAAGTGCAAACCCGCGCGACCATCGCATTCTGAGCGCGCTGGTCGGTCGGCAAATGGGTGCGAGAGACGGCTCCCGGACTCACCACCGAGCCACAAAGATCACAGAGGACGCGGAGGGCTCAGGGCGGCGCGGAGTGACCCAGAAAATGCGCGGAGTTGGGGGGAGAGTTTTTTGGGTTGAGCGGGGCGCGACCGAGGGCGGCGAGAAAACGTCGGGGGATGGATCGCGCTGAGCGCGAATGGCTGTCGAAGTCGACGCTCAATCACGAACCAACCCCAAATTCACTCTCTGGGATCTCCGTGCTCTCTGCGGCTCGGTGGTGATTCTCCACCCGCAGCGCGACGCCGAAGGCTGTGCCGCGACGCGCCGTGGAGCGTGACCAGGGCTGCTCCTTGCGCTGTGCGGTGCGGAACGACCGTGCGTGCTCGCATCCCTCCGGGATGCTGCGCGCGCCGGGCCCCTCAACCCCGGTCGCCGCGCAAAGCCGCGGCGCGCGGGGGAGGGAGCCCACGCCGCGGACACCAAAGCCCGACGTGCGCGGCATGGACGTGAATGCGCGCGGAATAACCGCTCCCCGACTTTGCCACTGAGCTGCCGAGAGCGGAGAGCACGCGGAGCGCGGTCGAGTGCCGTGCGCTCGGACGGAGGGCCTGCGTGGCGTTTGGGTTGGCGGCAGGCCGGAGCCAGACGGCTTAGAACCCGAGCTTTTCTTTGCGCTCTTCGGCGCCCGGCAAGGGGGAGCCCTGCTCGTTCACGACGGGCAAGGCCGCGCCGCGCTCGGCGTTGATCGCGATCCAGCTCTTCTTGTCGTCCGGGATCTGTGTTTCGTCGTAGATGGCTTCGACCGGGCATTCCGGGACGCATGCGCCGCAGTCGATGCACTCGTTCGGATCGATGTACAGCATGTCGTCGTCGCCGTGAAAGCAATCGACGGGGCAGACGGCGACGCAGTCCGTAAACCGGCAGCCTTTGCAGTTGTCCGTGACGACGAAAGTCATGGCGCCTTGATAGCCGTAGGCGCAAGTGAGATCAATCCCAGAGGGCGTAAACCTCGGGTGGAAGCCACAAAAACGGCTTCACCCGCCGGCCAGGGCCCGAGCGGGTGAAGCGTTGCTGCGCAGTATTGCGCGGGCGTGGTCCGCCGAGTTCAGCGCCCGGCGAAGGGCTTGCTCAATCCTTCAGATCGAAGTCGACGTCGACGGTGACGTCGGGCCGGGCACAGACGTGCATCTCGCACACGTCATCGTCGGTGATGCCGTGATCTTTGATGTTGAAGCCGAAGTTTGCCTTCACGTGCTTGCCGTCGACCGAGTACTTCACGCTGACCGGCTTGTCCTTACCGTGGAAGGATAGCGTGCCGGGCACGGTGCCGCCCTTCTTCGGGTCCACCTTGTCTTTCGGCACGGTCAGCACGATGGCCGGAAAGTCTGCGGCTTTGAAGCGCTTCTGCATGTGCTCGTTGCGCTTGCCGATGCCGGTGTCGAGCGTGTTCATGAAGGTCGTGAAGATGACGGATTTTTCGTCTTCTTTGATCTTCAAGGTCGAGGACTTGCCCTCGATGGCAAGTCCGCCTGGACCCTTGGCATGAAACACGATTTTCGAATTCTCCGCCTTGTAGTTGGCCGAAGCCACGGCGGCGACCGTGAGCACGGCGGAGAGGGCGGCCGTAAAATAAACTGAGCGGATCTTTGAGAACATCGCGTTTTCCTCGTGGCTGAAAGCAGTCGTGGGCGCGCCGGTATTCCGGGCGGCTCGATGATTCTGGGTTGAACGATTCGACGCGGGGTCAGCCCCGCTTATTCACGTTTGGGCTTGCGCTGGCGGCACCAGAAAGTGCTGTGACACCAGAAAAATGAGTCAAAAATCGGGCGGCCTACGTCGTTTTCGGGGCGTCATGTTGAGCCGTCTCCGCATTGTACGTGCGCTGCCGAAAATGGTTCCCTCGCCGGGTCCATATGCCTGGGACAGGCGCCCGGTCGCACCGAAAGGCGACTTTGGCCCGCGCACTTGCGCCGGGGCGCCCGGATCTGGCCGGAATTCACGCGGCGAACCACGCGGCGCGCGAAAACCGGGCCCCTGGTCGCCTGAGCAGAAGTCAGCGCACGAACGGCGCGACGCGCCCGCGTCTCAATTCACGACGGAAAGCGTCAGCGTTCGAACGGTGACACGTCGCCCGCGCCACGCCGAACCACTTTGGGCGGATTGGTCGTCAGATCGACGACGCTGGTCGGTACCGTGCCCCCGGGGCCGGCGTCGAGCACGAGAGCCAGGCCGGGGAAGAGATCGTCAATCTCGCTCGGATCCGGATTGGCGTCTTCACCGTGGCGCGCTGCGGTGGTCGAGACGATCGGTCGCCCGAGCTCTTTGCAGATGGCCAGGGACGCCGGGTGCTTTGGAATGCGAATGCCGACCGTTTTGCGCGACGATTGGATGATGCGCGGAACCTCGCGCGTGGCTTCCAAAATGAAACAGTACGGCCCGGGCAAGAAGCGCTTGAGCACGCGGTACACGTCATTGTGCATGACCGCATACTTCGACACGTCCCCCAAATCTTGGCAGACGAAGGCGAGCATCTGCGAGCGATCCATACCCTTTACTTGGTACAAGCGATCGATCGCTTTCTTGTTGAACAGATCGCAGCCGAGCCCGTACACGGTGTCGGTCGGGTAGGCGATGACTTCGCCGGCCTCGAGCGCGTCGACGGCGCGCCGGATCTTGCGCGGCTCCGGATGCTCCGGATTGATCTCGATCAACATGCGCGTTTTACGAAAGCTCAGGAAAAAAGCTGTAACATGCGTGTCGTTCGGGGAGGCAACGGCACTTCGAGCGAGCGCACCCTAGCATGGAACTCGCTTCCGTCGAGCGCGTCGACCGCGCGCATTATCCCGGGGAGTGACAGCTCGGCGCGTACGGCGTGCGGCGACGGATTGAGCAGGAACGCCACGCGCGCCGAGCCCGTGTCATCGCGGTGAACGGTGACGAACGCGGCGTCGGGCGTGCAGGCGATGCTCGGCAATGCAAGCTCGCTCTTGGCGGCGTGCACCGCGTGGCGCAGCGCCGTCTCGTCCAGGCTGAGCAGATCCGGTACGCCGGCCAGGGGCGGCACAGCGAACGGCTCGGAGAGCGGACGATAGATCGCGTCGCGTTCGGCCGGATGCGGCCCGATGCTCACGGCCGCGCCGCGCGCGATGCCAGCGGCGAGCTGTGCTCGGATTTCCTGCTCCAGCCCGCCGGCACACGCGACCAGCGTCCATTTGCCATGCGCCAATGCCTGTTCGACGAGATCACCCGCCACCACCGAGTACGGGATGCGCTCGGCTGCCAGAGCGGCTTCGATTTTTCGTAGCCATTCGGCCGCGTCGATGCCGGGCGGGCTGCCGAGGCCGAAATCGTCCTCGAAGCAGGCTTGCTCGGCGCCGCCACCCGAAACGTGGAAAGCGGCCAGCGTTACCGGACCGAACGCGTGCAGCACGCGAGCCAAGCGCCGGATATTGCGCGGCACGACCACGTGCACCGCCGATTCCACGTGCAAGGCGAAAAAATCCAAGCGCTCGAGCGCACTGACCAAGCTTTCCCAAAAATCTGCGAACGGCCGGCGGCGACCGTGGCGATCGATGGGCGCGCCAATCCAACGATCGCGCTCGACGGCCATGTACACGTTGAAGCCGCGCAGCCCGTAAGCGAGCGCGGTGAGCGCGGTGAACGCGCTGTCGCCTTCGGTGATCGGCGGAAAAAAAGGTGGGAAGCCTGCGCCCAGCTCGCACGCGAACGGCGCGTAGCCGCGCGCGCCAGCGCGCACGGCGAGATCGCTCGTGCGCCGAGCGATCTCCGCGCGCGTGCCCTCGGAGGCCACGTGGTAGTAATCGAGGCCCAACAGATCGACGACTTGGTTCACGCGCTCCGGGTCGAGCGGCGTCGAGCCTTCGCCGAAGGGCAAGTTGTGCATCGTCGGCACGCCGCGCAGCCCCGCCAGGCTCAAAGTGCTCTTCATGCGCAGAAACGCGCGCGCGATGATTTCTTCCTGCGCTTCGGCGGCATCCAAATGGCGCGCCAAGTCGAGCAGGGATTTGCCGGAGAAGCGCGAGGGCGGCACGAGCTTTTCGAGCTCCGCTGCCGGATCGTGGAGCACTTCGCGAATGGCTTCGATGGAGCCGTATTTACGGCTGAGGAAGGCGCGATAAGTGGCGATCGCGTCCGGGTGATGATCTTGATCGTACACGCCGTCGCGGAAATAGAGCGCACCCTCGTTGTCGATCTGGCACAGCACCACCGGGCCTTTGGGCCAGACCAGCGGCGCCAGCTGCTCGCCGACTGCGCCGAGCCAGCGATCGGATTCTTCCAGGAACGCTTCGCTGGCGTAGCTCGGCACTGGAAACGCGAGCGGCGGGACCGGCAGCACCACCGGTTTTCCGCGCGGCGAACGCGCTTGGCAATCCGCGTTCCAGATCACGCGCTCGGGGATACCGAAGAACGTGAGCTCCGCGTTGATGTGCGGCCCCGGCCGTACGATCGCGAGCATGCCGAGGCTCTTTACCTGGCGCAGAAAGCGCACCACATCGAGGCGCGGATCCTTGGTGCCGAAATCGAAGCTGCCGTCGATTTGCTCGTGGACGCCCCAGGGTAGGTAAATGTCGACGATCTCGATGCCCAGGCTCTGCAGTGCGGTGAGCGACGCGAGCCATTCGCGCGGGTCGAGCCGAAAATAGTGAACGCTGCCCGAGATGAGCGGCACCTCGCGATCCCCGAGGCGTAGTCCGCGCGGGCAGAGGCTGACTCGCGAGGCGCTGTTTTCGGGGATCTCCGGCATGGGCGGCGGGCAAGCTAGCACTAGTTTCGAGATTTTTGGCAGACGTCGCTCCGGATCTGCATGACATGACTCGGGATTGTCGGCCTACGCGCGGGCTCGGGATCGTTTTCGAAGCTGCCGCGTAAGCCAGGGACTCGCGCGCGCGTTGTGTCGTGGAGCGTGCGGACGCGCGCGGCCCGCGCTTCGTCACATCTTGAAAGGTCGAACATGTCGCTCGTTCTCAAATCGTCCCTCTTGGCTCTGTTTTTGGGTGCGCTCTCGTCGGGCTGTGCGGCCAATCTGCCGCGCCCCATTCAAACCGACGCGGCGCTCGGGCGCGTGGTCATCTACCGCAACGGCGTCGCCTACTTCGAGCGCCGCGCGGTCATCCACGGCGACAAGTTTGCGCTCGAGGTGCCCGCCGAGCGCCTGGACGATTTCTTGAAGTCGTTGAGCGTCGTCGACGCGCGTTCGGGCAAGGCCGTGCCAATCTCGTTTCCGACGCTCGAGCACGCTGAGGGTACGACGACCGTGATGATCGAATTGCCGAAGGTAGACGACTACGATCTGCGCATATCCTACGTGACCGAGAGCCCGGCGTGGAAGCCGACCTATCGCCTCAAGCTGAACGCGACGGGGCCGGCTGAGCTACAGAGCTGGGCCGTGGTGGACAACGTCTCGGGTGAAGACTGGAAGCGCGTGGCGGTCGGTGTCGGTTCGACCTCCGCACTGTCGTTCAAGTATGACCTGCAAAGCGTACGCTACGTCGAACGAGAAACGCTGAGCGACACGGCCGAGCTCGGCCTCGCGCCGCCTACCGGCGGCTCGTCGTACGCGGTGGCCAGCAAGGAAGTGCGGGTGCTCGGCAACTTCGGGGCCGACGCCGTCGACGATCTCAAAAAGTTCGAGCGCGCGCCGCGACGGGCGCCGGCCGCGCCGCCGAGCTCCTCCGGCGGCGCTGGGCGCGGCATCGCAGTCCCGGAGGCGGCTCCAGCCCCGATGCTCGACGAGGAAAATCAGCGCCGCTCTGGAGCCAGCGCGGGCGTCGCCCGGCTGGCGACGCAGCTACGCCAAAACCACGCCAAGGTGAAGGTGCTCGGCTTCGCGCGTCCGAGCGACAAGGATGCCGCCGGCCAATCCCTCGCACGCGCCAACGCCATTCGCGACCAGCTCGTGCAAGCCGGGGTTGCGCCCGAGCAGCTGGAGGCGTTCGCCACGGGTCAAGTCTCGAACGGCGACGCGGTACGCGTGGTCTCCGCGGAGACCGACGCGCCGAAGCCGGTTCAGGGGCAGATGGCGGTGGAGCAGGGGTCGGACGCCCCGCTCGGCAGTGCATACTTCTTGGCTCCTTCACCGCTCACGATCGAAAAGGGTCACTCGGCCATGGTGAGCATGCTGACCGCGAGCGCGCAGGCGAAGGAAGTGTACTTTTATGATCCGATCTCCGCACGTGGCTCGAAGAAGTACGCCTTCCGCTCGGTGTTGCTCGACAACCCCACGCATCACACGCTCGATGCCGGTCCGGTCACCGTGTACGAGGACGGGCAATTCCTCGGTGAGGGGCTGTCGGACGCCATTTTGCCCGACAGCCGCGCGTTCGTGCCGTTCGCGCTCGACCGCAAGTTGGTCGTCGACAGCGATCAGGGCACGCGCGAGGAAATCGACCGCTTGCTGACAATCGAGCGCGGCATCGTGCAGAGCGAAGCGCGCAGCGTGCGCACGACGAAGCTGTCTTTGGTCAACCGCGACGGCAGGCCCGCGACGGTTTACGTGCGCCATCCGATCAGCGACGGCTTCAAGCTCGAGTCGCCCGCGAGCGGCGTAGAACGGCTCGGTGGCGCCTATTTGTTCGCCGTGAAGGTGCCGGCCAACGATATGGTGAGCTTTTCAATTGAGGAGTCGACGCCGATTCGCAAATCGCTCGATATTCGCACGGACGAGGGGATATCGTCGCTCGGCTTGTTCCTGCGATCGTCGTCCAAGCTCGATCCGGAGCTGTCGGCAAAGCTCGCGCTGATCGTCGAGCGGCACCGGGCGTTGGTGGAGCTCGCGGAACGACTCGAAACGATTCAGGCGCAGAGCAACGTGTACCGCGAGCGGATCGACGAGATCAACGCGCAGCTCGTGTCGCTGCGCAAGGTCAGCCAAGCCAGTGAGCTGAGCCGGCACTTGGCCAAGAAGATGGAAGAGATCAGCCAACGCTTACAGCGAGCCACGATCGATGCCGCAGACCTGGAAGCGAAACGTTTGACCGAGCGCGTGGCCATGGAGGACCAACTTTCGGAATTGACTCTAGAAAAACGCAAAGCGCTGGCGTCGAAGAATTGAACCGAGCCAAAGCCTAGGCAATTCAGCGCCGAACTCTGATACATTTCCCGGCGGTGAGGCGCCTCCGCTCGACCCTGTTCTTGCTCGCGCTCGGCGGCTGCGCTCACGAGCCGAGCTCTCCGCCGGCCGCGCACGTTGCCAGGCGCCCAGAGCCGCAGCCCCTGAGCTACCCCGCTCGTGCCGCGTCTCCCAGCGCCGATGATCGGGCGCTGGCGAGCGAGTTTGGCTCTGCCCCCGCGCTCGCCACCCTGCGGGGTGAAGCGAGTTACTACAGCGACGCGCTCGCCGGTCATCCAACGGCCAGCGGTGAACGATACCGTCCGCTCGCGCTGACCGCCGCGCATCGCAAGCTGCCGCTAGGCACCGTGCTACGCGTAACGAGCCGCGACGGTCAGCGCGTGGTGTACGTGCGCGTGAACGACCGCGGGCCATATGGCAGGAAGGGCCGCATTCTCGACCTATCGCGCGCGGCGGCCGAGCAGCTTGGCATGCTCAAGGCGGGCGTGCTGCAGGTTCGGGCCGAGGTCGTGGCTTATGGGCCAAGAACAGGGCATTGATCGTGAAGCGCGCGCTCGAGCTCTTGCGTGGCGCGCGCTTTGCGCCGCCCTTCGCCTGCACGGAGGCGTGTGCTCGGGTTTTGCGTGAGTACGGCGTCGATTTGAGCCGCGCGCGTGCGCGCACCGGTTTTGCGCGCGGCCACCTGCTCGACGTCGTGGTCTACGTGCCGGGGGGGCTTGGTGACGCGCGAGAATCCGACGCGGCCGAAGCGCTGGTGCGGCTCGTACTGGGTGAGGAGCTGTTCGAGCGCTGGGTCGGCAGTGTGGTCGCCGCGCCGACGGTGCGCGGCGGCCCATTGACGGTGCTGAATTCGCACGCGGAAGAAGCGTCGGCGTTGCCCGTGGCTGCGCTGCCGGAAACCGTGCGCGCCGCGATCGCCGGGCTCAAGCTTGGTTTGGCATCCGAGCCGTTCTCGACCCACCCGGGCGGCGAAGATTGGGTGTTCTTCGAGCTCGAGCCCGCGCCGGCTGCAGACTACGCGGCACAAGACGATCTCGTGTTTTCGAGCACGCGCGTGCCCGAGCTCAAAAAATCGTTTTTGCGCGGCGAGCCGTTTTTTTCCGGGCGCTTCTCGAATGCCGGCGAGATCTTCGTGTACCTCAAATACGAAGCGGCCGCGCCGGGCGGCGAGTCGCGCCTCGCGGAGCGCGCGTCGATCGAGGCCGCGCTGTCCCAGGCGCTCCGCCCCGAGCAAGGCGCGCTGGTCGGGCTGGGGTTAGGCGTTCGCTACGGCTACGTCGATCTCGCGCTGATCGACGCAGACTGTGTCGAAGCGGCGCTGCTGCCGGCGCTCCGCGCCGCGGGCGTGCGCGAACGTGCGTGGCTGCTATTTTGCGACTCCGAGCTTTCGCGCGAATGGATCGGAGCGCATCCGGCAAGCCCTGAGCCCTATTGGGGCTGACGGCGTGCGAATCATCAGCGCGTTTCGCCGCGCGCGATTCGGCGCGGCTCTCGATCTGGGGCAGTCGTCCGCGACGCCGAAGGCTGCGACGGCCCGTGGCGGCCGCGTGACCATCAACCCAAGCTTCAAAGGCGGCGCGTCGTTCTCGGGTCGACTGAATCGTCGCTTCACGGGCCCGTGGCCGCGCGTAAATTCAGTGGCACACGCGATCGAGCAACGCGGCGAGTGGGCGGAGTTCGGGGTCGTCTTGCAAGCGGGCTAGCGATGCGCGCGCTTTTTCGATCGTGGGTTCGACGAATTTCAAGAAGCTCGGGTTGTTGTTCTTGCGCTCGATGAACACGAAGCGTCCGGCGTCTTTCAGCTTGCGCTGCACGGTGACCATATCGAACTCGCGGGCGACCGAGGCTTCGGTTCGGGCATCGAAGCCCATGTGCTCGGCAAATTCCGCGAGCCGCTGGTCGATGAATTCGCGATCGAAGCTCTGATAGCTGTCGCCGAACAGCGCGACCAGATCGTAGACGCGCGGCCCGAGCATCGCGTCCTGAAAGTCGATCCACGCGAGCTCGTGCGGCGGCGTGCCGCTCTTGCTCGGCAAGACCATCAAATTGCGGCTCTGGTAGTCACGGTGCACGAAGCCGCGTGGCCAAGCGGCGATGCTGCGAGCCAGGTACTCGCTGGCCCGGGCAAAGATCGCGCGATCGCGCTCGCTGAGCGTGATGCCGCGCGCTTCCAGCGCCCACTCTCGGAAATGATCGATCTCCCAGTGCAACAGATCGACGTCGAAGGCGCGCTGCAGCACGATGGAATGGGCGGGCAGCTCACGCAGTGCCTGCTGCGCGGTCGCCAGATCGCGCACGGCGCGCTGATACAGCGCGGGCTTATCCTGCGGTGAATGCTCCAAGTGTTGCGCGAGCGTCTGGCCCAAATCTTCGACCAAGAGCCAGCCGCTGTCGCAGTCTTCGGCGAGCAGCGTCGGAACGCGAATTTGACGCTCCGCGAGCAGATCGCGCACCTCCAAGAACGGCCAGCGCCGGCCGGTCTCCTGCGCTTTGCTCAGCTCTTGGCTCGGCAGTGGTACGTACATCGCGACCGCGCTGTGTCCATTGTCGGCCTCGACCCGGAAAAAACGGCGCGTCGAGGCGCCGCCCAACATTTCCTCTCGTTTGACCTGGGTGGTGCCCAGTGCCGCGACGAGGAGCGGTTCGAGCGCAGCGAAGGGGGGCGAGGAGTCGGTCATCGCACCGGCCTACCCGGCTTGTCCACGCGCGCGAATGCCACTCAGGACGACGTCGACGACGGCTTCGATGAAGGCAGTGTCCACCGATTCGCCGTCGGTGAACAAGCGAGAAATGATCGGCGCGCTGACCAAGTCGCTGATGAAGCGCGCGTCGGCGTCGCGCCCGAGTTCGCCGCGAGCGATCGCGCGGTGGACCAGCGACTCGCGCAGCCTGCGGTACTCTTCACGCAGGCTCCGGGCGATCGGCTCGACCTCGGGATGCGCGCGCTCGAGCTGAATTACGTGCGTCAGGCCTCGGCCGATCGGCGACATGGCGAACGCCGCGGTCTTGGCCAAAGAGGCGAGGAAGTCGCCGCGCAGCGTGCCGGTGTCCGGCACATCGGGAGATTCCCAAACTGCGCGCAGCGCGGCGCCGACGAGCTCGGGTTTGGTGGGCCAACGGCGGTAGATGGTGGTCTTGTTTACGCCTGAGCGCAGCGCGACATCTTCCACGCGCAGCGCCGCGTAACCGACGCGGCTCAGCTCCTCGGCCGTAGCA
>Ga0207667_10004052_pt1 | contig 17997 bp, 16 predicted proteins | sample KBSCornC52_FD_184301 | JGI IMG/M metagenome (GOLD analysis project Ga0207667, IMG submission 184301) | Corn rhizosphere microbial communities from Kellogg Biological Station, Michigan, USA - KBS Corn C5-2 (SPAdes) (version 2) | ecosystem: Host-associated > Plants > Roots > Rhizosphere > Soil ...
GTCCCTGGCCGTTGTATGGGCGCGCGCTTGGCGCCTGCCGCGAGCCGGCCAGGGCGATGCATCTCGGTGGCAATCGGTCCCGAAGAGACTACGCGGTCGAGGGGCACTGACCCGGCGCTGTCTGCGGCTATCCGGCCTACGGTAACCCATGCAGTTGCGTGTTGAACAAGTACTCATCGTGGAATTCCGTAGAATCCCCCGCCTTCTTGCCTTTGACTGGAAGCAACCGCGCCGAAAGTGGCTTGTGCCATTTCCAAGCGAGCGACGCCACATCCCCCAGCACGCGCACGATCTGCTCCTGCGGCATATCGCCAGGAAACGGCACCGTGTCCAACCCAGTACCACACACCGCCGAGTAAGCCAGCAGATCGTCGGTGTTATAAGTACCCTCGGCCCAACGCTGCGCCAACAGCTTGTCCTCCATCACCGGCACCATCAGCCCAGAGTAGCCGATCTGCTTGACAGGTACCGCCTTCACCGCGCTTGTGATGGCGAGCGCGGCAGTGAGCGTACCGCTCGAACCAAACTTCCCGCCCGTGTACGTTTCCATCGCTGCTCCGATCGAGACATCGGCAAGCGGGGCCGGTGTCGGATCGACCCCCATAAACGCCCAGCCCGTAGACGCCGCGACCTGCTCTCCAATCGCCTCGCCGATCTTGGCATGCACGGTCAGCTGTCGAGTCAACTCCGCAACCGAAGCGTTGAAATCCCCATGCGTCCGTGTAAACACCTCGCGCACGACATTGGCACCCTCGAACCCGACTGAAAACTGCTTCCCCGCACCGGTGTGATAGGCACCAGGGTAAAACGGCCCCAGAGGCTTGAGCATCGCCGTTCCGGTGAAGTTGAAATTCCCCTGGCTATTCACGCTGTGGTCCGTCACGTAGCGCACCAGGCCGGCTGCCTCTCGGATCACCTTCCAGTGAATACCATCCTCACCAGCCATGATCGCGCTCGCTTCGATGTTGGGGAGGCTCGAGAGCACCTGCGCAAGCAGGTGCATGGCGCGCGGATCATCCGCATCGCTCATCATGCCCGGACCGACGTTAGGCAGGAAACCCTGCTTCACTGACAAATCGTCCAAGGCCTTCAAGAACTTCAACGCCTCGGCATCGGACTGCCCAGCCACCAGCTCGGCAAGCGGTTGCGTCACGATCCGCAAAGTCTCGACCTGATAACCGCGCTTTTCGAACTCGCTCTTGGCTGCTTTGAGAACCAACAGCGTATCCGCAACTTGCCGCTCATAGCTCGCGCGGTCGAGCCGCACGAATCCAGTGATAGCTCGCACCTTCGGCTTCGTGTACTGCGGCACCCCATCCGCCGCGAACGATCCGCCAACAGCCATGGCGAGCAGGAATGCGCCGATTATTGTCATTAATGGACGTGGCATTGCCCTTCCCCTTACAACTGGATCAAAACTCTTCCCACCCCGGACGGATCTCGACCTCGTGAGTCCACGCGCCGCGACGCTGGCGCCGTTCACTGCAGCGCAGGTGCCTGCGCCATAGGCCGCACCGCATTGACGAGGTCGACCAGAACGACCCCCGGCGCCTCATTGACCACATAGTGCGCTGCTCGGGGAACAATGAACAGCTTCTTGGCGGGGCCCGAATTTTCGGAAAGTATTCCGCCACGATGCTCGTGGGTGTGGTTCGATCCTCCTCCCCCGCGAAGAGGAAATTGGGCATTTGAAGTCAGTCATCTCATCGAAATCCACCCTGAGCGCCTGGGGGAGCAGCGCCTGCGCCGAGAGCAGCTCGCCGCCCTCCACGGATCGCAGGTCATACGATTTCCCGCCACCGACATCCACGCACATCGAAGGTTCAGCATTCACCGCCCGCGGAAGTCGGATTGGGAAATGGCATCCGTGATGTAAGTTTCGCTCCGTTGCTTGGACTAATACCTGTAATGGACCAGCAAGCGGGCGATAAACCTTTGGGCTTCGAGGACTTGGTACGTGAGCACAGGGGTCGCATTCGTCAAATTGCGCGTCGGTTCGCGGCGAATGGCGCGGTCGACGATCTCGTTCAGGACATCCTGACCCGATTGTGGCGTAGTTATGCCGGTTTCCGAGGCGACTCCAAGGTTGAGAGCTGGATTTATCGGGTCGCCCTCAATGCCGCCATGACCCACCTGAGTGAAGCGACCAAGGCGCGCACTTTGCACGCGGCGATGTCCGCCCAGCCAGCGGCAACCGCGGAGACGGCCGGAGGTGCAAGTCCCGCAGACATCCTCGCCGACTTCCTGAGCCGGCTTGGCGATGTCGATGCATCGATATTGATGATGTACATGGACGGACTCACGGCTGACGAAATCAGCGGGGTCCTCGGCATCACTGGCAACGCGATCAACGTGCGCATCAATCGAATGAAACAGAAATTCAATGACGCCTATGTGGAATGAGAGAGGGAGGTGACCCGATGAAACTGGACGACTTGAAGGCGGTGTGGAAGCAAGAGATCGATCAAACAGCCGGAGTGGAGGGACCGCGGATGACAACGATCGTGAGTGACCTGAAGAACATTGATCGGGAGGTTCGGTTTCGGGATTTCTGGATGATCTTCGCCCTCGCAACAGGTGCCCTGCTGTATTTGATTTTCGGGTGGTTAACCCAGGAGAGCGTTGATTTGCTGTCGCGAGTCGGCGTTCTAACGTTCATCGGCGCGACGACTGTCATGAGCGTTGCTCTGATTCGAGCCCGAAGCGTGACGCGATCAGACGATTGGACATTACGCTCCCGCATCGAAATGGAGCTCGAGAAGCTGCAGAAACAGCGCAGGCTAATGAACCGAGTGGGCTACTGGTTCCTCTTACCGATGCTGATTGCCAACGGTATATCGTTGCTCGGTACCCACCACGCGCGGACCGGAAGCTTGGTTCCGGATCCCTCGGGAATGGCTATTTTCGCCTCCTGCGGCTTGGTATACGGATTCACGTACTGGTTTGTTCGCCGGGAGACGAAGAGAAAATGGGACCCCGTTCTAGGCCGGCTGCAACGGCTCCACGTTGATTTGTTGAGCTGACGAACGTCGCCTCGCAGATTCCAATGGCAAGTTTCACTCCTCCGAAGCCGCCATCCGCGCGTACCATGACCCTACTTGCATCCAGCAATAGCCCGAACCTACAAAGAAAAGCGGTCTTACAATGAACATGCACCGAGACCTTGTTCCAAGGCTTCTCACGTCCGCCTTCGTACTTCGTGCTCCCCTGGTCGTCCTGCTACTTTCCATCGGTGAAGTCGTGCTTGCCCAGGCGCCGGCTATGGCGGAGGACCAGGAAAAGCCGCAGGCGGTTATCGACGCTGTCGACGATGTGCTCAGCCAGCTTCGCGTTGGTGCAAAGTCTTGAGACGATCGCGCCGTCAAAAATATGTGCCACCAAGCCTGATAGCGCCACGACATCGCCCAGATACGCCGCTCAGCCGGCCTTCTTGACCGAAAACTCGATCGGCTGCCCCATGACTTCGGTGTGCAGCTTGATCTCGTTGCCCGAGACCACCCCGGTGTAGTTGAACGTGACCGGGGTGCCCTGCAAATCAACGGAGATGTCGTCAGGGCTGCGCGAAAACGGTGAGCGTCACGCCGGCGGCCGGAGGGACTACCTCGGGTACGAACGCACGGCTGGCCGCTCCCATGGGGCTACCGCCGCCAGCCACGACGGCGACGTACTGTTTGCCCTTGACGGAATAGGTGATGGGAAAGGACTCGGCGGGAGCGCTCAAGCGGACTTGCCAGAGAACCTCGCCCGTCGCGGCATCGTAGGCAGAAAAATTGCGGTCGACATCGGCGACGAAAACGAGCCTTCCGCCCGTAGCCAATGCCGAGCTGGCCAACGGAAGCCGTTGACGATGGGTCCACAAAATCTGGCGCGTGCGCAGATCCAACGCCACGAGGCGGCCGAAATTGCCATCGTGGTTGGGAGGAACGCGCGCTCCGAAATGAATATCGATGCCACCCTTGGCTGTTTGTGCGGCGCTGCCCGGCGAGTAGGTGTAATCCGCGCAGTTCTCGAGAATCGGAACAAACAGAACGCCTTGGTCCGGATCGAGCGCCGTCGCTTGCCAGTTGCGGGCCCCGATACTGTTGGGGCACATGAGCTTCGCCTTGCCGGCCTCCGGCTCCAGCGCGGGATTGGTGGTCTTGGCACCGGTTCGCGCATCGACCGCCGTCACAATGTTCTGGACACCCAGATCCTTGGAGAACACGAACGCACCGGTCGCGGCGTCGAGGATGTCGAATAGCGCGGTCTTGCCTCCCGTGACGATCAACTTCCGCGGGTGACCGTTGACCGGAAGGCTGACCAGGGATTGCTCGAACACCCAGTCCAGATCCCAGATATCCCTCTTCTGATGCTGGTAATACCAGACCAGACGTCCGGTTTGCGGATCCAGGGCAACGGTGGAGTCTGTGTAGAGCCCGTCATTGGTAGTGCCCGCTGACGTCTCGGGCCGGGGTTCCAGCAGAACCGCCGTGTCGTAAGTATTGCCAATCCCGAAGTAGACGAGGCCGAGTTGGGGATCGTAGCTGCCCCCCATCCAGACCCCGCCGCCGAAGCGCTCCTCGACAGGAGCCCCATTCCAACTATCTGCGCCAGGCTGACCAGGCTGCGCGATCGTGTGAAAACGCCACTGTTCTTTACCGGTCTTCGCATCCAGTCCGACAATGAAGCAACCGCCCCGATAGGTGACGCCCCCACTGACACCTATCATGAGGATTCCCTGGGCTACGATCGGAGCACCACTCACAACCAGCCCGCCGGAATCAGGGCCACTGGGAACCACTTGCTGATCCCACACCAGCTGCCCTGTGCGGATGTCCAAAGCGATCAGGTGGGCATCTTGAGATACCGCGAACAGCAACTCTCCATGGATCGCGAGCGATTTGCCATGGGAAGCCGCAAAGCCCCCTGACCCCGGGCGGACGTACTGCCACAGCTGATCACCCGAGCCCGCGTCCAGCGCCTGCACGGTGGACCCACTGGCGACAAACAGCACTCCCTCATGGACCAGAGGTGTGATCTCGTTCGAGCTCTGAGGGAGGCTCCAGCTCCACACGACCCGCAGGTTCTTCACGTTGGAGCGATCGATCTGCTGCAACGGGCTGTAGCCCAATCCTTCGTAGGTCCGCCGCCACATCAGCCAGTCGCCGGCTGCCGGATGCTCCAACGTCGCATCTGTAACCGCAGGTACAGCCGCCAGCAAATCCTTGTGCAACTTGCTGATAGCGAGGTACTGGGCGTCATCACCGTCGCGACGTAGAGGCCCCATCATACCCGCGGCCTGCCGCTCGGCGGCAGCCGCAGGCGGCTTTGAGATATCCGCCGCTGGCGCACTAGCGGACCCAGGCCGATTGTCGGCGCGCGACGTAGCACTGCCCTTGATCAAATACGCCTCTATGTCGGCGTAAGTATCCGTGCTGATCGCGCCGAGCTTTCCCGGTGGCATGGTCGTCCGCAACTTCTCGGAGAAATCTGCGCGCGAACGCTTGCCCCAGTGATCCTCGAACGTCGCGCCCTTCAGCGGCGGTCCGACTTGAGTCCCCTCGAGTGCAGCTCCGTGACAGGAGGCGCATTCCGTACCGTACGCCCCCTGCCCTCTCGTCACCTGTTCTGGGGTGATCCTCTGCGCGAGATTCTGCGAAAGCAGTTCCTCTGCTGGAGCCCCGGAAGAGAACCACACTACGGCGAGCGCGACAGCCAGACTCGAGTGCACCAACGGCTTGCGAATCAACACACAGCCCTCCCCCTCGCACGTTCCACGGGCGCTACTTGGATTCTTGTTGTTGGTAAGAGGAGGCCGCGTCCAACGTCTTGCCATCGGGGAAGGTGACATCGCGTGCACTGGCGCGAAGCGCGCCGTCGCGTGCCTGGAAAGCATTGACGACGATTCTCACGCCGGGCTGGACGGTGTTCTTGTTCCAGCCACGACGTAACAACAGACTGGGTGCACCGCCCTCGATCTTCCAGTGGTCTATCGTACCGTCAGGCTTCTTCACATCCATATAGATCCATGAGTGCGGATTGACCCACGAGAATTGCACGACGGTCCCCTCGAGATGGACCACCTTGCTGGCGTCGAACTCCGCTGCGAAAGAGTGATGGGCTGCGGCGAGCAGCGGCACCGCCGCCGTCAACACCATGGCCGTCAGGCTCGTCACATACTTGGACATTGCGATGATCTCCGGTTCAGGCGCGCAGCCTCAGTGTTGGGCGGGCAATTCCAGATCCTTGTAGAGCAACTCCTCGACGAAGGGCACGCACTTGAATTCGAACAATTCGGCGTTTTCCTCGACGTGCTTGTACAAGGGCATGCGAATGGTCCAGGGAGCGCTGTAAGTCTGGGGGTCCTCCAACGTCGCTTCGTACTGGAGCACATTGGGGTTCTGCAGCGTGAACCGCTCGGTCACTTTGAGCGCGCTGCTGAAGAAATTCCCGGCACGGTCGAGGTGGGCGCGTGCGTTGAATCCCACCGTCACCACCACGAGTGTGTTGCCTTGCCAGTGTCCCTCGGACCTGCCCATCCAGGTATCCACTGGCGGGTCTTCGTGCTTGCTCATATGGATCGTCCGGTTGGACGTGGCGTAGCTGTAGACCATCAGGATGTCCCGGTCCCCCTGGATGATCTGGAATGGGTAAGGCATGTAAGTAGCCCGCGGAATGCCGGGCAAATAACACAACGTCTCCGGATCGGACTTGGGCCACTCGGCGCGCAGCTGCTCGCGCTTCTTCAGTGCCTCGGGCAAATAGGGAATGTGTCCCCCGACCACCACGCCCTTGCCGGCTGGAATCGCGAACAACGCGCCCAATGCCCATTGCGATTGGATTCTGGCCGCCGGATGCGCCTCCAGATTCCAATTCGCTGAACTCATCACTTGCCAAATGCCGTTGAGATTGGGATGGCCGCCCAGATGCGCAGGTTCGCTGGCGAGCGCGCTGAAGGCCGGCAACATTGCGATCAGTAAGCCAAGACGGATCTTCATTGTCGGGACCTGTTTGACGTAACGGGCAACGGGTGGCGGGAGACTCGAGTACGGGTTCGCTCAGGGCAATGCGCAGGTCTTCCATGTGTACTCATTGATGTCTCGACATCCATAATACATGTCTTGACAAGAATATCAACGCAAGCGCACGCTCTGCCGCACAGTCGCGCATCGACATGCTATTTCCCGACTGTGTGGCCTTCCGGAGCGCAAATGCCTATGAGAGACCAGCTCGCAGCCGCGGCACTGATCGCCGCGTTGCTCATCCCCATGCATGCAACGGCCGCCCACGAAGCGGCCGCGCCTGCTCCCGCCGCTGCCCACAAAACAAACAGGCCGTGGAAGCAGCCGCGGACCCCCTGGGGCGATCCGGACCTGCAAGGAACGTGGCCCATCTCCAACCTGATGAGCGTGCCGCTGCAGCGGCCGACCCAATATGGCACCCGCCTGCACTTTACCGAAGAGGAGCTGGCCAAGCAGCGCAAGGCGGTCGAGGCCCAGAACCAGGCCTACAAGAACGAAGAGTCGAAGCACGCGCTCGGCTTGGGGCATTGGGTTGAAGAGACCGATGTGCCCGTGCAGACGTCCCTCATCACCGACCCGCCCGATGGACAGTTGCCACCGCAAACTGCTGCTGGCAAGGAGATGTCGGCCAAGATGGGCAGTGACTGGAATCGCGAGGTCTTCGACAGCGTCGCCGATTTCGGCACCTGGAACCGCTGCATCACGCGTGGCTTGCCCGAAGGGATGTTTCCCAATCCCTACAACAACGGCATTCAGGTCCTCCAGGCACCCGGTTACGTTGTGATCAACCTCGAGATGATCCACGAAGCGCGCATAGTGCCGTTGGGTAACATGCCGCAACTCGCCCCGGAGGTGCAGCAGTGGCTAGGATCATCACGTGGTCACTGGGAGGGCGACACCCTGGTCGTCGAGACGACCAACTTCAACGGGCAAACGAGTATGACGGACGTCCCTACGCGCGGGACGCCCAAGGACCCACGGGCCTCGAGCACACAGATGAAGATCGTCGAGCGGCTCGAGCGCCTCGGTCCGGACGACCTGATGTACACCGTCACAGTGACCGATCCGATCACTCAAACTGCTTCCTGGACGGTGCAATTGCCGTGGAAACGTGATGAGAGTTACGAGATCTACGAGTACGCCTGCCATGAAGACAATGAGGCAGTTCGCAACTATATCGTGACCTCGCGTTATCGCCGCGCGACGCAACCGTCACAACCTCCGCAGGCGCCCACCAAGCCTTAGCGCACCCAGCTCCCCGGCGCGTAGTTGGATGCCCTCACGACCCGGAGTCTGTTTTCGAGCAAAGCAGGTAATCGATGACGCTGCAATCATTTGGGCACTGGCTGGAATCCACGGCCTTGAGCCAAGGGCTCCAGTCCACGCACGGAGCCATCGCGGACATCCAGATCGTCCACATTCTTGCGTTGGCCACGTTGTTCGCCCTGGCGTTGAATCTCTCATTGCGCATTGCTGGCCGCGGCCTGACTGCCGAGCCCGTCCCCAGCCTGGCTGGACGGTTCGTGCCGGCCATCTGGAGCTGTCTCGCGGTCCTGCTGATCAGCGGCACGCTCCTCATCGTCGCGGAGCCGGGGCGGGCAATCTTCAACAAAGTGTTCTACACCAAGATGGTGCTCGTGCTGCTCGCGGTTTCATTCACACTTTGGCTATCTGCGGTGGCACGACGGCAGGAAGGCAAGCCCACCCGTCTGCGGACCACAGCTGCCGTGCTCTACATGTTGATTTGGATGAGTGTGATCGTGGCCGGTCGCTTCATTGCGTACATGGTCTAGGAGTCGCCCGCGCGTGATATCTGAATCTCTTCAGTGGCTGCAGGGGACTTCGCTCGCCGTAGCCGTCAGCGAGCAGTGGTTTCCCTACATCGAATCCGTCCACGTCATCACGATGGCCTTGGTTGCCGGCACCCTGTTCATCGTGGACACCCGGCTCATGGGAATAACCTCCAAGGGGGTGACGTTCAGCTACCTATCCGAGCGGCTGCTGCCCTGGACCTGGTGGGCTTTCGGGGGCTCCGTCATCACCGGAACACTGATGTTCATGGGGAATGCCACGGGCTATTACGACAATACCTGTTTTCGCTGGAAGATGAGCCTGATGTTGCTGGCGGGTCTCAACATGGCCTGCTTCCAGAGGGTGACTTTTCGCGGCGTCGCCGCCTGGGATTCCGCTCGTCCGCCGCTGGCCGCGCGCTTGGCTGGCATACTCTCCATCGTCCTCTGGTCTGGCGTCATTGGTTTCGGACGCTGGATTGGATTCACGACCTAGATGATGAGAGAGGTAATTACCAGTATGGATCCCAGAGTCCGGAAAAGCACCGCCGGGCGCAAGGCTGCCCGTGGACCGGGGACGGACGCGGAGGTCTCCACCCGGCATAAGCTGCGCGATCACGTCGTCGCGCGCACCTGTCGCCTGGCCGACGCAATGCTCAGAGCGAGCTCCCGGCATATCAAAGAGCTGTGGAAGATCAGCAATACGGACCTGCGCCTGCTCAGCACACTGGAAAACGAAGAATCGCTGCCGATGGTCGAGATCGTGCGCCGCGCGCTCGTGGATCAAGCGTGGGTCAGCCGCTCGCTGCGTACGCTGGAGGCCAAGAAGCTCGTGGAGCGGCGCGCCGACCCGGAGGATTCCCGAGCGACCCGGGTTTCCCTGACGCGCAAGGGCCGTCAGATCCTGGAAGAGTCCCGCCCCTATGCTGAGTGGAGCGAGAAGTACCTGCTCAAGGGAGTCGACGAGAAGAGGCTCAAGGAGCTGATGGATCAGCTGGAAGCCAACACGCAGGACATGCTGAATGCGCTCGCGCCTTTTCAGAAGAAATCCCTGAAGGACAAAACGGGTTTCCGTCCCGCCATGCCCGGAAAAGAGAACTGACCATGAAGCGAACCCTACCGCGGCTTGCCCCGATCGCGTTGTGTGCCCTGACAGTCTGCGGCGCTGCCACCTCGACCAGCCCCCCTGCCATGGCGGACAGCCCGCTGTTGAAGAATCCCGTGCACACCACGGGAGGACGGGTGTCGGGGACCTCCGGGAAGACCCAAGGTGTCGCGGTATTCAAGGGAATCCCGTTCGCAGCGCCACCCGTGGGTGCTTTGCGGTGGCGGGCGGCGCAGCCCCCACCGCCATGGAAGGGCGTGCGCGCGGGTAACCAATACGGAGCGGCCTGTATCCAACCGCGCCAACCCAAACGTGTCCCAAACAATCGTGCGGTTGACCTGCCGGACTCTCCACCGATGGCTGAGGACTGCCTCTACCTGAACGTCTGGACCCCAGCCAAGACCGCGCGCGCCAAGCTGCCAGTCATGGTATGGATCTATGGTGGCGCGTATCTCGAAGGGGCAGGCTCCAGTCCCTACAACCAGGGAGACACCCTGGCGGCGAAAGGTGTCGTCATGGTCACCTTCAACTACCGGTTGGGATCGTTAGGTTTCCTGGCGCACCCCCTGCTGACCGCCGAATCGCCCCACAACGCCTCCGGCAACTACGCATTGACCGACACGATTGCGACGTTGCAATGGGTAAAACTCAACATTGCCAACTTCGGCGGCGATCCTGCAAACGTCACCCTCTTCGGCGAGTCTGCCGGAGCAGCGATGTCCGCCGCATTGGTGGGCTCCCCCGTGGCTTCCGGGTTGTTTCGTCGTGCCATCTCCGAAAGCGGAACCTGGATGGGCCTGACTCTCGCCCCGATGGTCAAGCGCGAGCCGGCCGAGCAGCAGACGCTGAAGGTCACCACACAACTCGGTCTCGACGACCTCGCCGCCTTGCGCGCGATGTCCGCCAACGACGCGGCCGACAAATTACCGAAGCAGGGGATGATCATCGACGGATGGGTGATCCCCGAGGACCTCTCACGGACGTTCGCGGCCGGTCGCCAGAACAAGGTCGATGTCATCGCCGGCTCCAATCGGGATGAGGGTTCCTTTGCCGCGGGGTTTGGTCCTCCCATGACAGCCGAACGATGGCACAACGCGGCCGCGCAACGCTGGGGTGACCTGGCCGAGTTGGGGTTGAAGGCGTACCCCGCCGCCACCGACGCCGAAGCGGCCTCCAACAACATCGGCATGTTCGCCGACAACATGGAGTGGATCATGCGGCTTTTCGCTGCGCGCCAGCGAGCGCTCGGGATGCATGCCTACGCTTACCACTTCGTATTTGAGCCGCCCTATGCCCCTGAGGCACACAAACTCGGGGTCTGTCACACGTGCGAGCTGCCATTCGTTTTTGACAACCTCGCAACGCCGCGGCTCTATCCCGACAGCAGCTCCCCGGATCTGGCGGTAGCCTCGGCTAGCGCGCAGCAGGTCGCGAAGCTGATGTCCTCGTACTGGGTCAACTTTGCACGTACCGGCGATCCCAACGGCCCTGGCTTGCCCCGCTGGCCACAGATTGAATCAGTCGCAGCCGGACCTGTGCTGCAGATCGGCACGAATGCCGTGGCGGCGGACTCGCTCGGTCCGGACAAAGCCAGTCTCTACCAGAGGCTCTACGACAAACAGATGGCGGGACTCTAGGCTGTCAGTGTCAACCTCGCTCATCGCAAGCCGCTGTTGTCTGCGGCCAGGGATCCATGCTTTACAGAAACCAAGCAGGTCAGCGCAACGAAGCCGACAGGGGGTGGGGTGTGTCTGCAGTCGGTCGTCATGTGTATGCCTTCCTCCTGGCGGCGATTGCCGGAGGGCTTCTGCAGGGGTGTGCGCCGAAAGCAACCGACGCGCAAGCCGCTGCGCCGGCCACCCCGTTTCTGGTCAAAACTACCATCCGCGAAATCATGGACGCCGAGGTCGACCCGGCGGCGGATGCGCTGTGGGATTCGGTGGCCTTCACCGCGACGCTGCAGGGGCAGCACGAGGATCGCCCCGAAACACCGGAGGCATGGCAAGCCATCCGTCGTAACGCGATCACTCTACTTGAAGCCACGAACCTGATTGTCATGCCCGGCCGCCGCATCGCGCCCGCCGGTATGACACTGACTCCCGGAGAGTTGGATCCCGCCATCCTCCAGCGCAAGCTCGAGACGAACGGCGCGCAGTTCGCCGCTTACGCGCAAGTCCTGCGCGGACTGGCTCTCCAAGCCATCGACGCCATTGACGTCAAGGATGCTCAGAAGCTCTTCGAGCTGGGTGGCGCCATCGACTCGGCCTGCGAGGCCTGCCATCTGGTGTTCTGGTATCCGCCCACCCAATCCACAACCCGGCCCTGAAACCCGCTACCCGCGGCGCCTCGCCAAGAGGGAAACTCGAATGAAGCAGTCTGGATCGAACCGGCTACTGGCCATCGCCCTGGGATCGTTGTCGCTGCTGGGTGCCGGCCTGGCCCGCGGCGAGGACTCTGTGCCGGGATCGGACTGGGAGGGTTACAACAAAACTCCTCAAGGCCAGCGCTATTCCCCACTCGATGAGATCAACGCGAGCAATGCCGCAAGCCTGGTGGAGGTTTGCCGCGCGCCGCTGGCCGACAAAGGCTCTCTGCAGGCCGGCCCCGTGGTCATCGAGGATTCACTTTATCTCACCACGCCAACCGACACCTGGTCCATCGATCCGGTGAATTGCCGCATCAAGTGGCGCACGCCCTATCATCGCAGCGAGCAGCCCGGCCTGTCCGTAAATCGAGGCGCGGCATATCTCAACGGCCGGGTGTTTCGCGGCACGGACGACGGGCGGCTCGTGGCGTTGGATGCCGCGACGGGCGCCGAGATCTGGAGGAGCGTGGTAGGCGATGCCACATTGGGAGAGTACGTCGCCGCGGCTCCCCTGGCCTGGAATGGCCTGGTGATCGTCGGCATTTCCGGAGGTGAGTTCGGAATCCGGGGTAGGATCCTCGCCTATGATGCCTTGACGGGTCGCGAGGTCTGGCGATTCAACACCATTCCCGAGGGTCACGAAGCAGGTGCCGAAACCTGGGGCAAATCAAAATGGGCGCCCCACGGCGGTGGGGCAACCTGGTCATCGTTCTCCATCGATCCCACGACCGGTGAGCTCTTTGCCCCCATCGGCAACCCAGTGCCGGACTTCGCTCCCCAGGTCCGACCCGGCTCCAACCTGTTCACGGACAGCGCCCTCGTGCTCGAGGCCCGGACGGGTCAACTGCGATGGTGGTATCAACTGCAGGCGCATGACGACCACGATTACGATCTCGCCGCAGCGCCAATGCTGTTCCGCAATTCCAAACACGAAGAAATGATGGCCGCAGCAGGTAAGGACGGCCTGTTGCACATTGTCAATCGCGGATCCCACCAGGTGCAGTTCAAAGTCCCCGTCACGACGGTCGACCCGGTACGCAAGCCCGTGACGGACCAACCCGTCCGAGTCTGCCCGGGACCGGCGGGTGGCGTGCTCTGGAACGGCCCCGCCTTCGATCCGCGCCGCATGACAATCTTCGTGGGGGCTGATGATCTGTGTCTGACGTTGAAAACGGCTACCAGCTCGGTCTATGTTCCCCGCGGACTGAACCTCGGAGGAACAGCAGTTCCGGGCCAGGAGCAACCCTCGGGTTGGCTTACTGCGGTGAATGCGGATTCGGGACAGGTCCGTTGGAAATATCACGCCGATACCCCTGTGCTCTCGGGAGTGACGCCTACCGCGGGCGGCATCGTTCTGGCAGGAGACAATGCCGGCGAGCTGTTGGTTTTCGCCAGCGACGACGGCAAGTTGGTTCTGAAGAAACCCATTGGTGGGGCGCTGGCTGGCGGCATCGTCACGTACGCGCGCCACGGCAAGCAGTACATCGCGCTCACCTCGGGAAATGTTTCTCCCGCGTCTTTCGGATCGGTAGGACGTCCCACCCTGGTCGTGCTTTCGCTGCCCGCCAAAGCCGCTGCTGCGCCCACCGCGGCTACGACCCCGGATGCGGCGCACGGAAAGGCGGTTTACATACAGGTATGCAGCGGCTGCCATGGACCTGACGGCAACCGTGTTGCCGGGAAAGACCTGAAGGCCCTTAGTACCCAACTCTCGACCGACGCCTTCGCCGCCTACATTCGCAAACCGATCGGGCAAATGCCGAAGGTGTTTCCGGAGCCTCAGACCGCCCAAGACGCCCGTGATGTGCGCGATGTGGCAGCCTTCTTGAGCACGTGGCACTGACGGTCAAGCAGCCCTGACTTCGACCGGCAGGCATCTCCAGAAGTCGAGTCCGCCGAAGGGTCGACGTTGGCCCGCGGCCCGTGCCCCTTGCGGCCCATCCCAACTTCGATTACTTGTGGCAGTGAGGTGATATTGGCCCGAAATCTGTCACCGCACGCGTACGCGCACTGGGATTGCAGGCACAGTGGGTAGGGGATCATCGGAACTACCTGCATCCACTAAGGATCGCTGAGCGCTCTGGAAGTCTTCTCAGATGACACGAGCATCGGCCGCAGCAAAGTGGGCCATCTGGTCGTTGTACGCTTTCACGAAGGCCGGTCGGGCCGTCGCCCGCGCGACGTAGGCGCGGCAAGCAGGATATGTTGCGAGCCCATCGAAGCGCTCCAGCGGCCGCAACACGTCCGCCATCAGGAGGTCGGCTACGGTGAATCGACCGGCTACCAACCACTCCCGGCGCTCCAGCACCGCTTCCATGCGATTGAGCCTGGCCTTCAGGAAGTCGTCCACAAACTTGGCCTCGGGCGCTTCGCCGGGAAACCCCATGAAGCGGAACAGCGCCCACGGCTGGCTCGGCAGGTCGACCGAGTTGAGCGCGGCTATGACCCACTCCAACACTTCGGCGCGGCCGCGCGGATCTGTGGGCGTCAGCGCCGGGCTCTTCTCGCCGAGATGCAGCAGAATCGCACCGCTCTCGAAGATAGTGAGGTCTCCATCAGTCAGCCACGGAACCTGACCGAAGGGCTGTGCCGCAAAATGCTCGGCTCCTCGTTCTCGAAACGACGTGCTCTCCACTCTGTAGGGCAGCCCTGCCTCTTCCAGAGCCCAGCGCACCCGCAGATCCCGCACGAGGCCGCGCGGCATCTCGGGAACCCAGTCGTAGGTGGTGAGGATCAGTTCGTTCATGGGACAACTCCAAGGAATACGGGTAGCTTGTCGAGAAGGCCGTTCCAACGCCGGTCGGATTGTGTTCGTCGCCATTCAGCAGCCGGAACACGACGCTGAACCTGCCGCCCGGCCGAACGTCCGCTTCCACGCTGAGGGTCGGCCCCGCGTCGGGCCCCCACCATTGCGTCATCAGTTCTGGCTGGGTGATCGCCGCCCAGACTTTGGCAGGCGGAGCCTTGATCCTGCGCACGAGGGTGAGGCTCGGCAAGCGGCCGATCATGGCTCGGCATCCTCTTCAACGAGGGAGGTCAGTCGATCGAGGCTGACCGACCAGAAGCGTTCGTAGCGGTTGAGCCAGGCGATCGCCTCCTGCATCGGCGCCGGCGAGAGGGTCACCGCCACGGTCCGGCCAGTCTTGGTCCGGGTAATCAAACCGGCGTCCGACAGGACGTCGAGGTGCTTGGTCATGCCAGGTAGCTTCAGCGAAAACGACTTGGCCAGGTCGCTCACCGAGAGGCCTGGTTTTTTGATCAAGCGCTCCAGTACTCCGCGCCGAGTTGGATCGGCCAGAGCCCAGAATGTGCGATCCATGCCGGAGAGATGATACTTCGCCACATGGCGAAGTATCTCTGTATGCACCGGCCGAGTCAATCGTCGGAGCGTGAGCCCACGCCCCGCCAGCGACTCCTGGAGGACAACTGGCGAAGGGGGGCGACTTACAGCGACCCGATCGCGCAGGTCGCTGGACAAGCGGACATTGGCCAGGTCCAGGCGCGACTTCCGGAGTTTCGCTTCAGGTTTACGACTTCCGCACCTGGCACCGTACGAGAGCAAGTGCCCCGCGCGGAGCTGGCTGCGCTCGAAGACAGCGGGGGGCGCTAACGCCCCACATGAGACTGTCTACTCACCCCCCGGTTGTCCCGCCGCTAGAACCGTAATTTCATCGAGCAGCGCGACTCCGACTATGGCAACCGTCCCGCAGGTTGCGAATACGCCAGACGCGATCCACTGCGACATTACGGACGCTAAAAGGGCTGCGAAGTATGACAGGCAAGTAACCAGCATGAGGAATGTTCGCATCTGCTTCTCTCTCACAGCGATGTAAAGTGCGTGGCCGTTTCCCACTAAGTTGCAATGGTGTTTCCCCGAGCTCCGCAAGTTGGGCACACCATAACGGTCTTCTTTCCCCCGATTGAGCCGACTAGCATGCCCAACACTATCAGGACCAAGCCTCCAATGACCCCAAACGGCAGGGCACATATGCCGAACAGGAATAGAATTGCGCCCAAACAACCACCTGCACTGGCGAACTTCCTGACTTGCGCAGGAACAAGAGCGACGTTGCACTTTCCGCAAGCTGCCACTCTGGGCGCCGGGGCTACACTCGCTCGCGGCGGCGGATTCCAAGTTTTTTGTGACAGATCAGCGGAGCAATATCTGCATCTTATTGCTTCCGCATTAATCATCTCAGCGCAGTAAGGGCATTTCTTCTGATCCATTATTTTCCCTCCGCGCTGGAGTATCTACAGTTTGGGCAGGGCGACGCAAACTATTCGACTTGTGCGTCGCAACCGGACCCCAGCTTTTCATCCACCTCAAATCCACAAGGTATCTCTCAGTCCATGCCGCGATGCTCTGACATCTCACCGACTCTGGTCCTTCAAAACCCTTACATGCTCGATTTTCTCCAACTCGCGGGCACTTACAGGCACTGGTGTTGGTCGCGACCTCGCCGAGCGGCGCGAGGCCATGCTTCATCCTATGATGCCGATGACGCACAGCGGAGAAAGCAGTCAGCGTTCTCAGGCCATCTGCTGGGCCGACTGACAACCTGGCAAGTAATCCGAACGCGAAGGCGGAACGATGAATGATCGTCGACCGTTGTGGGAAGATTACCTCTGTTTGTGGAGAAGAGTGATGCCACGCTTCAGCGGCAAGATCGTGATCGTTATTGGCGGGACCAGCGGTATTGGTCTGGCAAGCGCCAAGCTTTTCGCAGAGCAAGGAGCGCGAGTGCTCGTCACCGGACACAGTAAGGACGCGATCGCCGATGCAAGGCGGGACCTGGACGGCGATGTGACAGTGTTGGAGAGTGACGCGACGGATTCAGATGATATCGCCGGCTTGGCTGAGCACATTAGCCAGAATTTGAAAGCCATCGATCTCCTGTTCTTCAACGCTGGCACGACGGTCATGAGGCCGTTCTCCGACGTTTCGGCCGACGAGTACGATAAGCTGATGGATCTCAACGCGCGGTCGCCATTCTTCGTGGTGCAAGAGCTCGCGCCTCTCATCCGCGATGGCGGGGCGATTGTCGTCACTACCTCAGTGGCCAACGTCAAGGGCATCGTCGGGAACATCGTTTACTCGGCGGCCAAGGCGGCGCTCCGCTCGATGGTGCGCACCTGGGCTCGGGAACTTGCGCCGCGCAAGATCAGGGTAAACGCGGTCACCCCTGGCCCAATCTCGACGTCCATTCTCGACAAGGTCATGGGGAAAGAGGCGGCTGAAAAAGCGCGGGCCACCATGCTGGAGAACAACCCCATGAAAAGGTTCGGCCACCCTGACGAGGTCGCGCGCGCAGTTGCGTTCCTGGGGTTCGATGCGACTTTCACGACCGGCGCCGAACTACCGGTGGATGGTGGCGCGTCGCAACTATAGGCCAACAGGACGTTGGGAACCCCTATCGCCGGGCGCACGGCATCTCGCGCGATGGTCAAAAACTCGCCGTGCGCGACTGAGGCAACCATGCCCGCCAGCCATCTCCTGCGGCCTTCGCCGCTTACTTCCGGTCGGTTTGCCTCGATCGGAAGCTATCCATCCAGAAGTTGGGCTCAGGTCTTCTGGAACCATTGGGCTCGCATGTTTGATTGCAGTAGAGTGCGTTCAGTATCCACGGGTCCGTGTGGGGGCCGAGTTCAGGCTGGGTCTGGCGCAAGGCGACCTCGAGGCGGGAATAGGTTCTGGGGACACCGTTATAGTTGACACCAAGCTCCGAAGCCGGGCTG
>Ga0207667_10004057_pt1 | contig 17986 bp, 15 predicted proteins | sample KBSCornC52_FD_184301 | JGI IMG/M metagenome (GOLD analysis project Ga0207667, IMG submission 184301) | Corn rhizosphere microbial communities from Kellogg Biological Station, Michigan, USA - KBS Corn C5-2 (SPAdes) (version 2) | ecosystem: Host-associated > Plants > Roots > Rhizosphere > Soil ...
AAAGGCGCCTGCGGAGACCGCGCCGTCAACCGCGCCAACCGCCAACACCCCCAATTGCTGCCATATCGCGCTGAGCGAGCTCGACACATTGGTCTGCACCATGAACCGCCACAGACGTGGGTTTTCCGCAAGCGTTTGCCGGAATGCCGTCCGGCCGAGCGTAAGCCTTGCACGGTGGATGATCAGCGCGGCGGCCCAGCCGACAAGCATCTGGGCAATCGCGGCTGTCGCCCAGACCATAAGGAACACATTGATACCCAGCCCCGCGGTCCAGGCGACCAGGGCGCCGACCAGGCGAATGAGGGGACCGATCGCCTCGGTGTAGGTCAGCAGGTCGAACCGGTCACCCAGTCGCAAGATGCCGGCCGGGGTGGCGCCGGTCGATAGGAGCAGCACGGCGCCGAACAGCGCGGCGTCGCGAGCCTCGATCGACGACCAGCCGAGCAGGGGCGCGGCAAGCGCGGTGCCAAATACCGCGACGACTGCGCCGAGAAGCGCGCTTGTCCAGTCGAGCGTGGCGGTGAAGCCGAACAGCCGGTGCAATTGATCCCGGCGTTCGGCCCCATGGTGGATGGCACCAAAGCGGATGACCGCCTGCCAGGATCGGAACTGGATCAGATTGGCGATCCCGGCGCCATAGGCGAGAATGAGGCTGAAGGTTCCGAAGCCCTGCGGTCCAAGCGCGCGCGCGGCGAGCGCAAGATAGGCCAGGCTCGCCGCGCCGGTAAAACCGCGACCGCCCAGCAACCAGCCGATGTTGCGGGCCATGCGCGTGAAGACCGCTCGATGTGCCGATGTTGCATGCCCGGCCGCTGCTGCGTCCGGGGCAACCTGCTCGGGCAGCGGGGCCGGCCGGATGGTGGACGGCGGGCCGGTCAACACCGGGCTCCGGAAACCCCGCTAATCCACACGCCTTTCGATCGGCGCACGACCGCCGTTTTGATGCAGCTATCGATCATGGCCAGATATTCTTCGGCGCGACCGCTTTCGGCATATAGGTTGCTTGCGGCGATCAGCGTCTCAGGAGAGGTGGGATAGTCGAGCCCGACCGCCATCGCACGAGCCATCGCCACCGGATCACGCATCGGCACGAGGCGGCCGATCCGGCCACCCTGAAGGATCTCGTGAGAGCCACCGGGGCAGTCGGTCGCGACGACCGTGCATCCCATCGCCATCGCCTCGACCAACACTGCCGGCGAGCCTTCCCATATGGAGGAGGAGACAAAGAGATCCGCGCGGGCCAGCCACGCGGCGATGGCGTTCGTCGGTCCCAGCACGGCGACGTCTTCGGCGATGTCCAAACGGTTGATCAGGCGAAGGACCGCCCTGCGGCCACGACTGGAACCGCTATCGCCGATGATCACGAGCCGGCCAGGCCGGCTTTGACGGAACAGGGCGAAGGCTCGCAGCAGGGTGGGAAAATCCTTGGCGCGATGGATGCGTCCGATACTGACAATCAACGGCCCATCCAGATCCTGATCCCAGGGCAGGGTTATCGGTTGCGTGGCGCCGGCGCGGAAGCGCGGGGTGATTATCGGGTTACGGATGACCTTGACCGCGACGCCGGGCGCGAGACGCCGCATCGCTGCCGCGACGTCCTCGCTGACCGCGACGATGGCATCTGCCCGCGCATAGCATCGCGCCCGCCCGCGCCGTTCGATCAGCTCCTTGAGGCCGTGCCATGGTCTCGTCCAACGGATCGGGCGAAGAGGATGGCTGCTTGCTCGCAACACGAGGGCAATCGCCGGAAAAGCGGCTCGCGCGGCGACGGCCAACGGGTGGACCACGGCCGCACCGGAGAGCAGAACCACCGGCCTCTCGACGTGGAGATAGGCGGCGAGGTCTTCGATCGTGTTGGGCCGATTGAGCCGCTCGCGCTGGCCGCCAAGCGTGTACAGCCTGATCGCCGGCGACAACTCATCCGCCAGCTCGCCACCACCCGAAACGACGACCACGTCGACGCGTCTGCCCAGACGAACGAACCGATTGGCAAGGGTCACCATCCGTCGTTGTGCGCCCCCGCCGTCGAGAGACTGAAGGAGAATGGCGATTCTCCCGCTGCTGACTGATCGCGCCGTGCCGTCGTTCATCGCGCTGCCGGCCCGTGATGGCCCGCGCGGCGCAGGTTGGTCCGACGCGGCGTCAGCAATCGACCGTCGATCCCGGCCGTTCTGCAGCCGGCGGAGTGAGGTGCCGCGCAACCTGTGTCGTCAGAGGGTTTTTGAGGAGAACAGTGGCGAGGCAGGTCGATCTCTGGCGATGCGCGATCGTCAAACAGCCAATAGAGACGCTCTGCCAGGCCGATATCGTCCCGGCAAACCTCATCTGGCTGCCTATGCCGGGCTGCTGGCGCTTTCACGCCGATCCGTTCGGCGTCTGGCGGGACGACATGCTCTACGTCTTCGTCGAAACGATGAGCCACGCTCGTCTCAAGGGTCATATCGACGTATTCATCTTTGACCGGCAACTCCGTCTCCGCGGCACGACAACCGTGCTTAAGACGGCCTGGCACCTCTCATACCCCAGTGTATTCGAAGCTGATGGCGAGGTTTGGATGCTGCCGGAGGCGCGTCGCTCCGGTCAGCTAACACTGTACCGGGCCCGCGATTTTCCGGAGACGTGGGAGGCGGTGTGCGAGATACCGCTCGATGCGCCCGCGGTCGATGCCACGCAACTCCGCTATGACGGCCGATGGTGGCTGTTCTACGCCCATGTCGTTCGCCGTGCCGCGCCGCGGAGCGAGCTGCGCATAGCCTTTGCCGACCGATTGACCGGCCCCTGGCGACCCCATCCGCTCAATCCGGTCGTCGTCGGCGCCGACCGCAGCCGGCCGGGCGGCACGGCGATCCTGCGAGGTGGCACGATCGAGCTGCCGGTCCAGGATTGCACCGACAGCTATGGGGGCGCGCTGCGCAAGCTTTCGATCAGCCGCCTCGATGACACGGCATTTGAGGCGACCGATCACGCCTGGCTGCATTCACCCGCTGCGCTGAGCCCATTTTGTCACGGACTGCACACGGCCTCGGCCGCGGGTCCGGTCAGCTTGATCGACTTGAAGAGCATCGACACCTCATGGCCTGCACGTGGCGTGAGGTCGTTGGGCAAGTGGCGACGACGGCGCGACGGGCCGGTTACGTGCGCATAGCCTTCGTCTACATCGCCGAACCCTACCAATGTTACCACGTTGCGGCGGTCGCCCATGCGCTGGCGCGAAGGCCGACTGTCTCGGTCGAGATCTTTTATAATGACGCCGAAACAGTGCCCCACCTTGAGCGCATTCGTCGGGCCTTCGCCGCGCCACCCCTGCCGAAACGACCGTTGCAGCGCTCCTTGTTGACCAGAGCAATCCAGGCGCCGCGCAGATTGGGGCTGAGAAAGTCGGCTGTGCTTCGCGAGAATGCGGCGGTGCTGGGCGCATTCGATGCGATCGTTTGTCCCGAGAATACAATCGCCCGCTTGCGCCCCATGGGGGTGAGATCGAAGCTCATCTATGTTCCGCATGGCTCGGGCGATCGTCGCTGGGCCTTCCCCCCGCGGATCGTCGATCTCGATCTGGTTCTCACGGCGGGCGCCAAGACGGCGGAACGGATGCTCGAACAGCGGCTCGTACGGCCGGGTGGCTATGCATCGCCGGGCTATGTCAAGCTTGAGACGGCCGAGCGCCTTGTGGCGGACGCTCCGCGCTTGTTCCCCAACGACAAGCCGATAATCCTCTACAACCCGCATGAAGATCCCCGGCTGGGATCCTGGGAGAGCTTTATCGAGGGTCTGATCGAGGCCTTTGCCGCCCAGGACGACTTCAATCTTATCGTCGCACCTCATGTGAAGCTTTTTCGGCACGCGTCCGAGCGCGTTCGCAGGCGCTGGGCAGCGCGTAGCAGCGAAATGATCCTCATCGATCCTGCGTCGCCGCGGCTGATGGACATGACCTATACGGCGGTGGCCGACATCTACATCGGAGATGTCAGCAGCCAAGTCTATGAGTTCATCGCCCGGCCAAAGCCATGCCTGTTCCTCAACGCCCATGGCGTCGACTGGAAAGGCAATCCGGATTATCTATTCTGGACACTCGGCGACGTGATCGAGCGGCCGGACCAAATTATGCCGGCAGTGCGCGAGGCAAGTGCGCGCCATGGTCATTATCGTGACGCACAAGTGACCCTTGCCAACGCGACCCTCGGCGACCGCCGTCCAGGCGCGGCTGAACGCGCGGCAGACGCCATCATGGAGTTTCTCGACCGAGGTTCGATCTCGCTTGCCGGCTAGGTCGATGTGGGTCGTCGGCCGAGGGGCAGGGGTCGCTCATCCGCCCGCGCGCGGAATTTCCTAAAGAAAGTTGGTCTCGGCGACTGCGGAACATCACGTCCGCGTCGTCTATCGCGTGATGGCAGCTGAAAAAGTAGTTCTGACCGTACACACGCTTGGCCAGGGTGGGACGGATCGGGTCTGCACTCACCTGGCTAACGGTATTGCAGCAGCCGGATTCGACACTGAAATCCTCCTCTTCTGCCGTGGCGGAGGCGGCGAGCAGGCGCTCACTAGTCTCCTCGATAGCCGGGTTCGTTTGACAAGCCTCAGTACGCGTAGCCTTTCTCGCCCACTCGATCTCGTCAGCAAGCTGCCGGCCTATGTCCGCCATTTGATCCACGCGCGGCCCCAGTGCGTGATCTCGACCGGCAACAATATGAGCTGGGTTACGGCCTTGGGCGTCAAACTGTCTGGCTTGTCGGATTGCGCGCTCATCATGAAAACGACCAACCCGATCGTCCGCCCGACCGACTGGTGGCTCAAACGGGCTTTCCGCTCGGCAGGTTATCGGCGAGCCTTCTCTGCCGCAGATGCGATCTGGGCGTTGAGCCAGGCCGAAACCGAGCAGCTTCGCGCGGCATTTCCCACCACGGCGGAGCGTTTCCAGACCGTCATCAACCCGTATGTCACACGGTCAATGGTCTCTCGCGCCCGCTGCCCGTCGCATGGCGATGACGCGCCGCTCGTGCTCGCCGTCGGCCGGCTGTCGAGCCAAAAGCGGCTCGAGCGGTTGATCCGCGCCTTCGCCCTCGTGCGCAATCCGCACGCGCGTCTGGCGATCCTGGGTGACGGACCGGACCGTGCGCCGCTTGAGCAGCTGGTCGAACAGCTTGGCCTTGAGGATCGGGTCATCATGCCGGGCTTCGTCACCGACATAGAGCGCTGGTACGCCCGGGCGCGGCTCTTTGTGCTGCCCTCGGTTTATGAGGGCCTTCCCGCGGTCGTGCTCGAAGCGATGGCGGCGAATTGTCCAGTGCTGACAACCGACTGCTTTCCCCTCGCGAGGGAGCTGGCGAGCGCTGGTGATGGCTGCGCGATCATAGAAACTGTCGATCCGCCCGAATTGGCCGCATTGATCGACAAAAGCCTCAGCCGCGCCAGACCGACTGGACTGCGTGAACTGGCCGACCGCTACTCGATCGAGAGCGGGGTTGCGAGCCATGTCGCCGCGTTGCGTCGGCTGATCCCATTGGAGAACGGCCCGCGCAATGGCCACGCATCCGATAGCCTTCAGGAGGTTGAAGCGTGTCCGCCGCTGATCGCCGCCCGATCTTCCATGTCGGGGTCCATAAGACGGCCACAAGCTGGTTTCAGAACAGCTTCTATCCCAAGCTCGAGGGATATCGATATCTCCATCGACGGCTGGTCAGATCCACCCTCCTGGCAAAATCACCGCTGGCGTTTGATGCCGCGGTAGCCAGGCAGGACCTCGGTCTCGATGATGGCGCTCCCGCAATCATCTGCGAGGAGGATCTCTGCGGTGTGCTGCACAATGCCGGCCTGACGTCGAATTATGTCGCCAAGGAGATCGCGAACCAGCTTTTCGCGATCGCCCCCGAGGCCCGCATCGTCCTGTTCATCCGCGAGCAGACCGCGATGGCAACCTCCTGTTATCAACAATATCTGAGAGAGGGTGGAACGAGTTCGGTCCATCGCTATCTCTTCCCCGAAGACTACCTTCATCTCGGCAGAGTCCGCCCCTTGAAGACACCTCGGTTCGATTTCACTCAGTTCGAATTTGATCGCCTCGTCGCTCACTATGATTCGCTGTTCGGTCGGGAAAACGTATTCGTCTTCGCCTATGAGGATTTGGTGGCAGACCGCGATCTTTTCCTGTCCCGCTTCTGCGCGGAACTCGCGCTCAATTGCCCCACGCAAATGCAGAACAAGCGATATAATGCGGGTTATCGTGCGGGTTTGATTCCGATTGCCCGCGTGATGAATCTTTTCACCGTCCGCGGGGTCGCCAACAAGGTGTCGCTCGTGCACATCCCATACTGGTACAAGCTACGGGAGCTCCTCCTCGAACGGCTAAATCGCCTGCCGCTGTTTGGTCCGCGGGCTGCGCCGGAGAAATTGCTCGGCCACCAGACCTGTGACTGGATTCGTCAGCGCTTCTGGCAAAGCAACGTAGCGTTGGGACGCAGGATGGGGATCGACCTGGCGGAACTGGGCTACGCCACACAGCCGCCGGTCACCCTGAAGGAGCGACCACGACGTGCGCGCATCTTCGGCCTGATGAAGCACTGAGACGAGAATTCTCCGGTTACGCGAGAATCACAGGTTCGAGTCCTGTGGGCGGCACCATCCGTTGCCCACCGCAATGTCCAGGGGGGCGAGCCGAACGCTCACGCAAATGGGCCGGAAGGGGTGACTTTCACTCACTAGAAAAACCCGAAGCAGCGCTTGGTCTAATGTGCTTCAAGCCGCTGCAGATAGCTGGCGATCGCCGTTGCCTGCGCCCGGCTAAGGCCGAGGTCCGGCATGGCGGTGCCGGGCGCCATCGCCTGCGGGTGCATCAGCCAGCGGACCATCGTCGGGCGGTCGTTGCGGAAACGGCCGGCTAGATATTGTCGACTGGCGATGTCGTCGAGCGAGGGGCCAACCCGGCCGACCGCGGTTCGCACGCCGGGGACGATATGGCAGGCGGCGCATCGCGAGGCGATCAGCGCCCTGGCCCCGGCGTGCCCGTCGCCGCTCGCATCGCAGGCACCGAGCGTCATGAGCAGCACGATCGCGATGATCCGGCCGGCGTTCATCGCCCGAAGCCGAGATAGGGCGTGACGTAATAGGTGGTGAAGACGAACAGCCAGACGGCGTCGACAAAGTGCCAGTAGAGCACGCCGGCCGAGATCGCGATCCGCCGCCGGGGCGAAAAATAGTCGGCCGCCGCCCAGCCGAACAACGCAGCGAGGATGATCAGCCCGCCGACGACATGGGCCATGTGGATCCCGGTCGTGACGAAATAGAGCGAGCCATAGCTCGATGTGGCGAAGGAGAAGTGCTTGGCTGACCATTCGTAGAGCTGCAGCCCGGCAAAGACCGCACCCATGAGAAAAGTGATGCCGAAGCCCGCGAGCACCTGCCCGCGCCGGCTCGCCTCGATGCCTTTTTCGCCCCACCAGGCGGTACCGCTCGACGCCAGCAGCAAGGCCGTTCCTGGCAGGGCGGGAAGCATCTTCGGCGCGGGCTCGAGCAGCCAGCCCGGCGCGCTGGTCGCGCCAGTGTAGAAATAGGCGAACAGCAGGTAGCCGAACAGCGCTGCCTCGCTGACGACCAGCATCGCGACGCCCCACCAGCCGAGCCCGGCGCGGCCGATCGGCCCGACCGGCAGCGGGCCGGGCGTGGCGATCATCGCCTCAGCCATGGGCAGGCGCCTCGCGTTCGAGCAGCTGCCGGCGCGGCCAGAGCCAGAAGACCAGCGCGGCAAGGCTCACCAGTCCCCCGCCCGCCGCAGCGGGCCAGGATTTGAGCAGCAGGCCGGTGAACAGTAGCGCCAGGCCAGTCGCGAGGGCCAGCGGCGCCCAGCTGTCCTCGGGCATCTCGACGATGCGTTCGGGCTGGGCGTCGAGGGTGGTGACGGCAAGCGCTTCGCGAGCGGTGTCGAGCGTCATTCCGCGATGGAGCGCGCTGCGCGGCGAATTGCCGTCGAGCCGGTCCTCCCACAGCGGATGGCGTGAGGCGATCGTCGGAATGACGGCGAAGTTATACGGCGGCGGCGGCGAGGGGAGCGACCATTCCAGCGTCGCTGCATCCCAGGGGTTGGCGCCGGCCGGCGCGCCCGATCGCCAGCTCCTTGCAACATTGACGAAGAACAGCACCACGCCGATCGCGAAAAGGAAGCTGCCGATCGAGGTGACGAGATTGAGCAGGTCCCAGCCCATGCCGTCGGGATAGGTATAGACCCGTCGCGGCATGCCGAGCAGCCCAGTCAGATGCATCGGCAGGAAGCCGAGATTGAAGCCGAGGAACATCGTCCAGAAATTCCAGCGGCCGAGCCGCTCGCTCATCAGCCGGCCGGTCATCTTGGGGAACCAGAAATACGTCGCGCCGATCACCGGGAAGAGATTGATCCCGATCAGTACGTAATGGAGATGGGCGACAACGAAATAAGTGTCGGTCAGCTGCCAGTCGACCGGGACGCTCGCGGTCATGAAGCCCGAGACGCCGCCGATGACGAACAGCAGGATCATCGCGGCGAAGAAGCGAAACGCAGTCGTGACGACCGGCCGCCCGTTCCAGATCGTCGCCAGCCAGGCGAAGACGGCGATCGCGCTGGGCAGGGTGATGATGATCGACGCGCCCGAGAAGAAGCCGAGGCTCAGCCCGGGCAGGCCGGTGGCGAACATATGGTGGACCCAGACGCCGAAGCCGATGACCATCGTCGCCACGGTCGATAGTGCGATCGGTGCGTAGCCGACCAGTTCGCGGCGGCAGAACACCGGCAGCCCCTGCGACGCCATCCCCATCGCCGGCAGGACGATGGCGTAAACCCAGGGATGGCCGAACAGCCAGAACAGATGCTGCCACAGCAACGGCTGGCCACCGAGCTCCGGACGAAAGAAACCGCCACCAAACTGACGGTCGAGCCAGAGCAGGAAGAAAGCGAGGCTGACCGCCGGCACGACGAGAAGATTGGCAACGCTGGCGGTGAGCGTTCCCCAGATCATGATCGGGAGCTTGTCGAGCGACATGCCGGGCGCGCGCATCTTGGCCGCCGTGACGATGAAATTGGCCGCCCCGACGGTCGTCGAGATGCCGAGCAGGACCATCCCGAGCGCATAGAAGTCCTGGTTCAGCCCGGGATTGAACGGCTTTTCGGCATAGGGAACGTAGTTGAACCAGCCGTCGTTCGGCCCGGCGCCGATCAGGAAGCCGGCGTAGAGGAACAGCGCGGCGGCGAGATAGACCCAATAGCTGAACGCATTGAGTCGCGGGAAAGCCATGTCGCGGCTGCCGAGCAGCAGTGGCCAGAGATAATTCGAGAAGCCCGACAGGATTGGCGACGCATAGAGGAAGATCATCGTCATCCCATGCGTCGAGAAGAACTGATTGTATTGCTCCGGCGTCAGCAGATGGAGATCCGGGCCGGCGAGCTGAAGCCGGATGGCGAGCGATTCCACGCCGCCGATCGCGAGCAGGATGAAGGCGGTGACGATATAGCGCAGGCCGATCTGCTTGTGGTCGACCGTCGTCAGCCAGCCGCGCCAGCCCGGCGTCGTTTCCCAGAGCGCCCGCAGCCGTGCGCGCAGTGCTTCGCTGTCCTCGCCGATCCGCGGCGTGCGCTGCGCGGCAGGTCTCATTTCAGGGTCTCGAGATAGGCGGTGACCGCGCCGAGCTCAGGGCCGGTGAGCTTTTGCGCGGGCATCAGCGATCCGGGCTTGACCGCTTGCGGATCCTGGACCCAGCCGGCGAGCGAGCCGATCGTGTTCGGCAGCAGCGCCCCGGCGATGGTCCGCCGGCTCATCAGATGAGTGAGGTCGGGTGCGCGCCGGCCTGCCGCGACAGTACCGCGCACCGTGTGGCATTCGCCGCAGCGCGTGTTGAGCAACGCCAGGCCCTGCATCTGGGCTTCGGTTGCGGGCGGCGGCGCCGTAACGCGTTGCCCTGCGCGCCAGCGGTCGAAAGCGCCGCGCGGTTCGGCGACAATCTCGAAGCCCATCTTCGCATGCTGCGCGCCGCAGAACTCGCTGCATTGCCCGCGATAGCGGCCCGGCCGATCGGCCCGCAGCCAAGTAAGATTCTGCTGGCCGGGGATGGCGTCGGTCTTGCCGGCGAGCTTCGGCACCCAGAAGCTGTGAATGACGTCGCCGCCGTACAGCCGGATCGCCACCGGCACGCCGACGGGAATGTGGATCTCATTGGCGGTGACAAAGCCGTCGGCGCCCGTCGCTCCGCGATAACGCGCCTCCCACCACCAGCGATGTCCGGTCACGTCGATCTCGATCCTGGCACGATTGGCTGGCGAGAGGACACCGGCGAGCGCGGCCATCGTCCAGACCAGCGTCGCCAGCAGCGGCAAGAACGAGAGGGTGAGACCGATCGTGATCCAGCGATCGCCGCTGCGATCGTTGCTCAAAGCGGTCGCGCGGGTTTCGGCTGCGCCACCGCGCCCGGCGGCGCGCGCGATGGCGATCCACAGCAGGACGGCGATAATGATGCACACGGCGATCGAGACGATGATGGTGAACCAGGTCAGCGGCAGAATGATCGACGCGCTGCGCCCGTCGCTGGAGAGATAGCCGAGCGGCGTCATGCCGTCGGGGCGGGTTCGACCACCCGCCACAACCTCTGCATCGAGCGCAGCCCGACGAGCAGGAACAGCGCGCAACCCGGCACCCACATCAGCACGCCGCCGAGCTGCTGATCGGACAGCGGGGTCAATCCCCAGGCGCCGGCGGTGAGAAAATGCGGGGCGAACAACGCACGCGACGACAAAGTGAAGATCGCGCCGAGCAGGCCCATCTGGATCGAGGTCAGCGTGCCGGCGGCGAGCGCGGCGACAGCGCCTTCGCACGGATGGTGGAGCAGGGCGCGCCACAGCCAGACCGCCGCGCCGAACAGGCTGAGGTGCATCGCCCAATAGACCGCAGTCGAGGCGAAGGTCGCATCATAGGCGAGCGGCATGTGCCAGAACCATAAAGCGGTGAAGAAGGCCATTGTCGGCGGCCATGGCGACTGCGGCCGCGTCAAACTCACCGGCAGCGCGAGCGCGACCAGCGGCGCCGCGACCAGCAGCAGGATCGTGTGCTGCCCGACGCGGGCCGAGAACAGCGCCACCGACAGCGCGCAGAGCGGCGAGGTGAGCGCGATGCCGGCGGTCGCCCAGCCCGCCGCCGCCAGCGCGAGTTTCGCGCCGTCGCGTCGGACCAGCTGGAGATGAGCAAGCGCGATCAGGCCGAGCGCGGCGATCAGCAGCGGATCGCCGTTGAACCGGTGGAGCAGATCGCCCGGCACCGGCGGCGCGCCGCAATAGGGCAGGGGCTGGGTCATTGGCTTGCCTCGCTTGCGGCAGAACCCGGGCGCAGCGGCGCCGTTCCCGTCGCCGCCTGCGCTCTCAGCCTGGCGAACGCAGCCGGGGTGAGCCGCCGCATCGCGATGAGGAATGCGACGACGTCATCGACCTTCCGGTCCGGCGCGACCTCGCTCCACGCCGGCATCGCAGTCATCTTCACGCCGTCGCGGACGATGGTCGTCAGCTCGGCCGGCGACCAGCGGCGCGCGCTGTCGAGGAGATAGGGCGGGGTCGGCAGCAACGCGCTGGTCCAAGCGGCGCGAGCGACGCCGGGCCCGCCATGGCAGGCGATGCAATGCATCTCGTAATCCCGCGCGCCGGCAAGAACGTCGGCATCGCGCAGCGCATCGGCGGGGAGCGGCTGGGTGCGCCGCTTCACCGAGCTGGTCATCGTCCGGTGAAACGCCCAGGCGACGATCCTGAGATGCTGGTTGTCGGCGCCCGTGTTGTAGATGCCGGCGAATAGCACCAACCCGGCGAAGACGCCGCCGGCGATCGCCGCCGTCGCAATCCCCGCGAGCCAGCCGAGCAGCAGCGGACGGATCCTGCGCGGGATCATTTGAGCGTGAGGAGATAGGCGGCGGCGTCGCGCGCCTGGCGGCTGGTCAGGCCCATGTCGGGCATCGCCCCGCCCTTCACCACCGATTGCGGCGAGCGCAGGAAGGCGGCCAGGTTCGACGGGCTGTTGGGCAGGGCGCCGGCGATCATCTGGCGCGACGCGAAATGGATCAGCGGCGGGCCGACCAACCCGTCGGCCAGCTCGATTCCCGGTATGGTGTGGCAGGAGCCGCAGGCCTGGCGGGTGATGACAATCTTGCCGGCGGCGGGGTCGCCCTTCACCGGCTGTGCATCGGACGCGCCGCGACAGCCGGTCAGCAGGGCGAGGATCGACAGGAAGCAAGCGCCCCGGACGGTATCGGCCAGCTTTTCCACCGCCGGTCAACGAGCGCCCGCTGCCCGCGTTCCCGCCAGACCGCGTACGACGATGAGACGAACAGACGGACCCGCAAGGGCTCTTCCTCGTTTTATTCGAATGAGTTCAGACCGACGGGAGCATGTCATGGCCGAACGAGATGCGACGATACACTATGACGGACCTGCTGGCGGCTGGGGCTCGCTCAAGGGCATGGCCAGGATCTTCGGCGCGGAGCTCGACAGCCCGACCGTGATCGGCACGCTGATGCGGCAGAACAAGCCCGATGGCTACGCCTGCGTCTCCTGCGCATGGGGCAAACCGGCCGAGGCCCATCCGTTCGAATTCTGCGAGAATGGCGCCAAGGCGACCTTATGGGAGCTGACGACGCGGCGCTGCACCCCGGATTTCTTCGCCGAGCACACGGTCACCGAGCTGCGCGAATGGAAGGACTATGACCTTGAGCAGACCGGCCGGCTGACCCATCCGCTGCGCTACGATCCGGCGACCGACAAATATGTCGAATGCAGCTGGGACGAAGCCTTCGCCGCGATCGGCGCCGAGCTGAAGGCGCTCGATCCCGAAACCGCGGTCTTCTATGCCTCCGGCCGCGCCAGCCTGGAGACCGCCTACCTCTACGCGCTGTTCGCGCGGCTCTATGGCCACAACAATCTGCCCGACAGTTCGAACATGTGCCACGAGACGACTTCGGTGGCCCTGAAGAAACTGATGGGCGCCGGCGTCGGCACCTGCACCTTCGACGATTTCGATCATTGCGACGCGATGTTCTTCTTTGGCCAGAACACCGGCTCGAACAGCCCGCGCTTTCTCCACACGCTGGAAGCCGCGGTAAAGCGTGGCTGCAAGATCATCACCTTCAATCCGGTGCGCGAGCCAGGCCTCGAGCATTTCCGGAATCCGCAGAATCCGCTGCAGATGCTGACCGGCAAGGAGGTGCAGATCTCCTGTCAGTACCATCAGGTGAAAGCGGGCGGCGACATCGCCGCGCTGGTCGGTCTCGCCAAGCATGTGCTGGCCGCGGAAGATGCGAGCTGGCCGAGCAAGAACCTGCACGTCCTCGATGTCGATTTCATCAAGCAGCACACCAGCGGCTTCGAAGACTTCGCCGCCAAGGTGCGCGCGATCGGCTGGGAGGAGATCGAGGCGGAGTCCGGCCTCAGCCGCGAGGCGCTTGGCGAAGCAGCGCAGGTCTATATCGAGGCGGACAACGCGATCGGCATTTACGGCATGGGTCTGACCCAGCACGTTCATGGCTTCGATAACATCGCGATGTTCGTCAATCTGATGCTGATGAAGGGCAATATCGGCCGGCTCGGCAGCGGCATCTCGCCGGTGCGCGGCCATAGCAACGTCCAGGGTCAGCGCACCGTCGGCATCTCGGAAAAGCCCGAGCTGGTGCCGAACGACCGGCTGAAGGCGCTGTTCGGCTTCGACCCGCCGATGAAGAAGGGGATGAACACGGTCGAGGCCTGCGAGGGAATCATCGCCGGCAAGGTCAAGGCGTTCATCGGTCTCGGTGGCAATTTCGTCCGCGCGATCCCGGAGCGCGAGAAGATGGAGGCCGCCTGGAGCAAGATGCGCCTTACCGTCCAGATCGCGACCAAGCTCAACCGCAGCCATCTGATCAACGGCGAGGTCGCCTATCTGCTGCCGTGCCGGGGCCGGATCGAGGAAGATGTCCAGGCGAGCGGGCCGCAGGCAGTGACGATCGAGGACAGCCTCAGCTGCATTCACGGCTCATTGGGGAAGCACAAGCCGGCGAGCGAACATCTCCGTTCCGAGCTGGCGATCGTCGCCGGCATCGCCAAGGCGACGTTGCCACCCAATCCCAAGGTGGACTGGGATGGATGGACCGGCGACTACGCCAAGGTTCGCAAGCTGATCGAGCAGAGCTATCCCGAGATGTTCCACGACTTCGAGGCGCGCATGTTCACGCCGGGTGGATTCTACAAGGGCAACAGCGCGCGCGAACGGATATGGAAGACCGAAAGCGGCAAGGCCAATTTCACCACGCCGACCCATCTCTCGGCGACCGGCGTGGACGACGCGGCCGGTCGCTTCCGCCTGATCACGCTGCGCTCGAACGATCAGTTCAACACGACGATCTATGGTTATTCGGATCGGTTGCGCGGCATCGAGGGCACCCGCGACGTGCTCCTGATCAACCCGGAGGAGATGCGCCGCGCCGGGCTCCAGGCCGGGCAGGTCGTCGCCCTGGCCGGTGATGCCGAAGACGGCGTCGAGCGCAAGGTCGAAGGGCTGACGGTCACGCCGTTTAACCTGCCCGACGGCTGCCTCGGCGGCTACTACCCCGAGATGAACCCGCTGATTCCGCTCTGGTATCATGACCAGCAGTCGAAGACACCGGCTGCCAAGGGCGTGCCGGTTCGGATTCTCGCCTGAGGGTCATCATGACATAGAGCGACAATCTATTGACGGCACACGACTGCTCTCGGTCCGTCGTTGACCCGGTTCCTCCAACGCGAAACATACCGCTGAGAGGAGAGGGCGATGAAGCAAGAGATCCGAATTGGCGGAGGCATGGCCTTCTTCGACGACAGCATGCTGGGTTTCACCGAGATGCTGGACGCCGGCGTCGATTACATCGTCACCGACTATCTCGCCGAAGTTTCGATGGCGTTTCTGGCTGCCGACAAGGTCGGCAATCCGGAAGGGTTCAGTCCCGCCTTTCTGCGGGACTTCCGACCTTATCTGAAGCGGATCGTCGAGGAGGGGACGAAGATTGTCACCAATTGGGGCGGTCTCAATCCGAAGGGTGCGGCTCGCGCGCTCGAGGCGCTGTGCTCGGAGCTCGGCGTCACGCCTAAGATCGCGGTCGTCGAAGGCGATGACCTGCGAAGCCGTGCGTCGGAGTACACCGCGACCGGCCTGCGCGACATGTTCAATGGCCAGAGCCTGCCGCTCGAGAAGCCGATCGGCAGCATGAATGCCTATCTCGGCGCCTTTCCGATCGCCGATGCGCTGAAGGCCGGCGCCGATGTCGTCATCACCGGCCGGGTGGTCGACAGCGCGCTCTCGCTCGGCGCGCTGATCCATGAGTTTTCCTGGGGCGTGGACGATTACGACCGGCTCGCCGCCGGAACGTTGGTCGGCCATCTCATGGAATGCAGCGCGCAATGCAGCGGCGGCATCTTCACCGACTGGATGCTGGTCGACTGGGAGAATATCGGCAAGCCGATCGCGCGCTGCCGGGAAGACGGCAGCTTCGTCATCTACAAGACGAAGAACAGCGGCGGAATGGTCTCGATCGGCACCGTCGCCGAGCAGATGGTCTATGAGATCGGCGATCCGCAGGCCTATTACGTGCCGGACGTCGTCTGCGATTTCAGCAACGCGACCTTCACCGAGATCGCGCCCGACGAGGTCGAGGTGAAGGGCGTCACCGGCTATCCGCCGACCGATCAGTACAAGGTGTGCACGGTCTATCAGGACGGCTGGCGGGCGCAGGTCTTCCAGCCGTTCATCGGCATGGCCGCGGTCGCGAAGGCCAAGAAACAGGGCGAGGCAATCTTCGCGCGGACCAACCGGGTGCTGCGCGATCGCAACATCAAGCCGATCGAAGGCCATATCGAGCTGATCGGCGCGGAAACGACCTTTGGAACACGCGCAAGGCAGCAGGCCACGCGCGAGGTAGTCGCGATGCTGACCGCCGATCACGACGAGCGGGTCGGCGCCGAGGTCTTCCTCAAGGAGCAGATTGTCGGCGGCGGCGCGATGGCGCCCGGGACGGCGATGAACCTGGTTGGCAACAACGGGACGGGCGTCATCCCGCGGATGAAGGTATTCTCGTTCCTCATCCCGAAAACGGACGTCAAACCGGTCGTCACCTTCGGCGACAGCAGCCGGGTGGTCGAGACGAACCCAGCCCGAAATTTCGACGGCAAATTGATCGCGCGACCATCGGAGCCCGAACGACCGGACGACATCGACGACAATATCTCCGTGCCGCTCGTCGCGCTCGCCTGGGCGCGGAGCGGCGACAAGGGTGATTTGTTCAACGTCGGGGCGATTGCGCGGCGGCCGGAATATTATCCCTATATGGCCGCGGCGTTGACGGTCGACACGGTAAACGATTGGTTCGTGCACATGGTCGATCCGACGATGCCGACCAAGGTCGAGCGCTTTCTGCTGCCGGGCTCGCGCGCGCTCAATTTCGTCGTCCATAACTCGCTGGACGGCGGCGGCAGCGTTGCGCGCCGCGTCGATCGACTCGCCAAATCGATGGGCCAGATGCTGCTCGAAATGCCCGTGCCGGTGTCCGCGGCGATAGCAGCGCAAGCGCTCGCCGAGTTCGAGCGCCGGGATCCGGAACTTTGCGCCGAGCTTGTCGGGCAAGGCGCGTGACGATGGTCGATCCCAAGGCGTTGGCGATGACTCTGGTCGCCGCCTATAATGCGAAAGATTTCGATCGGCTCGCGGCCCTGATGGCGCCCGACATCGACTACGCTCATTTCACGCATGGCCTCGCGCACGATAACCGGGAAGATGTTCTCAAGCTGCTTCGACGCAGCGCGTTCGAGGCTATCCCCGATCGCGCCTTCGACCCGCCCGATCGGATCACCTGCGCCGGCAATCTTGCCGTCGTGGAGATCTGGTGGTCAGGGACGACCGTCGCGACGATGCCGGGAGTCAGCGCGCCGGGAAACAAGCTGCGCGTGAAGCTATGCAGCGTGCTGCGCTTCAATGATGACGGCATCCTCGTGGAGTGGAAGGACTATGGCTAGTCGTTGAGCAAGCTCCCGACCCGCGGCCATGAGGTCACCTGCCACAGCCGTTCGACCATCGCTTTCGCGCCGACCCCGTCATGCCCGCCACCGAATCGCACGAGCGCCTCGGCCTTGGCGGTAATTTCCGCCCGGGTCAGCATGTTGCCTGGATCGCCTTTGGGCTCTTCGCAACGGGAAGCGAGGCGGCGGCCGTCGCTGGTTTCGATCGCGACCTTGCCGATCCAGCGGGCGGGGTAGGCGGCCTCGACCTCCGCGTCGTGGACCATGACGACCTTGTCGCGAAAGCGCGCGACATCCGCGCGGCCGAGCACCGTTTCGAAGGTCGCGAGATCGGCGGTGCCGCCATGAGCGATCAGGCCGAGCACGCTGCCCATCGAGAATTTCGCCTGGTGGATCGTGGTCGGCACATCGACCGCGCCGAGCACGTCGATCGCCGCCTGATGCACCTGCGCGGTGACCTTCGCGATATCGTCGCCGCTCAGCTTCTCTTGCGCCATGCCGATCAATAGCGCGTCGGCCGCGGGGTGTGTGTGACGGCAGGAGGCGTGATATTTGAACGAAGTTTCCGCGGTCGCCCAACGGCTGCCGAGCCGGTCGGTCAGCCGCGCCGGATCGGCATCGCGCGACATGCCGGCGGCGAGGCCCTTGTCACCCTCGAGGATCGCCCTCGCGCCGGTGAAGCCGTCGCGCGCGAGCCAGGCCGAGGCGAGGCCGGTCGACGCGGCATGGGCGGTGTGCAGCTGCTTTGAATCGGCGGCGTCGCGGAGGAATTCCCAGAGCCCGGCCGATTGCGTCCCCGCCGAGCCGAAGGCGTGGAGCATCTGCTCGCCGGTGAGACCCAGCAGATGGCCAGTGGCAGCGGCGGCGGCGAGCGTGCCGGCCGTCGCGGTCGTATGGAACACGCGGTAGTGGCTGCGGCCGAGAAATTCGCCGACGCGGATGCCGACCTCATAGCCGGCGATTGCCGCGACCAGCATCGCC